>Ga0208220_1000231_pt1 | contig 23516 bp, 16 predicted proteins | sample NGESurdeep092012_9_FD_184484 | JGI IMG/M metagenome (GOLD analysis project Ga0208220, IMG submission 184484) | Arctic peat soil microbial communities from Barrow, Alaska - NGEE Surface sample F53-1 deep-092012 (SPAdes) | ecosystem: Environmental > Terrestrial > Soil > Wetlands > Peat ...
CGGCCGCGGCGGACGCGCTCGACGGCGATCGCGCGGCCGTCGCGGTCGATCAGGATGACGCGCCACTGGGCGGCCGGGTCGGCGACGGCGAGGGCGGCCAGCGGGAGCGACTGGGCGGTGCTGACTGGTCCGAGGCGGCCCAGGCGAGCGGGCGCGGCGGGCTGCCCCGTCAAGACGTGCCAGGAGATGGTGAGGTCGAGCAGTCCGGGCGGCGGCCGCGTGGACTCGCCCGCCGCGTTATCCGGCGGGCTGAGCCCGGGGCAGGTGCGCGGCGGGCCACCGAGGACCGGCGGGATCTCGGCGATCGTCTCGGGCAGCGGCGGCCACGCTCCCGCCGAACTCCCGTCGTAATCGTCCAGGTCCCCCCATCCGCCCGCCGGGTCCGGCGTCGGGTACACGCCGTCGTCGTCGAACGGGGCGTCCGCGTCCGTCAGCGGCAGCGCCTCGTCCGGTTCCCCGGCCAGACACCCGCCGGAGTCACCGGAGTCAGGGCCGGGCGGCCCGTCATCGCCTGGAGGATCACTATCGGAAGAACCGGAACCGCTGGAACCGGGATCTCCTGGGCCGGGACCGGAACCGGAACCGCCGGAACCGAGACCGCCCGGGCCGTGGCCGCAGGTACCAGGGCTGCGGGAGCCGGGACCGCCGGAATCGGGACCGCCGGAATCGGGCCGCCCGGCTCCGGGCGGCGGCTGGGGTGGGTTTGACGTGGAGTCTGGGGTCTGATCTACCGGGCCGGGCGGTTCCGGGTTACCGGGCGGGGCCGGCTTCCCGGCGGCGCACCGGCGCGGCCGGGAAGACCCGCCGCGCGGCCCATCACGCGGCGGCGGGTCGTCACCAGTCAGGCCAGGCGGCCGCCGGTGACCATCCCGGCCCTCAGCCGGGCCACCGGAGCCAGGGCGGTCATCCGGGCCGCCAGGGCCATGACCGCCGCCGGCACCAGGGCCTCCGCGAGGGCCGTCGCTGTCACCGGGTCCATCGCTGTAACCAGGGCTGCCGACGCCGCCGCCGTCGCCAGGACCGGGGCTGGGGTCACCGGGGCTGGGGTCACCGGGGCTGGGGCGGGGGTCGCCGGGCGGGTCGTCAGGGTCGGGCGGGGCGGCGGGGCTGCCGGGGGCGGCGGGGATCAGCGGGAGAGTCCCCAGCAGCAAGCCAAGGAACACCTGCGCCCGCAGCAGGTCAATGCCGCCGCCCGCCCCGGCCGCCTTCATCCCCCGGGCCAGCGCCGAGATCCGCGCCATCGCCGCCGCCGCGTGCACCCCCGGCAGGCTCGAGCCCGCCAGCGCCGCCGTCCCCACCTGATCCGGGTACAAGCCGACCTTCGCCTGCCGCTCCGCCCCCTGCCGCCGGTCCTCCGCCCCGTCAGGGTCCACCCGCAGGACCGCGCGGCGTAACGCCGCCCGCAGCTGCCCGGTGGTCTGGCCCCCCGCCGCGGGGAGCACCAGGTCCTCGACCGCCCGCGCGTCCTCGTCGCTGAGCGGGCCGGTGGCCTCTGCGACCAGCCGCGCCCGGGACAAGTCGATGGCCCCGGCGGCCAGCGCCGCGCCGGTCTGGCGCAGCCGCCAGCCCAGCTCCACCGCCAGGTCCGCCCACCACGATGCCCCGATCTGCGACATCGCCAGGGCCAGCGACACCTCGCTGGCCGCCGACGGCGTGACCCGGTCCGGGCGGCCCTCCTCATCGACCCCGGCCGTGCCGTCTCTCGCGGCGGCACGGGAGGCGATCTGCGCGACGGCGGCCAGCTCCCCGGCCTGCGCCCAGGACGCCACCCGCCGGTACGCCGCCACCACGCCGGGCAGGTCCCAGTCCGCCAGCTCCTGCGGGGAAGCGTTCGCCAGCCACCCGGCCAGCCCCGGCCCCGCCGGGAGCTGGTCAGCGATCACCCCGGTCAGGTCCCGCACCGTCCCCGGGCCAGCCTCCGCCGCCTCCAGCTCCTCAGCCAGCGACGCCTCCTGATCGGACGGATCACCGACCTGAACCCCGCCGATGGCCGCCAGCAACCCGGCCAGATCCAGCTCGTATGACCAGCACAACCCCTCCGACGACCCAGGCACGCCCGCCTCCGGCAGAACCCCGCCCGGCCCCGTCAGATCTCCACCTGGCTCAGCCGCCGGCCCCGCCGGCCCCGCCGCGCCCGGCTCCCCGGACTGCGCGCCGCCTGGCTGCACTGGCCCCTCAGCGCCCGGCTGCCCCGGCTCTGGCCTGTCTGCCTCTGCCACCTGGTCACCTCCCGAGCGCGGCGGCCGACCCGGCTGACATGGCCCAGCCGATCGGCCTAACGTCTGTCTTCGACAAGCCTATCGACCACCACTGACAATCTGACTCCTATGGGAACACATAATCGATAACTTGCCGATAAAACTGGATAGATCTGCCGATCCCGGCGACCGCCCATAGCGGGACCGTCTGCCTCAAGGGCGGAAAATGACTGGTGTTCACCACCCACAGCCGCTTGAGTAGCTGACATGGCCAGCTTTGATGACCCGTCGTTCGATGATCCGGCGTTCTTCGGCGACCGATGGGCGGCGGTCTACGACGAGGGTCCGGCCTCTGATCCGGTCGCTGAGGTGGACTTCCTCGCCGCTGTGGCCGACGGCGGCCGGGTTCTGGAACTCGCGGTCGGGACCGGCCGGGTCGCGCTGCCGCTGGCCGCCCGCGGGGTTCCCGTTGCGGGGGTGGAGGCCTCGGAGCAGATGGTGGCCCAGCTCCGCGCCAAGCCGGGCGGCAGCCAGATTCCGGTCACCATCGGAGACATGGCCGACGTTCCGGTCGAGGGGTCATTTCGGTTGGTCTACCTGGTCTTCAATACGCTATTCAACCTGCTGGACCCGGCCCGCCAGGCAGATTGCTTCCGCAATGTCGCGCGGGTCCTGGACCCGGACGGCGCGTTCGTCATCAAGTGCTTCGTCCCGGACCCGGCTAAGTTCGACCGAGGCCAGCGCGTCGATGCCCGCGAGGTGACCGAGGACTCCGCGACGATCCAGGTCTGGATTCATGACGGCGCCGCCCAGCGCTACAAGAAGCAGACGGTCACTTTCAGCGCAGCGGGCATTCGCCTGCTGCCCTCAGCCCTGCGCTACAGCTGGCCGAGCGAGCTGGATCTGATGGCGCACCAGGCTGGCCTGCGGCTTTCGGAGCGTTATGCCAGCTGGGACCGACAACCGTTCGGCTCCGACAGCACGGATCACATCTCGGTGTACCGGCCAGCCTGACGCGATTACCGGCCAGCCTGGCCCGCGACTACTTGATGCCGCGGCGGCGGAGAATCTCCTGCACATCGGACAAGTCGTCGTCCGCCCCGCTGGCCGCGGCCCCGGTGCGGGCCGGTGCCTTCGTGCGCGCCGCCGGAGCGGTGCCGACGGGCGCCGAGCGGGTACCGGCCGTGACGGCCTGCGGTGCGTCACCGGAGTCCTCGGCGCGGGCCTTGGCCTGCTTCCGCCGTTCCCTGGCCTTTCGCCAGTTCAGCAGGGGCAGTCCGCCGGAGGCCAGGAACAGCACCGCGACGACGCCCAGCACGGCCACGCCAGCCCACGACTTGGGCGAGAAGACAAAGGAACCCGCGAAGCGGACGACGGCCGAGACGAGGCGGCCGATCAGCAGGACCGAGTTGGTGAGGTAGGCGGCCAGCGGGATCAGCGACCAGGCGACCGCGCGCATCCCCCGGCTGGCGCCGTTCTTACGCCAGATCCGCCAGCTCACGACCAATCCGACGGCCGTTATGGCGACGCATACCGCGCCGCCGATGCTAGTCCAGACACTCATGAGCGCCTCCCCTCGTGGGGGCCCGCCGGTGCGCGCCACCCAAAGGCGTGCTCACTCCATCGTCGCACATCTCGCGCATGGTCCAACCCGAGCGGCCGCCCCCAGGCCCAGTCCAGGCCCCGCCCCCGGGCCCAGCTCAGCGCGTCGCGGCCAGCTCACGCAGCCGGTCGAGGCTCAGCTCCGTCAGCGACGCCACCACCAGCCGCCCGTTTGCCGCCTCGATCGGCACCATGCTCGGCACGGCGATCGTCAGGCAGCCCGCCCCCTCCGCGGCCGCTACCCCGTTCGGGGAATCCTCCAGCGCGACGCAGCGCCGCGGGTCAGCCCCGAGCTTGGCCGCGGCCAGCAGGTAGGGCTCCGGGTCCGGCTTGCTCCTGCTGACGTCGTCTCCGCACACGGTCACCGGGAACCGGACGTCCAGCTGGTCCAGCACGGCCTCCATGATCGGCCGCTCCGAGGAGGTCACCAGCGCGTACGGCACGCCCGCCTCGGCCACCGCGGTCAGCAGCTCGCGGGCGCCCGGCATGACCGGCAGCGTGCTGCTGGCCACTAGTTCCGTCATGCCGCCCAGCATCCAGCCCGCCACGACGTCACGCGGCACCGGGCGGGCCGCCTTGGCCAGCAGGTAGTCCAGGCTCCGCGCCAGCGAGCCGCCGACGAGGGCCTGCTGATCCGCCTCGTTCCAGGAGCCGCCGAGCCGGGCCATGACGCTGCTCTCGACCTCGAACCAGAGTGGTTCGGAATCGACCAGCAGCCCGTCCATGTCAAACAGGACACCCATCAGCTCGGCGCGGGGGTGCCCGGCAGGTCCAGTTGGCATCGACCGCATGTCAGGCGCTGAAGTACTTCGCCTCGGGATGATGCACGATCAGCGCATCGGTGGACTGCTCGGGCGCCAGCTGGAATTCCTCCGACAAGGTCACGCCGATTCGCTCGGGGGCCAGCAGCAGCATCACCTTGGCCCGGTCCTCGAGATCCGGGCAGGCCGGGTAGCCGAACGCGTAGCGGCAGCCCCGGTAGCGCACCTTCAGCAGATCGTCGAGGTCGCTGGGGTCGCCGCCGCCGAAGCCCAGCTCGCTGCGGACCCGCTGGTGCCAGTACTCGGCCAGCGCCTCCGCCAGCTGCACGGACAGGCCATGCAGCTCCAGATAGTCGCGGTAGGAGTTCTTGGCGAACAGCTCGGCGGTCGCCGCACTGATTCGCGAGCCGACCGTGACCAGCTGGAATCCGACTACGTCGGGCTCTCCCGACGCCCGGGACCGGAAGAAGTCGGCCAGGCACAGGTGCCGGTCATGACGCTGTCGCGGGAAGGTAAACCGCGTTCGCTCCGAACCGTTCTTATCGAGAATAACGAGGTCATCGCCCTCGCTGACCGCCGGGAAGTAGCCGTACACGACGCCGGCCTCCAGCAGGCCCTCGGTCTGGATGCGCTCTAGCCAGCTGCGCAGCCGGGGGCGTCCCTCCGTCTCGACGAGCTCCTCGTAGCTCGGGCCACCACTGTGCTCACCACCACGGTGCTCACCACCACGGGCACGAGCAGGCTTGAGCCCCCACTGGCCCATGAAGGTCGCGCGCTCGTCGAGGAAGGAGGCGTAGTCACCGAGCTGGATGCCCTTGACGACCCGCTCGCCGAGGAACGGCGGGACGGGCACCGGGTTGTCGGCCGCCACGTCGGACCGGGCCGGCATGGCGTCGGGCTCGGTCACCCGCAGCTGCGCCCCGGACTTCACTCGGCGCGTCCGCAGCGCCGGCAGCGTCGCGCCCGCCTCGCCGCGCTTGACCGCCATGAACGCGTCCATCAGCCGCAGGCCCTCAAACGCATCGCGGGCGTACCGCACCTCGCCCTCGAACAGGCCCGCCAGGTCCTGCTCGACATAGGCCCGGGTCAGCGCGGCCCCGCCCAGCAGCACCGGCCAGCGCTGGGCCAGCTGCCGGGAGTTCAGCTCCGCCAGGTTGTCGCGCATGACCACGGTGGACTTCACCAGCAGCCCGGACATGCCGATGACGTCGGCGCGATTCTCGGTGGCCGCCTCGAGAATGGCCGAGATCGGCTGCTTGATGCCGATGTTGACCACGTCGTAGCCGTTGTTGGACAAGATGATGTCGACCAGGTTCTTGCCGATGTCGTGTACGTCACCCTTGACGGTGGCCAGCACGATCCGGCCCTTGCCGTCCTCGCCCGAGCGCTCCATGTGCGGCTCGAGGTAGGCGACGGCGGTCTTCATGACCTCGGCGGACTGGAGGACGAACGGCAGCTGCATCTGGCCCGATCCGAACAGCTCGCCGACCGTCTTCATCCCGTCCAGCAGCACGTCGTTGACGATCTCCAGGGCGGGCCGCCCGGCCAGCCCTTCGTCCAGGTCGGCCTCCAGCCCGATCTTCTCGCCGTCGATGATCCGGCGCTTGAGCCGCTCCCAGAGCGGCAGTTCCGCCAGCTCTGCGGCCCGGCTCGCCTTCACCGCCGCGGCGTCGACGCCGTCGAACAGCTCCAGGAGCCTGCTCAGCGGGTCATAGCCCGCCCGGCGCCGGTCGTAGACGAGGTCGAGCGCCACCTGCAGCTGGTCGTCGGGGATCCGGGCGATGGGCATGATCCGGGAGGCGTGCACGATCGCCGAGTCCAGGCCGGCGCGCACGCACTCGGCCAGGAACACCGAGTTCAGCACGGCCCGGGCCGCCGGATTCAGCCCGAAGGACACGTTCGAGACGCCGAGGGTGGTCTGGACGTCCGGGTACCGCCGCTTCAGCTCGCGGATCGCCTCGATCGTCTCGATGGCATCTCGCCGCGTCTCCTCCTGGCCGGTGGAAATGGGGAAGGTCAGGCAGTCCACCAGGATGTCACTGACGCGCATGCCCCAGTTGCCGGTCAGGTCCTCGATCAGGCGGGTGGCGACCTGCACCTTCCAATCGGCGGTGCGGGCCTGGCCCTGCTCGTCGATGGTGAGCGCGATTACCGCGGCGCCGTGCTCGCGGATCAGCGGCATGACCCTGGCGATCCGCGAGTCCGGCCCGTCGCCGTCCTCGTAGTTCACCGAGTTCACCACCGCGCGGCCGCCGAGAAGTTCCAGGCCCGACCGGATCACGTCCGGCTCGGTGGAGTCGAGGACCAGCGGGAGCGTCGCCGCCGTCGCGAGCCGGCTGACGACCTGTGCCATGTCGGCGGCCCCGTCCCGGCCGACATAGTCCACGCAGACATCCAGCAGGTGCGCGCCGTCCCGGGTCTGCGCGCGGGCGATCTCCACGCAGTCCTCGAAGCGCTCGGCCAGCATCGCGTCGCGGAAGGCCTTGGAGCCGTTGGCGTTGGTCCGCTCGCCGATGGCCAGGAACGCGGTGTCCTGGCGGAACGGCACGTGCTGGTAGAGGGAGGCCACACCCGCCTCGGCCTGCGGCCGCCGGGGGGTCAGGGGCCGGCCGCGCAGGCGCCCGGCCAGCTCGGCGATGTGCTCGGGGGTCGTGCCACAGCAGCCGCCTACCAGGCTCAGCCCGAACTCTGCGACGAACGTCTCGTGGGCGCGGGCCAGCTCGTCCGGCTGGACGGGGTAGTAGGCGCCGTCCGAGGTCAGCTCGGGCAACCCGGCGTTGGGCATGCACGACAGCGGCAGCCGCGAATGCGCGGCGAGGTAGCGCAGGTGCTCGCTCATCTCCGCGGGTCCCGTCGCGCAGTTGAGGCCGATCACGTCGATCCCGAGCGGCTCCAGCGCGGTCAGCGCCGCGCCGATCTCGCTGCCCAGCAGCATCGAGCCGGTGGTCTCGATCGTCACCTGGGCGATTAGCAGCACGTCGGGCCCATCGGGCGCGGCTGCCCCCGCGGCGGCCACGGCGCGGCGGGCGCCGATGATGGCGGCCTTGGCCTGCAGCAGGTCCTGGCAGGTCTCGACGATCAGCGCGTCCGCGCCGCCGGCCAGCAGCCCGGCGGCCGCCTCCTGGTAGGTGTCGCGCAGCCGGGCGAACGAGGCGTGCCCCAGCGTGGGCAGCTTGGTCCCCGGCCCGAGGGAGCCCAGTACCCAGCGCGGCCGATCCGGGCTCGCCCAGCCGTCGGCCGCCAGCCGGGCCAGGCGCGCGCCGCTCTCCGCGAGCTCGCTGATCCGGTCGGAGATGTCGTACTCGCCGAGATTGCCGAGGTTAGCGCCGAAGGTATTGGTCGTGATGCAATCGGCACCGGCCGCCAGGTAGCTCTGGTGTATTCCGGTCACGACGTCCGGGCGGGTGACGTTCAGGACCTCGTTGCAGCCCTCGTGGCCATCGAAGTCGTCCAGGCTGAGCGGGCTGCCCTGCAGCATCGAGCCCATGGCACCATCGGCTACGATGACGCGCTCCGCGAGCGCCGCCCGCAGCGAGGGCCGGGGAGCCCGTGGCGGGGGAGATTGTGCAGGCCCGGAGGACGGAACAGTTTGCGACATGGTCCACCCATCCTAAGACAGCCCTCTCGAGGGCCGCTGAATTTGGCCTCGGGCGCTGGCCCGGCCCCGGGGTGACTTTCCGGTGCCGGCCGCTATGGCCCTAACATGGGTGCCGCCCCGGAAGGCAGGATGTGGCCGGTTCCGGCCGGTGCCCGCAGTCAGGTGACCTGGCCCGGCGGCAGTCGCGGCCGGGCACGTAGGCTGAGACCAATCGCCTGAGGGTCAGGCGGCTGCGGAGGGAGGTGGCGGGCGATCGAGCTCGATGCCAGTGGCAAGCTCACCGCACCAGCGCTGATTGCCGCATTCGAGGGCTGGAACGACGCGGGCGAGGCGGCGACCGGAGCGATCAATCACCTCAGCACCGCCTGGGACACCAAGGCCATCGGCCAGGTGGATCCCGAGGACTTCTATGACTTCCAGGTCACCAGGCCCGTGATGGAAGTGACCGACGGCCAGACCGACCGGCTCGTCTGGCCGACCACCCGGCTCAGCGTCGCCCAGCCCGCCGGGCTGGGCCGCGACCTGGTCCTCGTGCACGGCATCGAGCCCAACATGCGCTGGCGCGGCTTCAGCAACGAGCTGGTGGCGGCCTTCGCCGAGCTCGACGTCGAGATCGTGATCCTGCTCGGCGCGCTGCTGGCCGATTCGCCGCACACCAGGCCGGTGCCGGTGAGCGCCGGCGCCTCGGACGTCGACCTGGCCACCCGGCTGCACGTGGAGTCCGTGGACTACAAGGGCCCCACGGGGATCGTCGGTGTGCTGCAGCACGCCTGTGCGACCGCCGGCATCCCGGCGGTCTCGCTCTGGGCGGCCGTCCCGCACTACGTGGCGCAGCCACCCAGCCCCAAGGCCACCCTCGCGCTGCTGAACGGCGTGGAGGACATCCTGGACATCTCGCTGCCGCTGTCGGACCTGCCCGACGAGGCCCGGGCCTGGGAGCGCGGGGTCGACGAGCTCGCCGAGCAGGACTCCGAGGTCGCCGACTACGTGCGGACCCTGGAAGAGGCGAAGGACGCGTCCGACCTGCCGGAAGCCAGCGGGGACGCCATCGCCCGCGAGTTCGAGCGCTACCTGCGCCGGCGCGGCGACCGCGGCGAGCACGGCGGCCGATAGCTCCGACCGCTAGCACTGGCCGCTAGATCGGCGGCCAGGGCACCGCGGGCCAGTCCGCCGGGGGGTACGGGTGGACCTTGTGCTCGATGAGCAGCTCGACGCGGGCGCGGGCGGCGTCCAGCTCCTCGGGTTCCAGCCAGCGCGACAGCTGCGTGGCGAGTTCGCCGGCCGGGGCCAGGCCTTCGTTAACTCTTTCCAGGGCCGCCACTGCCTGGCCCGGCAGCCGTTTTCCGCGCCATTGCCACAGCACGGTCCTGAGCTTGTATTCCGCGCCGAAGCAGACGCCGTGATCGCAGCCGGATAGATGCCCGTCGGGGGCCGGCAGCAGATGGCCGATCTTGCGGTCGGCATTATTCACGACCGCGTCGAACACCGCCATCTGGCGCAGGCCGGGGTGGTCGCTGCGGCGGGCCAGCGCCACCAGGTCCACGGAATCGTCGATGTCGATCCAGAGCTGGCACATGCCGGGGCCGAACGGGCCATCTCGGTACACGGTCGGCGGGACGACGTTCCAGCCGGCCGCGCGGGACACCTCGTAGGCGGCGACTTCCCGCCCGGCCAGCGTGCCCTCCGGGAAGTCCCAGAGCGGCCGCTCCCCCGCCACCGGCTTGTACACGCAGGCCACCTCGCCCGCCTCGCCGCTGACGGTGCAGTACATGGTGAGGTTGGAGGCATCGACCAGCCGGCCCGCCACCTCCAGGGTGCCGTTCGTCAGCAGGTCGAGGACGGCCTGCTCGCTGGCGCCCGGCTCGGCGCCCGCATTGTTGGCCGCACTGTTGGCCGGCCCGACGGCCGGACTGGCGTCCGCGCCGCCACTAGCAGGCCTGGCTGAGCGCTGGCCGCGCCCAGCCCGCCTGCCCGGGGGCGGATCAGCCATGCCCTGCCCGGTGCCCGTTCTGCCGGGGGCAGACATGCCCGGCCGGGTCGAGCGGGAGCCCGCACAGCGGGCACGGCGGCCGCCCCTGGCCGACCACCTGCAGCGCGCGCCGCGAGAACGCCCGGGCGGCGGCCGCCGAGATGCGGACCCGCAGCACCGCCGGGCCGTCCTCGGGGATGTCGTCGGCCAGCGGCTCGACCGGCTCGTCGGTCTCTTCCTGAGCCTCGATGATCACGCGGTCGCCGTCATGATCCCAGGCCAGCGCGATCGCGCCGACCCGGAACTCCTCCATCAGCGGCAGATCCAGCGGGCCGTCGTCGGCCAGCGCGACCGGCGCCGCCGCGGGCACGGCCGCGGTCCCGCTGGTGCGCCGCAGCACTTCATCGAGGAGCTCGTCCAGCCGCTCAGCCAACTGGCTGACCTGCCCTTTCTCCAGGGCAACACTGGTCGTTCTGCCACCGCCACTGGCCTGCAGGTAGAACGATCGCTCCCCTGGCTGGCCGACGGTGCCCGCGATGAACCGCTCCGGCGGGTCGTACGAATAGACCGGCATGAACCTATCCTCCCGCGCCGCCGCCTACCTGCGCGTCCTCCTCGTGCCGGGCTGACGCGCCGGACGACTCCTTGCTTGGTCTCTTCAGGCTGCTCACGTCCCCGCCGGTATCGTTCATCCGCAGCACGAATGGACGCAGCGGGGTGTAACGAATCACGCTGAGCGAGCATGGGTCCACCTGGATGCGCTGGCACATGTCCAGGTGCATGCCCAGGCTATCGGTGAGGATCGACTTGATCACATCGCCATGCGAGCAGATGACGTAGACGGCGCCGCCGCCGAGCCGCTCGTTCCAGTCCCGGACGGCGCTGACGGCCCGGTCCTGCATGTCGAGCATCGACTCGCCGCTGCGGCCCGGGAAGCGCACCGCGCTCGGATGCGCCTGCACGACTCGCCAGAGCGGCTCCTTGGCTAGCCGCTTGAGCGGCTGTCCCGTCCAGTCTCCGTAATGGCACTCGCCGACCCGCTCATCGATCTGGACGGTCAGCGGCGGCCCCGCGCGGGCGCTCGCGATCACCGCGGCGGTCTCCCGGCACCGGTCGAGAGGGCTGCTGACGATGGCGTCGATCGGTACGTCGGCGAGCCGGGCCCCGACCGCGTTCGCCTGCGCCCGGCCCCGGTCGTCCAGCGAGATGCCAGGCGTCCATCCGGTCAGCGCCGTTCCCGTCGAGGCCGTCAGGCCATGACGCACCACCAGAACCAGAGTCACCCGATGACTCTATGGGGTGCCCGGAATGCCCCGTGCAGGCGGTGGGGCCCGGCTACCGCGCCGCCGCCAGCACGAAGGTCGCCGTTCCGAAGGAGACCACGTCACCGGGGCGCACCGGGACCGACCCCGTGATCCGCCAGCCGTTGAGCCGGGTGCCGTTGAGCGACCCGAGGTCGGCCAGCCACCAGCCCGCGGGACCGGGGCGCAGGTCGGCGTGCCAGCGCGAGACCGTCAGGTCGCTGATCGACATGTCGCAGGCCCACTCGCGGCCGATGGTGTAACGCTCCCCCGGCCCGGCGGGCAGCACCAGGGTCGGCGGGCCGGGGCGCAGCCAGCTACTCGCGGCGGCCGCAGCCGAGCGGCCGGCCTGGCGGGTCCGGGCCAGCAGGGAGCGGGCTAGCTCGCCCTGGGTCACCAGCGCCCGCGCGAATGGTGAGCGGGTCCGGCGCTGCGGCGGCAGGTCGGCTAGCTGATCGTCCAGCTCGCCTAGCCGCCGGGCGCGGAGTGTGGCCTCGACGCGGAAAACGAACGTCTCGTGGCTGAGCCGCCCTTCGGCAAATCCCTGGCGAAGCTCCGTCAGCACGACGTCACGCTCGGCGTCGGATGCGCGCATGTCCTCATCGCCGCAGGTCGGCGGGGCCTGCCCGGCCCAGGGCTGGATCACGTCCTGCTCGCCTGTTACCCCGGCCATGCCTGAAGTATGGCCGCGAGCCCCAAGGCGGACAAGAGCCTGCCGCCAGTTACGGCCGGGCCAGCACCTCGCCGCTGGAGCCGGGCTCCTCGCTCGCCGAGCTGGCTGCCACCCCCGGCGGCGAGTAGCTCTGCAGCGGGAAGTGGCAGGCCGCCACGTGACCGGGCCCGAACGCCCGCAGTTGCGGCTCCTCCTCGGCGCACAGTTCCTGCGCGAACGGGCACCTGGTCCGGAACCTGCAGCCCGACGGCGGGTTGATCGGGCTGGGCAGCTCGCCCTTGATGCCCGCCTTCGAGGTGGCCCTGGCGATGGCCGGCTCCGGCACCGGGATGGTCGCGATCAGGCCGGCCGTGTACGGGTGCGCGGCGCGCTGGTAGATGTCCTCGCCCGAGCCGAGCTCCACCATCTTGCCGAGGTACATGACACCGATCTTGTCGGCCATGTACTTGACCACCGCGAGGTCGTGCGAGATGACCACGAAGGTCAGCCCGTGGTCGGCCTGCAGCCGCTTCATCAGGTTGAGCACCTGGGCCCTGATGGAGACGTCCAGCGCGCTCACCGGCTCGTCGGCCACGATGACCCGCGGGTTGAGGGTGAGCGCCCGGGCCAGCCCGATGCGCTGCCGCTGACCCCCCGAGAACTCATGCGGGTAACGCTCGACGGCGTTGCGCGGCAGGCCAACCTCGTCCAGCAGCTCGCCGACGCGCTTTTGCTGGTCCCGGCGGCTGCCGATCTTCTGAATGGCCATCGGCTCGCCGATAATGGCGCCCACGCGCATCCGGGGGTCCAGCGAGGAGTACGGGTCCTGGAACATCAGCTGCAGGTCGCGGCGGAACTTGCGCAGCTCGCCGCCGTGCATGGCCGAGACGTCCCGGCCGTTCAGCAGCACGCTGCCGCTGTTGGGCTGCTCCAGCGCGACCACGACCCGGCCGATCGTGGTCTTGCCGCAGCCCGACTCGCCGACGAGGCCGAAGGTCTGGCCTTCCTCGACGGTGAACGAGACGTCGGACACCGCGTGGACGCTGCCCACCTTCCGCTGCAGAATCGCGCCCGCGGTCACGGGAAACTCCTTGACCAGCCCGCGGACCTCCAGCAGCGGGCCGCCCGCCCCGACCGCGTCGGCGGCCTGCGTAGCGCCGGGCCCGGCATCGGCCAGCGGCCGGGCGGTCGTGGTGACGGCCGCCGCAGCCGCGGTGCCAGCCGGCCCGCCGGAGCCGTTGACCGGCTGGAGGACGAGCGGCCCGTCGACCGGGTGCCAGCAGGCGAACCGGTGCTCGAGGCTCTGCCCGGCCAGCGGCGGCTCGTCGGTGCGGCACTTGTCGCTCGCCCGGCTGCAGCGCGCGGCGAACCGGCAGCCGGCCGGCGGGTTGGACAGGTCGGGCGGGATGCCGGGGATGTTCGCCAGTCGCTTGGCGCTGTCCTGGTCGAGCCGCGGGATGGAGGCCAGCAGCGCCTGGGTGTACGGGTGATGCATGTGCTCGAACAGCTGCTCGGTGTCGGTCTCCTCGACCAGGCGCCCGGCGTACATCACGTTGACCCGGTCCGCGTGCCCCGCGATCACGCCCATGTCGTGGGTAATCAGCAGCATCGCCATGCCCAGCCGCGCCTTGAGGTCGTCGAGCAGGGCGAGGATCTGCGCCTGGATCGTCACGTCCAGCGCCGTGGTGGGCTCGTCCGCGATCAGCAGCTTGGGCTCGCAGGACAGGGCCATCGCGATCATCACGCGCTGGCGCAGGCCGCCGGACAGCTGGTGCGGGTAGTCGGTGAGCCGCTCCTTGGGCCGCGGCAGCCCGACCAGGCCGAGCACCTCGGCGGCGCGGGCGAGCGCCTCCTTCTTGCTGGCGCCGCGGTGCAGCCGCACCGGCTCGGCGACCTGATAGCCGATCGTCTTGGTCGGGTCCAGTGAGGTCAGCGGATCCTGGAAGATCATCGCGATCTCGTTGCCGCGGATCTTGCGCATGTCCTGGTCGGCCAGGGTGGTGAGCTCGCGGCCCGCGAGCTTGATGGAGCCGCTGACGATGCTGCCGCCGGGCGGCAGCAGGCCCATGATCGACAGGCCAGTCATCGACTTGCCGCAGCCCGACTCGCCCACCAGGCCCAGCGTCTCGCCCTGGTCGATCCGGAGGTCGACGTTCCCGACGGCCTGCACCACGGACCTGGTCAGCTGAATGTGCGTGGAGAGGTCGTCGATCTCCAGGACAGGGGACATGCGGGGGACTCCTCGGTTCAGCGGCTCGGGCGCGTCTGCAGCGGCGGGGTTCGGTGCGCTGCTGTTTGGTGCGCTGGGGTTTGCTGCGCCGTCATCTGCGGCGCAGCCGCACGTCCAGCGAGTCGCGCAGTGCGTCTCCGACCAGGTTGCAGGCCATCACGACCAGCACGATGCAGGCGCCGACCGGGTAGATCAGCCACCAGTAGCCGTCCAGCATGTACTGGGTGCCGGTGGAGAGCATGTCGCCCCAGTCCTGGTGCGGGTAGTGCAGCCCGAAGCCGAGGAAGCCGATCGCGGCGATGGTGAGGATGGCGTCGGCGACCTGGAACGTCACGTTGACGATGATCGTGCCGAGCGCATTGGGGATCAGGTGCCGGTTAATCAGCCGCCAGCGGCCCGCTCCCGCGGCCCGGGCCGCGGCGACGAAGTCGCGCACGCGCAGCGTCAGCACCTCACCGCGGACGAGCCGCGCCGGGATCAGCCAGGTAAAGCCGCCGATGATCAGGCTCAGGCTGAGCACGCTCGCGCCATACCGGACGGCGACGATCAGCACGATGAACAGGAACGGGATCGACAGGAAGATGTCCACCACGCGCATCATGGTGGCGTCCAGCAGTCCGCCGGCCAGTCCGGCGATCGCGCCCCACAGCGTGCCGATCCCGATGCCGACGGCCGCGGCGAAGAACCCGACCTCCAGGGCGGCCTGGCCGCCCTGCATGAGCAGCGCCAGCTCGTCGAAGCCCTGGTTGTCGGTCCCGAAGGGATGGCCGGCGCCGGGCGGGAGGTTGGTGTTGGACAGGCTGCTGCTGAGGATGTTGCCGTGATAGAAAACCGGCCCCAGGAAGCAGAACAGCACGAAGAAGGCGATGATGCCCAGGCCGATGACGGCCAGCTTGTTCTGCACGAACTCGCGCAGCGCCAGCCGCCAGCCGGTCTGGACCGGGCCGATCTCACCGCCCTCGGGCGGGCCGGGCGTGACATCCAGCGGCGTCAGCGATGAGGTGTTCGACACGATGTCTCCTGTGTCCTAAGCCAGCCGGATGCGGGGGTCGGCGACGGTCAGCGCCATGTCGGCGACCAGGTTGCCGACGACCGTCAGCACCGCGCCGATGAGCGTGTAGGCCAGCATCACGTTGTAGTCCTCGTTGCCCAGGCTGTTGTAGAAGAGCAGCCCGAGTCCCTGGAAGTTGAACAGGTACTCGGTGATGAGGTTGCCCGCCAGCAGCGTCGGGATGGACAGGCCGATGAGCGTGACCATCGGCAGGCTGGCGTTGCGCAGCAGGTGCCGCGACAGCACCAGCCGCTCGGGCAGGCCCTTGGCCCGCGCGGCCTTGATGTAGTCCTGCGCCAGCGTGTCGATCGACGTCGAGCGCATGTACCGGGAGAACGACGCGACCGTGATGAGCGCGAGCGTCGCGATCGGCAGGGTCATGTCGTGCCAGTCACCGACGACGGTCAGCAGCGACGTCGACTGGCTGGCCTCGAAGCCGAAGATCGGCAGGGACAGGGCGAATACCTGGATCAGGATCAGCCCGAGGAAGAAGACCGGCATCGCGTAGGTGACGAACGCCAGGCTGGTGAGCACGTTGTCACCGACGGTGTTGCGGCGGACGGCCTGGTAGATCCCCAGGGGAACCGCGATCACTATCGCGAACAGCAGGGACATCAGCGACAGGTAGGCGCTGCGAGCCCAGCGCTCGTTGAACAGGGCCGTGACGCTCTGGTTGAGCTTGTAGGAGTAACCGAGGTTGCCGTGGACCAGGCCGTTCATGTAGGTCAGGTACTGCGCTAGCCAGGGCCGGTCGAACCCGTGCGACTTGTTCCACGCCTCGATCGACAACCGGTTCGCCTTGACGCCGAGCACGACAATGGCCGGCGACGGGAAGATCACGTGCAGCAGGCCGAAGATGAAGATCGAGACACCGATCAGGACCAGGATGGAAGTCCCGATCCGGCGGCTCAGGTAAGCGGTCACAGCCCGTGTCCCCTTCTCACAATGCCTTGGCCCACTACCCCCACACCCACTGCCCTGCTGGCCTCCGGTGTATCACCCGAGGCCAGCAGGGGTCCAGCGGCGATGTCGCGACAATGGCGTCACGACACCGATGTGCCTACTTCTTCGAGTACCAGAACTCCGGGTTCGCGTAGTACTGAGTCAGGGTCGCGAAGGAGTTCACCGTGCCGCCGATGCTGTTCTTCCAGGCCCAGATGTAGTCCGGGACCGGCTGGAACAGCACGGGCTGGCTCGCCGTGAGGAACGACGCCTCGGCCTTGACCGCGGCCGGGTCGGTGCTGGAGATCGACGCCTGGATCAGCTTGTCCGCCGCCGGGTTGCTGTAGTCCCCGACCTGGCCGCCGCCACCGGTGTTGAACAGCTGGTACGTGGTCGGATAGGTGGAGTCGGTCTCACCGCCGAAGTCCAGCATCGCCCACTTGTTCTCGTTCGCGGGCGCCGCCGGGTCGATGTAGTTGGTGATCATGTAGTCGAAGTTGCTCGACTGCAGGGTGATGTGGATTCCCGCCTGCTTCGCCTTAGAAGCAAGGTCCGTGACCTGCTCGGTGATGATCGAGGTGCCCGAGTTGTAGATCAGGTTGAACGACAGCGGAGTGCCCGCCGCGATTCCCGCACCGCACTGATTCGCACCGGAGCCCGGCGAAGCGCACGTGTCCGTGCCGCCCGCATTTACCTTCCAGCCGTGCGCCTTCAGCAGGCTCACTGCCGACGACACGCTGAACGGATACGGGTTGGTCGCGGCGTTAGCCGGCAGGAACGGGCTCTTCGGGTAAGCCGGGATCGGACCGTAGGCCGGGCCGCCGGCGCCGCCGAAGAAGGCCTTGACGTAGCCCTGCTCGTCCTCTAGGTGCGCCATCGCCTGCCGGAAGTACAACTGGTTGGCGATGGCGTTGAAGCTGCCGGTCTTGTCCTTGAAGTTGTACGCGGCGAAGTTCATGCCGAAGTCGGGCTCGCCGAAGACGCTGTAGCCGGACTTCTTCACCGCCGGGATCTGCGGCACGTCCTGCTGCGGGATGGACGCGGCGTCGATGGACCCGGCCTTGATCGCGTTGAACTCGGCAGCCTCCGAGGTGAACGGCACGCCCACGAAGGTGGACATGGGCGTGACGTGCGGCCCGTCATAGGAGGTGTTGGGCTTCATCGTGAACGCGCCGGTGGTGGAGTTGAAGGTGGTCAGCTTGTACGGGCCGTCCACCGTCTGCCACAGCGGGTTGCTTGTGTACGTCGACACCGACTTGTTCTGGGCCGCCAGGAAGTCATAGATCTTCTTGGCGTTAGCCGGGTTGGTGAAGTCGACCGTCTTGCCGGTCGTCGAGGTCTTCGCCCACGCCTGGGCTGGCATCGGGTTGACCCCGGACAGGATGTTCTCCTGCAGCCACGTCGGGTTGACGGCGGCCTTCAGGTTGAGGACCAGCGTGCTCGTGCCCTTGGTGGTAGCGCTCACTACGTCGTCCGGGAAGAAGCCGGGCGTGTAGACCGCCCAGTTCGACGGGGCCTCCTTGGTCGCGGCCTTGATCAGGTCGATGGTGAACAGCACGTCCTGCGCGGTGACGGGCGTGCCGTCCGACCACTTGTAGTTGCTGTTCATCGTGATCGTCGCGGTCTTGCCGCCGTTGGTCCAGACCGGGTTCTTCGCCAGGCTCAGCGCCGGGACAACCTCGGGCACGACCCCGTTGACCGTCCAGTACAGCGGCCGCCACATCTCGTCCTGGAAGGTGAAGGAGTTGTAGACGGAGTTGCTGGCCGAGCTATCCATCGGCAGGATCCAGTTCGGCACGGACCCCGGCTGGAGGGCGTAGGTGATCGTGGTGGCGTGGGGCTTGCCGCTCGACGCGGGAATCGAGCCGAGTCCGCCGGGGATGGTCGTGCCACCACTGCTGGAACCGGTGCTGCCACTACTGCCGCCGCAAGCGGCTATCGCGGTCGCGCCTACGGCGGCGAGCACCGCGGCCTTCATGGCCGGACGGGCGAATCTCATTAGTTCCCCTCGCTCTCGTAGCGGTGGCGGGACGGCCTCCGGGCCATGCTCACGCCGCCGCCCTTACCTGTATGCAGTCGAGTCATCGCTCGCCGCCTCTCTGTCTGCCCGCCGCATGGCGCCATGCCATGCCCGGGCATAGAGCCCTACTGACGGGTTGCCCGCAGCGTATGGTTGAGCGCATAGCGAACCCGGCCCAAATACGTCACAAGTTGTTATCGATGTCATCCTGCCTTACCGGTACGGTTCGGTAGCGTTACAGCAGTTTTAACATCATATGCACCACTTGTTACGTGAATGATCGAGAGCGGACAAACCACCAGCACCGCGCCGCCGGGCAGCCAGCCAGGTCAGCCGGTCCGGTCCGGCGCGCAGCGGTCCGGCGCGCAGCGGGCCGACGCGCAGCGGCTCAAGCCCCGATCGCGTGGACGCCGCCGTCGACGTGCACGATCTCGCCGGTGGTCGCGGGGAACCAGTCGGACAGCAGGGCCACGCAGCCGCGCGCGGCAGGCTCAGGGTCGGACAGGTTCCAGCCCAGCGGCGCCCGCTCGGGCCACATCTCCTGGAACTGGTCGAAGCCAGGAATGCTCTTGGCGGCGATGGTCTTCAGCGGGCCGGCGGACATGAGGTTGACCCGGATGCCGCGCGGTCCGAGATCGCGGGCCAGGTAACGGGCCGTCGACTCCAGGGCGGCCTTGGCCACGCCCATCCAGTCATAGACGGGCCAGGCGACGCTCGCGTCGAAGTCCATCCCGACCACCGAGCCGCCCTGGGCCATCAGCGGGACCGCGGCCATCGCCAGCGCCTTGAGCGAGTACGCCGACACCTGGACGGCGGTCGCCACGTCGGCCCACGGGGTGGCCAGGAAGTTGCCGCCCATCGCCGTCCCCGGCGCGAACGCGATCCCGTGCACGACCCCGTCCAGGCCGTCGACGTGCTCCGACACGCGCTCCGCGAGGGAGTCCAGGTGACCGGTATCGGTCACGTCCAGCTCCAGCACCGGCGGCGGGTCGGGCAGCCGCTTCGCGATCCGCTCTACCAGGCTGAGCCGCCCGAAGCCGGTCAGGACGACGGTCGCGCCCTCCTGCTGCGCGATCCGCGCCACGTGGAAGGCGATGGAAGCGTCGGTCAGCACCCCGGTGACCAGGATCCGCTTACCGTCCAGGATGCCCATCGCGATCTCCTTTGCTCCTGCCCCTGCTCGTGCGCTGCCGCGTACCTGTGCTGCCGCGTGCTAGTGACCCATGCCGAGGCCGCCGTCCACCGGCAGTACCGCCCCGGTGATGTAGGCCGCGTCCGGCCCGGCCAGGAAGGCCACGGCGGCCGCGACCTCCTCCGTGGCCGCCATCCGACCCAGCGGGATGCCGGTCAGGATGGCCTTCTTCCGGTCCTCCGGCAAGCCGTCGGTCATGTCGGTGTCGACGAATCCCGGCGCGACCACGTTCGCCGTGATGTTGCGCGACCCGAGTTCGCGGGCCAGCGAGCGAGCCAGCCCGACCAGGCCCGCCTTGGACGCCGCGTAGTTCGCCTGACCACCCGAGCCCAGCATCCCGACCACCGAGGAGATGAAGATCAGCCGGCCCCGGCGCAGCCTCATCATGCCGCGCACCGCGCGCTTGGCTACCCGGTAGGCGCCGGTCAGGTTGGTATCCAGCACGTCGGTGAAGCTCTCCTCGCTCATCAGCGCGAGCAGCTGGTCACGGGTGATCCCGGCGTTGGCCACGACTACCTCGACCGGTCCGTGCGTCTCCTCGGCGACCGCGAAGGCCGCGTCTACGTCGGCCATGTCCCGCACGTCGCACCGGACGACGGTCAGCCCGTCGATCTTCTCGCCCGAACGAGAGGTGACAGTGACACCGTCCCCGCCGGCCGCGAGCCGCTGGGCGATGGCCAGCCCGATGCCACGGTTCCCGCCGGTCACCAGGACGGAGCGACTCATCTGCGGTGTTACCTCCGGTCAGCAGCGGATCTGGACTCAGGCGCGCGAGCCTACCGGTCACCGCCAAGGCGCTGCCCAACATAGCCGGTTGCCGCGCACCCCGCGATAGCCGGTCGCAACCCGCGCCGGAGTCACGGCGCCAGCGCCACGACGCCGGAGTCACGGCGCCAGCGCCACGACGCCGACGGCACGGTGCTAGCGTCACGATGTTGCGGCTGGTGCTAGCCGCAAGGGTTAGCGGGCCGCGTTAGCAGCCAGCGTTAGCGATCCGGTGATAGCGAGCCGGTAGTGAGCGCCGATGGTTAACGGCCAGTGGCTAGCGGCCGGCGGCTGGGAAGCGCGTTGGCCAGGCGACGTTGGGCGACCCCGTGTTTGGTGGCCCCGTGTTTGGTGGCCCGACCCTGTGTTAGGCGACCTCGTGTTTGGTAACCCTGTATTTGGCGATCCAGTGTTTGGTAACCCCGTGTTTGGCGGTCCTGTGTTTGGCGGTCCCGTGTTAGGGCCCCGGGTTGGGCGTCCTCAGGTTGACGGTCTCATATTAGGCGTCCTCAGGTTGGCGGTCCCGGGTTAGGCGGTCCCGTGTTTGGCGGTCCCGTGGTTGGCGACGGCGTGTTTAGTGACACTGTGTTTAGCGATCCGGCGCTAACACGCCGGGTTAGTAACTCAGCGTTAGCGGATTCGCGGATGGTAACGACGCGTTAGGCACTCCCTGGATAGTGACGCCGCGTTAGCTACACCCGCCTTTCGTGACGCTGCGTTTATCACGCTCCGCTTATAATGCTGCCTTTGTGACGCTGTGTTCGACTTGGTCAGTTTCAGTGACGCTGCGTATCGCGGGGGAGTTACAGCCCACCGGGTCGGATCGCCCCGCCGCTATGAAACGGTCATCCGGGCCACTGACACTCCTTAGCCCGGCCGCGGGCCCCGCGCCGCCCGGCTCGGCCCACGCCAGTGGCGGCGGCTCGGGCGGGCCGGGATAGGTTGCGGGTCGTGAGGGACACCCAGCCAGCCCAGCCGGACGGGGCCGCGGCCATCGACCCGGAGTTCACCGCTTATCCGCTGCAGGTCATGGCGGACGCGGCCCGGCAGCGCGCACGGGACCTCGGCGCCGAGTACTCGGACTTCCGCGCGGAACGCGTGTGCGGCCAGCGGCTGGGCCTGTCGGACGGCAGCCTGGAGACGCTGTATGACAGCGACGACCTCGGTCTCGCCGTCCGGGTCATCGTCGACGGCACCTGGGGCTTCGCCGCGGCGGCCGACCTGACCCCGGAGGCGGCGATCCGGGCCGCGCAGGAAGCCGTCGACGTCGCGCGGGTCGCGGCGCCCCTCGCCGCCGAGCGGATCGAGCTAGCCGACGAGCCCGCGCACGGCCGCGTGACCTGGGTCTCGGCCTACGCGGTCGACCCGTTCTCGGTGAGCGTCGCCGACAAGGTCGCGCTGCTGGCCGACTGGAGTTCCGGCCTGCTGGCCGACAGCCGGGTCGACCACGTCGATGCCTCCCTGCTGCAGGTCCGGGAATGCAAGTTCTACTGCGGCGGCGGGACGACGGCGCTGCAGCAGCGGGTCAGGCTGCATCCCCAGCTGACGGCCGTGGCCGTCGAGCCGGGCGGGCGGTTCGAGAGCATGCGGACCCTCGCTCCCCCGGCCGGCCGGGGCTGGGAGTACCTGACGGGCACCGGCTGGGACTTCCCTGGCGAGCTGGCCCGGCTGCCCGAGCTGCTCGTCGAGAAGCTGGCTGCGCCGTCGGTGCGGCCGGGGCGCTACGACCTCGTTATCGATCCTTCTAACCTCTGGCTGACGATCCATGAGTCGATCGGGCACGCCACCGAGCTGGACCGGGCGCTCGGCTACGAGGCCGCCTACGCCGGGACATCCTTCGCGACCATCGACAAGCTGGGCAGCCTCCAGTACGGGTCACCGATCATGCACGTGACGGGCGACCGGACGGCGCCGCACGGCCTCGCGACCGTCGGATACGACGACGAGGGGGTGGCCGCGCAGTCCTGGGACCTGATTACCGCCGGGGTCCTGACCGGGTACCAGCTCGACCGCCGGATCGCCAGGCTCCGGGCCCTGGGCCGGTCCAACGGCTGCGCGTTCGCCGACTCGCCCGGCCACATGCCCATCCAGCGGATGGCCAACGTCTCGCTCGAGGCCGCCGCGGACGGCCCGGACACCGCCAGCCTGATCGGCGGCGTCGAGAACGGCATCTACGTGGTCGGCGACAAGAGCTGGTCCATCGACATGCAGCGGTACAACTTCCAGTTCACCGGCCAGCGGTTCTACCGGATTTCCGGCGGCCGCCTGGCCGGTCAGCTCCGTGACGTGGCCTACCAGGCGACCACCACCGACTTCTGGAACTCCATGGACGCGGTCGGCGGCCCGCAGACCTACGTGCTGGGCGGCGCGTTCAACTGCGGAAAGGGGCAGCCCGGCCAGATCGCTCCCGTCAGCCACGGCTGCCCGGCCGCGGTGATGCGGGGAGTGCGGATCCTCAACACCGCGGAAGAGGCAGGAGCATGAGCGCGCGGTCGCCGCAGGACACCGTCGAGCGGGCCCTGCAGGCGGCCCGCTGCGACGAGTGCGTCGTGATCGCCGACGAGCAGTCGTCGGCCAACCTGCGCTGGGCCGATAACACCCTCACCACCAACGGCGTGTCCCGGTCTCGCAGGCTCACGGTCATCGCGGCCAGCCGGAGCGCCGACGGCGTGCGCGCCGGCGCGGTCTCGAGGGTCGGCGTGCGCGACGACCAGGTGGCTGACGTGGTGGCCGAGGCCGAGCACGCGGCCGCGCAGAGCCTGCCCGCCGAGGACGCGCGACCGCTGCTGCGGCCCGCCGACCTGCGTGCGGCCGCGACCCACGCCTCGCGCGCGGCCAGCTCGGGATCGGCGGGCTCGGGCTCGGGGGCGGGCGCGGACCTCGGCTTGGGCGCGGGCGACTGGGACGCGGCGCCGGGCGCGACGCAGATCGGCGTGTTCGGCCGGTTTGCCGGAGAGCTCGGGGCGGCATTCGCCGTGGCGGCCGGCGGCAGGCGCAAGCTTTACGGATTCGCCGAGCACACCGTGACCTCCAGCTTCCTCGGCACCTCCACGGAGCTGCGGCTGCGCCACGACCAGCCGACCGGAACGGTCGAGCTCAATGCCAAATCGGCGGACCTGACCGAGTCGGCCTGGGCCGGCGCGGCTACCCGCGACTTCGCCGAGGTCGACGTCGCGGCGCTGGAGGCGGACCTGGCGCGGCGGCTGGGCTGGGCGGCCCGGCGGGTCGAGCTGCC
>Ga0208220_1000232_pt1 | contig 23398 bp, 27 predicted proteins | sample NGESurdeep092012_9_FD_184484 | JGI IMG/M metagenome (GOLD analysis project Ga0208220, IMG submission 184484) | Arctic peat soil microbial communities from Barrow, Alaska - NGEE Surface sample F53-1 deep-092012 (SPAdes) | ecosystem: Environmental > Terrestrial > Soil > Wetlands > Peat ...
GTCGATGACCGCGTCGTCGCCGACGAGGGAGCCGGTGTGGGCGCGGGCGACCCGGGCGCCGGTCTGACTGCGGCCGACCTTGATCGCCACGATCGGCTTGCCCTTGGCCAGGGCCTCGCGGGCGAGCGCGATGAACTCGGCCGGCTTGCGGACCGACTCGATGAACAGCGCGATCACGCGGGTAGCGTCGTCGTCGATGAGGTAGCGCATGACGTCGGTCATCGAGACCATCGACTCGTTGCCCATCGACACCAGCAGGCTGACCCCGACGTTGCGGGTCTGCGCGAACGTCAGCACCGAGCTGGCCAGGGCCCCGCTCTGCAGCACGACCCCGACCGGGCCGCCCAGCAGCGGATTGTCGATCGGCAGGCCGTAGGGGGTGATGCGGGCGGCGGCGTTGATGAACCCGTTCCCGTTTGGGCCGAGGATGGTGAGGCCGCGGCGCCGGGCCAGCTCGACCACCTGCCGCTCGAGCTCGGCGCCCTCCTCCCCCACCTCTGCGAAGCCCGAGGTCAGCAGCACCACCGACGGTATGCCGGCGTCGGCCACCTCGGCCAGCACGGCGAGCACGGCCGAGGTCGGCACCATCACGAACGCGAGGTCGACCGGCTCCGGCAGGTCGGCCACGCTTGGGTAGCTCTGCTGGCCGTGGACCGGGACGCCGCGCGGGTTCACCAGGTAGACCGGCCCGGCGAAGCCGTGCAGCTGGAGGTTGCCGAAGATGCTCCAGGACCAGCGGGACTTGTCGGTCGCGCCGATCAGCGCGACCGACCGGGGGTTGAACAGCCGGCGAACCTGGTCGACGTCGGCTGCGGGGGCGGTAGGGGCGGGGGCAGCCATCAGTCGCCGAGCTGGCCGAGCTTGACGTGGCCCTTGATGAGGTTTCTGGCGATCGTGCGGCGCTGGATCTCGTCGGTGCCCTCGAAGATCCGCAGCAGCCGCAGCTCGCGGTACCAGCGTTCGATCGGCAGCTCCTTGGTGTAGCCCATGCCGCCGTGGATCTGCAGCACCCGGTCCACGACCTGGTTGGCCATCACCGCCCCGGACAGCTTGGCGATCGAGGAGGCGTGCCGGTTGTCGCGCCCGTTCTGCAGCTGCCAGGCGGCATGCAGGGTCAGCCACTTGACCGACTCGATCTCGACGTGGGAGTCGGCGATCTGCCACTGGATGGCCTGGTAGTCGGCGATCGGGTGGCCCATCGAGACCCGGTTCTTGGCGTGCTCGATCGCCATGCCGAGCAGCCGCTCGGAGGCGCCGATGGCGCGGGCCGGGATCATGTAGCGGCCGTTGCCTATCCACTGCATGGCGAGCGCGAAACCGTGCCCGAGCTGGCCGAGGATGTTCTGCTCGGGGACCCGGACGTCCTCGAACACCAGCGCCGCGGGCCCCCACTCCCCCATCGTCGGGATCGGCTCGGACTTCCAGCCCATGTCGCGGTCGACCAGGAAGCAGGTCACCCCGCCGTCGGCGCCCTTGGCCGGGTCGGTGACCGCGAAGACCATCACGAAGTCGGCCTCGTTGCCGCCGGTGATGAACGTCTTCTCGCCGTTGATCACCCAGTCGCCGCCGTCCTTGACCGCGCGGGTCCTGATGTTGCGGGCGTCCGAGCCCGCCCCCGGCTCGGTGATCGCGAAGCAGCTGCGGCGCTCGCCGTTGATCGTGGGTATGAGGTACTGCTGCTTCTGCTCGTCGGTGCCCGCGTAGAGGATGTTGTCGGCCGAGCCGCCGAACCGGAACGGGACGAACGTCCGGCCGGTCTCCATCGCGACGATCGCGGACATCACCGGGCCGAGCGCGATCCCGCCGTACTGCTCGGGCGTGTTGATGCCCCACCAGCCGCCGTCCTTGGCCTTGCGCTGCAGCTCGGCCAGCTGGCCGGGCTCGAGCGGCGGCAGCCCGCTGCGCTCGTTGCGCAGCACCTGGTCCTCGAGCGGCATGACCTCCTGCTGGATGAACTGCCTGATCGTGTCGCGGACGGCCCGCTCCTCATCCGACAGCGAGAAGTCGATCATGCTGCATCCCTTCGCCTATTTACCGTAGATCGTTCTAGAAACGAGTTCAGTCGTAGGCTAACTTGTCCTTAGGCATTCGGGAAGGGTCAGGTGAGGCGGGCATGGCGCGACTGGACGGGCGGGTGGCGATCGTCACCGGGGCGGGCCGGGGAATCGGCCGGTCGGTGGCGAAGCTGCTGGCCAGCGAGGGCGCCTCGGTCGTGGTCAACGACCTCGGGGCGGAGATGGACGGGTCGGGAAACGATGCCGGGCCCGCCCAGCAGGTGGTGGCCGAGATCGCCGAGGCGGGCGGCAAGGCGGTCGTCAACGGGGCCGACATCTCCGACTTCGACGCGGCGGAGGGGTTGGTGGCCGGCGCGATCGGGCAGTTCGGCCGGCTCGACGTGCTCGTCAACGTGGCCGGCATCCTGCGCGACCGGATGGTCTTCAACATGACCGAGACCGAGTGGGACGACGTCATCCGCGTGCACCTCAAGGGCACGTTCAACACCACCCGGTTCGCGTCCGCGCACTGGCGGTCGCTGCGGGACGAGACCGCGCAGAACCGGATCATCAACTTCACCTCGGTCTCCGGGCTGCACGGGGCGCCCGGCCAGCCGAACTACGCGGCGGCCAAGATGGGCATCGTCGGGCTGACCTACTCCTCGGCCCACTCGCTGGCGAAGTACGGGGTGACGGTGAACGCGATCTCGCCCGGCGCGGCCACCCGGATGACCGAGTCGGTCCCGACCGACCGACGCCGGGCGCGCACTGCCTCCGAGCAAGACGAGCGGTCGCCCGACAACGTGGCGCCGATCGTGGCCTACCTGGCGTCGGAGCGCTCCGGCTGGATCACCGGCCGGGTCATCCACTCGATGGGGTACGAGGTCTCGCTGTACAACAACCCCGAGCCGGTCAGCCGGATCATCGGCACCGGGCCGTGGGACGACCCCGACGCGCTCGGCGACCAGGTGGAGCGGGCGTTCGGGCCGATCCTGGGCCGGGACGCGTGAGCCCCGCGACGCCGGTGGCGCGAGCTAAGGCCGTGCCGGTGCCGACGCCGGAAACCCAGCCGTACTGGGACGGGGCGGCGGCGGGCGAGCTGCGGATCCAGCGCTGCCTGGACTGCGGGACCGCGTACTTCTACCCGCGTCCGCTCTGCCCGTCGTGCGGATCCGGCGACGTCGAGTGGTTCACCGCCAGCGGGCGGGCGACGCTGTACTCCTACGTGATCAACCACCGGCCCGCGCCCGGCTTCGAGGCCGACGCGCCCTACGCGATCGCGGTGGTGCAGCTCGCGGAGGGACCGCGGATGATGACCAACCTGGTCGGGGTGGCGCCCACCCCGGAGGCGCTGCAGCTCGACATGGAGCTGCGGGTCGCGTTCGAGCAGCGGGGCGAGCTCTCGCTGCCGGTGTTCACGCCTGCCTCGGCCGAGAACGCGGAGGATCTGTGAGCAATCCGGGTGTGATCATCGCCGGCGCGGCCGAGACCGACGAGATCGGGCGGCTGCCGAACACGTCCACGCTCGGGCTGCACCTCGAGGCGGCCCGCAACGCGGTGGCGGACGCGGGCCTGACCATGCGCGACATCGACGGGATCGCGACCGTGTCCGCGCCGGGACCGGTGCAGGTCGCGCACGCGCTCGGCATCTACCCGGACTGGATCGACGGCACCGGCGTCGGCGGCACGTCGTTCCTGCTGCACGTCAGGCACGCGGTCGCCGCGATCAGGGCCGGCTACGCGAAGACGATCCTGATCACCCACGGCGAGTCGGGCCGGTCGCGGGTCGGCGCGCCGCCGTACCGGCTCGACCTGTCGTCGCCGCCGGGCCAGTTCGAGGCGCCGTACGGCACGATGGGGCCGACCACGACCTTCACGATCCCCGCGCTGCGGTACATGAAGGAGTACGGGCTCACCCACGAGCAGCTGGCGTACGTCCCGGTCGCGCAGCGCCAGTGGGCGGCGAAGAACCCGCGGGCGATGTTCCGCGACATCATCACGGTCGAGGACGTCCTCGCCTCGCGGATCGTCGCCTACCCGTTCCACCTGCTGGAGTGCTGCCTGGTGACCGACGGCGGCGGCGCCCTGGTGGTCACCTCGGCCGACCGCGCGGCCGACTTCCCCAAGCCGCCGGTGCACGTGCTCGGCAGCGGCGAGGCGTCGGAGACCCCGATGATCTCCCAGATGGTCGACTTCACCGAGTCGCAGGCGTTCCGCCAGGCCGGCCGGGCCGCCTTCGCGTCGGCCGGGATCACCGTCGCCGACGTCAATCACCTGATGATCTACGATGCGTTCGCGCACGTCCCGATCTACGGGCTGGAGGCGCTCGGCTTCGTCGACAAGGGCGAGGGCGGGGCGTTCATCGCCGAGGGGAACACGGAGCCGGGCGGCCCGCTGCCGCTGAACACGAACGGTGGCGGGCTGTCCTATACCCACACCGGGATGTACGGAATGTTCGCCATCCAGGAGGGGGTGCGGCAGATCCGCGGCGAGGCGGCCGCGCAGGTCGACGGGCCCGACATCAGCGTGGTCCTCGGCAACGGCGGCATGTTCGCCACCGCCGGGGTGCTGGTGCTTGGCAGGCAGGCCTGCTAGCCGGCGGCACTGCCGGGGCCTGCCCGGGTGCCAGGAGCCATGGAAGCACCAGAGCCGGCCGGGACCGTTCGGGAAACCTGAATTTGAATTTTCTGGCGGTGATTTTTCGCGCAAAATGCGACATGATGTTCCCGGGACTTGATGCGGGGACGGGGAGCTAGATCGATGAATAGGCGTGTGTTCAGGCGGGCTGCGCTGGCTGCGGTCGGGGCGGCCGCGCTCACGGTGGCGACTGCCATGCCCGGCAACGCGGCCACGACCGCCGAGTGGCGGTTCTCGAGCTACGCTTCGTCGGTCACTGGCAGGATGAACAGCGTCGTCGCGATCAGCCGGACCGACGCCTGGGCGGTGGGCGAGACCTACCACGGCACCGCGCTGGTCAACAGCCCGTACGTGCTGCACTGGAACGGCGCCGGTTGGGGCGGCGTGACGATTCCCGGCAGCAGCGGCTACTACTCGTCGGAGGTGTCGGCCTCGTCGGCGAGCAACGTGTGGGTGCTCGGGAACGATGACAACGGCCTGGTGACCCAGAAACTGTTCCGCTACGACGGGTCGCACTGGCACACGATGTCGGTTCCCGACGGCAACTTCGACAACCTCATGGTGCTGAGCGCCACCGATGTCTGGGTCACCGGGCAGATTTCCTGCACCGGCTCCAAGTGCGTCACCGATGTGTGGCAGTGGAACGGCAGCACGTGGCTGGCGCATCCGATCGGCACCACCGTGTACAGCATCGACGCGAGCTCCGGGTCCAACGTCTGGGCCGTCGGCCTGGGCGGGGTCAACTCGAAGGGCGAGGGGACGGTGGCCGCGTACCGGTGGGCCGGGACGCACTGGACCCCGGTGGTCATGGCGCACCCGGACATGTCCGGCTGGCCCGGCATCGCGATGCCCTCCGCCAGCAATATCTGGATCGAGGGCTGGCGCGGGACTAGCTCGCAGGTGCTGGCGCTGCACTGGAACGGCAGCAAGTGGCAGCAGGTGATCTCGGCGGGCAACGTCGCCGCCAGCCCGGGCCCGGTGCCCTACGGGTCGAGCGGCGTCTGGATGGGACCGTGGGCGCTGTGGACCGGTCGCAGCTGGCTGAACACCCTGCCGGTTCCGCCCTTTGATGGCGGCGTCGTTACGGATATCGCCCCGATCCCCGGCGACTCCGGCGCCTACTGGGGCACGGCCAGCGCGCAGAAGACCGCTAACTCGACCATCGATCACCCGGCGATGATGATTTACGGCGCGGTTCCTTAATGGACTTCAGCGCATCTCCTGCGTCAGCGTCCGGCGAGATCGAGCGGCGGCTGGCCGCAGCTTCCCAGGCGGTCCGCGAGCAAGACCTCTGCACGCAGCAGCACGGCCAGCTGAGTGCCCGCGAGGGCGGTCCGGGCTGAGCTCGCACGGGTCGAGAGCCGGCAGGCGGAGCTGGCCGGGGCACGGTGGGAGTACGCGGACGCCCTGGCGGCGAAGGAGCGGTACCTGACGCGGTCGGCCGACCCGCGCGGCGCCTGGCTGCTGTCGCTGGCCGAGGAACGCGGCCGGCTGACGGCTGAGCTCGGAGAGCTGCGTCGCGCCGTCGACGATGCCGACGCGGCCGGGGAGGCGCTGGCCGAGGTTCTCGACCGCCTCGGCACCGCCGCCGACTGGTCGGCCTTTGATACCTACTTCGCCCACGGCATCATCGCCAACTCGATCAAGCACGACCGGATCGACCAGGCGGCGGAGGCGGCCCGCGAGGCCGATGAGCGGCTGGCGGCGCTCCGCTTCGACCTGGCCGCGCTGGGCGACTCCGAGCCCGCCGCGCCCAGGCTCGAGTTCGGCGCCGGCTTCAGGTTCGCCGACATCTTCTTCAATAACATCTTCACCGACCTCGCGGTCGGTCGCCGGATCCGCGACGCGCAAGACGGCGTCGATCGCTCGACACAGCAGGTCGACGAGTTGCAAGACCGGCTCGGCGATCAGATCGTCGCGGTCACCGACCGGCTGGAGGACATGGCTAGGGAGCGGTGGCGGCTGCTTGCGCGGTAGCGGCGGGACCGGCCTGGTCCGGGACCGGGACCGGGACGCGGAGGAAGAACGTGTGGTGCGTGAGGGCGATGACCGTCCGCGCGGCTAGGAGCAGGAACCCGGCCGACAGGAGGCCGACGACGGCGTAGCCAAGGCCGGTGGAGCCGGGTACGCGCTCGGCCCCGAGCCAGCGCAGGCCGCAGGTGACGGCGGCGGCGACGGCGACGGGAACGAGAAGGCCCAGTAGGCCGGGCCGAACGGCGCCGTCCGGTACAGCGGGATCAGCCTCAGCTGGGCCAGCACCATCAGCACGGCGAAACCGCTGATCACGGCCACGGTCGTGTCCACCCGGCCGTCGTTGATGGCGAACCAGGTGTTGGCCGCCACCACCGGCGGCGCGAGCTCGATCGCGATCGTCGGCAAAAGCGGCTTCGGCAGTTCCGGCACCACGAACAGCCGTTGCCCGATGATCGAGCCGAGCAGCAGGTAGGAGCCGACGCCGAGCCCGAACAGCACGTGCGACAGGGTGACAAACCCGAGCGCGGCGCTGGCGCCCCCGGCGATCAGGCCGCCGGCCGCCGCCGGCAGGTAGTAGCCGGGATGCCAGCGCCGGATCTCGCCGTCCCGGGCGATCCAGTCGCCGGTGATCCAGGCGCCGAAAAGCACCGTCAAGACGGCGGCGCAGCCGAACACGACCTCGCCGGCGCCTCGGGCCTGCGCGGCCAGCGGGACCGACAGCAGCAGCGGGATGATGAAGATGAGCGAGGTGAACGGGCCCAACGTCTGGTCCGATAGCTCCTGCTTCCAGCGGCGCTGCGCGGCGACGTTGCCCAGATAGCCGACCACGGTGATCAGCCACACCAGGGCAGCGACGATCCAGAGCGCGTTGCCCGGCCAGTCCGGACCGTGCACGAGGCGCATCAGCGTCGTCCAGGCCGCCGCCAGACCGGCCAGGCCGAAGCTGGCGGCGAAGAGGTTCGCCGTCAGGTGGAGCGCCCGCCGCTGGGTACCCGCCGACCGTGGTGCAGTCCCGTCCAGTGGTGCGGTGCCATCAAGTGGACGATCCGGCGAGATTTTGTCCAATTTCATTGAATGGCCGAGTCCTTTGCACGTTGGGCACGGTCGGCGCGCGGCTGGGAACAGCAGATCCGGGTACATACACGGTCGCGCTCCCGGCCGTCGGTCGCGCCCGTGGATCACCCTGGCCGGCCCCCTGGGAAGAAGCGTCATGCCTGCAGATGCCCAGTTATCGCTACGGAGGAACTATGAGACTGCCGCTAACGGGGGCCCGGTGAACGCGGCGACCGATCGGGACGCCAGGACCCGCGCCCGGATCGAGGAGCACTGGAAGGCCTCAGAGAGCGGCGACGGGGAAACCGAGCAGTCGGTCTACGCGGACGACGCGATCCTGGACTACCCGCAGTCGGGAGAGCGCTTCCGCGGCCGGTCGGGAATCCAGGGGCAGCGCGACGGGAATCCCGCTGATCGCCACTTCAGGGTCCTGCGCATCCGGGGCGGCGGCGACCTGTGGGTGAGCGAGGTGGTGATCACCTACGACGGGGCGCCCAGCTACTCGGTCAGCGTCATGGAGTTCACCGACGATCAGGTCTCGCACGAGACCCAGTACTTCGCCGACCCCTTCGCGGCGCCGGCATCGCGGGCGGCGATAGCCGAGCGGATTCCCGACAGCGAGCGCTGAGCCCGAGGAGACGGCGATGCCGAGCCACGCGATGCAGAACGTGATTGACGGCCTCAGGGAGCAGCGGAGGGCCGCCGCCGGCCAGGCCCCGCCGACGCTGGCGGAGCGCCGCGCCACCTTCGCCCCCGGCGGCACACCTCATCCGGTGCCTGACGACGTGCTGGTGACGGAGGTGACCGCGGGCGGGGTGACGGCCCACTGGCTGGCCGCCCCGGGTGTGGACGCCGGGCGGGTGCTGCTGTTCCTGCACGGCGGGGGCTTTGAGTTCGGGTCGGTTCGCAGCGACGGCGAGCTGGCGTCCCGGCTCGGGAGGGCAGGCGGGATGCGGGTGCTGTTCCCCGAGTACCGGCTGGCGCCCGAGCATCACTTCCCGGCCGCGATCGACGACGCCGTGGCGGCGTACCGCTGGCTCCGGGTCGACCAGGGACGGCCGGCCAGCTCCATCGCGGTGGCGGGCGACTCGGCCGGCGGGGGCCTCGCGGTCGCGCTGCTGGTGGCCATCCGCGACGCCGGGGAGGCGCTGCCCGCGGCCGCCGTGCTGATGTCGCCGACGGTGGACCTCACCAGCTCGGGGGCCTCGATGACGGAGCGGGTCGATCAGGATCCGATCTCCACCCCGGTCATGCTCCGCCAGTTCGCGGCCGACTACCTGGCCGGGGCCGACCCGCGGACGCCGCTGGCGTCGCCGCTGTTCGCCCCGCTGGCGGGGCTGCCGCCGCTTCTGGTGCTGGTGGGCACGGCCGACCTGCTGCTCAGCGATTCCGAACGGCTGGCGGCGGCGGCCGACCAGGCCGGGGTCGATGTCACCCTGGAGATCGGCGAGGACCTCCCGCACGTCTACCCGCTCATGCTCGGCACCCCCGAGGCAGCCGAGGCGACCGAGGAGGTCGGGAAGTTCCTGCGGGCCCGGGTTGGCTAGTCAGTCGGCCCCCGGCTGGGCAGCCCGCCGACCGGCTGGGTCAGGTAGCGCTGAACCGACGGCCCGACCGAGGCGACGACGTCATCAGCGGTCATCGACGCCAGCGGCTCGAACCGCAGGATGTACCGGCACAGGCCGAGGCCGAGCAGTTGCGCGGCGATGAGCGTGCCGCGCTCGGACGCCGCCTCATCGCCGAGGGCGGCGATCGGCTCGGTGACCAGCTGGCTGAGCACGGACTGGAATTGCTCGGCGACGATCTCGCTGGTGACTCCGGCCCGCAGCATGGCGATCATCTCGTCGCCGTGGACCGGATGCTCCCAGCGGTCGACGAACAGGCGCACCAGCAGCTCGCCGCGGCCGCCGGCCGGCACCGAGCGCAGGTCGGGGATGTCCAGGTCGACGGTGATGGCGGCCGTGAACAACCCCGCCTTGGATCCGAAGTAGCGCATGACCATCGAGGCGTCGACCCCGGCCTGCGCGGCGACGGCGCGAATGGTGGTCTGCTCGTATCCGCGCGCGGCGAACGTCGCCCTGGCGGCACCGAGGATGGCCCGGCGGGTCCCCTCGGACCGGGGCCCGCCGGTCCCGAGCACCGGGCCGGCCTGGCCTGCGGCCGGTCCTGCGGGATGGCTGCTGTCCGTCACAATGTCCTATCCTACCTCTCGCCAACGTTTGTTGGCCAACGTTTGTTGACAATATTTACGAGTGCGCATAGTTTTGTGCCAACAACCGTTGGCATTTTGAGGGAGAACGCAGATGGCGACTAGGAGCCCAGGTCAGGGCAGTAGGCTTCCGATCCCGTATCGGGCGCTCGCGGGCTTCATCGTGGCGTGCGCGGCGTTCGCCGCGGTCTTCGTTGCGCTCGCCGTCGGCGCCTATCACGCGCCCAGACCGCATGATCTTCCGGTCGGCATCGTGGGCTCGGCCCTGGCGACCAGCGGCATCGAGCACGCGCTGGACACCGCCCTGCCGGGGGCCATCGACTGGCACAGCTACCCCAGCGCGGCCGACGCGCGGACCGGGATCACGCAGCGTGACGTCGACGGGGCGATGATCGCGTCCGGCTCTAACCTGCACTTGCTGGTCGCCACCGGCGGGGGCACCGCTCCGGCCAATTTCCTGACCACGGCGGCAGGGACGGTGGCCGCCCACACCGGAAGCAAGCTGGTGGTCACGGACGTGGTGCCGCCGCTGCCCGGTGACACCCAGGCCCTGTCGTCGTTCTTCCTCCTCCTCGGCGTGCTGATACCGAGCCTGGTCGCGGGCTCCGGGAGCGCGCTGGCCTTCCGCAAGGCCCGGCCCGCGCTGGGCATCGTCGCGCCGGTGGCGGTCGCGGTCGCCATCGGGCTGGTCTCGGCGGCGGTGGCCGACGGCATCGCCGGGCTGGGGAACTTCGCCGCGGTGGCTGGCGTCACCGCGCTGTTCTCGCTCGCGGTGGCCGCCCCGACCGCGGTCCTGGCCCGGATCAAGCCGCCGCTGGTCGCGGTGGCGGTGCTGCTGTTCGTCGTGGCCGGGATCCCCGACAGCGGCGGACCCGCCAACCTGGCCCCATTCAGCGCGGCCGGCTTCCGCTTCTTCGATTCCGTCCTGCCGCTGGGGCTCGCGGCCAGCGTCATGCGCAACGTGGTCTACTTCGGCGGGCACGCCACCGCGCTGCACCTGTGGGTGCTGGCCGCCTGGGCGGCGGCCGGGGTGGCCGCGCTGATCGTCCTCGGGACCCGGCGGCGCCCGGCCGCTGCGCCGGTCCAGGCCGCCGTGCCGCCGGGGGTCTCGGGGGGCGCTCACCCGGCCCCAAGGCACGCCCGGCCGGAGCCCGCCCTGGTCGGGGGCACCGCGGAGTCCGGTGCGGTCGGGGCTGATGCCGTCGAGCCTGGTGCCGTCGAGCCCATCACCCTGGTCGTCGGCTTCGATAACTCCGCGCCCGCCCGGCGGGCGCTCACCTGGAGCGCGGACCTGCTGCGGGCCCGCCCGGGCACCCTCAACGTCATCTACGCCGACCACCCGCTGCTCGACAGCGACCTAACCGGATTCGGCCGCGGCGAGATGGACGAGGCCCGCGACGAGAAGGCCGCCGACGTGGCCCGGGCCGCGGCCGAGATCGCCGCCGCGGCGGGCGTGCCGTACGCGTTCGAGCGCCGGCAGGAGTCCCCGGCCGACGCGATGCTGTCCGCCGCCACCGTCCTCGACGCCGCCGAGCCCGCGAGCGAGCCGGTCATCGTGACCGGGCGCTCGCACCATGCCCCGCACCGAATTCTCGGCTCGGTCCCGGTCGAACTGCTGCACCAGTCGCCCTACCCGGTCCTCACCATCTCGTAGTCGGGCTTGACCAGTCCTAGTAATCGCACCACGATTACTAGGACTGTCGCCTATTCAGGAGGGGCCCATGATCCTGATCAACATTAAGATGCAGATCAGGCCCGAGAAGATGGACGAGTGGCTGGCGCTGGCCGACTCCTACGCCAAGGACGTCAACGCCGAGGACGGCTGCCTGTTCTTCCAGTTCTCCCGGAGCCTTACCGACCTCAACGAGTTCATCTGCATCGAGGGTTTCAAGGATGCCGAGGCGGGCGGCGCGCACGTCAAGAACTCCTACGTGAAGCGGTTCTTCGAGACCGCGCCCGATCTGGTCGCCACCCAGCCGCAGATCATCTACATCGACACCCCGCACGACGGCTTCGGCCCGATGGGCGAGATCCAGCCGCGCGCAGGAGGCTAGCCGAGGAATGACAGCCGGACCTGCCGGTCCGGATTGTCGACGTTCAGGTCCACCAGCGCGATCGACTGCCAGGTGCCGAGCGCCAGGCGGCCGCCGAGGACGGGCACGCTCGCGTACGGCGCGATGAAGGCCGGGAGCACGTGCGACCGGCCGTGTCCCCGCGAACCGTGGGCGTGCCGCCACCGGTCGTCGGCCGGCAGCAGGTCGCGCAGCGCGGCCAGCAGGTCGTCGTCGCTGCCGGCGCCCAGCTCGATCAGCGCGACGCCCGCGGTCGCGTGCGGCACGAACACGTGCAGCAGACCGTCTCCGTTGCCGTCGCCGTCGCTGGAGGCGTCACGGGCGAACTGGGCGCATTCGCCGGTGATGTCGTGAACGGTTTCCCGCCCGCCGGTGCGCACGCGGATGATCTCGCTCTTCATGGTTCGCGATCATAGGCGGACGGCGTCGCCGCCTGGCTGAGGGGCTGGCGGGCTCTGGGGTTTAATACGTGACGCCCGGGAACTGGGCACGCGCGCGCTCGAGCTGGTCGGTCCACTCCGGGGGCCAGCCGAAGGCACGGGCGGCCTGGCTGCTCAGGTCGGCGCCGGCCGCGGCGCTGGTGAAGTGGATGTACTCGCCCCAGTTCATCCGCCGCGTGTAGGTCCCGTCCTCGGATCGCGGGAAGTGCTTGGCCAGCTGTCCAAAGAACCCGGCCATGACCGCGGCCTGCCCGCACTCATGCCAGAGCGGGTAGAACCAGTCGCGGAACCAGCGAGTGCCCGGCCGGGGGAAATCGTCGGCGTTGCCGGTGAAGCGGCGGTGCACCTGCTTGGCGTCTCGGTGCATGCCCAGCCCGGTGTACAGGTCGTAGATGTAGAACTCGGCCCATTTGCTGTCGCCCCAGATCTCGTAGGCCGGGGAGCCGTGGAGGCCGTTGTTGGCGCTCTCGACCGAGTGCCCGATCTCATGGGCGGGCAGCTCACGGGCGAGGTACTCGCTGTCGCGCCAGCTGTCCAGGCCGCAGTCGCTAACATTGTGATGGTCGTGAACGGGGCTGACGTAGTAGCCGGCATGGCCGCCGCCGTGCCGCCCGGCATGATGAATGGAGTAAATGCGCGGGTCAGGCCCGAACGCGTGCCCGTAGGTGGCCTTGGAGTACCGCCAGACCTGGCCGATGTACTGCGGCAGCCATCTGACCTGGCGGCGGCGGACGTCGGGATCCAGGTAGATCGCGCAGTCGTCATCGCTGTGGTAGAGCTCCAGCAGCTGACGGTGGTCGAACCAGTGCTCCTGCCAGCTCGCTGGCGGGGCCGGTGGTCGCGCTCGTTCTGGCTCCACCTGAGCCCTCCCGTCGAGGCGTCGCGATGTCACGCTGGCTGGCCGCAGTACGAGATGTCCCGGCCTGCTTCCATCCTCTCCGCGATCCTCGCTTTCCATGCGGGGTAGTCCTCTTCGGATGGCGGCGGCTGCGAGGCGAACTGGAAGAAGCACTCGTAAAAGTAGGGGGCGTCGGGCGAATCGGCTGCCTCTCGCAGGGTGGCGCACAGCCGCGCGCTGACCGGGGCGCCGCCCAGCGAGCATGACCGGGAGCTGCGCAAGACGAGATCGCACACGGGCCCGGGATCGATCCTGTCCTGGATACGGCCCCAGGTCAGGAAGTAGCGCTCGCGGCCATCATCCAATCGGACGGCCACGGCGATCACGTCGTCCACCCCGTCAGTCTTACCAGTCCAGCGAACCAGGCAGGAACGGCGCGTCCTCAGGCGCGGCCTTGCGAGCGGCCAGGACGGTCTTCGCCGCTTCGCCGATCGGGATCCGGAATGCCGCCTTGCCTGCCTGGTCCACCGTTTCGGCCACCGCCTGGCCGACTTCCTCGACGCTGATGGGCGCGGCGCGGAAGCTCGCGATCTTGTCCAGCAGCGGCCGGTAGGGGCTGGCGTCGTCGAGGTAGACCGGCGCGCGTTCGGCGCCGCCGGACGCCACTGCCCCGGGCTGCAGAACGTGAACCGAGATGCCGAAGTGACCCGATTCGATGGCCAGGGTCTCGGCCAGCGCCTCGAGCCCCCACTTGCTAATCGCGTACGTTCCGATCAGCGGGAGGACCAGCCGCCCCTGAATGCTCGAGATGAAGACGAGCTGGCCTGAGCCCCGCGCCCGCTGGTCGAGGGCCTGGGAATGAACCCCGATGACCGATTCCAGGCCATCACCCAGCACGAGCCCGGTGACCTGGTGTACCCGCGCACGTTCCGGGGCGGCCCGCGCTCGGGCGACTTCATCGTCTTCACCATCATCGACGGCCTCGACCGCGGCGACGCGGCCAAGCGGCGGTTCTACCGGCGGCTCACGGCCCTGCTCGAGCAGGGCCCGGGGGTCAGGCCCGAGGACGTGTTCGTCATGATGCAGCTGACCCCGCCGGAGAACTACTCCTTCGCCAGCGGCGCATCCGGCTCGGACATCGCGGCCAACGAGGCACGGGAGCGCGCCGCGGCCGGACCGAGCGCCCAGGATGCTTACACCACGGCGGAGCTGACCGCCGCGATCACCGAGTTCTTCAAGGACAACGACCGGCGCCGGCTGATCTCCATGCTGCGCGACGACTTCGTCCTGAAGGTCCCCGAGTCGCTTCCCTACGGCGGCGCGTACACCGGGCCCAAGGAGATCGACGAGTTCCTCGCCCGTATCAATGACGGGCCGTACTGGGAGTCGTTCGTCACCGACCTGGACCGCGTCATCGTCGCAGAGAACTATTTCGTCGCTCCGATCACGATCACCGCGCGCGGCAAGACCAACGGCGCAACGATGACCGTGGAGAATCTGTGGCTGTTCGAGGTTCACAGCGGCAACTTCACCCGGGCTCAGATCTACGCCGACACGGCCGCGGCCCGCAACGCGGCAGGCTGAGCGCGATCGCGGGCCCGGCAGCCGGGCCGAAGGGCGATCCTGTCTGATCCGGACGCCTGGATCGCACCATGTGACGGTGGACCTCGGCTGAATCGGTGATCTAGCGTGCAGTCATGGATGATGCCTCGCTGCGCGCGTCGGACGCCGATCGCGAGCAGGCGGTCGCCGCGCTGCGGGAGCATATGGTCGCGGGCCGCCTAACACTCGAGGAGTTCTGCGCTCGCGTCGACGCCGCCCTGCGGTGCACGGTCGCGGGCGAACTGGCGCAACTGCAGGACGACTTGCCCGACGCGCTGGTGAAGTCACCCGGCTCGCGGCGTCGGCCCGCCCGTTTCACCGCGGCCCTGCTTGGTCATGTCGTGCGGCGCGGGCGGTTCCGGCTACGGCGGTGGTCGGTTGCCGCCAGCGTCTTCGGTGACCTCGACCTCGATCTCCGCGACGCGACCATGGATGAGGAGCGGGCGGCGGTCACCGTTCTCGCCGCATTCGGGAACGTCGACGTCTACGTGCCGGAAGGCGTCAACGTCGACGTCGGCGGGCTCACCGTTTTCGGCCACCGCCGCGACTGGGGTCGCGATGCCGGGCAGCCGGACGCCCCCAGCGTTCACGTCCGCGTGTTCGGCTTCGCCGGGACCATCGACGTCTGGCGGGTGCCGCGCGATCTACGCGGCAGCAGCTACCGCGAGATCCTGCGCACGCTCAACAACCGGCGACGCCAGCTTCCCTCCTGAGCGGGCCGCTCGGTTCCGCACATGACAGCGCCCCCGGGAGCATGTGCTCACGAGGGCGTGCCGTGGCCGGTGCGCAGGTCGCCTCACGGCGAAAGGCGCAACATGGCTCCAGCCGGACGGTATTCCATGAAGGCAGTGAGTTAGAGCCCGGGGGACACTAGCGCACCGACAGAGATAGGAACGCGGGACCGGCCGATGCTATTCCAGCCGCGGCCGACACCTCGGCGAGCTTCCCGCCGCGACTAGACGATGGGCGGCGGCAGGGCAGAGTGGTTGGGACATGACGACGGAGGGGGAACATCCTGCCGAGGTTCATGGACTTTCACGACGACCTGTAGCTGCCGCGGGAGGCGATCGACCAGATCGCGCAGGGCACCAGGGAGGGCGCCGCCGACGAGTTCGGGGTGCGGCAGGTGGAGCTCTTCCACAACGCCGACGGGAAGGTCTACTGCCTTCTCGAGGGGCCCGACGAGGAGGCCATCCGCCAGCATCACGCGGCGCTCAACGTGCCCTGCGGTGACGTGCACCAGGTAGACGGCCTGCTCTGAAGCTGACGCAGGCTGGTGAACATGGAGTTGCCCTGGTCTGCCTGCGGGGCAGGCGGGCCAGGGCAACTGGGCGGGTGGGCTGTTGGGGAGCAGGTCTGCGTCACGGGCTACACGGTGGCGGTAGCCCGGACGGGGGCCGGGGTGGCGGCGGCGACCGGGAGGCGGCGCGAGCGCAGCCACAGGACCGCCAGGCGGGTGACGACCTCGGCCAGCGCCATCAGGAACAGGGCCGCGACCCAGGCGTCGACGCTGGTGATGGAGTGGCCGACCGAGAACCGCTCGATCGCGGGGCCCGCGCCGTGGCCGGTCGCGTAGGCAAAGCCCATCCGCGCGCCGATCCCGACGACCCACAGGATCGCGGCGATCGCGCCGGCCCGGCTCAGCGGGGTGCCGTCGGCGCCGCGGCGCAGGCGGGTGAACAGCGCGCACAGCCCGCCCAGGGCCGCCCCGGCCGCCGCCAGGGTCAGGTCCAGCAGGAGGTCGTTGCCTGCGGTGGGGACCGAGCGGAGGTAGTAGCAGGCCGCGCCGATCACGATCAGCACCGGCAGGAGGAGGATCTGCCAGGTCAGGCGGGTCTCCCGGATCTGGCGGAGGACGAGGAGGACGAGGGCTGCGTTGATGACGTAATCAGTAGCGTTCATGGCTCAAACGCTACGGATCGCGGCCTGCCCTGCCATCGGCGCAGGAGTTGACAACCCAACCTCAACCCCCGGATGGAGACCTCAACCCGGCGCGGGCGGGCCGGACGGCGCGGCCGCGGAATCGCAGCGACGGTTCGCCGTACTCCTCGGCCGCGTGCGCGATCCAGCCCGCGACGCGGGCGACGGCGAAGATCGCGGTGGCCGCCTCGGCTGGCATGCGGGCGGCGTAGGTGAGCGCGCCGAGGGCGAAGTCCACGTTCAACGGCCTCGACGCTTCCCGCCGCGCAGTCTCGATGAGCGCGAGGTCCTCGTCGGCGGCGATGGCGTAGACGGCCTCGAGCAGCGGCGCTACCCGGGGATCGCCGTGTCGGTGGACCGGGTGGCCGAACCCGGTCACGAGGGGTTCCCCCGCCGCGAGCTTGTCGTGCACGGTGCGGGCGGCGCCCCCGTGCAGGTTCCCGCTCAGCGTGCTCAGCCCGGCCAGCAGGCAGCCGGCCGGCGTCGCGCGGGCGGAGGCGGCGACGCGGACCGACAGGGTGGAGAGCGCCAGCTCGTGCTCGGCCAGCAGCACCAGCGCGATGTCGAGGGCGCGGACGCGGGCGGCGGTCGGGGGCAGCGGGGACCACTGCTGCCAGAGGCGTCGCGCGACCGAGGCGCCATTGCGAGAACCGGACGTGCTGGCGTCGATCAGGCAGCCGATCGCGCGCCGGCCGCACGACGGCCAGTCCGGGGTGGTCGTCGCGGCTGCGGGATCCGCGGCTGCGGGATCAGTCATGGCGGCGATCGCGATTGCAAAGCGGTGGAGGACGGGGATCTCGCCGAGCACTGGGGGGACCGGCGACTCCCCCGCGCCGGGGTACTGCCAGTCGTCGGGCCCGGGCTGGCCGGCCTGCCAGAGCAGGTCGGCGACGTGCTCGAACGACGCCTCGGCCTTGACTAGGTCGAGGACGTCGGTGCCTCGGTAGCGGACCACCCCGTCGGTCACCGTGCTCACCCGGGTCGCTATCACTAGGTCGATGCTCGCGGCGGGGCGTGGCAGCGTGCGCGGGCGTGACCGGCGGGCGAGCAGCTCGAGCTCGTCGGAGTCGTAGCGGCTGCTGCGGCGGTCGGGCCCCGGAACGCGCCGCAGCGCCCCTCGGCTCACGTACGCGTAGAGGGTGCGGACGTCGACGCCGAGCCGCTCGGCCGCCGTCCGCGCGTTCACGAGTTCGCCCATGACGTTGACGATAATCAACGTTGATTATCGGTGCCACCCGGAACCAGAATCGATGGCATGACGCAGACAGATCAGGCAGCAGGGCTCAGTGACATCGCCGCGCGAGTCTGGGACGAGGTCGGCGGGCCCGCCGAGCTGACGGACGCGCTCACCGCCGCCGGGCCGCGCGCGGTGCTGCCGTCCCAGTTCGACGTGACCGGCCTGGCCACGGCCTCGGTGGCGGCCGCGACGCTCGCCGCGGCCGAATTCCTGGCGGTCAGGAACGACGGCCGGACGCTGCCGGTGACGGTGGACAGCCGCCAGGCGTGCGCGGCCTTCGCAGCCGAAGGGCTGTTCACCCCGCTGGGGTGGGAGCGCCCGGACATCTGGGACCCGATTGCCGGGAACTACCAGGCCCGCGACGGGTGGATCCGGCTGCACACCAACTACGCGTACCACCGCGCCGCCGTCGAGCGACTGCTCGGGGCGGCCAACCGCGAGTCCGTGCAGGCGGCGGTGGCGGAATGGCGGGCCGTCGACCTGGAGACCGCGGTCGTGGAGGCGGGCGGCTGCGCGGCGGCCATGCGCACCCGCGAGGACTGGCTGGCCGGGCCGGCGGGCGCGGCGACGGCCGACGCGCCGCTGGCGGCCGTCGCCGACCGCGCGCTGCCCGACAACGTGGCCGCCCCACTCGCCGCGGGGACGGGCGGACCGCTGCCGTACTCCGGCCTGCGCGTGCTCGACCTCACCCGGGTCATCGCCGGGCCGATCGCCACCCGGTTCCTGGCCGCCTACGGGGCCGACGTGCTCAGGATCGACCCACCTGGGTTCGCCGAGGTGCCGGCGCTGCTGCCGGAGACGACGGCGGGGAAGCGGACCGCCGCGCTCGACCTCACGACGGCGGCGGGCCGGGCGGCCTTCGAGTCCCTCGTCAACGGCGCCGACGTCCTGGTCTCCGGGCTGCGCGCGGACGCCCTGGCCCGACTCGGCTACGACGGCCCCGCGCTGGCCGCCCTGAACCCGGCGTTGATCGTGGCCTCGCTCGACGCCTACGGATGGGACGGCCCCTGGCGGGACCGGCGCGGATTCGACAGCCTGGTCCAGATGAGCTCGGGCATCGCGGCGGCCGGCGCCGCCGCGGCGGGCGCGGATCACCCGGTGCCACTGCCGGTGCAGGCGCTTGATCACGCCTGCGGCTACCTGACGGCGGCGGCCGTGGGCCGGGCGCTGACCCGCCACACCGCCGAGTCAGTGGTCAGCCGGATCCGGTTGTCGCTGATCGCCACGGCCAACCTGCTGTGGTCGCTGCCCCGCCCGGCCGAGCATCCGCCGATGCCGAAACCGGGCGACTTCCCGCTGACCGACGCACAGACGGCGTGGGGGCCGGCCCGCCGGGTGCCGCTGCCCGGCGCGATCGCCGGGATCGATCCGCGGTGGCGGGTCGAGGCGGGCCCGCTCGGCCGTCACCATCCGGCCTGGGCTGACGGGCCGGGGAGCTAGGCCGACTTGCTGATGATCTCGTCGGCGACCCAGCGCGCGACGTGGTCCGGATAGGGGGCGGACAGGGTGAGGACGACGTGCCGGAAGCCGGCCTCGACGGCGGCCGCGATCGAGTCACGGGTGCCGCCCGGATCCTCGTAGGAGACCGGCTGGGTGACTGACCGGGTGATCTCGGCCGGGTCGCGGCCGATGTCGGCGCAGAAGCGGTCGAGCAGGGCGCTGCGAGCGATCAGGTCGGCAACGTCGCGGCCGGGGATGTTCCAGACGTCGGCGTGCTCGGCGACCACGCGCAGGGTGGCGGAGGCACTGCCGCCGATCATGATCGGCGGATACGGTCGCTGGACGGGCTTGGGGTTGCAGAACGCCCCGGCGAGGTGGACATACGTGCCGTCGAAGTCGAACGGCTCGTCTTCGGTCCACAACCGCCGGATGACCGTGCACGCCTCGGCCAGGCTGCCGACCGCGTAGGCGGCGTCGTGGTAGGGCAGGCCGTTGGCGTCGTACTCGCGCCGCGCCCACGGGATGCTGGTGCGCGAGCCCGCGCCGATGCCGAAGTCGAGGCGGCCGTCGGAGACGATGTCGACCGTCGCGGCGATCTTGGCCAGCATGGCCGGCGGCCGGAAGCGATTGCTGGTCACGAGCAGCCCCAGGCGCAGTCGCTCGGTCTGCGCGGCCAGGGCCGACAGCAGCGTCCAGCCTTCGAAGATCGGTCCCTTCTGGTCGCCGGCGATCGGCAGCAGGTGGTCGAACAGCCACGCGTGCTCGATCTCACCGATCGCGTCCGCCTCTCGCCAGACCCGCTGCACGTCGTGGTAGGTGACCTGCTGCGGTGCGGTTGCGATGCCGAAGCTCACCCCGGTGATCTGCGTCATGAGCCGTGCTCCTTCGATCGGTTGAATAAGCGGAACGCTGTTCCGTTCAACATACGGAGCAGTGTTCCGGTTGTCAAGCCGGACGATGGAAGGCGCGGGTCGCGTGGATCTACGACTACGACGTCGAGGCCGAGCCGGAGCGCACCGCGCCGACGAGTGGGTTAAATTCCGGCCGCCGGGAGCTGCGCTCCCGGCCCGCGGCGGCGGCGATGACGGCGGCCGCGGCCGGCACCAGGCCGCACACGAGCATGCCCGTCCGGGCGCCGTAGTGGCTGGTGATCGCGCCGATGACGGGGGCTCCGATGGGCGTGCCGCCCACGAAGACCAGCATGTAGAGCCCCATCACGCGGCCGCGCAGTTCGGGATCGACCGAGATCTGAACGGATGCGTTGGCCATCGCCTGGCAGACGAGGTTGACGAAGCCCATGGCGGCCAGCAGCACCAGGAAGGGGGCCAGGTCGGGGGTGAGGGCGGCGGTCGCCTCAAGCAGGCCGAACGCGGCCGCCGAGCAGATGATGACGCGCATCCGCGGGCGATGGCCGGCCGCGGCGAGCACGGCGCCGACGGCGGAGCCGAGCCCGAGAACGATGTTGAACAGGCCGTAGGTGCTCGCGTTGCCGCCGAACGACGACTTCGCCATCGCGGTCAGCACGATCGGGAAGTTAAGCCCGAACGTGCCCAGCATGCCGACCAGGAAGATGGTCCGCAGCACATCCGGGCGTCCGCGCAGGTACGTAATGGCCTCCCGGACGGCGCCGGGCGCCCGCGGGGCTTGCGGAAGCGAGCGCAGATCCGACGGCCGCAGCAGCAGCAGTCCGATGGTCGGGCCGAGGTAGCAGGCGGCGTTGACCGCGAACACCCAGCCGGTGCCCACGCTGACGATGAGCACGCTGGCGAGAGCCGGCCCGATCAGCCGGGTGGCCTGGAAGACGGCCGCGTTCAGCGCGATCGCGGCCCGGAGGCGGCCTTCCGGCACGACCTCGTTCACGAACGACTGCCTGGCGGGCACGTCGAATGCGAAGACCACCCCGCTTATCAGCGCAAACGCGTACACGTCGGCCGCCCGCACCGCCCCGGCGATGGTGACGACGGCCAGCGCGAGGGTGGCGGCCGCGTTGAGGGATTGGGTGGTAAGCAGGATGCGCCGCTTCGGCAGCCGGTCGGCGAGCGCCCCGGCGTGCAGTCCGAGCAGCAGCATCGGCCCGAACTGGAGCGCCATAGTCACGCCGACGGCGGTTGAGCTGTGGGTGAGGCTGAAGATCAGCCAGTCCTGGGCGATGCTCTGCATCCACGAACCGGTGTTCGTGAGGCTCTGCCCGCCGATGTAGATCCGGTAGCTGCGCGAGGAGAGGGCGGTGAAGGCGCCTCTCGGTTGCCGAACGGTCTCGGCGGTAGTCACTGAGGGGGCCTTCCTGTTGCCTATTATCTCTGCTTGATCTCTGGGGTCTCTGGGGTGTCCTCTAACATTCTCGGACAAATCAGACTTATATGGAACTACTATGTTTAACCTTTCAGTTATTGTGAATCCTTATGACCGGCTATGACCCCCAGCTCCTTGCCACGTTCCTCGCCGTCGAGCAGACCGGCAGCTTCACCCGGGCGGCGGTCCGGCTCGGCTTCCAGCAGCCGACGGTCAGCCAGCACATTCGCCGCCTGGAACGGCAGGTGGGCCGGACGCTGGTGCTGCGGGACACGCACTCGGTCTCGCTGACGGCCGACGGCGAGGCGATGGTCGGGTTCGCGCGCAACATCCTGGCCGCGTCCGATCAGGCTGCCGCCTACTTCAGCGGCGACCGGCCGAGCGGGCGGCTGCGGATCGGCATCTCCGACGACCTCGCGCTCACCGGGCTGCCGCAGATCCTGCGCGACTTCCGCCGGGACAACCCGCTGGTCGACTTCGACCTGAGGATCGACCAGAGCGGGCTGCTGCACCAGCGCCTGGAGAGCGACCGGCTCGACATGTTCATCGGCAAGCGCCCGAGCGGAGAGCAGCGCGGGCAGCTCGTCCGGCGAGACCGCCTGGTGTGGGTGGGCGTGCCGTCGACGAAGCTCGACCTGACCAGGCCGCTGCCGCTCGTCGTCTACCCGACGCCGAGCCTCACCCGCACCGAGATGCGCCGGGCGCTCAACCGCGCCCGGCTGCCGTTCCGCAGCGCCTGCGTCTGCCGCGGCGTCAACGGCCTGATCGGGGCGGTCGCGGCCGGCATCGGCATCTCGGCCATGGCCGCCAGCCTGGTGCCCGCGCAGCTCTCCACCCTCGGCCCCGGCCATCGGCTGCCCGAGCTCGGCACCATCGACCTGGTCCTGCTCACCAACCCGCGAACCGACCAGCGCCCGGCCGTCCGCGCTCTCATCTCGACGGTCCTGGCGAGCGGTTCACGATCGCTCACCGCCTATCGCAACGAGCCGGCCACCACCTGACCGAACCTGGGCTCAAGCTTGATCGTTTCCGGGGTGTTTCGTGACGAAGAAATGGGTATTCGGGACAAAAGCTTTCGCCGATGCCTGAACCCGAAGCCTGGGGGGTGGAGCGCCATGAAGGTCGAAGACGGAATGTCCAAGCAGATCCTCACCATCGGACCGGCTCACACGCTGCGTGAGGCGGCCCGCATGATGGCCGCCCGCAAGGTCGGGGCTGCGGTCGTGGTGGACCCGGATCACGACGGGGTCGGCATCCTCACCGAGCGGGACATTCTGATGTCGGTCGCGGCCGGGCAGAGCCCGGACGAAGAGGTCGCCGACCAGCACTGCACCCAGGACATCGTCTTCGCCGGGCGGCACTGGACGATGGAGGCCGCCGCGGCGGCCATGGTGCGGGGCGGGTTCCGGCACCTCGTGGTGGCCGAGGGGCAGGACGTGGTCGGCCTGCTGTCGATGCGCGACATCGTCCGCTGCTGGTCGGCGGCGCGGGTCCCCGGCCAGGCGGCCGAGCCGGACGCCGCTCAGGTTCCCCAGCCCCGCTGATCGCCTACGGCCGGGTGACTCCCGTCAGCCGCGCGGAAAGGTCGCGCAGCTCGCGGCGGGCCTTGGGGTCGGCCGCCTGCGCGTCGGGGTGACCTAGCCGCAGGCCGTTGTAGAACCGACCGGTGCCCACGTCCCCGTCGGCGACG
>Ga0208220_1000233_pt1 | contig 23370 bp, 20 predicted proteins | sample NGESurdeep092012_9_FD_184484 | JGI IMG/M metagenome (GOLD analysis project Ga0208220, IMG submission 184484) | Arctic peat soil microbial communities from Barrow, Alaska - NGEE Surface sample F53-1 deep-092012 (SPAdes) | ecosystem: Environmental > Terrestrial > Soil > Wetlands > Peat ...
AAGCGCCATGGCCAGTCCGGTGGCGGCGAGAACGCCGATCCGGATGACGTCCTCGCGACCGGCCCAGCCGAGCTGGCCGTCCGTGTGAACGACGAGGCCGTTCAGCATCAGCCACCCGCATAGGGCGACGAGCAGGCTTGTCAGCGGGCGACACCACCAGCAGACCAGGCCGACAGCTATCGCCATGACGGCGAGCTGGGTGCCCCAGTCCACATTTTTGCCGGCAACGTCCTTGCCGGCGGCCGCGATCGCCACTGCCACGCCAAGAGTCACGCCGAACGCCACGATGCCGACGAATGCGTCAGGGAGGCGCGGGTCTGCGAGGCTCATCGGCCGGCGGTGGATCACAAAGGCGCGGGGACGGCCGTGCGTCAAAGGCAGCACGGCTTCCTCCTCTCGAATCGGTGCCCAAGCCGGGCAACGATCAAGTGAAACTCGGCTGGGCGCCGACGGTCGGTTTCTTGATGGAACCCTGACGCGGGCGCACAAAACCCTGACGCGTTCCTGACGCATCTGGGTCCAACCGTGGTCGACGACCGGTAGCGTCCGAGCCATCAAAGCCCTCGGCCATCGACCCAACGCGGACCCGTCACCCGGCGTGGTTGCCGCGGTTGTCGGCGCGCTCGCCGCACTCTTCGTCGCGGCGCGCGATATCAGCCACGGCGGCCATCTCGGATCGTTCGCCCTTGCGAGCAACGTCTTCGTGCACCCCGGCGCCAGCACGGATCTGCCGGTACACACCGGCACCAATGGCTATGACGGGCAGTTCTACTACCGGCTCGCACTGAATCCGCTGACCCACCAGGTGACGGCCTTCCACATCACCCTGGACAACCCGCCGTACCGCCAGCAGCGCGTCGGTTTACCCGCGACCGCGTGGGCGATCCGCGAAGTGTTCCGCGCCCCGACGTCCCTCGCCCTTGTGCTTGTGAATGTTTTTGCACTCGTCGTCGTCGGCTGGGCAGGAGCGACGTGGGCGCGTAAGTACGGACGTTCAACTTGGTGGGGCATCGCGGTCGCGGCATCGCCGGCGTTGGTGATGGCGCTGGCGCGCGATCTCACGGAGCCGCTCGCGACTGCAGCGTTGATCGTCGGGTTGCTGTCGTGGACGAGCGGACGGCGATGGGTGGCGTCGATTGCCTTCACCGCCGCCGTTCTCTGCCGGGAAACAGTGCTCGTCGTGTTACTTGGCATGGGTGTGTGGTGTCTCGTGCAGTTGCTGCGCGGCCGTGCTCACGGTGTCCAGCGCACGAGTGCCCTGCAGATCCTTGCGCTGTGCGTGCCGGCCGCGGTCGAGGTCGGCTGGCAGTTCCACGTAAAAGAGGTCTGGGGCGGAAAGAAGCTCCCGACGTTGTCAGGCAATGGGCAAGTCGGGTTCGGTTTCTTGAAGCCGGTGCGGTCGTTCTTCTTCAACGCCAGCGGCATCGGGCTGTCACATCAGGGAATCCTCGACGGGATCTGGCTGGTCGAGCGCTTCCTGCTGCTCGGGCTGCTGATCGTGGTGGCGAGCGGGTTGCTGCGATCTGCTGCGCCACCGGAGCTGCGGCTCGGGTGGGTGTTCGCCGCACTGCTTGGGCTGAGTGTGGCGTGGAACCAAGACGTCGAATTCGTCCGTGCCGCCAACGAGGCGATCGTGGTCGGGCAGCTGCTGCTACTGGCCCGGAAGGATCGAGTCGCCGGCGTTGCGGTGACCGGAATCGCAGGGTGGTCCGTGCTCGTCGCGGTCGTCTACGCGGCGGCGTTGTAGCTGGTCTGTTGACGGCGGGGTGTCACGATCAGCCACCAAACGGCCATTGTCACGACTGCGAGTACGAGAGCGAATGGCAACAACGTCCACGCCCCGGTGCCTTGCCCGAGCGCTCCTGCCAACCAGGGCAGTGCGGACCCGCCGATCACGGATCCTGCGTTCATGACGCCGATCGCTGTGGGCACGAGTCGCGCCGGGGTCGCGTTCGGCACCATCGCCATCGCGGTCGGAAAGATCGGGCCGAGGAAGAAGCCGAGCAGGACGAACCCGGGAATGCTTGCTGCACCTGGCAGCACCCAGGTAAGCGCGGCGACGATCGTGACACCGATGAGGCAGCCGAACGCCATGTTGGCGGCACTCGCGCCGATCCTGATGGCGAACGGACTGATCAGGAATCGGCCCAGCGTGAGCCCCAACCAGTAACCGCTGACGACGTAGCCGGCGAGCACGCGGTGTTCGCCACGCGCCTGAACCAGGTAGCTGAACCCCCAGTTGCCCATGCTGATCTCAAGCCCGACGTAGACGGCGAGCAGCGCAGCCCCGAGTAGGACGGTTCGTTCTCGCAGCGCTGAGGACAGGAGTCCCCGGCTTCGTTGCTCCGGGTTGTGAGCCGCAGGAAGTACGGGAGCAGCCGTCTCGTGCCGCGGATAGGTGGCCCAAATCGCGACCACAAATGGCACCTCGGCCGCGGCAAGAACGAACCACACCGTTCTCCACGATGCGAATCCGAGGATCCACGTGGCAAGGAGCGGGCCCAAGAGCGCGCCGACGCCGAAGAATGCGTGCAGCCGGTTGGTTAGTGCGGTCGAGCCTGGAAGCGCCACGACGTAGGCCTGGAAGCCCGACTCGGCGACGCCCGCCCCGAATCCGGTGACGATCGCGATCAACACGAACGCGACGAACGGCGGTCGGGTAGCTATGGAGAAACCCGCCACCGCAGTCAGGGTTGCACCGACGACGAGCGCCACTCGCATGCCGAGGCGATGGACCATCCGGCCCGCCAGCAGGCTCGCCAGCACGAAGCCGACGGATCCAGTGAAGAACGTGGCGCCAATGGCTGTCTTGCTCACCCCGTAGTCGCTGATCTGCGCCGGTAGCAGTACGCCGGTCGCGCCCGCGTTCACGCCGACGAGAACAAAGGCCGCGAAGGCGACCGTGACAGGTGTCCGTTCACTACCTCGAAGGGCGGACATGCGCCCTCCAGCCATGTCTTTGATAGGCACCCATAGAGCTAGAATTGGATCATGGTTGGAGCCGACATTTATAGGCCTGAGCAGTGGAGTAATTTCTTCATTCTGGTCGGAACCGGCGCAGTCACGCTCACCGGCTTGGTCTTCGTGGCGATGGCACTCAACCTCAAAGTAATCGCTGTTGACGCCACACATCGTTATCGGGCCATCAACACGCTTACGGGTCTGGCGCTCGTCTTCATGCGGTGTGCGCTGGTGCTTATGGGAGCTCAAGACCACCGTTCAGTAGGCGCAGAACTGTTCGTTGTTTCTGTTCTCTCGATCGCCATTTTTTTCCGGGGCTACACCAAAGCAAGGAAGATGAGCAACGGCCTAAGACTCTCTCGCATCGTTGGCGGAAGCCTGGTGCATCTCACTGAGATGGTCGGAGCCGCTGTGTTCTTTTTTGGGCACCTGCCCGGGCTTTATGTTGCCGCAATAGCGATGGTGGCCAACACTTGCTACATGATTACGGCAGCCTGGTTACTAGTCATCGGTATTGCCGATCAAACGACTGAGCAGCCGATTCGGTAAGAGGAGGAGCACGATGCGCGACCAGCCACCGTTTCGCGCCGACCATGTCGGCAGCCTACTGCGGCCGAAGAATCTGCTGCAGGCCCGTGAGGCGCACGCCGCAGGCCGGCTCGGGGCCGACGAGTTGCGCGCGATCGAGGACGACGCCATCCGTGACGTCGTGACGATGCAGGAGAGCGTAGGTCTGCAATCAGCGACCGACGGCGAGTTCCGGCGTACGTCGTGGCACATGGACTTCATCTACTCACTCGGCGGTATCTCGCGCACCGACGAGAAGATCACCGTGCACTTCGAGAACGAGGCCGGCAATCTCGACTTCGAGTCAGCGGCGCTGAAGGTGCACGACCGAGTTCGGCTCGATCGGACCATCTTCGCCGACGCCTTCTCGTTCCTAAAGCAACAGGTCACGACAGCCACGCCGAAGCTGACGATTCCGTCGCCGAGCATGGTGCACTACCGCGGTGGTCCTGCGGCCATCGACCGCAGCGTCTACCCCGACATCGAGATGTTTTGGACCGACCTGGTTACGGCGTACGCCGAGGAGGTGCGGCAGCTCGGCGAGCTCGGAGTCACCTACCTGCAGCTCGACGACACCAGCCTCGCCTACCTCAACGATCCTCGGCAGCGCGCGATGATGGCAGGTCAAGGTGCGGACGCCGAGCACCTGCACGAGCGCTACATCCGCAACATCAACGCCGTGCTCGAACACAAGCCTGCAGACATGCGTGTAACGACCCACATGTGCCGCGGCAACTACCGGTCATCGTGGACCGCGTCGGGCGGCTATGACTTCGTCGCCGAAGCGCTGTTCGGGCAGCTCGCCGTCGACGGGTTCTTCCTCGAATACGACGACCCGCGATCGGGCGACTTTTCGCCACTGCGTTTCGTGCCGCCCGACAAAATGGTTGTTCTCGGGTTGGTGACGACCAAGCGCGGTGCGTTGGAGAGCAAGGACGACCTAAAACGCCGCATCGACGAGGCGAGCCAATACGTGCCGCTCGAGCAGATCTGCCTGTCGCCGCAGTGCGGGTTCTCTTCGACCGTCGAAGGCAATGCCCTCACCTACGACGAGGAGGTTGCGAAGCTGCAGCTCGTGGTCGAGACCGCGCACGACGTGTGGGGCTGAATCGATACGCCGCCTGTGGAGCGGGTGACGGGAATCGAACCCGCACTGTCAGCTTGGGAAGCTGATGTTCTGCCATTGAACTACACCCGCAAGCGCCGACCGGCCAAGCCATGCGGCCCTGACGACCGCCTCACTCTACCGACGCCCTCACCGCCCCGACCACCGGCAAAGTGAGAGGTCAGGGGCACATCTCTAGGAACGGCGCTCTGGTCCCGATAGGGAGGCACGGTGATTTCGTCTCCTCCGGATACACGCGACGTCCGCATCGGTGGCGGTCGGACGGCGGTCGCCCTCCTTACGGCCTCCGCAGGGTTCGTGGTCGTCGGGGCCGCCCTTATCGCCGTGCCGCATGCCAGTGTCGGAGCGAAGATCGCGGGTGCGCTGACCATCGCATTCTTCGGACCGCTGCCCCTCTATGCAGGCCTGCGGATGCTCCGATCCGGCGGTGTCTACGTTCTTGGGGCAGACGGCATTCGGTTTCCGCTCAATGGGTGGCCAGTGCTGCCTTGGTCCGACATTCAGGGGACCAGGATCGTCGTGCGGCTGCGTCGTCGGTACCTCGTGGTCGATACGCCGACTGCGAACCTGAGAGTGCAGCAGATGAAGTCTGGATCGCGCGCGGCGCGGCAGAATCTTCGCATGGCCTCGGACTGATGCCGATTCCTGAGCACATGGCACCAACGTCCCTCGAGGAGCTCCAGAGGGAGATCGAACGTCGGCGAACAGGCAGCGCTGCGGCGACAACGCGGGCGTCGTCGGAGAGTTCCGACGCCACGATCCTCCCGACTTCAGCGATGCGCGCGCCCACGTCAGGTCGAAGCGCCTGGCAGGGAAGCCCACGAGCGCTTCGCAACATTGCCGCGGCGAACGCCCTCCTCCTCATCCTGGCCACACTGCGACACCACCATCTCCAGACGCCCCGAGCTCTCATCGCCGTCATCGTTGCGGCGCTGCTGATCGGCGCGTTAGCGGTTCATCTCGAAGCGGTGCTCGCAGGGTGGGTAACCATCGTGGCCGCAGAGACAGTGCTCGTCGTCGTGGATCTGACCGTCGGCCAGGTAGCCGTTGCGTCCCGGTTACTCGATCTCTTCTTCCCGTTCTGCGTCCTATTCGTGGCCGCTCAAGCATGGCCGCCGCATCGGCGATCGGCCTAGCTGTTGCGGTCCCTCGACCGTTGCCGCCCAGCGCGCGTTAGAGCGCGCTGGACAACAACAGTCCAAAGGACGTGCCTTCTACAAGAGGCTGTGCAGCAGAGCGGAAACGCGAACGCGGTGGCTCGTGGACACGTTGCTGGTCGGGGTCACCTTGGCGTGGACCGCGGCGAGCGCTTGCGCGGCACCCAAAAACGTGCCATTTGGGTGAATTGGTATTGCTCTGTCTGGGCTAAAGGGAATCGTGTAGCCGTCGCTAATGCAGTTGGCAGCGGACCCCAGGAACAGATACACAGTCCGCACACAGCGCCGTGTCACGCAGCCCTAGATTCGCAGCCCGATACGAAGGGACGTCCTATGGCAACCGAACCGATCGTGATCCCCGACGCCACGGCTCAACCCGCGCAATACAAGCAGGCGCTGCTCGACCTCATCGGTGAGACCGACCCCATTGCCACGCTGGGCTCGACCGTCGAGCAGTGGCGCGCCATCACCGGCGGCCTCACCACCGAGCAGCTGACCACCGAGCCGGTGGACGGCGAGTGGTCGGTCGCACAGATCACCGGCCACCTCTTCGACGTCGACATCGTTTACGGTTTCCGGTGGCGGCTGATGATCACCGAGGACAACCCGAGCTACCCCGGCTACGACGAGAAGCTCTGGACGCCGATGCCGCGCCCACCGTTCGCCGAACTCCTTGAGGCGTGGTCAGGGCTCCGGGCCGCGAACATGCTCGTCCTGGAGGCGAACTGGCCCGCGGCCGCGCAGCGCTCCGCGAACCATTTTCAGCAGGGTCCGGAGACCTTGGACGAGACGGTGCGCAAGATCGCCGCACACGACCTGGCTCACCTGAACCAGATGCAGCGAGCGGTCGAAGCGAGCGTATAGATTGCGCGCGTGCTGCTCTCCGACCGCGACATCAGGGCCGAGCTCGCGGCGGGCCGCGTCGTCCTCGATCCGTACGACCCGATCATGGTCCAGCCGTCCAGTGTCGACGTCCGGATCGACAAGTACTTTCGGGTCTTCGAGAACCATCGCTACCCGCACATCGACCCGGCCGTCGAGCAGCCCGACCTGACCCGCCTCGTCGAGCCCGCCGTCGACGAGCCGTTCATCTTGCACCCGGGTGAGTTCGTGCTCGCCTCGACGTATGAGGTCATTACCTTGCCGGACGACGTAGCCGGGCGTCTCGAGGGGAAGTCGAGCCTTGGCCGGCTCGGTCTCCTGACCCACAGCACCGCCGGCTGGATCGACCCGGGATTCTCCGGCCACGTCACCCTCGAGCTGAGCAACGTCGCGACGCTGCCGATCAAGCTCTGGCCCGGCATGAAGATCGGCCAGCTGTGCCTCTTCCGCACCTCCTCGCCGTCCGAGTTCCCGTACGGCAGTTCTGTCTATGGCTCGCGATATCAAGGACAGCGCGGGCCAACGCCGTCCCGGTCGTGGCAGAACTTTCACCGCACCCAGATATAGATCCGCCCGGATCTGACTTCACGCGGAGGTACCGATGGCGATTCGCCTCGGAAACGTCGTCTTCGACAGCGCCGACCCCCACGCGGCGGCGGCGTTCTACACCGAGCTCACCGGCTGGCCGATCGTGCGGACGGACGGCGACTGGATCGATCTGCAAACCGACACCGGTGCCGCCTTCTCGATCCAGCTCGCACCCGATCACATCAAGCCGGAGTGGCCAGATTCGAAACGGCCGCAGCAGGCCCACGTCGACTTCATCGTCGACGACATGGACGCCGAGCACGCCCGCGCGCTGGCGCTGGGCGCGACGCTGCTCGACGACTCGGCCGACCATCCCACCTTCAGGGTGTTCGCCGATCTCGACGGCCATCCGTTCTGCCTCTGTCGCAGCTAATCGACGCAGCCGCTCAGCCGGACGACCGCCACCTGGCCCCAAGGACGGACACCTCCCCACGTGGGCCCGGCAGAGCATTGAAGTCGTACGCACGCTCTTACGTGCGGGGGACTTCAATGCTCCAAACGTTGGCAGCCGGCCGACTCTCAGAATCCGTGATTCGCGGGCGATCAGGCAGGGGAAGGATCGGGTTGCGCCGGCGCCGGCCCGGGGCCGCGGACCGAGCGCAGCAACACCTCGGCGACGTCGATCACGACGACGTCTGCGCGCGCCGACCCTTGTGACTGCCGATCACGCACCGCGTCGCCCAGCATGACCCGGCAGTACGGGCAGGCCGTCACGACAACGTCTGGATCGAGCGCGAGCGCTTCGTCGATGCGCTCGTGATTGATCCGCTTGCCGACACGCTCTTCCATCCACATCCGCGCACCGCCGGCGCCGCAGCAGAAGCCGCGCTCCTTGCAGCGCGGCATTTCCGTCGACGTCAGACCCGGAACCGCCGCGAGCACATCGCGCGGTTGCCCGTACACCTTGTTGTGCCGGCCGAGGTAACACGGATCGTGATAGGTCACCGACGAATCCACGGCGGCCGTCGGCTGCAACCGGCCGTCGGCCACCAACGTCGCCAGCAACTCCGTGTGATGCACGACCTCGAAGTCGCCGCCGATCTGCGGGTACTCCCGCGCGATCGTGTTGAAGCAGTGCGGGCACGACGCGACGATCTTGCGCGCGCCGACCGACTGCAGCGTGGCGACATTCTGCTGCGCCAGCTGCTGGTACACGAACTCGTTGCCCATCCGCCGCGCCGGATCACCGGTGCACGTCTCGAGTGGTCCGAGCACCGCGAACTCGACGCCCGCGGTGTGCAGCAGCTCCGCGACCGCGCGCGTCGATGCGCGAGCACGGTCGTCGGACGCACCCGCGCAACCAACCCAGAACAGGTACTCGACGTCGTCCGGAATCTGCGAACCACGACCAACGACGCGGACGTCGAAGGGCAGGCCTTCGGTCCACGCCAACCGGGTCGACGCGGGCAACCCCCACGGGTTGCCCGCATTTTCGAGATTGCGCATCATGCCACCGCCCTCGGCGGGGAACGCCGACTCGACCAGCACCTGATGCCGGCGCATGTCCATGATGTGGTCGACGTGCTCGATGTCGACAGGGCATTCCTCCACGCATGCACCGCACGAGGTGCACGCCCAGAGTGCCTCCGGGTCAATCACCCCGCCATCCTCGAGCGTCCCGACCAGCGGCCGCATCGCCGCCGCTGTCTCCGCGCCCGACAGCAGTGTGGATGCCTTCTCGAATAGGTGGTCGCGCAGTTCGGTGATGATCAGCTTAGGGTTCAGCACCTTGCCGGTATTCCACGCCGGGCACGCCGACTGGCACCGACCGCACTCAGTGCAGGTCGACAGATCGAGCAGCCCTTTCCAGGTGAAGTCCTCGATCTTGCCGCGGCCGAAATTGTCGTCGTCCGAAGGGTTTTCGAAGTCGATGCGGTGATCGCCTGAGTACATCGGCAGCAGTGGACCCAACGCATCGGGCTTGCGCGCGAAGTAGATGTTCAGCGGCGCGAACACGATGTGCAAGTGCTTCGAGTAGGTCACCAGCACGAGGAACCCCAGGACGACGATCAGCTGCGCGAGCACGAAGAACGTCTCGATGCCATGGTTCGCCGCACCGAGCGGATGCAACGCGCGCGACACCAGCCACGACGCGAACGACCACGGGTACGGCCGGTAGGGGAAGTTGCCGGTATTCATCTGGGCACCGCGGTAGATCAGTAACGTCGCAATGACAGTGAAGATCATGCCAAGGATCAGCCACGCGGCACGGGTGTGCGAACCGTAGAAGCGTGACGCGCGGCCACGCCGCGACTCCCGGTTGAGGAACCGAATCTTGGTGAACACGACAAGAGCGACGAGCACAAGAGTCGCGAACAGGTCCTCGATGAACCCGAGTCCCGCCCAGTCGCCGATACCGAAGTTCGCCTTGAACAGCGCGCCGTACGCCTCGACGATGGTGAGTCCAAGGACGAGGAACGCCCAGAACGTCACCGCGTGTGCGAGGCCCGGGATCGTCCATGCGAGGAGCTTGCGTTGCCCGATGACCTCGGTTACCTCGGCCTTGGGGCCCTTCACGTTGGTGGCGTGATCGGCGACGCCAGCTGATCGTCGTCCGGCCCTATCTGTTGCTGGTTGTCCTGACCGAATCAGCCGGTACAACCACCACAGGCGTCGGCCGGTGAGCCCGAACGCGACGACCGTGACAACCGCGCCGATGACGATGCGCAGGGCCATCGGTGCTCCTTAGTTCGGGTAGGGGTCCGCAGGCGCTGTGGCTGCTGTTGTAAAGGTGGTCACGGTACTGGACACGAGCACGACGCCCCCGCCCAAGATGTCGTCCTCGAGCAGGTCGCCCGTGGTCGGATCGAAGATGTAGGAGAGCTGTTCCGGCGTGAGGCTGCTATTGCCGCTGATCGTGCCGGTGATGGCGACGCCGGCGCGCCCGTTCGCGTCCTTGGCGCCCGACGCGGCGCTGGTGCCCGGCAGGTTGACGAGCGCGACGTACACCGCGAGGCGCAGTCCCGGCGACGCGAGCGGGTTCAGTAACACCTGCTCGGCGTTGACCAGGAACTGCGCATCGGCATCCTTCGACTTGTAGCCCTCCGATGCGTAAACAGCGGCGAACGACGTGTTGACCGCCGACTCCAGTGCGCCCGAGTTATTGGTGGGGAACGCGTTGAAGTCGGCGCGGGTCGCCGTGCCGGGGATGACCTTCGATCCCATGCCCTGCGTGTAGAGCGTCGAACTGCCGGCGCTGCCGTCGAATACCTGGGTGGTGTTGGCCACGCCCGCGTTGGTGCGCAGATGGGTGCTCAGGATCCCGAACTGACCGCTGAAGGTGGGTGACGTCGACGCGGTCGTGGCGGTGGCGCTTAAGTTCGCCAGCGTGCCGACCTGGGCTCCGACACTGTCGGCGACCGACGCGGTTCCCCCGAAGACCAGGGCGCTGCGAAGCGTCTGCGCGTACTTGAGCAGCTGGCCGGTGGTCCCAGACGGCAGGACACCTGCAGGCGGCACGAGCAGCAGCGGCGCGTCCTTGGAAGCGAGGTCTGGGCCGGCGGCGAGCGCATCAGGAAAGTTGGTGCCCGTCGCGATACCGGCGACATCTGGTGTGTGGAAGAACGTTTCGGCCACCCTCGCCGCCGTCTGGTAACGGTCGTCGCCTGAGATCGCGACGGCCGACGGGTCGGCTGCGGCCGCTGGGCCCCCGAGCGCGAAATGAGACCCGCCAGCGTGCGCGGCAAAGTACGCACTGGTCTCTGCCGCCTGCACCTTGCCGTTCGTGAGCAGGATCGCGGCGCCGTCCTCGATCGCGGCCGGACCACCGGCGAGAGCGTCGGGGAAGTTCAAGCCGGTTGCCTCGAGCACCGTCGTCGGATTACCGAGCGCGCCGGCAACCGCGACCGCGGTCGCGAATCGGTTGGCACCGGCGAGGCGATGCACGACAAAACCGAGGCCGGTGATCGTGGTCTCGACCGCAGCGCTCACCGCCGCGGTCCCGCCAAGGATGTAGACGGGGCCTCCGGCGGGCAGCACCCGGACGATCTCGGCGCGAACGGCTGCACTCAAGGAGTTGGACGACGTCAAAAGCAGCGGGCCGCCCACCTTGGCGGCCAGCGGAACGCCGGCCAGCGCATCGGGGTAGGTGTCGGCGCGGGTGAGCACCACGGCCGCGGCGCCGCCAGAGAGCGGGAATTCGTCCTGTGACGTCGCGATCGCAGTATCGAACCGGCTCGCGCCCGAGATGCGCTGCACGTTCGATGGCAACACCGCAGGTAGCGTCAATGGCACAGACGCCCCGAGCGCCGCGCTGGTCGTAGTAGAGGCCGCGGCCGCGCCGCTCGTGACCGCGATGAGGCAGCCGCCGGCCACGGTGATCGCGGCAATTCCGCCAACCAGGCACCGCCGCACACGTGGACTCGACAACATCAGTACGACCTCCGAATAGACCTGCTCGGCGAAACTACCCCACCTGCCTGCAGCTATGCGCAATCCCGCTCGCTGCAGGCCGACCGGGCAGGGCGGTTTGTCCGCTTCTCAGAGTTGAGTCGAGCAGGCTCAACTTCGACTTGACATCGGGCCGCCGTCGACTAACATGAGTGACACAGACTCAAGTTTCTCAACAGATCACTCAAGTTTCTCAACAGACCTCAAGTTTCGAACAGACCAAGTTTCGAAGGAGACTTCCCATGGCACGAGCGGTCGGCATCGACCTTGGCACGACGAACTCCGTCGTCGCCGTTCTAGAAGGCGGCGAGCCCACGGTCATCGCGAACGCCGAAGGATCGCGCACCACGCCGTCCGTCGTCGCGTTTGCAAAGAATGGTGAGGTTCTGGTCGGTGAGGTCGCCAAGCGGCAGGCCGTCACCAACGCAGACCGCACAATCCGGTCGGTCAAGCGCCACATCGGCACTGACTGGACCGTCGCGATCGACGGCAAGAACTACACCTCGCAGGAGATCAGCGCACGAATCCTGCAAAAGCTGAAGCGTGATGCCGAGGCCTACCTCGGCGAGCAGATCACCGACGCGGTCATCACCGTGCCGGCTTACTTCAATGACTCCCAGCGCGAGGCGACCAAGGAAGCTGGCACCATCGCCGGCCTGAACGTCCTGCGCATCATCAACGAGCCGACTGCGGCCGCTCTGGCCTACAGCCTCGACAAGGGTGAGAAGGAGCAGACGATCCTGGTGTTCGACCTCGGCGGCGGCACGTTCGACGTCTCCCTGCTCGAGATCGGCGAGGGCATCGTCGAGGTCAAGTCGACCAGCGGTGACACCCATCTCGGTGGTGACGACTGGGACCAGCGCCTCGTCGACTACCTGGTGACGTCATTTAAGAACAGCAACGGCATCGACCTGTCCAAGGACAAGATGGCGCTCCAGCGGCTTCGTGAGTCCGCGGAGAAGGCCAAGATCGAGCTCTCGCAGCAGGCAGAGACCACGGTCAACCTGCCCTACATCACCGCGAGCGCCGAAGGCCCGCTCCACCTTGAGGTCAAGGTCACCCGCTCGGAGTTTCAGAAGATGACCTCCGACTTGCTCGACCGCACCAAGGGCCCCTTCCACCAGGCCATCAAGGACGCCGGCATCAAGGTCGACCAGATCGACCACGTCGTCCTGGTCGGTGGTTCGACCCGGATGCCCGCCATCGTCGACCTGGTCCGCGAGTTGACCGGCGGCAAGGAGCCGAACAAGGGCGTCAACCCCGACGAGGTCGTTGCGGTCGGCGCGAGCTTGCAGGCAGGCGTCATGAAGGGCGAAGTCAAGGACGTCCTGCTCCTCGACGTCACACCTCTGTCGCTCGGCATCGAGACCAAGGGTGGGGTGTTCACCAAGCTCATCGAGCGGAACACCACGATCCCGACGAAGCGATCCGAGACCTTCACGACGGCTGACGACAATCAGCCGAGCGTGCAGATCCAGGTCTACCAAGGCGAGCGCGAAATGGCTGCCTACAACAAGAAGCTCGGCATGTTCGAGCTGACCGGTCTGCCACCGGCGCCCCGCGGAATCCCGCAGATCGAGGTCACGTTCGACATCGACGCCAACGGCATCGTGCACGTGTCCGCAAAGGATCTCGGCACGAGCAAGGAGCAGTCGATGACGATCACCGGCGGCTCTGCGCTGCCGAAGGACGACATCGAGCGGATGATGCGCGAGGCCGAGTCGCACGCTGAGGAGGACCGCGCCCGCAAGGAAGAGGCCGAGACCCGCAACCAGGCCGAGACGCTCGTCTACCAGACCGAGAAGTTCCTTCGCGAGAACGCAGAGACGATCCCGGCTCCTGAGAAGGACGCCGTCGACACGTCGCTGGCCAACTTGAAGAAGGCACTCGAGGGCACCGACATCGCCGCGGTTCGCACCGCGACCGATGAGCTGGCAGCCGAGAGCCAGAAGATGGGCAGCGCGATCTACGCGAACGCGCAGGCCACCAATGCGGCTGCCGGACACGAGGGTCACGAGGGCGGCGAAAGCAGCCCGACCGACTCTGCAGGTAACTCGGCAGGTGGCAATGCAGGTGACGGTGCCGATGAGGTGATTGACGCCGAGATCGTCGACGAGGGCACCTCGTGAGCGGCTCCGATCCGTTCGAGCAGCCCATCATCCGCGACAAGCGCCGGGTGCATTTCGATCCGACATCAGGTGCGGTCTCGCACGACCCGTCGGCTGGCGCACGCGCAACGGATGGGCCTCCTTCGGGGGGCCCATCTGGGCTCGGCGGCCCAGGGGTCGATTCGATCGAGCTGTCGCAGCTGCGCACCGAGTTGACCGAGCGAACCGCAGATCTCCAGCGGGTGCAGGCCGAGTACGCCAACTACCGCAAGCGCGTCGAACGTGATCGCGAAGCGGTACGAGAGTTCGCCGTCGGCGACGCGCTATCGGCGTTGCTTCCTGTTCTCGATGACATCGGCCGGGCGCGCGAACACGGCGAGCTCGAGGGAGGATTTCGGCAAGTCGCCGAGGCCCTCGATGCGGCCGTCACCAAGCTCGGGCTGACCCGCTTCGGGCAGCCGGGTGACCCCTTCGACCCGACGCAGCATGAGGCCTTGATGCACTCGTACTCCGACGAGGTCACGCAGCCGACGGCGGTGCAGATCCTGCAGCCCGGGTACAGCTACGCGGGTCGCGTCGTGCGGCCGGCGCGGGTCGCGGTGGCCGAACCTACGGTGTCGCTGCCGGTCGAAGAGGTTGACGCGGACGCCAGCCCCTCGCCGTCCGACCCGTTGCAATAACTGCAAGAACACAAGCAGAAGGGAGGGACGCCGATGAGCACCCGCGATTACATCGAGAAGGACTACTACAAGTCACTCGGCGTCCCGAAAGACGCGACGGCGGCGGAGATCAAGAAGGCGTACCGCAAGCTCGCGCGAGTGCATCACCCGGACGCGAATACCGGCAGCGCGAAGTCCGAGGAGAAGTTCAAGGAGATCTCCGAGGCCTACGACGTGCTGTCGGATGCGAAGACACGCAAGGAGTACGACGAGGCGAGGTCGCTGTTCGGTGGCGGCGGTTTCCGCATGCCCGGTAGTGGCGGCACCGGTACTGGCGCACCTGGCGGCTTCAACTTCGACCTCGGCGATCTGCTTGGCAACGCACGCGCAGGTGGCGCAGGTGCTGCCGGCGGGCTCGGCGACATCCTCGGTGGAATCTTCAGCGGCGGCCGCCGGGCGGGTGCGACCTCGCAGCCGCCACGGCGAGGTGCCGATGTCGAGACCGAGGTGACTCTCGACTTCGAGCACGCGGTGCATGGCGAGACCGTCGCGTTGCGCATGGCGACCCCGCAACCATGCAGTGCATGTAAGGGCACCGGCGCGAAGGCCGGCACGACGCCGCGCGTGTGTCCGACCTGTAGCGGCACCGGCGTGACGTCTCGGGGTGCAGGCGGATTTGCGTTCTCAGAGCCATGCCGCGACTGTCGCGGCCGCGGCCTGCTCGTCGATGACCCGTGCCCCGTTTGTCATGGCAGCGGCCGGGCGATGAGCGAGCACACCATGCAAGTGCGCATCCCGGCAGGCGTCAACGACGGTCAGCGAATTCGCCTGAAGGGTAAGGGTTCTCCTGGTGAGCGCGGCGGCCCAGCCGGCGACCTGATCGTGCTCGTGCACGTGCGGCCGCACGCGCTGTTCGGCCGTGCCAGCGACAACCTCACGATCACTGTGCCGGTCACGTTCCCTGAGGCCGCGCTCGGCTCGGAGATCAAAGTACCGACTCTCGACGGCCCACCGGTGACCCTGAAACTCCCGGCCGGCACGACAAACGGCCGGGTATTGCGGGTAAGGGGTAAGGGCGTCACCCGGCGCGACGGCACCAAGGGCGACCAGCTCGTCACCATCGACGTCGCCGTGCCACACAACATTTCTGGGAAAGCAAAGGAAGCGCTCGAGGCCTACCGCGAAGCAACATCCGCGGACAACCCGCGAGCGCATCTGCTGGAAGGTGAATAACTGATGCTTGAAGACATCAGCCCCGTATTCGTGATCTCGGTCGCGGCCCAACTGTCGGGCCTGCACCCTCAGACGCTGCGCGCGTACGACAAGCTCGGACTGGTCTCACCCGATCGTGCGCCAGGCCGTGGCCGGCGCTACTCCAGCCGCGACATCTCGCAGTTGCGCGAGGTGCAGCGCTTGTCGCAGGAGCACGGCGTGAACCTGGCCGGCATCAAGCGAATCCTCGAATTGGAGAACCAAGTGACTGCGCTGCAGCAGCGGCTGGGTGAATTGGCGCACGAGCTCGAACTCGTCCACTCCACCGCGGCTCGGCGAGTGGCCGAGGCGCATGCGTCACACCGCCGCGATCTCGTCCCGCTACGACAGGCGACGGTCGCCGTGGTCTGGCCGAGCCAGCCGTTCGGCGTCCGATCCGACGTGGCGCAGTTCGGGGAGTGAACGGATGGACACCTACAAGCTGACCACCAAGAGCCAAGAGGCGGTTGCCGACGCTATTCGGCGGGCCGTTGCCGAAGGCAATCCGCACGTCGAGCCGGTGCATCTGCTGCTGGCGCTGGTGGGGCAGGCCGACGGTACCGCCGCGCCACTGCTTGAAGCCGTTGGAGTGTCGCTCAGCACACTTCGCGGCGAGGCCGACCAGATCACTGCGCGATTGCCGCGCGCTACCGGATCCACGGTGGCCGCGCCGGGCATGGACCGCCCGTCGATGCAGGTCATCAGCGCAGCGGCCAAGCGTGCGAGCGACCTCGGTGACGAGTACATCTCCACCGAACATCTCCTCGTTGGCCTGGCCGACGAAGGTGGCGAAGTCGCATCGTTGTTGCGCCGGCACGGTGCAACGTCGGAGACGCTGCTCGGTGCGTTCGAATCTGTCCGCGGCCACGCGCGCGTCACCTCCCCCGACCCCGAGTCGACGTTTCAGGCACTGGAGAAGTACGGCGTCGATCTGACTGCCCGGGCACGCGGTGGCGAGCTCGACCCGATCATCGGCCGCGATACCGAGATCCGTCGGGTTGTGCAGGTGCTCGCGCGCCGCACGAAGAACAACCCGGTTCTCATCGGCGAGCCGGGCGTCGGCAAGACTGCGGTCGTCGAGGGTCTCGCTCAGCGCATCGTCGCGGGCGACGTGCCCGAATCGCTGCGTGGCAAGCGATTGATCGCGCTCGACCTCGGTGCCATGATCGCGGGCGCGAAGTACCGGGGCGAATTCGAAGAGCGGCTGAAGGCCGTGCTCAACGAGATCAAAAGCTCCGACGGGCAGGTCATCACCTTCATCGACGAGCTGCATACGGTCGTCGGCGCGGGTGCTGCTGAGGGCGCGATGGACGCCGGCAACATGCTCAAACCCATGTTGGCGCGCGGCGAGTTGCGCATGGTCGGTGCGACGACGTTGGACGAGTACCGCGAGCGCATCGAGAAGGATCCCGCTCTGGAGCGGCGCTTCCAGCCGGTGCTAGTTGGTGAGCCCAGCGTCGAAGACACCATCGGCATTCTGCGCGGATTGAAGTCGCGCTACGAGGCGCACCACAAGGTGCAGATCTCGGACGCCGCGTTGGTGGCCGCAGCAACGTTGTCTGACCGCTACATCAGCGGCCGCTTCCTGCCGGACAAGGCCATCGATCTCGTCGATGAGTCGGCGTCGCGCCTGCGCATGGAGATCGACTCGTCGCCGGTCGAGATCGACGAGCTGCGGCGCGCAGTTGACCGGATGAAGATGGAAGAGCTTGCACTGGCGCACGAAGGCGACGCCGCCAGCCGCGAACGCCTCGAGCGCCTGCGGGCCGAACTCGCCGATCGCCAAGAGCAGCTCAGTGCACTCACCGCACGATGGGACATCGAGAAGGCTGGCCTCAACCGCGTCGGCGAACTGAAGCAAAGCCTCGACGACGCGCGCGGGCAGGCCGAACGCGCGCAACGCGACGGTGACTTCGAGACGGCGTCCCGATTGATGTACGCCGACATTCCGACGCTCGAGCGATCGCTTGCCGACGCCGGTAATGCCGAAGCCCGCGGCGCGATGGTGAAGGAAGAGGTCGGCCCCGATGACATCGCGGAGGTCGTCGGCGCATGGACAGGCATTCCTGCCGGCCGTCTTCTTGAGGGCGAGACCGGCAAGCTGCTGCGGATGGAGTCCGAGCTCGGCAACCGCTTGATCGGCCAAAAGCGAGCAGTGGCAGCAGTTTCTGATGCGGTGCGTCGTGCCCGGGCTGGCATCTCCGACCCTGATCGGCCGACCGGTTCGTTCCTGTTCCTTGGTCCGACCGGGGTCGGGAAGACCGAGTTGGCGAAGGCGCTCGCCGACTTCCTCTTCGACGATGAGCGCGCAATCGTGCGTATCGACATGAGCGAGTACTCCGAGAAGCACTCGGTCGCACGGCTTGTCGGTGCGCCACCCGGATACGTCGGCTATGAAGAGGGCGGGCAGCTCACGGAGGCCGTTCGTCGGCGTCCGTACTGCGTCGTACTGCTCGACGAAGTCGAGAAGGCTCACCCTGAGGTCTTCGACGTCCTGCTGCAGGTGCTCGACGCCGGCCGGCTGACCGATGGTCAGGGTCGTACGGTCGACTTCCGCAACACCATCTTGATCCTGACCTCGAACCTTGGCTCGATGTACCTCATCGATCCGACACTCGACGACGACACGCGTCGCGACGCAGTGATGTCACTCGTGCGTGCCACGTTCAAGCCTGAGTTCCTGAACCGCCTCGATGAGGTGATCCTGTTCGACCCGCTCGGCACCGATGACCTCACCCGAATCGTGGATCTGCAGATCGGCCGCCTACAGGCGCGGTTGGCGGATCGGCGGCTCACGTTGTCGGTCACGCCAGCCGCATTGGAGTGGCTCGCGCTGACCGGCTTCGACCCGCTGTACGGCGCTCGGCCGCTGCGGCGGTTGGTGCAGACGGCGATCGGTGACCAACTCGCGCGCGGGTTGCTCTCCGGGGAGATCCACGATGGCGAAACGGTGTCGGTCGACGTTGCTGCGTCGAAGGACGGGCTCGACGTCCACGCCGCCTGACCACCGTCGCCACACCCCAACTACCGCCGTCCGCCCCATCTCCTTCATCGGTCGAGTGAAAACCTAGTTGCTGAGAGCGGGCAGGTCGGTCAGGTAAGGCGGGTCGGACCCGGCGCGCGTGCACGCAACTGCCGACACGAGGACGGCGAACCGCAGCGCCTCCTCGACCTGCTCGGCACTTAATTGCGCAAGAGCCGAAATGTTCAGCAGCCCGGCCTCTTCGAGTGCGTGGAGAAGGCCGGCTGTAAAGGTGTCGCCGGCCCCGATCGTGTCGACCACCTCGACGTCGATGCCGCCGACGCCGACCTCGAGTCCTGACGGCAGTCGCGCTAAGGCGCCGTCCGCACTCCTGGTGAACACGACCAGCGATGGGCCGCGCGTCGACCATTCGGCCAGCACGTCGGCATGGGAGCGATCCGGATACAGCCAGTTCACGTCGTCGACACTTGCTTTGACGATGTGCGCGAGACCGAGCCATCGCTCGACCGACTCTCGGTACACCCGTGGATCGGGACAGATCGTCGCGCGCACGTTCGGGTCGATCGACACCACGCGCTGCGACCGCTCACGTCCAAGCATCGCTTCGAGGACGACGCCGCCGGGCGGCATGAGCAGCGCCATCGAACCTGCGTGCAGCGCGGTCACGGACGGATCGAACGCCACAGGTAAATCGTTGGTGACCCACTGCCAGTCGGCTGTGTCGCGAAGATAGAAGCTGTAACGCGCACCGCCGTCCTCGCCGAGGTCAACGACCGCCATCGAACTCTGCTCAGCAGCCTTGACCACGTACCGAACGTCAACACCATCGCCAACGAGTCGCTCGCGCAACCGCATACCGAAGGCGTCGCCGGAGATTCGGGCGAGCATGGATGTCGACGTGCTCAGTCGGGCCAGCGCAACCGCGGTGTTGGCAGGCGATCCCCCGGGCAATGCCCGCCATATCTCGCCATCGACCTGGACGAGATCGATCAGGGTTTCCCCGCACACCAAAATCACCGACGACCTCCAGCGAGGCTAGGAAACGAGTTGGCCCAACCGAGAGATTGCTTCGATCAGCACTTCGTCGCGCTTGCAGAAAGCAAACCGCACCAGGGGACGTCCTGTCTCGATGTTGTCGTAGAACACCGAATGTGGAATTGCGACCACACCTGCGCGCTTGGGCAGGTCGCGGCAGAATGTCATACCGTCGTCGTAGCCGAGTGGCCGCACGTCGGCAGTGACGAAATACGTCCCGGCCGGCTTGAACACCGAAAACCCCACGGAAGCAAGCCCCGCACACAGCAGGTCGCGCTTACGCCGCAGGTCACTGGCCAGCGTGGCGTAGAACGAATCGTCGAGCCCTAGACCGACCGCCACCGCAGGCTGGAAGGGCGCGCCGTTGACATAAGTCAAGAACTGCTTGGTGGTGCGGACGGCGGCAACCAAGGCCCCGGGTCCCGTCACCCAGCCGACCTTCCATCCGGTCAGAGCGAACGTCTTGCCAGCTGATGAGATCGTCAACGTCCGTTCCCACATGCCTGGCAGCCTGGCAATCGGCACATGCTCACCGTCGTAGACCAAGTGCTCGTAGACCTCGTCGGTGACGACGTACAAGTCGTGTTCGATCGCCACCGAGGCGACTGCTTGCAGTTCCTCGCGGGTCAAGACGGTGCCGGTCGGATTGTGCGGCGAGTTCAGCAGAATGAGACGCGTACGGGAAGTGACCGCAGCGCGCAACCGCTCGACGTCCAGCCGGAAATCGGGTGCGTGCAACGTGACCGGCACCCGCACGCCGCCGGCCATGACAATCGAAGCGACGTAAGAGTCGTAGTACGGCTCCAATGCGATGACTTCGTCGCCCGCGTCGACCATGGCAAGCATGGCCGCAGCGACCGCCTCGGTCGCGCCGGCCGTCACGAGCACTTCGGAATCGGGGTCGAGTTCGAGGTTGTAGAACCGCCGCTGATGTTCGGCGATGGCAAGACGCAATTCCGGGACGCCGATCCCGGGCGGATATTGATTGCGCCCGGCCCAGATCGCATCGACCGCGGCCTGCTTGATGACATCCGGGCCGTCGACATCAGGGAAGCCCTGCCCGAGGTTGATGGAGCCAGTCTCCAGCGCGAGCGCCGACATCTCGGCAAAGATCGTGGTCCCGAGCCCTTGAAGGCGCGGAACTAACGGGTTGCCCGGCACGCCGGTCAGCCTAGTGCTGGCAAGCTGGCGGCTATGCCGATTGCACTAATTACCGGATCGACCTCAGGGATCGGCGCCGGATTCGCCGAGGCCTACGCCAAGCTCGACCACAATCTGGTGCTGGTGGCCCGCGACCGCGCCCGCCTCGAGGCCCAAGCCGCGACGCTTCACGAGCAGTGGCAAGTCGACGTCGAGGTGCTGGTCGCCGACCTCGGCACCGATGCGGGGTGTGCAGCTGTGGAGGCCCGCGTTGCTAACGAAGACCAGCCCATCGACGTCCTGGTCAACAATGCAGGCTTCGGGATGGGCCGCGACTTCCTGCACTCGGCTCTGGCCGACGAAGAACAACTGCTGCGGGTGATGGTCCGCGCACCGATGCGCATCACCAAAGCGGCGCTGCCCGGCATGCAGACGCGCGACAGCGGCACCATCATCACGGTCGCGAGCGTCGCGGGATTCCTCAACCACAGCACGTACGGCGCGGCAAAGGCATGGGCGGTGCGCTTCAGCGAAAGCCTTTCGCTGCTACTCGCCGGCAGCGGTGTACGCGCCATCGCGTTGTGCCCGGGCCTCGTCCACACCGAGTTCCACGAGCGGGGCGACGTCGACGTCTCGAACGCGCCGAAGTGGATGTGGCTGGACGTCGACCAAGTCGTCGACGCGTGCCTCGACGACCTGCGCCGCGGCAAGGCGGTCAGCATTCCGAGCCTTCGCTACAAGGTGATGGTCGGGGCCGGCCGGCTGGCCCCGGCAGCACTCGTCGCACGGGCCCGCAACCTCCGTCGCACGAAGTCGAAGCGTTAGGCTCCTGCGCCATGAGCGACCGCGACGCACTGCTGCACGAAATCACGTCCAAGGCTGTCGTGCACGGAAAGGTGACGCTGAGCTCCGGCCGCGAGGCCGACTACTACGTCGACCTGCGACGCATCACACTCGACGCCGCGGCCGCGCCACTTGTCGGCTCGGTGATGCTCGACCTCACCGACGACCTCGACTTCGATGCCGTCGGTGGCTTGACTCTCGGCGCCGATCCGGTCGCGACTGCGATGTTGCACACTGCCGCTAGCCGCGGACGCAAGCTCGACGCATTCGTCGTCCGCAAAGAAGGCAAGGCGCACGGCCTGCAGCGCCGCATCGAAGGACCAGACGTAGCGGGACGGCGAGTGCTTGCGGTCGAGGACACCTCGACGACGGGTGGGTCGGTACTGACTGCAGTGGAGGCACTGCGCGAAGCAGGGGCCGAGGTTGTTGGCGTGGCGGTGATCGTTGAACGCGGTGCAGCGGATGCGGTTGCCGACGCGGGGCTGCCGTATCGAGCCGCGTACTCACTCGCCGATCTCGGCCTTACCTAGGTTTCGTGGCGAGCATGGCGCGCTCGAGCTAACTCAGCCTCCTGCTGAGTGATAGTGACGCAGGCTGTATCCCCACAGTCTGCGAGCGAGGAAGAACAGCACGAAGCCCACGACCGGCGACCAGTGCGCAAGCACCGATGTCGCGCCGTGCTTTGGTGCGATGCCGAGGATGACCTCGACCGGGAAGTAGGCGACGAACGCGAGTGGCAGGACGAAGGTGAAGAGTCCCTGAACCGTCCTTGGCAAAATCGACAGTGGGTAGTTGCCGAACGTCGACATCAACTCATCAACCCATGACCCAAGAACCCGCGATCCCGGTGAACGCAGCAGCAGACATGACAGAGTCAACTGCACCGCAGCCTCGACGAGCATGCCGGCGACAACCGCCACGAGCACGTAGAGACCGAGCAGGACGGTCCAGTGCACGTGGATGAGCGCGAGCGCGACGCCGAGCGTCGAGCAACCGACGAGCAGATCGCCAATGGCGTTCACACTGAACTGGCTGAGTAGCAGCTGCATGAAGACAGGTAGCGGTCGCAAGAAGTAGCCGTCCATCCGACCCTCGTCGACGAGCAGCGGTATCCACGCGAAGTTGTAGAAGAACAGCACGTAGAGCCCGTGGGCGACCAGCCGCATACCGACGATCAGCAAGACGCCGTCACTCGGAAAGCCGCCGAGGCCACCCTTGAACCTGGTGAGCAAGACGCTGACGAACATCAGCGTCGACGTCTGCCAGAGGATGCCGAACATGATCGAGGCGACGAAGTTTCCGCGGTACTCCAGCTGCGCGCGGAAGTTCAGCGCACTCACCTTGTAGACAACCCGCAGCGTGTGTCGCGCGCGTTTCGCCCGCAGCTGCACGGCCGATTCGGTAACTGCAGTCATGCCGTCAGCCGCCCTGCACCATGACTCGCCGGCCGGCGCGGCTCCATAGCCATCTCGAGAGGACAGCAAGTGCGATGACCCATATTGCCTGTAGCGCAAGCTCACGACCGGCATGACTCATCGGAGTGCGACCAACGTAGAGCGAGAGCGGCACATTGATGCCGAAGCTAAACGGCAACCAAGTAGCGAACGTCAGCAGCAAGGCCGGCATCAATGGCAGCGGCACGAACACGCCCGACAACAGGTCCTGAATGAAGTAATACATG
>Ga0208220_1000234_pt1 | contig 23357 bp, 21 predicted proteins | sample NGESurdeep092012_9_FD_184484 | JGI IMG/M metagenome (GOLD analysis project Ga0208220, IMG submission 184484) | Arctic peat soil microbial communities from Barrow, Alaska - NGEE Surface sample F53-1 deep-092012 (SPAdes) | ecosystem: Environmental > Terrestrial > Soil > Wetlands > Peat ...
TCTACAAGCGTCAGGGGTGGTTCAGCCACCAGCGTCTTCACAATCCGCGCCGTCACTTCGTCAAGCGTGTCGAGCTGAGCAGAAATCGCGCGCCATCGCGGCGCCGTCATTGCGCTCAGCGCCGTTTTCACTCCGGGCAGCCGCGCCAGGCTCGCCGCCAGAGCGCGCACATCGCGGGGCCCGGCTGAGTCGAGCGAAATCCGCGCCAATAATCTCTCTAAATCGAGAATTCCGTCGAACGCGCGCCGAATCTCCTCGCGCTTCAGCAAATCGCCATGCGCCTCGGTCACTGCCTCGTACCGCGCTTCAATTTCCGGCGCATTGTTCAGCGGCCGCAGAATCGTCGCGCGCAACAGCCGCTTTCCCATCGGCGTCTGGCAAGCATCGAGTGCGCGAAACAGCGTGACGCGCTCATCTTGCCCAGCAAAAATCGGCTCAACCAGCTCCAGATTCCGCACCGTCACCTGGTCCAGCTCAAGCGCTGTGGAGTGCTCTTCAAACTTCAAGCTGTCGATGTGCAGCGCGTCGTTCTGCTGTGTGGAGCGGACGTAGTGCAGCACCGCGCCCGCGGCAATCGCTGCCGGCTCATGCCCATCCAGGCCAAATCCCTCGAGCGACCGAACGTTCAATTGCCGCTCCACCAGTGGCAAGGCGTATTCCCGCGTCCACACCCAGTCCTCAACTCGCGTCCGAGCGGGAACGCGCTCCAGCAACGCCGGCGCATCCGCGCTCGTGGCCAGCAGCACTTCGCTCGGTGCGGCAAGCAGCAACTCGTCCATCGCCTGCATACGCGCATTCACTCCGCGAAACTCCCCCCGAAATTCCATTGTGCGAAACTCTCCCGTAGAAACGTCCAGCAACGCCAGCGCGCAAACACTCTCGGGGTGCCCCACCTTCGCGGCGTTCTTGTTGTTGCCGCTAAGGTGCGAGTCCGGCTCATACAGTGCCGCCAGAAAGTTGTTCCGCTCCTGACCCAGCCCCGCATCGATCGCCGTACCCGGCGTGAGCACTCGCGTCACTTCGCGCCTCACCAGCTTTTTGGTGAGCTTCGGGTCCTCCATCTGGTCGCAGAGCGCAATGCGAAAACCCTTGCGCAGCAGCCGCGATATGTACTGGTCGACGGCATGGAAGGGCACCCCGCACATGGGAATGTTGCGTTCCTTGTCCCGCGCCGTCAGCGTCAGTTGCAGCTCGCGACTGGCTACAGCCGCATCGTCATAAAACAGCTCATAAAAATCGCCCATCCTGAAAAACACCAGAGCATCGAGGTTCTGGTGCTTGGCTGCGGCCCATTGCCGCATAAACGGGGTCCCCACGGACGGGTGGCTCGAAGAGCCGGGGTCCGTGGGGTGGATAGACGGAGTCAAATCGGCAGATTGCTTTTCTGCCGGGACCTTTGCTGGGGTCAGAGCAGTTAGTGCAAACTCCGGCTCCGCCTCGGGAGATGAGGCGTCGGCCCCGTCCAAGATCGTAGCCGGCAATGCCGCAGGGCTCTCATCTAACAGAGGAGATGGCGGAGCGCCGCTTTGGGGATCCATTTTGATCACGTTGCCTTCAAGAGTATCGCGGCGGGACAGCTCAAGGGCAAGCTGTTGAAACCCCGTCAGTGCCGAAGCGTTGCGCGGATCACCCTCTCGCGCGATGAGCCTTTCTGCTCAGCTTTGTGCCCTGCGAGCGCCGAATCTGGGTATACCGCAAAAAGAAGCTGCTCGCCGCGGCCGGAATCGTACGCGACCTAAGGGTCACATTCCGAATAAACCCAAGGAGATTCAGATGAAATTCAGGGCATTAAGTGCAGTTGTCGCCGGATCGCTAGTCGTATTTGCAATGTCGCTGCCGGTAACGGCACAGGACACCACGCAATCCACGACCACCACGACGCAGACTCCGGATCAGCCTACAACCAAAACCACTCAGTCCGACAAAACCAAAACGAAGTACAACCGCCACCATCAAGTGAAGGAATCGAAAGAAACGCAAAAGACGAAGTCCAAAACGTCTCCGGGCGCGGAAGAACATACGGATACGACGACTACGACCACGACTCCTCAGCAGTAATTGCAGGGAGCCCGTAGTGCCGTCTCGACCGGCCGTCTATCCAAAAGAAGCGAGAGCGCGGCCCCGTGCCGTGCCGGGGCCGCAGCCGCCCTGGGCCCCGATGTTCCACGGTCCGTGCCCTGACACGCGCACCTGTCCCGCTCACGTCCCAACGCCCATCCCAACAAAACATAGCTACTCCATGCTGGCCGCCGAGATGTACAATCGCTCGGTTGCTCGAACCCGGCAAATTCCTGCAAATCGGGCCTTCGGTCAATGCGCCGAATTCGAGATCATCAAAGGAGGAACATGAAAATGTCCAGCACCAAGCGGTATGCACTCTGTGCGCTATTTTCAATCGTCGCCATGTTCGCGGCTGCGGCATCTCCGGCGCAGTCGCCGTTCGACGGCACCTGGAAGACGGACTTGTCGAAGACCAAGTTCAGCCCCACGCCCCTGACCTTTTACATCAGCGCGGGCTGGTATCACTGCGTCAGTTGCAGCCCCGCATATGACGTCGCTGCCGACGGTCAGGATCACCCCGTCTCCGGACAGTCCTATGACACGATCGGCGTCACCGTCGTCGACGCGCACACCCTATCGGTCGTGGCCAAAAAGGGCAGCGCCGTCAGTTTCGAGCAAACGCGCACCGTCTCCGCCGATGACAAAACGCTCGACGTGAAAACCACACACCATCCTCAGAGCGGCGGCGTGCCGACAACCTTTGAGACCGTCGCCAAGCGTAGCGGCTCATTGCCCTCCGGCGTGCATGCAACTTCGGGCGACTGGATCATCCAGAAACTATCCGGAAGCGAGAATGGCTTGCTTACTACTTACAAGACCAGCGGCGATGAGATCACCATGTCGACACCCACCGGCGAGACCTACACCGCGAAGTTCGACGGCTCGGATTACCCGGTTAAGGGCGAGTATAGCTACGACGCCGTATCGCTCAAAAAGATCAATTCTCATTCGTTTGAGGAGACAGACAAGCGCAACGGCACCGTGGTCGATGTGTCCACCACGACTGTCTCGCCCGATGGCAAGACCATGACAGTCGTCGATAGACACAAGCTCACCGGCCGCGTCGACACTTTCACCGCAACTAAGCAGTAGTAACAATCTCCTGGGTTACCCGGCCTCAAGTCCGCCGCCGATCACCGCGGCGGACTGCGAGCCAATGACTCCGCCTAAAGTTTTAGATCGAGTGACCAAAATCACATGCAATCGCTGATCATCCGGGCAAACTGGCTCTCTCAATCGCATAACCTTAGAGGGCCCGCTTCATGAACAACACCGTCTTGCTTCAGAAACTCCTCGTCATTGAAAGATCCATCGGCACAGCCGACAACGGCACGCTGCGCCGGCTCCTCTACGAGGCCGAAGATTGCCTGCTTCAGATCCAAAAGGAGCGTGCGCAGAGTTTTATCCTGGACTCCAGCCGCGGCGCCATGCCCCGGTTTTCACGCCATGCCCCGCATTCATTTGACAGGCGAGATATAGCGGAACGCATAGTTTGAACTGCCCTCCCACGCGTTCATGTGCGCGCCCCTCTTCTCCCGAAGCGATCCCTCACTTGCCTGCGCCTTCGCCGCTCCAGCCGATCGCGACCGGTATACTGCCGCCCGGTATACTAAAGGGTTACGCCATACGTAGAACCCGCCATGTACCTGTTTTGGCTACGAGTTGCGGCCATTCTCTATGCCGGTGGATGTGTCGCCGTCTTCCCGGCGGTGCTCTCGAACTCCATCCCCTGGCGGAAGACCTGCGTCCATCTCAGCGGCCTTGCGTTCTTCTTTCATTTCGTCTCCGTCGTTGAGATGCTCGTCCTCGCCCACCGCTGGATGCCGGTTGGTGTTCGCGAGATCGAGTCCCTCCTCGGATTTCTAGTGGCCGGCCTCTTTTTTCTTGTGTGGTGGTTCTACGACGCTATCTCACTTGGCATCTTCGCTCTCCCCGCCACATTTCTTCTGGTCTTTATCCCCGCGCTAGGGCCCGACAACTACCATTTCCCATCGCAGGGCGTGCGCGTCAGTTGGCTCGTGGCGCACATCGTTGCTCTGCTGCTCGCCTACGCAGCGCTGTGTTTCAGTTTGCTCGCGTCTGTGCTCTATCTCATTTCGGAGCGGCGCATCAAGGCCAAGCTCAAGCCCGGGCCAAAAGATAAACGCGATTGGCTGCCGGCGCTCGACACGCTCGAGCGCATCGCCCTGGCCACGCTCGAATTCGGTTTCCCCTGCATGACCGTGGGCCTCATCATCGGTTCCGTCTTGGCGCAGGAGACGTCGCTCGGCGCAGCCTACTTCCTCGACCCCAAGGTCATTGCCTCTTTCGTCATGTGGGTGGTTTACGTTGCTCTGCTGCTGGTGCGGCGCAGCGCGGCTCTGCGCGGACGTCGCGCAGCCTATGTTTCGGGCGCAGCCCTCGTCGTCATGATGGCCGTCTGGGCCGCCAATCTCTTCAGCCACGTGCACAGGTTCGGTCTCTAATGGCGATCGTGCTCATCGGCGTGAATCATAAAACGGCGCCCATCGCGCTGCGCGAGAAGATTGCCATCGGCCCCGACGAGCTTGCCGAGACCACGCGCGCCCTGGCTGCCACGCAGGGTATCACCGAGTGCATGATCGTCTCCACCTGCAATCGCGTTGAGTTGCTGACGGTCATGGACGGCGACACCGTCTCCGTCACCGCATTTCTCTCTCGCCGATTCTCGATCGACGCCTCAGTTCTCGCGCCTCACCTCTACGAGTACCGCGATAAGGATGCTGTCAGTCACCTCTTTCGCATGGCCGCGAGCCTTGATTCCATGGTTGTCGGCGAGCCGCAGATTCTCGGCCAGGTCAAAGAAGCCTTCGCTGTGGCGCGCGCCGCCGGAACCATCTCCGCGCAACTCGATCACCTGCTACGGAGCACATTTGCCGCCGCAAAAAAAGCGCGCAGCGAAACCGGCATCGGCTCCAACTCCGTCTCCATCGCCTCCGTGGCCGTCGATCTTGCCCGCAAAATCTTCGGCTCGCTTGAGGGCCGCACTGTCTTCCTTGTCGGCGCAGGCAAAATGAGCGAGATTGCCGCGCGTCACCTCGTGCAGCAGGGAGCCGGAGCCATCCTCGTCAGCAATCGCACCGCCGAACGCGCCCGCCGCATGGCCGAGGAGTTTTCCGGCGCCGTTATTCCGGAAGTCATCGAGTTCGAGAATCTCTATGACGCCGCCAGCCGCGCCGACATCGTCATCAGCTCCACCGGCGCGCCGCATCCCATCTTCCGCCCCGAGCACGGGCAGGCATTTCTTCACAAGCGGCGCAACCGGCCCATGTTCTTTATTGACATTGCCGTCCCGCGCGACGTCGATCCGGAGCTGAACAATCTTGACGGCATCTTCGTTTACGACATCGACGACTTGCAGCAGGTCGCGGCCGCGCACATGGAGGAGCGCAGCCTCCAGGCCATTGACGCCGAGGCGATCATCGCCGCCGAAGTCGATCGCTTCCACCAGCGCCAGCGTACCGTCAACGCCGCCCCGGCCATCGTCGCTTTGCAAAAGCGAGCAGAAGAAATTCGCCTCGCCGAGGTCGAGCGCATTCATTCGCGTCTTGGCGCGCTCACCGCCGAGCAACTTGCAGCCGTCGAAGCGCTCACCCGCGGTCTCGTCAATAAACTTCTCCATCCGCCCATGCAGGCGATCAAGCAGGCGGCCCGCGAGGGCGACTTCACAAAACTCGATGCGCTCTGCGAGGAGTGGTCCGTCTCAACCGCCGCGCCGACTGAAGTTTCGCATGGCGGATCAGTGCCAACGAATTCTGCCATCTCGAACTCTGCGCTCAACTCCGAGCCCGGTGCAAGCCCGGCCCGCGCCGTCGATACAGGCGCGGGCAAGATTTCAACTGAAAGCACGGAGGCGGAATCAAAGAAGAGCCTCAAAAAAGTCTCGTGACTGCAATTCGCGACCGCTGCAGCACGGCGGTGGAAACAGAAAGTTAGGAAAATGGCAAATGATCGCGCCGCGCCACAGCCCCGCCCCCGGAGGGTGCGAAGAAGTTAGCCCCGGGTGGAGTGAGCCGAAGCGAACGCAACCCGGGGAATGCGCCCAAATAGGAGAGCAGCCCCGTAGAGGCGAAAGAACTTTCAATGCGATTTTTGGCCCATCGGCTGAACCGGAAGGTGCAGGGGCCTTCAGGCCCTGAAAACGATCACAACAACGGTCTGGCCTTTAGGCCCGGAAATCATGAAAGACTTAAATTGATGAAACGAGCGACGAATCCCGTCCCGAACGCCCCCGAGGCGCGCCGATGAAACTCCGCATCGGCAGTCGCGGATCGCAGCTTGCTCTCTGGCAGGCCAATCACATCGCTGAACTGCTGCGCGTTCAGGGACACGAAGCCGAAATCCAGGTCATTAAAACCACGGGCGATCGCCTTCAGGAAGTCACCTTCGCCGAAGTCGGCTCCAAAGGCATGTTCACCATGGAGATCGAGGAGGCGCTTGCCGCCTGCCGCATCGATCTCGCCGTGCACTCGCTCAAGGATTTGCCCACTGACCTTTCTTCGGACTTCTCGATTGCAGCCACACCCGTCCGCGCCGACCCGCGCGACGTCTTCGTCTCCATCAACCATGCCAGCCTCGAAACGCTGCCGCGCCACGCCCGAGTGGGCACCAGCAGCCAGCGCCGCCGCGCTCAGTTGAAGGCTCTCCGCAATGATGTGGAAGCTGTCGAATTTCGCGGCAATGTCGACACGCGCCTGCGCAAGTTGGCCGAGGGCCAGGTCGACGCGATTCTGCTTGCCGCCGCCGGTCTCGACCGTCTCGGCAAAACCGACTGGGTGCGCGAGCGCCTTGATCCGCTGGATTTTTGCCCCGCTCCCGGTCAGGGCGCGCTGGCTATCGAAATCCGCAGCGGCGATGTGGAAACGCTTGCGGCCGTGAACTTTCTCGACCACGCCGACACGCGCTTCGCAGTCACGGCTGAGCGCGCGGCCCTGGCCGCACTCGGCGGCGGATGCCAGGTTCCCATCGGCATTCATTGCCGGCCGTCGTTTGCCCGGAACGCTTCCAGTGGTGCATGGGTCGAAATCTTTGGAATCGTTGCTTCGCCGGAGACCGGCAAGGTCATCCGCGTGCACATTCACGCGCCGCGCGAGAAATCCGATCCTGTTTCCTTAGGCCGCGAAGCTGCCGAGGGGTTGTTGGAGAAGGGAGCAGGTCCAATGCTCGCGGCCGGAGGCATCGAAGCCGGCGGAGCCGCGTGATGGTCGCCTCGTCGCTCGCCGGCCGCCGCGTCCTCGTCACGCGCGCGGCACACCAGGCCGGCAAGTTGAGTGAGGGGCTTCGCGCCCTCGGCGTCGAGCCGGTCGAAGTGGCCGTCATCGAAATTCGCCCGCCGTCCGATTTCGCGCCGCTCGATCGCGAGTTGCGCTCTCTCTCCAGCTACGACTGGCTCATCCTAACCAGTGCCAACACCGTTCAGGCGCTTGCCGACCGTGCTGCTGCGCTTGGCCTCAGCCTTGCCGCCGCGCCTCGCCTCCAAGTCGCCGCGGTAGGCGAAGCCACGGCAACCGCCGCGCGCTCCGTTGGCCTCCGAGTCGCCCTCGTCCCCAAATCTTATGTCGCTGAAAACCTCATTGATGAGCTTCTTCGCCAGAGCCATCAAAAGTCAGCGCACAGCTACGAAGGCTCCAGTGCAGCTCTTTCAAAAAAGCACGAGGTGTCAGGGCAGGACTTCAGTCGTGCTGAAAACGGCGAAGAAAAACACGGTGCTTTAGCCCCGGAAGGAAATGCGGATGTTTTGAAGGGGCACGGCTTTAGCCGTGCCAATCAGCTCGAAAAAGAACCAGGGGCTTTACAGGCTGCGGAAAAACTCCAAATGGAAGGCGAAAGAGCGAAATTTGGGGGATGCAAAACCATCGATCAACCCTCGCGGATCGTTCCTGGGGCATCCTGGCGCGATTCATTCTTCACGCTTTTTGGGAAATTGAGTTTTTCCGCAGCCTGTTTAGCCCCTGAGGGCAACCTCCGCGGCCAGCGTTTCCTCATTGCCCGAGCATCCGTCGCCCGCGACGTCATTCCCGATGCTCTTCGCGCCGCAGGCGCCTCAGTCGACGTCGTCGACGCCTACCGCAACGTTATGCCCCGGGCCGCGCCAGCACTCCTGCGCGAAGCTCTGCAAAAAGGAATCGCAGCAGCCGCTTTCACCAGCTCATCCACAGTGACTCATCTCGCCGACGCCGCGCAGAAGGCCGGAATCGCGTTTCCCTTCGCGGGTGTCGCCGCAATTTCGATCGGCCCCATCACCAGCCAGACCCTGCGCGACCTCGGCTGGGAACGTACTGCGGAAGCAACACAGTCCGACGTTACCGGCCTCATCCAAGCCATCGCCCGCGCGCTTGGATAGCGCCGCGTGTCCGCGTCAGCCGGCAAAAGCCCTGGGCTTATGCGGGCAGTCACTCTCGCGCTTCGGTAGCTCCACCAGCCCGCGTCAGCGGGCAAAAGAAGGTAGCCCCAGGCGTAAGCCTGGGAAATACATCGTCACGCGAATCAAAGCCCGCTTCAGCGGGCGAAAGATCGGTCGGTAACGTAATTACTAATGCGCAAACTAGCTCCGCTAACCCCGCTAACCCCGTTAACTCCGCCAGGTTTTATCCTTCGACCGGCACAGTGGCTCCAGGTTGCACTCGCGGCATTTAGGATTGCGCGCCACGCACACCTTGCGCCCGTGCTGGATTATCTGGTGCGAAAAGCTGATCCATCTGTCACGCGGCAACACGTGCATTAGTTCCTGCTCCACCTTCTCCGCGTTGTCGCCCTTGGCCAGCTCCAGCCGCCGCGAAATTCGGAAAACATGCGTGTCCACCACCACGCCTTCGGCCTTGCCGAAGCACACGCCCAGAACGACATTGGCCGTTTTGCGCGCAGCTCCGGGAATCGTGATCAGCTCTGCCAGCGTCTGCGGAACCTCGCCGCCAAAGTCCGCGATGATTTTTAGCGCCGCGCCGTGAATTGACTTCGCTTTGTTGCGAAAGAAGCCAGTCGCGCGAATCAGCCCCTCAAGCTCGGGCAGCGTAGCCTTGGCCATCGCCTGCGGGGTAGAGAAGCGCCGGAACAACTCCGGCGTCACCATGTTCACGCGCACGTCCGTGCACTGCGCCGACAGAATCGTCGCCACCAGCAGTTCCCACGGCGTGCGATGATCCAGCGCGCAAACGGCATTGGGATACGCCTCGTCCAGCCCCTTCAGAATCGCGTCAACGCGCTCCTTCGCCAGCGGGCCGGTGGCGCTCGCGCGGCGCACGGCCTTTTTCGCAGAGGTTTTCTTCGCGGCTTTCGTCTTTGATTTTGCAGCAATCATGGTTAGGAGTCTAATCTCGCGCCTCGATTCAGCGAGGAATTTGACTGTGGAGTACACTGTGGAGTAGACTCCACATATGGAAACGATTCAGGTTGTCCTCGACAAGCAACTGTTGCTAGCCGCCGACAAGGCGGCGCGCAAGATGAAGTCCAATCGTTCCGCTCTGGTCCGTGAGGCCCTTCGCGAACATCTCAGACGGCTCGAGATTCGCGCGAAGGAGGATCATGAGCGAGAAGCCTACATGAAGCATCCCCAGGACCGGAACGAAGCGCGAATCTGGGAATCGGTGGCAGCGTGGCCGGACGAATAGCTCGAGGAGACGTTCGGCTTTATCCCTTTGCTTCGCCCGATAAGCTTAGACCAGTTGTCGTACTCACGCGCGACCGTTCGATCGATTATTTGTCGCACGTCACTGTCGCGCCGATCAGCTCTACAATTCGAGGCGTCGCATCGGAAGTCATGCTGAACGATGAAGACGGCATGAAGGCGCCTTGCGCGGTCAATCTGCACAACGCAATTACCGTTGAAAAAGGTCGCCTCGGCAGGCGAGTAACGCAACTTCACTCGATGCGCATGAACGAGATATGTAGTGCGCTAAGCTACTCTCTGGGTTGTGATGACAACTAAAAGTTAGGATCCGGAAAATTCGCTATGCTCAGAAGCTTCCCCTCAAGCCAGTTGCCCAGCTTCTCCACCGGCAACCGTACCCCGATAAAAAACTGTCCGAAAAGCGCGTACACCGCGCTCACTTCGTCAAATCTCATCTCGTAGATCAACTTCTTGAAGACCACCGGGTCGTCGGCGAAGAGGTCCACGCCCCACTCCCAATCGTCCATCCCGATCGATCCCGAAATAATCTGTTTCACCTCGCCGGCGTATCGGCGTCCGATCATTCCGTGCTCGTGCATCATGCACTGCCGCTCGGCAAACGGCACCGTGTACCAGTTCACATGCTCGCCGCGCTTGCGGTCCATCGGATAGAAGGACAGGTACTTTGCCTCGGGAACAGAAGGCCACAACCGCGGCTTCATCGCTTCTGACGCGCGCTCGAGCGATGCGGCAATCTCCGCCTTCCACTCCGTCGAATGTGCCTCGAAACCCTTGGCGGTCGCGGCTTCATACGTCTTCCGGCTGGACTCGTACAATCCGAGCTCAACAACCGAAACGTAGGAGTGGCGCAACTCGAGAAAATCGTAGAACGGAGTCTGCGCGAGCACGAGCTCAACCTGATTCAGCTCCTCCAACGAATCTCGGAAGTGGATGAGCATCAAGTCGCCCTTGTGCCCGAGCAGCGAAAAAAGCGCTGAACGAACCGGCGCGTTCGCCTCATTTCGCTCCAGTTTCTGCAGCGTTTTGACGGTGCCGGCGAGAATGCTTCCACGTTCGCCGTCCACACAGGACTTCCACGCTTTCCAGTCAAAGTGAAAGATCTGGTGCAGCACGCTCGAGCCTTCAAGCGTCAATGGAACCGGCGGATGCTGATCCAGATGATCGGCCACTCTAGCCCCCTTCGACCACATCCCATCCTAACAAAGGTAGATTGCAGACGTGTGCAATGTCGTCTTGACCACCAGTACTCAACCAAAACCTGAAAGCACGGAGTGCCGCGCGAGCGCCGCCTTATATACTGGGGAAGCTCATGAGTGAAAAAGTTCTGGCTCTTCTGGTGGAGTTCGTGACCCGTGTGATCAGCGCCGGGGGTTACGCAGGTATTGCTGCACTCATGGCCGTCAACTCGTCTGGAATTCCGCTCCCCTCCGAACTCATCATGCCGTTTTCCGGCTACCTGGTTTATCTCGGCCGCTTCAATCTCTTCATGGTCGCGATCGTCGGAATGGTCGGCTGCAATATCGGTTCGGCCATCGGCTATTGGATTGGCGCCAAAGGCGGGCGCCCATTCGTCGAGCGCTACGGCAAATGGGTTCTCATGAGCCATCACGATCTGGATCGCATGGGCTCGTTTTTTGCAAAATATGGTTCGATTGCCGTTCTGCTCGCGCGCATGATGCCCGTTGTGCAGACATTCATATCCATCCCCGCGGGAATTGCCCGCATGCCGCGCCTGCGTTTTCACATCTACACCTCTCTCGGCTCGCTAACCTGGTACACATGCCTGGCCTACGCTGGCATGAAGCTTGGAGAGCGGTGGCACACCGATCCGCGCCTCGAGCAGATCGTTCATCGCTATCATCTCGTCGTGGAGATTGCTCTTGTCGCGGCCTTGGCTTGGTTTGTCTGGTCGCATCTGAATCGCGCCGGGCAACCGAAAACGGCCTGAGAGCCAACGCGATGCGTCACCCGTTTTGCCGGCTTTTTGAGAGCCCGCGAGGCGGGCGTAGGAAGGTAGCCCCAGGCGTGAGCCTGTGGAAGATTTCGAAATCATCAACAAAGGAAGGTTAGGAGAAGCGATGGCTACGAAGAAAAAAGGCGGCTCGAAGAAAGTTGCCCCGACATCGAAGGGACGGAAGACTGGGGTCCCCGCGGACAGGTCCTCGTCCGTGGGGCGAAAGACTGCTGCCAAAAACGCTGCGATGCAGGTCGAGCCCGCAAAGGGCAAGTTGGGCGTAATGGTTGTTGGACTAGGCGCGGTGGCCACCACAATGATTGCCGGCGTTGAAGCCATTCGCCGCGGTCTGGCCAAGCCAATCGGATCGCTCACGCAAATGGGAACCATCCGGCTCGGCAAGCGGACTGATAACCACTCGCCGCTGATCAAGGATTTTGTTCCTTTGGCAGACCTGAAAGACATCGTCTTCACCGGGTGGGACATTTTTGAAGACAACGTCTACGAGGCGGCCGCGCATGCAAATGTCCTGGACGCTGCCACGCTCAAAAAACTAAAGCCGTATCTCTCCAAGATCAAGCCGATGCCGGCAGTCTTCGATCGCTATTACGTCAAGCGCCTCGACGGCAAGCACGTGAAGAAAGGCAAGAACAAGCTCGACCTGGCCGAGCAGTTGCGGGCCGATATTCGCGCTTTCAAGAAAACCGTGAACCGTGTGGTAATGATCTGGGCGGGGTCGACAGAAATCTTTTTGAAGCCGACGGCCGTTCACAAGACCATTGAGGCTTTTGAGAAGGGACTGGAAAAGAACGACCCCGGAATTGCGCCTTCACAGATATACGCCTACGCGGCCATGAAAGAGGGCGTGCCCTTTGCCAACGGCGCACCAAACCTGACCGTTGACGTTCCCGCAATGATCGAGCTTTCCAAGCAGAACTCTGCGCCCATCTGCGGCAAGGATTTCAAGACCGGCCAGACGTTCATGAAGACCGTTCTCGCGCCGGCTTTCAAAGCGCGCATGATCGGCGTCAAGGGCTGGTTCTCCACCAACATCCTGGGCAATCGCGACGGCGAAGTTCTCGACGAGCCGCGTTCATTCAAAACCAAGGAAGAATCGAAGCTCGGCTCGCTTGAATACATCTTTCAGCCCGAACTCTATCCTGACTTGTACAGCGACATCTACCACAAGATTCGCATCAATTACTATCCTCCGCGCGGCGACGAAAAAGAAGCCTGGGACAACATCGACATCTTCGGCTGGCTCGGTTACCCGATGCAGTTGAAAGTCAATTTCCTTTGCCGCGACTCGATTCTTGCCGCGCCCATCGCGCTCGACCTCGTGCTGTTTCTCGACCTGGCCAAGCGCACGCCTGATCTCAGGTCAATCGGAATTCAGGAGTGGCTCAGTTTCTACCTCAAGTCGCCGCAGTCGGCAAAGGGACTATACCCGGAGCACGATCTCTTCATCCAGTCAATGAAGCTCAAGAACACGCTGCGCCACATTATGGGCGCGGATCTGATCACGCACCTGGGCCTGGAGTATTACGACTGAAGAGGCCAGAGACGCCAAAGCGAGGCAGTCGTGTGTTTCGTAAAGTTTTAGGCGTGGCAAAATGAATGGGTGCAAAATGAATGGGTGCCCCATCCTAACCGCGTTTCTTGCGGTTAGGATGGGATGCCACGGAACTGAACCTCCCAATCGTGGCTCAGCACAAAGAACCGGTGCCCACGTCCCGATTCTAGGGCATGGGATAGCTCGCCCGAGGTTAGAGGCGTGGAGGCCGCCGCGATATCGTAATCTGAACTCACAATGAAAGATTCCGCAGTCTTGCTCATCGATTGTCCGGACCGCAAAGGACTGGTCGCGCGCGTGTCGGGGCTGCTCTATGAGCGCGGCGCCAATATTCTGCACGCCGACCAGCACCGCGACCAGGAGCTTGGCCTCTTCTTCATGCGTGTGGAGTGGGAGCTGAACGGCTTCGATCTGGACGGTTTCCGCGCAATATTCGCGCCGTTTGCATCCGAACTTGGAATGACGTGGAATCTGACGTCGAGTGAGCGACCCCTTCGAGTCGCTCTGTTCTGCTCGCAGTACCTTCACTGCATGGCCGATCTGCTGCACCGCTGGCGCGCTGGCGAGTTGGTCTGCGAAATTCCGCTGGTTGTTTCCAATCATCGTGAAGTTGAGAAGCTTGCCGCCTTCTACGGCGTGCCGTTCGAGCACACGCCGATGAAGGCGGAGACGCGGCCAGACGCGGAAATACGCCAGCTCAAGCTTCTCGCAGACCACAGTATTGAGCTAGTCGTCCTCGCGCGCTACATGCAGATTTTGTCGCCGCGATTCGTGGCCCACTATCCTGCCGCGATCATCAATGTCCACCACTCTTTTCTGCCTGCGTTCACCGGCGCGCGGCCCTATCACGCGGCGCACGCGCGCGGCGTCAAGCTGATCGGCGCCACTAGCCACTACGTGACCGAAGTGCTCGACGACGGGCCGATCATCGAGCAGGATGTCGCGCGCATCTCGCATCGTGACCAGGTCGAGGATCTCGTGGCCCGTGGACGCGATCTTGAGCGGATGGTGTTGTCCCGCGCCGTCCGCTGGCACCTCGACCGTCGAATCCTCTGCTACGGCAACAAGACAGTGGTGTTCGACTAGGCAGGGAATAACCCATGGCCGACCCACCCTCGTATGCCTCAAGTACATCGTTTTTCGGCGAGTGCGTCGGAAGGAGTAGGGGCCTTTAGGCCCCGGAATCAGTCGCCACATTGGTCGGCGTTCAGACGCGGACGTTTTTCTGAGCCTTGCGTAGCCCACGGCTCCGGCAGACATTGACGATCGCTAACCTGTCCAAAATCTGCCAGGTACAGCCATTTATTCGACCCAGGCCAAGAATCCCCTTGCCATAGGCCCTGACTTTAAGTTAATTTACTAACCAGTTAGTTAATTCGCAAAACACATGACCCCACACGTCACAACCGATGCCCAGGCCGAGCGATCCGCAGAAACCCGAGGCAGGATTCTCGATGCCGCTCTTAGCGAATTTGCTGCTAACGGCTTGGCCGGGGCGCGCACCGAGCAGATCGCCACGACGGCCGGCGTCAACAAGGCACTGATCTACTACTACTTCGAAAGCAAAGAGAAGTTGTATTCCGCTGCGCTGGAAATGGTGTCGAGCCGGGTTCGCGATCGCTCGATGGCGGTTTTTCTCCGCGATGCCAGCCCCGGAGAGCGCTTGTTGCGCGCCGCGCTCGATCATTTTGATCGCATTTTGACGCAGCGCGAATTCCAAAGCCTCATGCAGCAGGAAATGATGCGGCTGCACAAGGGCGAGGCGGGCGAGCTTCCAATTCTGATCAAGCGTGTCTTCGCGCCGATGCACGCGATGTTTCAATCGCTGGTGCGCGAAGGAATTTCATCGGGCGAATTGATCGAGGTGGATTGGTTCCAGATGGTGCTGTTCGCGCTGGGAGGGAATGTCTTCTATTTCCTGAGCGCGCCGATTTGGAAAGAGATTTTAGCGTTTGAGCCCTTCGACGAAGAAGCGTTGCGGGCGCGCAGGGTTGCGCTGGTAGATTTTCTCGGCAAAGCAATCTTCCAGGATAGGCAGCAGGGCGCCAAGCTCGCGGAGCGTGTGTTAGCGGATTCGCCGATGCCGGACTGCGCCAATTTCAAAGGCCAATTTCATAGCTCTGAGGTGAAAGACAAGTGAACGCGCGAAATCGAGTTTTCATCATATTAGGCGTGCTGACCGTCGGATCGCTGATCTGGTATCTGCTAACGACGCGGCGCACCGCTGACCTGCAACTGATCGGCACCGTCGACGCCAACGAAGTCATTGTGAGCTCCAAAATTCCCGGCCGGATCCAGGCACTCACCGTCGAAGAGGGCGATACCGTACAGGCGGGCGAGCTCATCGCCACCATTGAGAGCGACGACCTCGCCGCGGCGACCCATGCCGCCGAAGCCACCGCGGAAAGCGATGCGCAGAAACTGCGCGAGGCCCAGGAGACCGAACGCGAGAACCAGGGCGAGACCTCCAACGCAACGCAGGCGGCAGAGGCGCAGGTAAAAGCCGCGCAGGCCACTCTGGCGCAGGCGCAGGCCAATCTCGCGCACCAGCAGGCCGACACCAGCCGCACGGTTGCGCTGGCCAAACAGGGCATCGAGAGCAACCAGGCAAGAGACGAAGCAGTCGCTAGCCTGCAGGCGGCGCAGGCGGCTGTCAACACTGCAAAAGGGAACCTCGATTCGGCTCAGGCATCGTTGCGTCAGGCGCGCGCACATGAGATGTTGACGCAAGTTAACGCGCGCACCGTCGAGGAGACGCGCGACTCCGAGGCCAACGCAAAATTCATGGCAGACGAAGCAAAAGTGCAGCAGGGCTATTCGCAGGTGGTCTCGCCCATTGACGGAAAGGTGGATGTTTGGGCGGCGCGCCAGGGGGAAGTGGTCACGATGGGCGCGCCAATTGTCACCATCATGGACCTTTCGCAAACCTGGGTCTACGCGCCGCTGCCGGAGACGCAAGCCGATAGCGTTCAGCTTGGCGATTCGCTGCGCGTGGTTATGCCCAGCGGCGACACCGTCTACGGCAAGGTCATCGCCAAAGCCGCCGAAGGCGACTTCGCCACGCAGCGCGATGTGAACAGCATGAAGCGCGACATCAAAACCATTCAACTCAAGCTGCTCATTCCCAATCCCGGCGAAAAATTTGTTCCGGGAATGACCGCCGAGGTCTACATTCCCAAAGCGAAACTGGTGAAACAGTGAGCTCGGCCATCAATCAAAGCCTGGCCAACGGCAACGGCGCCACGCGTCCGGTTGCCATCGCGGTCGAGAATATCGTCAAGCGCTACGGCGATTTCGAAGCGGTCAAAGGTGTCAGCTTCAGTGTCACCGAGGGCGAGATCTTCGGTCTGCTTGGCCCGAACGGCGCCGGCAAGAGCACGCTCATCCGCATGATGACCACCCTCATTCCCGTCACTTCCGGCAAAGCCATCGTCGCCGGGCACAATGTGGTCGACGATCCCGACGATGTGCGCCGCGTGATCGGCGTTATTCCTCAGGCGCTCACCAGCGATCAGGATCTGACTCTCGAAGAGAATCTGATCATTTATGCCAAGCTATACGGCGTTCCACGCGCGCAGCGCGAGAAAAATATCAACGAAGTACTTGAGGCCGTCGACCTCGTAAAGTGGCACGACGCGCAAACCAAAACCCTTTCCGGCGGCATGCGGCGGCGGCTCGAAATCGCACGCGGCCTGGTCCACAATCCTAAAATCTTCTTCCTGGACGAACCGACCACCGGCCTCGACCCGGTGTCGCGCATCGCCGTCTGGGAGATGCTGAACAAGCTCAAAACCACGCGCAACCTCACCATGCTGCTCACCACCCACTACATGGAAGAAGCCGACAAGCTCTGCGATCGCATCGCCATCGTGGACCACGGCAATCTGGTGGCGCTCGGCACGCCGGCCGAGCTTAAGAACAGCGTGGCCGGCGCCAATGTCGTCGAGGTGCGTTTTGACCGCGAAGCCGAAGCCTGGGAAGAGCGCCTGAAGAAACTCGAAGGCGTAACGAGTGTGCAACCGGAGAGCGCCGGGTTCTACCGCGTGCTCACGACGTCGGGTTCGAAGACCACCATGCAGATCGTCGAGCTCGCGCAGAGCCTCGGCGAGACGCTCACTTCGCTCAGCGTGCAAAACACCACACTTGACGATGTGTTCATCCATTACACGGGCCGGCAATTGCGCGACGAGCAGGTCAAGTCGGTATTCATCATGCCGCCGCGCCCCGGAGCGCAGCCATGAACAGAATGTTCGCCATCATCGAGCGCGAGATGCGCAAATTTTTCCGCTCGCCAACGCTGATGATCATGTCGCTGATGTTGCCCATCTTGCAGTTGATCATCATTGGCAACGCCTTCGGCGGCAAGATCGTCGGCACACACGTCGGGGTCGTCGACCACGACCATGGGCCGCAGGCGGTCAAGGTGCGCGAGGCGTTTGCTGCCGTCGCCGCCAATATCAAGACTTTCACCACCATCGATTACCCAAATGAAGTCGCTGCGCGCGAAGACGTGCGCACCGGCAAGATCGACGCCGCGGTCATCATCCCCGAGCATTACTCGCGCCGTGTTTACGCACAGGATGCGCCCCAGCTCGGTCTTGTCGTCGACAACTCCGACCTGTTCACCTCGGCCACTCTCGAAGGTGAGATGCAATCGCTCGTGGACGCGATGAATGCGCCGGAAATTTCGGATCGCCTGACGAAAACCATCGCCCTCGAAATCGTCGAGCTATACCCCTACGTGAATTATCTGAAGTATCTTCTGCCCATGACAATTGCGCTGGCTATGTACATCTCGGTCATGATCGGTGGCGGCATGCTCTATATCGACGACAAGGCGCGCGGCGTCCACGAGGGCTACCTGGTCACCCCGATTACAAAACTTGAGCTGGTCTTCGGGTTGAACATCGCCGGCTCCATCAAGGCCACGCTGGCCGGAATATCGATCGCCGTAATCGGATCGCTCATCGCCGGCCTCGGCATTATCTTTCATCCCATGATCGATATCCAGATATTGTGCCTCATCATCGCCGGCTCCATCGCCTTCAACGGCATGATGTTTCTGCTCATGGTGCGCGTCGACGATCCGCTCGTGCCTCGCGCCATGTTCGGCGTGCTCAATGTACTCCTGTTATATCCCTCAGGCGCCATGTATCCCACAGCGTCGTTCCCCAGGTGGATGCAGGCGATGTCCTGGATCGATCCCTTTACCTACGCGATTCACGGCTTCAAGGCCGTCCTTCTCAAAAACGGCGGCTGGATCGCCATCAAAGGCGACCTCGCATTCCTCACCATCTTCGGAATCGCCACGCTGCTGATTGCCACACCGCTGTTCAAACGCACGCTGTAAGTTTCTGACCGTCTATTCACCTACAAATATGGGTGCCCCATCCTAAACGCGTCGTTTGCGTTTAGGGTGGGACAGCATGAACCAAGTTTTCGCCGTGTCATCCCGAGCGAAGTGTTTTTCAGCGGAGCCGAGGGGCCTGCATCTGCATTTCGCGCCGCTGACCCACCACAAAAAAATGGGTGCCCAGGTCCCTCGCACTTGGGGACCTGGGACAGCACGATCCTCGCGCGGGCTCGATCGGCTAGATGAGTTGATTCAAGGAATCGTTTGCGCCCAGGGCGAGGCCATGCGCAACAGAAGTAAATTCGCCTCCGCTGCGAATGCGGTCCTTGCCGAAACGGCTCTCAAAGATGCGGCGCACCGCAGGCACGAATGAGCTCCCGCCGGTGAGGAACACGCGATCGACCGACCGTCGATCGACGTTGGAACCAAGCAACAGTTTGTCGATCGCCTCTTCGATGATCTGTAAATCGTCGCTGATCCAGGACTCGAATTCGCTGCGTGTGACATGAATACGCAGATCCATGCTGCCGTCGCGAAAACGGAACTCGGCGGTGTCGTTTTGAGATAGCTCGAATTTGACTCTCTGCACGGCCTGGTGAAGCTGATAGCCGAGGTCTTCATCGATGAGCGTAATCAACGCCTGAATCTTTTCCGGTTCGAGGCCTCGAATGCGTGCACTCTTCAGTATCTCTCGCACGTTATTGGTGCGTAGGAAGGAGAGATAGTGCCAGCGCTCTAGGTTGGCGTATATCCACGCCGGGACTGCAGGCAGCAGTTTGCCGAGCGATCTGGCCTGGGAGTTCGAGCCCAGCACGGGCGAGACCAATTTACGAACTATGCGAGCGTCGAAGGAATCTCCGGCAAGACCCACCCCGCTGTTGCCGAGCAGATCCTGCGCAGATCGCCCACGGCGGCGAATTTCGGGGCCCACGCGCAGCAGCGAAAAGTCGCTCGTGCCGCCGCCGAAGTCGCCAATCAAGATCAATTCGTCGTGGTCGAGTGAGGCCTCATAGGAGCGTGCGGCAGCAACTGGCTCCATCTCAAAATCGACGCGTTCAAATCCGGCAGTCGAAAACGCCTTGCGTAGCCGCGCAACCGCGAAGTCGTCATCCTCAGCTGTCTCTGCGCCAACAAAGCGAACTGGACGCCCCACCATGGCATGGTGAATGGGCCGGCCGAAATACGTTTCTGCTTGCTTGCGCAGATCGCCGAGAATGCGGGCGATCAAGTCTTCGAGCTTGTAATGCCGCCCAAAGACCTCCGTTCCGGTCAGCGAGCGGCTGGAAAGGTGAGATTTGAGCGACTGGATGAGGCGGCCCTTCTCCTCGGCTTGGAGATAGCCTTCGATTGCCGCTGAACCGGCGAGTGCGTGCGCTTTGCGCGCACCGCTTCCAGTCCTGACATTTTCAATGTAGAGGACGGAGCGAACGGCTTCGATTGGACCCGAGAGCGACGGGAACAAGGCAAGCTCGATCTCGGATTTCTGATTGAGGATTGCTACCGCACTGTTCGTCGTGCCGAAGTCGAAGCCAACGGCATCCAGTCCAGGTTTCGTCTTCTGCATTGGATCTATTATTTCGCAACTGCAAGCTCCTGCAAAGGAACCGAAGCCCCGCCCATCCCGCCGCGATTTATTGCGCCGGCGGCGGAGTTGCTTGTGACGCGCCTGTATCCGTCTGCTTAGTGAACTCAAAACTGCAGGGCCGGCCCAGAATGCCCGCGCCTTCTTCGCGCTTGCCGGTTCCCGACGCGTCTATGAATTTCGCATCGACGTAGTAGTCGTACTTGTTGCCTTTCATTTGAGTGATGAGGCCCCCTTTCCCTTTCGACACCGTGCCCTTGGCATGAAGCTTCGCCGAGCCGTCCGCTCCAATCGTCCCGTCGATCACCAGGTACCCCGGCCCTCCCTCCTCGCCGTGCTGGCCGTGGAAAGTGCCGTTGGCAATCGTGCTCACAAAAGTCCAGGTGTAAGCAGGCATGCGTTCACTTGCATCGCAGGAGATGTTCGTCGTCCAGGTGCCGTCAAAAGGGCCGCCTGCCGCATGAGCCCAAAGCAGCATCGGCGCGCAAACCGCAACGAGAGCCAAAGATTTTCTCAACTTCATGGATGACCTCCAATAAAAGCAGAATATGCCGCCAGCCGACGATTTTGGTAAGAGAATTCTCAACGATGTTCGATTTCTTCAGTTGGCATTGGCGCCCGATTTTCCCAACGACTCCTACTGCTCCAGAATCTGCTCGTAATACCGCACATATTGCGGCACCACGAGCGTGGAGCAGAAGCGCTTCTGTGCGTCCTTGCGCGCAGCCTCTCGCATTTCATTCAGACGCGAAGGATTATTCAGAAGGCTCAGCGCGCCGGCCGCCATGCCCTCCACATCGCCGACCGGGAACAGCAGCCCCGTCACGCCTTCTTCGATCAGCTCGGGAACCCCGCCGACGCGCGTGGCAATCGACGGAACCTTGCAGGCCATCGCTTCAAGAGCTACGAGGCCAAAGGATTCCAGTTCGCTGGGCATCAGCAGTAGATCAGCCAGCGCGAGCAGCTCGCTGACGCGCTCCTGCTTGCCCAGAAAGTGAACGCGAGCCTGGATGCCAAGGTCGTGTGCAAGCCACTCGGCGGAGGAGCGGTCAGGCCCGTCGCCGACGAGGATCAGTTGCGCGGGGCGCTCGCGCGCGACGAGAGCGAAGATCTTCACGACGTCTGTAATCCGCTTTACCGGCCTGAAGTTCGAAAGGTGTACCAGCAGCGATTCGTCGGGCGCGGCGTAAAGCGCTCGGCAGCGGGCGCGTTTTGCCTCGTCTGTGATCGGGGTGTAGACGTCGCAGTTGACGAAGTTGGTGATGGTCTCAATGGGGCGGCTGATGCCGAAATCGGCGATGGTCTTATCGCGCAGGTAATTGGAAATGCTGGTAACTCCGTCGCTCTCCTCGATACCATGCCGCGTAATCGGCAAGTAACTGCGGTCGAGGCCAACGAGCGTAATGTCGGTACCGTGAAGTGTGGTGACGAAGGGCAGTCGGCGGCCGCGCTTCGCAAGCATCTGGCGGGCGAGCAGCGCTGAAACGGAGTGCGGAATCGCATAGTGCACATGCAGCAGATCAAGCGAATAGTACTCGGCCACCTCTGCCATGCGCGATGCGAGCGCGAGATCGTAAGGGGGAAACTCGAAGAGCGGGTAATTCGAGACCGGGACCTCGTGATAGAAGATGCCGTCGTCGCGGCCGTTCAGGCGGAACGGCTGCGAATACGAGATGAAATGCACTTCGTGGCCGAGAGCGGCGAGTTCAATGCCCAGCTCTGTGGCCACAACGCCCGAGCCGCCGTAGGTTGGATAACAGGTGATTCCTATGCGCATTGAGCCTTCCTGATTTTCGATTTTGTTTTGCCGGTGCGTCCCCCGCCGTTCTGTTTTTGACGCGCGGGAATGGATGGAGGATGCATAGAGTCAAAAAAGCAAACTTGCCGCCGAGATCGCAGTACGTGTGCGCGGCTCGCTGTTCAAGTCGAACCCGACTGTAACTCGGCAAATGAGATGAGCTTAATGTCTGGAAATTCTTTGAGAACTGTCAGCGCGGCGCGCTCGCCGTCGCGCGAAGCGCGAAGTCGCGTGGGGATGCGCTCGAGATCCGCGTCGTTGTAGCCGGGATGTGTGACCAGCTCCCATGTGCCGGACGGCAGGCTGGCGAGCATGCATCGAAGCATCGCAGCGTCCAGGATGCCGGTGCCGATAACCGCGACGGTCCCTCCGGTAGTCACAAAGCCTTCTTTCTCGATGATCCCGCAACAGAACGGCTCCAGCCAGCGCAATGCGCTGACCTGGACAGTGCGAAGCCATTGGGCCCGAGGCGTGGCGTGAATTGACCACTTCGGCTCAAACGGATTGCGGATCGCGCGAATTCCGCGAGCACTCGCAGCGCGAAGCACTGGGTGCAGCACCTGCGGAAGCACGTGCGTGTGCTTGTGCGTATCGATGTGTGTCAGGCGAATGCCTCGTTGCTGGAGAAAATCAATTTGCGCCCCGGCTTCCGCCTCCACCTCGGCAGAACTGATGCGTCCCGTAAAAAGTCGCGTCAGGAATGTGTTAAGCGAATGAGGAAAGTGACCTGTGCGTGAATCAACCAGCGTGGGAATCTGCTCGGGCGGAAGCACAGGTTCGCCGTCGACCAGAACCACGTGGCAACCCACTCTGAGCGTCGGCGTGCGGATGGCAAGATCGATGGCTTCTTCTGTCGCGCCGGCGCGAGCCATGAGCGAAGTACTCGTAACAAGGCCTGCGGAGTGCAGTTCGATGATGCCGCGATTGACTCCGGAGGTTAGTCCGAAATCGTCGGCATTCACGATGAGTAGGCCACGAGGAGTGTTTGTCAATTGGGGTTCCGGAGTTGGTGCTCTGCCGGAGAATGGTGGGCAGTGAGGGACTCGAACCCCCGACATCCTGCTTGTAAGGCAGGCGCTCTAACCAACTGAGCTAACCGCCCACTGCGGCGCTTTTTTCATGATAACAGCGTGCGAGTTTCCCTCCAGTCTCCTATTGATTGGGCGGCGCAAATGCTCTGGCTCGAAATGGCCCGAATCGATGCGCGAATCGATGCGCGGCTCGATGCACGACTCAATGCACGGTTTTGAAAGGGCACGCCTTAAGCCGTGCCACAAACAGCCCAAAATGAGTGAGGGCTTTACAGGCTGCGGAAAAAGGCTTCTTTACGTTGGTATTGGGTTCCGGTGAAGCGCATTTTCTCGTTTTGAGCCTGTTCGGCATTGGTATTG
>Ga0208220_1000235_pt1 | contig 23272 bp, 21 predicted proteins | sample NGESurdeep092012_9_FD_184484 | JGI IMG/M metagenome (GOLD analysis project Ga0208220, IMG submission 184484) | Arctic peat soil microbial communities from Barrow, Alaska - NGEE Surface sample F53-1 deep-092012 (SPAdes) | ecosystem: Environmental > Terrestrial > Soil > Wetlands > Peat ...
GGGATCAGGACCGGCGGCGACGAGTTCGACCTGGACGTGATCGTCTACGCGACCGGGTTCGACGCGCTGACCGGGCCGCTGCGGGCGCTCGGCATCCGAGGCCGCGACGGCCGGTCGCTTGACGATGCGTGGGCGGACGGCCCGCTGACCTACCTGGGACTGGCCGTGCCCGGGTTCCCGAACCTGTTCACCATCACCGGGCCAGGCAGCCCCTCGGTGCTCAGCAACATGCCGGTGTCGATCGAACAGCATGTGGAATGGATCGGCGACTGCCTGGCGTGGGCCCGCGAGCACGGCACTGACGGTATCGAGGCGGCTGAGCCGGCTGCGGCCGGCTGGACGCGGCACGTGCAGGACATCGCCAACCTGACGTTGTTCCCGAAGGCGGCCTCCTGGTACATGGGCGCCAACATCCCCGGCAAGCCCCGGCTGTTCCTCCCGTACATCGGCGGCGTCGGCAACTACCGGCGCAAGTGCGACGAGGCAGCCGCCAACGGCTACGACGGTTTCGAGCTGTCCAGCCACCCCGTGGTCGCGCGCTGAACGGAGAATGACAGGTGACACTCGATGAGGCGACGGCGGCGCTGCTGGCGCAGCTGGCGGCGGCTGAGACCCTGCCCCTGCACGAGATGACCCCGCGCGACGCGCGGGCGATGATGGCCGCGGCGAACGGCCCGGCGGCGACCGCGCCGGAGATGGCAGCGGTTCGCGACGCGCTGGTCAGCGTATCCGGCGGGCATGTGCCGGTCCGCGTCCTGACGCCGGGCGGCCGCCCGCGCGCGGTGATCGTGTACTACCACGGCGGCGGGTGGGTGCTTGGCGCGCTGGACGAGGTCGACGCGCTCGGCCGCCAGTTGGCGCATCGGACCGGGAGCGTGGTGGTCCTGGTGGATTACCGGCTAGCCCCCGAGTTCCGCTTCCCCACCGCGGTCGATGACTCGTGGGCGGCGCTGCGGTGGACGGCCGAGCACCTGACCGAGCTCGCCGACGGGCCGTTGCCGCTGCTCGTGGCCGGCGACAGCGCCGGCGGCAACCTGGCCGCTGTCATGGCGCACCGGGCCAAGGCAGCCGGCGGTCCCTCCATCGCGGTGCAAGTGCTTGCCTACCCGGTCACCGACTGCGACCTGGACACCACTTCCTACCGCGACCCCGCCAACCAGCTGATGGTGAGCAGGGACGACATGATCTGGTTCTGGGACCACTACGCCCCCGTGCCCGCCGCCCGCGTTCACCCCGACGCCTCGCCGCTGCGCTCCCCTGACCTGTCGCGGCTGCCTCCCGCGGTGATCCTCACCGCCGAGCACGACGTTCTGCGGGACGAGGGCGAGCTGTACGCGACCCTGCTGGCGCGGGTCGGCGTACCGGTGCGGCACAAGCGGTTCACGGGACAGATGCACGGGTTCTTCACCATGACCAGAGAGCTGCCGGGGGCCGACGCCGCCATGGACTTCGTCGTGGCCGGGATCGCGGAACAGCTGAAGTAGCAGAAGAAGGAGCGCGCCCGATGATCACCACCCGGACGAATACATCCGATCTTGACCTGTTCTCCGACGAGGCCCTGGCGGACCCTCATCCGCATTACGCCGCGCTCCGCGAGCAGGCGGCCGTGGTCCATCTCCCGAAGACCGGGCACGCTGGCGTGTGGGCGGTAACGCGGTACGAGCAGATTCGCAGGGCGCTCGCCGACACGAAGGTCTTCTCCAGCAAGTCCGTCGCGTTCAACGACCAGCTGAACGCCGGGCTGGCGAGTACCGTCTTCGGCAGCGACCCGCCGGACCACCGGCGGCTGCGCGCCGCCACCATGGAGCACCTCACCCCCCGGGCGCTGCGCGGGCTCGCGGATGAGATCGGCAAGAAGGCCGACGCCATCGTCGCCGACCTGGTCGAGCGCGGCCGTTTCGACGCGATCACAGATCTCGCGCAGCCGCTGCCGATCGCGGTCGTCATGGACTTCGTCGGCGTCCAGGGCGAAGTTCGCGAGAAGATGCTCGGCTGGGGTTCCGCAGCGTTCAACGTGATGGGACCGATGAACGAGCGCACGATCGAGAACTTCCCCATCGCGGGCGAGCTGACCGTCTGGCTCTCCCAGCTTGAGGCCGGCGAACTGGCCGAGGGCAGCATCGGCCGCGCCATCTTGGACGCCGGGAACCGGGGCGAGATCCCGCCGGAAACCGGCCACGCCGTCATCCAGCAGTACGTCGCCGCGGGCCTCGACTCCACCGTCGCCGCCATCGGCAACGTCATCGCGCTGCTGGCGGCCAACCCAGAGCAGTTTGCTCTCGTCCGGGCCAACCCGGACCTCATCCCTTCCGCGTTCAACGAGTCGGTCCGCTACGAGGCGCCCGCTCCGCTCACCGGGCGCCTGGTCACCGAGGACACCGAGATCGACGGCACTGTCATTCCCGCGGGCGCCCAGGCCGCGATCCTGTTCGCGGCCGGCAACCGCGACCCGCGGCACTACCCGGACCCGGAGCGGTTCGACGTCACCCGGAAGTCGCTGGACAACCTCGCCTTCGGCTACGGCATTCACACCTGCGCCGGGCAGGGCCTGGCCAAGCTCGAGGCCCACGCGGTTATCGGCGCGCTGGCCAGGCGGGTCAGCCGGTACACCGTCGGCGAAGGGACGAGGCGGATCAACAACTCCATCCGCAGCCTGGCCACGCTGCCAGTGACCAGCGTCGAGGCGGCCTGAAGGCGAGGCAGGCAACTCGGCGCGCGGCGGCTCACCCAATTGCCCTACGCTCAGTTTATCGCTTCCGCTTGATTCGCTATTGCCAAGGAAACATCAGCGATTGCGCTATGCGTTTTGTGTTTCTGATGAAGACTTGTCCGTGTTTTGACGGTTGGCTGCTTGACTTGCCGGGCGGCGCCGAAGAAGCTGTTTAGTACAGTTCGGATTTCTGCGTCGCTGGGGTCTGGCGGCTCGGGCTGGAATATTGCGTGGATTGCTGGCAGTCGTGCTTTTCTGTGAATTAGCCGCGCGGACTGAATTGCGGCGGGCGCGCAGTCTGGCAGGCCCCGAAATATAAGGAGATCTTTGATGAACACCCGGTTCTGGAGCTGGGAGGCAGCCGAATGACCGCACCGGGCCGCCGGGCGGTGATCACAGGGATCGGCGTCATGGCCCCGGGCGGTGTTGGCGTCAAGGAATTCTGGTCCCTGCTGATCGAAGGCCGCACGGCCACGAGGAGGATCTCCTTCTTCGATCCGTCACCGTTCCGGTCGCAGGTCGCGGCCGAAATCGACTTCGACCCGCAGGCCAGCGGGCTCGGCCCGCAGGAGATCCGGCGGATGGACCGGGCGGCGCAGTTGGCCGTGGTGGCCGTCGGGGAGGCGGTGGCCGACGCCGGGCTGCAGGTGTCCGAAGACGGCGCGCACCGCGTCGGGGTGAGCATCGGCAGCGCGGTCGGCGCGACGATCGGCCTCGAGCAGGAGTATCGGGTGGTGAGCGACGACGGCCGGCTGTCGCTGGTGGACCACGCGTACGCGTCCCGGCACGTCTACGACTACTTCATTCCGACTTCGTTCGCGGCCGAGGTCGCGTGGCTGGTCGGCGCCGAGGGTCCGGCCACGGTGGTGTCCACCGGGTGCACGTCGGGGCTGGACGCGGTGGGGCACGCGGTTGACCTGATCCGCGAGGGATCCGCCGACGTGATGATCACGGGCGCAACGGATGCCCCGATCTCGCCGATCTCGGCGGCGTCCTTCGACGCGATCAAGGCGACCACCCCGCGCAACGACGACCCGGAACATGCCTCCCGCCCGTTCGACCGGACCCGCAACGGTTTCGTGCTCGGCGAGGGCGCTGCGGTGTTCGTCGTGGAGGAACTTGACCTGGCCAGGCGGCGCGGGGCGCACATCTACGCAGAGATCGCCGGATTCGCCAAGCGCTGCAACGCCTTTCACATGACCGGCCTGCGGCCGGACGGCCGAGAGATGGCCGAGGCGATCCGCGTTGCCCTGGCCGAGGCGCGAATGGAGCCCGCAGCGATCGATTACATCAACGCGCACGGTTCCGGGACCAAGCAGAACGACCGGCATGAAACCGCCGCCTTCAAGCGCAGCCTCGGCGAGCACGCCCGTCGGGTGCCGGTGAGCTCGATCAAGTCGATGGTGGGACACTCACTCGGCGCCATCGGATCCATCGAGATTGCCGCGTGCGTGCTGGCCATCGAGCACGGCATCGTCCCTCCCACCGCCAACCTGCACGAACCCGATCCCGAGTGCGATCTGGACTACGTCCCCTTGGTGGCAAGGGAATGGCGGACCGACGTTGCGCTGACGGTTGGCAGCGGGTTCGGCGGGTTTCAGAGCGCCATGCTGCTCGCCTCGCCGCAGCGGCGGAGATAGGAATGGCTACGGTCGTGACCGGGCTGGGCGTCGCCGCTCCCAACGGCCTCGGCGTGGAAAGCTACTGGGCGGCTACCCGGCGCGGGGACAGCGGGATCGGCCCCATCACTCGGTTCGATGCCCGGGGGTACCCGGGCAGCCTGGCCGGCGAGATCTCCGACTTCCAGGCGAGGGAGCATCTCCCCAGCAAGTTGATCATTCAGTCCGATCGCACAACACAGCTGGCGTTGGCGGCGACCGAATGGGCGCTGGCCGACGCCGCCGTCGAACCCGCGTCACGACCCGAGTTCGGCATGGGCGTGGTCACGGCGGCCTGCGCCGGCGGTTTCGACTTCGGGTTCCGCGAACTCGAGAAGATGTGGGGCAAGGGTCCCCAGTACGTCAGCGCCTACCAGTCCATCGCCTGGTTCTACGCCGTCCACACCGGACAGATCTCGATCCGGCACGGCATCCGAGGCCCGAGCGGGGTGCTCATCAGCGAGCAGGCCGGCGGGCTGGACGCGATCGCGCATGCCCGGCGGCAGATCCGGAAGGGCACGGAGGTGATCGTGACCGGTGGCATGGGCGGTGCGCTGAGCTCGTGGGGCTGGGTAGCGCAGTGGTCCGGTGGCGGGCTGTCAGAAGCCGACGACGAATGCCGCGCCTACCTGCCCTTTGACTCCGCGGCGGCCGGCTACGTGCCGGGCGAGGGTGGCGCGATCTTGATACTGGAGGAAGCCGAGATCGCGCGGAGCCGCCGTGCGCCCCGGCTCTACGGCGAGATCGCGGGTTATGCGGCGACCTTCGATCCCCGGCCGGGAAGCGGTCGGGAACCTGGACTGCGCCGGGCCATCGAGCTCGCGCTGACCGATGCCGGGCTCGCCGCGGGCGATATCGATGTGGTGTTCGCGGACGCAGCCGGATGGCCGTCGCTTGACCGGATCGAGGCCGACGCGATCACGGCGGTGTTCGGCCCAGGCGGAGTTGCCGTCACCGCACCGAAAACCATGACCGGTCGGCTGTACTCCGGCAGCGGCCCGTTGGACGTGGCCACCGCGCTGCTGTCCATGCGGGACGGTGTCATCCCGCCCACCGTGAACGTCAGCGTCTCGCCGGAACATCGGATTGATCTGGTGACCGGCACGGCGCGCGCGGCCGAACTGTCCGCCGCGCTTGTACTCGCCCGGGGGCGCGGTGGCTTCAACTCCGCCGTCGTTCTGCGCGGCACCCCTTAGAAAAGGAGAACAGGATGAAGGACGACCGGCTGACGATCGATCAGCTGCGCACGATCCTGCTTGAGGCGGCTGGTGAGGCCGACGTCTCCGACGTCGGCGACGATATCGATGACACCGAGTTCACCGATCTCGGCTACGACTCGATCTCCCTGCTGGAAGCGGCCGGCCGCATCGAGCGAGACTGCAGGGTCAAGCTCGATGACGACCTCATCGTCTCGGCCAGGACACCGCGCGCACTTCTCGCCGTGGTGAACGAACGACTGGCCGCCGCGCCTTGATCCGGGGCCGGGAAGCCAGAACACGGGAGGGGAGCGCAGCGTGAAGGAGACTCTGTTCCGGTCACGTGCCGAGCAGCGTGACTGGGAAGTCTGCCCGGCCTGCCGAAGCCTGGTCTACGCCAAGCGGCTCACGCGCAACCTCGGGGTTTGCCCGGAATGCGGCGCGCATCACCGGCTGTCGGCGGACGACCGGATCGGGCAGTTGCTCGACAAGGGATCGACCGAGGTCATCGACTGGCCGGTGGATTGGCTGGACGACGCCGATCCGCTGAACTTCGTGGACACCAAGCCGTACCGGGACCGGCTGGCCGCTGCCCGGCGCTCGACCGGGCTGGCCGACGCCGTGGTTCTGGCCAAGGGCACGGTGCTGGATAATCCGGTCGTCGCGGCGGTGATGGATTTCAGCTTCCTCGGCGGAAGCCTCGGTACCACGGTTGGCTCGGCCATCGACCTGGCGGCCGAGATCGCCCTCGACGAGCGTACCCCGCTGCTGCTCGTCACCGCCTCCGGCGGGGCGCGGATGCAGGAGGGCGTGCTGTCCCTGATGCAGATGGTCAAGGCCAGTCAGGCCCTGGGCAGGCTGGACCGCGCGGGCGTGCTCACCATCTCGGTGATCACGGACCCGACGTACGGCGGCGTGGCGGCGTCGTTCGCCACCCTGTGCGACGTCATCATCGCCGAACCCAAGTCCCGGATGGGATTCGCGGGCCCGCGGGTGATAGAGCAGACCATCCGGCAGAGCCTGCCACCGGGATTCCAGACCGCGGAATTCCTGCTGGAGCACGGGCTAATCGACGCCATCCGGCCACGCGAGGCGCTACGCGCCACGCTGTCCAGGTTGCTGTCCCTCGGCAGGCCGACCCGGTCGGCGACCGCACGCTCACCGCGGGTTCCCGCCCAGCCAGGCGACCTCGTGCGGGACCCCGGCCTACTGCCGGAACGCTCGGCCTGGAGCGTCGTCGGCCTGGCCAGGAAACTGGATCGGCCCACCGCGATCGACTACCTCAACCGCGCGTTCGACGAGTTCGAGGAGTTGCACGGTGATCGGCTGGGCGGAGACTGCGCGGCGATCGTCGGCGGCACCGCCCGCATTGACGACATGCCGGTGGTGGTGATCGGCACCCAGAAGGGCCACACTGCGGCCGAGCTCGTCGCCCATAACTACGGCATGCCCAGCCCGAGCGGCTACCGCAAGGCGGCCAGGTTGATGCGGTTGGCCGAGAAACTCGGCTTGCCCGTTGTCACGCTGGTCGACACGCCAGGCGCCTATCCGGGCATCGCGGCCGAGGAGCAGGGGCAGGCGATCGCGGTGGCGGAGAACATCCGGTTGATGGCGGGACTGTCGGTGCCGATCATCACCGTGATCACCGGCGAGGGCGGCAGCGGTGGCGCGCTGGCGCTGGCCGTCGGGGACCGGGTTCTCGTGTGCGCCAACGCGGTGTACTCGGTGATCAGTCCGGAAGGGTGCGCGGCGATTTTGTGGAAGGACAGCGCGATGGCGCCGGTGGCGGCCGAGGCACTCGGGATGGCCGCCCGCGACCTGCTGCGGCTTGGCATCGTGGACGGCGTCCTGCCGGAGCCGGCCGAGGGCGCGCATACCGACCATCTGGAGGCGGCGCAACGGCTTCGGATCGCGGTCGCGGCCTGCGCGCGCGAACTGTCCGGACTCGACCGGCGTGAATTGGTGGCGGCCAGGCAGCGACGGTTCCGCAGCTACGGAACGCCCGCCGTGGCCGTATCCGAGCCCGTGCGATCGGAGGGATGCGACGTTGACACCTGAGCCCGCCATCGAGCCGACGAGCCAGGCGGCCATCCTGGCGGAGGTATGCCAGCACGCAGCGCGGCTGCTGTCAGGAATGGACGCTCAACCCCGGTCCCTGAGCGTTCAGGTCGGCGATGTGGCCGTCGATATCGAATGGCCCGAGCCGCAACCGCACGGCGCGCATCGCCGACTGGTGGATATCGCGACCACCGAGGTGGCGATTCCGGTGCCGGACGCGGCCGGCGGCGCCCAGTGGCCGGTTCTCGCCGCGCAGGCGGTCGGGGTTTTCTACCGATGTCCCGAGCCCGGCGCCGATCCGTTCGTCCGGGAGGGCGATGTCGTCACGACGGGCCAGCAGATCGCGATCATCGAGGCGATGAAGCTGATGCTCCCGGTGGAAGCGGAGCGCGCTGGCCGGATCGTCGAGGTGCTGAAGGGCGACGGCGAGCCGGTCGAGTACGGCGAGCCACTGTTCGCCCTGGCCGAAGCGGAGTGAGGCGTGATGTTCAGGAAGGTGTTAATCGCCAATCGGGGCGAGATCGCGTTGCGGGTCGTGCGCACCTGCCGGGAGATGGGCATCGCCACGGTTGCCGTCTGCTCCACCGAGGATCGGAATTCCGCGGCGGTCGAGTTCGCCGACGAAGTGGTGCAGATCGGGCCTGCCCCGGCCCGGCGCAGCTATCTGCATATCCCGGCGCTGGTTGAGGCGGCGCTGCAGACCGGCGCCGACGCCGTGCACCCGGGCTACGGATTCCTCTCCGAGGACGGCGATTTCGCTGAGGTGTGCGAGAGCAACGGGCTGGTCTTCATTGGGCCGCCGGCCGAGGTGATCCGCTCGCTCGGCGACAAGTCGTCCGCCCGCGCGTTGATGTCAGTGGCCGGGCTGCCGCTGCTGCCGGGCGGGGTGGAGCCCGCGCGGGATATCGAGGGCGCGCAGCGGATCGCGGACCGTATCGGCTACCCGGTGATCATCAAGGCGGCCGCGGGCGGCGGCGGGCGCGGTATCAGCGTGGTGCGGGAGCACGCGGACCTCGCGCGAACCTACCAGGAGACCAGGAACACGGCGCAGGCCCTGTTCGGCGACGGCCGTGTGTACCTGGAGCGGTATCTGACGCGCTCCCGGCATGTCGAGATCCAGATCTTCGCCGACCAGCACGACAACGTGGTGCATCTCGGCGCCAGGGACTGCACGGTGCAACGGCGCCACCAGAAGCTGATCGAGGAATCGCCGCCGCCCGCGCTGCCACCGGACCTGGTCGAGCGGATGGGGCAGGTCGCGGTGGCCGGCGCCCGCGCGGCGGGGTACCGCGGCGCCGGAACGTTCGAGTTCCTGGTGGACGACGCGGCCAACTTCTACTTCATGGAAGTCAACTGCCGCATCCAGGTCGAACATCCGGTGACCGAGTTGGTCACCGGCCTCGATCTGGTGCGCGAGCAGCTTCTGGTCGCGGCCGGCCAGCCCCTGTCGGTCTGCCAGGCGGACGCGGCGCCCAGTGGCGCCGCGATCGAGTGCCGGATCAACGTGGAGGACCCGGACCGCGACTTCCTGCCGACCCCCGGGCGGCTGGCGGAGTTCCGGCCGCCCGGCGGGCCTTTCGTGCGGGTGGACACCCACGGGTACGCCGGGTACCAGGTACCCGCGAGCTACGACTCGCTGCTGGCCAAGCTCCTGGTCTGGGCGCCAACGCGGGCCGAGGCACTGTCGCGGATGGATCGGGCGCTGGCCGAATTCCGGATCAGCGGTCCCGGAGTGCGTACCACTGTGCCATTCCTGCGCGAGGTGATCGGACACCCGCTGTTCCGCAACGCGGAGCACAGCACCGGGCTCGTCGATCAGATACTCCGCGAACGGGACGCGGCCGCCGGCGAGCCCGCCCCCGATCGTCCTTCTGCGGCCTGACCAGGCGAGCAGCCACCTGAGAACGTTACTCACTAAGGAGAGAAGAATGGCGGAACGCAGTCCGCGGTTCGCGCTTGTAACCGGCGCGACCAGCGGGATCGGCCATGCGATCGCGAGCCTGCTGGCGTCCCAGGGCGACAAGGTCCGCATCTGCGCACGCAATGCGGACAACGTCGCGCTGACCGTCAAGCAGTTCCAGAAAGACGGGCTGGACGTGGACGGCGGCGTGTGCGATGTCCGATCGCCGGAAAGCGTCGCGGAGTTCGTCGGTTCGGCGGTCGATCGGCACGGCCCGGTGGACATTCTGGTGAACAACGCCGGTCGTGGCGGCGGGGGAGTCACGGCCGAAATCGGCGACGAGCTGTGGTTCGACATCATCAACACCAACTTGAATAGCGTCTTCCTGATGACTCGCGCCGTGCTCACCACGGGCGGCATGCTCGAGCGGTCCTGGGGACGCATCATCAATATCGCGTCGACCGCGGGTAAGCAGGGCGTGGTGTTCGGCGCTCCTTACTCGGCGTCAAAGCACGGAGTGGTGGGCTTTACCAAGGCGCTGGGCAATGAACTCGGCAAGAGCGGCATCACCGTGAACGCGGTTTGCCCGGGCTATGTGGAAACGCCGATGGCGAAGGCTATCCGGCAGCGCTACGCGGATTTCTACAAGACCACCGAGGACGAGATTCTCGGCCGGTTCAACGCGAAGATCCCACTCGGGCGCTACTCCACCCCCGACGAGGTGGCCGGCCTGGTCGGCTACCTCGCCTCCGACACGGCCGCCTCGATCACGGCGCAGGCGATCAATGTCTGCGGAGGGCTTGGCAACTTCTGAGGTTGCCGGGGTCTCGCCGATACCCAGGCCAAGCGATACGCGATAACAGGAGGAGAAATGTTGCAGAACAGCCGCTCGGTGGAGCATGAGATAAGGGTTCTGGCGCCGGCCGAGGAGGTCTACCGGCTTATCGCGGATGTTGCCAGCTGGCCCCGGATCTTCCCGCCGACGGTGCACGTCGAGCACGTCGAGCAGGACAAGGCTGAAGAACGGATCCGGATCTGGGCGACCGCCAACGGCGAGGCCAAGACGTGGACGTCGCGCCGCGTCCTGCGGCCACGGGAACTGCGGATCGACTTCCGCCAGGAGAAGTCCCAGTCGCCGGTGGGCGCCATGGGCGGAGCCTGGGTGATCGAACCGGTCTCTGCGGCAGAGTCGCGGGTGCGGCTGCTGCACGACTACCGGGCCGAGGACGACGATCCGGAGAAACTGGCCTGGCTGGACCGGGCGGTGGACCGCAACAGCACGGCAGAGCTGTCCGCGCTGAAGGCCAACGTCGAACTCGCCGTCGACGCGGCCGGGAGGGTGCTGACCTTCGCCGACACCCTGCGGATCAACGGCCGGGCCGGCGACGTCTTCGACTTCATCAACCAGGCCGGGCTCTGGGCCGAGCGGCTGCCGCACGTGGCCAGGGTCGTGCTGACCGAGGACACCCCGGGCCTGCAAATCCTCGAGATGGAGACCAGGACCAAGGACGGCTCGAGCCACACCACCAAGTCGGTTCGGGTGTGCTTCCCGGACACCAGGATCGCCTACAAGCAGATCGAGGTGCCGCCGCTGATGTCAGTCCATATCGGACAGTGGATGTTCGCGACCGGGCCGGAGGGCGTCGAAGCGACGTCCCGGCACACGGTGGTGATCAACGAGCCGAACGTCACCAAGATCCTCGGCAGCAAGGCAACTCTGGCGGATGCCAAGAAGTTCGTTCGTGACGCGCTTGGCACCAACAGCCTGACCACGTTGAAGCACGCCAGGCAATACGCGGAAACGGGCAACTGATCGGACGGGCATGATCGCAACACAGGAGGACACCGAGGTCATCGTGGTCGGAGCCGGCCCGGTCGGCCTGATGCTGGCGGGCGAGCTGCGGCTCGGCGGGGCTCAGGTCACCGTCCTGGAGCGGCTGGCCGAGCCGATGCGCGAGTCCCGCGCCTCCCAGCTCAACGCGCGCACGATGGAAATCTTCGACCAGCGGGGCCTGCTCGACCGCCTCGGCCCGGTCCAGGCCGAGACCTCCGGCCACTTCGGCGGGATACCCCTTCCGGTGGACCGGGTGCGCAGTGCGCACCCGGGCTACTGGAAGGTGTCGCAACCGCGCACCGAGGCGATGCTGGCCGCCTGGGCGACCGAGCTCGGCGCGGATATCTGGCGGGGCCACGAGCTTCTCGGCCTTGCCCATACGAGCGATCACGTAGAGGCTGAGGTGGCAAGCGCGCACGGTCGCATCCGGTTGCGGGCTCGCTATCTGGCCGGGTGTGACGGCGCGGGCAGCACCGTGCGCCGGCTGGCAGGCGTCGAGTTCGCCGGTCACGACCCGCGGCGGGAACTCATCCGCGCGGACGTGGCCGGCCTCGACATCCAGCCCCGGCGGTTCCAGCGGCTCCCGGGCGGGCTGGCCATCGCCGGGCGGACGGGCGACGACGTGACGCGGGTGATGCTGCACGAGTTCGGCCGCCGACCGGGCCAACGGACCGCGCCGCCGACTTTCGCCGAGGTGGCGGGGGCGTGGGCCCGAATCACCGGTGATGACATCAGCGGCGGCAGGCCGATCTGGATCGACGTGTTCGACGACGTCAGCCGACAGGCCGCGCGCTATCGGTCGGGCCGGGTGCTGCTAGCCGGGGACGCGGCGCACGCGCAGATGCCCGCCAGCGGGCAGGCACTCAACCTGGGTGTGCAGGATGCCGTCAATCTCGGCTGGAAACTGGCCGCCGAGGTACGCGGCCGGGCCGCGCCGGGCCTGCTCGACAGCTATCACGCCGAGCGGCACCCGGCCGGCGCGCGCGTGCTTGGCAATGTGGCGGCGCAGACCGATCTGCTGCTCGGCGGCCCGGACTATTCCGCCGTGCGCTCGGTCTTCGCCGACCTGATCAGTCTCGGCGAGCCACGCCGCTACCTGGCGGAGCTGCTGGGCGGCGTCGACGTTCGCTACGACGTCGGTCTGAGGGGCCATCCACTCCTCGGGGCCCGCCTCCCGCATGCAGATCTGCTGGTCGGAGCCGGTCAGGCCACCACCGGCACGCTGCTGCGGACAGCCCGAGGGGTGCTCCTTGACCTGTCCGGAGGCGACGGCGGGCAGGACTGGATCCGGGCCGTCGCGCAACCGTGGCGGCAGCGGGTGGACCTGCTGCCGGCCAAGGTTGAGGGTTCCAGCGCGCTGTCGGACGTCACCGCCGCCCTAGTCCGCCCGGACGGGCATATCGCGTGGCTGGACGGCGGCCAGGCAGATCCGGAATCCGCACTTCTGGAATCAGCACTGCGGCGCTGGTTCGGCCCGCCGGCGACTTAATCCCCCGTTTAACATCGGGGCCCACGGACGGAGAGCACGAGATGAAAGTCGGAGTTGTCTTTGACCTGCGAAACCCCGACGAATGGCGGCGTCCGTGGGCGGACTATTACGCGCGCACGCTGGAGTTCTGCGAAGAGGCCGACCGGCTAGGCGCCGATGGCCTGTGGTTCACCGAGCATCATCTGTTCGCCGACGGCTACCTACCTCAGCCGCTCACCTTCGCGGCCGCGGCGGCGGCACGCACTCGCACCGCTCGGGTCGGCACTTCGGTGGTGCTGCCGGCCCTGCGCAAGCCCGCCCAGCTGGCCGAGGAAGCAGCGATCGTCGACCTGATCAGCGGCGGTCGCCTCGAACTGGGACTCGGCGCTGGATACCGGGTCCCCGAATATGACCTGTTCGACACCGACATCAGCCATCGCTTCGCCAAGACCGAGCAGACCATCCGCCAGATTCGCCAGTTGTGGGCGGAGGGGGGCGTCACGCCAAGGCCGATCCAGGATCCAGTGCCGGTGTGGGGAGGGTTCTACGGTCCGCGAGGCGCGCGCCTGGCCGGGCGGCTCGGCATCGGCCTGCTGCACCTCTCGCACGAGATGTTCCGCCACTACTGTGCCGGGCTGGTCGAAGGCGGCCACGACCCGGCCCAGGCCCGGGTGTCCGGTCTGCTGCCGATCATCCTGGCCGACGATCCCGACGCCGCATGGGCGCGGGTCGCGCCTTATGCGGTGTACCAGATGAACAGCTACCGGCAGGCGTCGGTGGAAGGTACCAATCAGCCTGAGCCGCCGTTGATCACGGCCGACCATTTCAACCGCCGCTCCGCAGGCTCGCCCTATGGCGTGCTGGAGATTCTCACTCCCCAGGAAGCCGCCGCGCGCATCCATGAGGTGACGCAGGGACTCCCGGTCAAGCACCTCATCTTCTGGGCGAGCATCGCCGGCATGCCAGACGACCTGGTCGCTCGCAACATCGAGCTGATCAGCAAGAGCCTGAAACCGCTACTTTCGCCATCCACAGGAGGTAAGGCAGATGACGCAGATCTCGGGACTCGAGGAATTCCGCGCTGAGGTGAACGGCCGGGTAGTCGACGAGTCCGATCCCGATTACGATACGGCCCGCTTGGTCTGGCACGGCGCTATCGACCATCGTCCTGCGCTTATTGTCCGATGCGGCGGCCCGGCCGACGTCGCCGCGGCGATCGCCTTCGGGCGAGAGCGCGGATTGGAGATCTCGGTACGAGGCGGCGGGCACAACCCCTGGGGGGTCGCCATCGCCGAGGGCGGCCTGGTGATCGACCTCAGCGAGCTCCGGGCGGTGACAGTGAATCCGGACACTCGTCGGGCGTGGTGCGGCGGCGGGGCCACGCTGGCCGATCTGGACGCGGCCACCCAGCGGCACGGCCTGGCCGTCCCCACTGGACTGATCAGTGACATCGGGGTAGGCGGCATGACCCTCGGCGGCGGATACGGCTGGCTGAGCCGCTACGCCGGGCTGACCGCGGACAACCTGGTCGCCGCGGAGGTCGTCACCGCTGATGGCCGTATCCTGCGCGCCAGCGCCGACGATCATCCGGACCTGTTCTGGGCGCTCCGCGGTGGCGGCGGCAACTTCGGCGTGGTCACCGGCTTTGAGTTCCAATTGCACGAGGTCGGTCCTCTGGTGCACCTGGGACTGTTCTTCTGGGGACTGGAGAGCGGCCCTGAGGCGCTGCGTCTGGGACGGGAGGTGCTGGCGTCATTGCCCCGGGCGGCGGGCTGGCAGCTGCTGGCCGGCGTTACCGCGCCGCCGGCCGACTTCGTGCCGGCTCGCTATCGCGGCACATCCGGCTACATGCTGGTCGTTGTCGGGTTCGGGTCGGCGGATGAGCACGACCAGGTGGTCAGCCGGGTCCGGGCCGAGCTGCCGCCGCTGTTTGAGTTCGTGCTCCCATTGCCGTATGCGGCTCTGCAGCGGTCGTTCGACAGTTTCGCCCCGTCACGCATCTACGCCCATGAGAAGAACCTTTACCTTGAGCAGTTCTCTGACGATGTGATCATAAGCATCGCCCAGCACCTGCCAGGGGCGGACTCGCCGATGTCCTTCATCCGCCTACTGGGGCTGGATGGAGCAGTGGCCGACGTCGCCGATATGGATATCGCTTTCAGCGGCAGCCGTTCCAGCCGGGTGATGGTTGGAATGGTCGCCCTGTCGGCCGACGCCGAATCGCATAAGGCCGACCAGGCCTGGGCATGCGCTGCCTGGCAGGCACTTCGGCCGCACGCGAACGGTTCCCGTGAGTACATCAACTTCGTGTTCGACCGCGACGACGATCGCGTGCGCTCCAGCTACGGGGCGGAGAAGTACCAGCGGCTAGCCCGAATCAAGGCGCTCTACGACCCGGAAAACGTCTTCCACCTGAACGCCAACATTAAGCCCGCCCGGCAGCCCGCCTCAAGGAGCGCAGGCGGAATATAGACGCCCTGCGCACCGTGTGCAAAACGGGCTGAGTTGACGTGGTTTTCATAGCTGATCATCTGCTTTATTCTACCCATGGCCCGGTAAGTGAGGTGTGACCATCGACTCGGTTATTCACACACAAGGCTTGACCAAGGTCTATCCGAATACGGATTTCGCCGCGGTGGACAAGCTCAACCTCCAGGTACGGGCGGGCGAGATCTTCGGTCTGCTCGGGCCGAACGGCGCGGGCAAGACCACCACCGCCGGCATGCTCACCACCCGGGTCGTGCCGACAGCGGGGAAGGCGTTCATCGCCGGCGTGGACGTGGGCGCTCATCCTGCGCTGGCCAAGCAGATTACCGGGATCGTCTCGCAGCACAACACCCTCGACCGGCAGCTCACCGTCTGGGAGAACCTTTACTTCCACGGTCGGCTATTCGGCATCCACGCCCGCGAGTCGCGGCGGATCGCCGATGAGCTGCTCGAGAAGTTCCAGCTGGCCAGGTGGGCCAAGGCGTCGGTGCACGCGTTGTCGGGCGGCATGGCGCAGCGGCTGATGGTGGCCAGGGCCATCTTCCACCGGCCGTCGGTGCTGTTCCTGGACGAGCCGACGGCGGGGCTTGACCCGCAGTCCCGGCTGGCGCTGTGGAACCTGCTCGGCGAGTTGCACGACGAGGGCCAGACGATCCTGCTCACCACGCACTACATGGAGGAGGCCGACCGGCTGTGCGAGCGGGTCGCGATCATGAACCACGGCCGGATCCTCGCCCTCGGCACGCCGGCCTCGCTCAAGCAGAGCGTCGGCGCCGACACCGTCGTCAGCGTGCGGGCTACCGGGGACGCCGGCAAGCTGGGTGAACTGCTCGGCACCGAGCTCGCGGAGGTCACCAGGACCCGGGTCACCGACAGCTCGATCGAGCTGCATGTCCAGGGCGGTGACCGGCTGGTGCCGCGGATCGTGCTGGCCGCCGAACGCGGCGGGTTCGACCTGATCGACGTGTCGGTCGCCCAGCCGACCCTGGAGACGGTGTTCATCAACCTGACAGGAAAGGAGCTCAGGGACTGATGACCCTCGTGTCAGCTCGCATCGGCGGCGGCCCTGCCCGGTCGGTGGCGGCCGCGTCCTGGGCCGCGCTCGGCGCCCTGCTCCTGCGCGACCTGGTGGTGCTGCGCAAGCACCTATGGGATTTCGTACTGCGCACGCTCACCCAGCCATTCCTGCTGTGTTTCGTGTTCCTCTACGTGTTCCCTAAGATCGGGCAGGGCATCGGCGGCCACGGCGATGCGGCCGAGTCGGACTTCGCGACGATCCTGGTGCCGGGTGTCGTCGGCATCTCGATCATGTTCCAGGGCCTGCAGTCGATCGCGCTGGCGATGGCCCAGTATTTCGGCTTCGCCAGGGAGATCGAGGACCGGGCGCAGGCACCCTGCCCGATATGGCTCGTCGCCGTGGCCAAGGTGCTGTTCGGCGCGGTCCAGGGCCTGCTGTCGGCGATCATCGTGCTGCCGATCGCCTCGGTGGTGCACGCCCCGGGCGTGCAGGCACAGCTGGACCTGCACTGGTGGGTGATCCTGACGTTCGTGCCGCTCGCCTGCGTCGCGACGGCCTCGTTGGGGCTGGTACTCGGCACCTTGTTCGAGCCGCAGAACGTCGGGCTGATGTTCGGCTTCGTCATCTTGCCGATCACGTTCCTCGGCGGCACCTACTACTCGTGGACCAAGCTCTCCCCGGTGACCGTGGGCGGCTGGCACTGGCTGCAGACAATCGTGCTGATCAACCCGCTCATCTACGTGAACGAGGGGATGCGGGCGGCGTTTACCAATGCGCCCCACATGCACCTGTACGTCATTTACCCGGTGATGCTCGGCTTCGGCGCCGTGTTCCTCGCCATCGGGCTGCGCAATTTTCGCCGGCGCGTGCTCTCCTGACCCGAGGTAGCCCGCCCTGCCGTCCGCGGGCGGCTTGGCCCAACCGGGCCGATAGACGCGACACCAGGCTCCTTTGGCGCGCCCGCGAACGGGCGTCCCCTCGAACCGCCGCCAGCCAGCGGAAACAGGTCACGGACGAAAGGAAAATCCCATCCGACCAGTAATAAGCAAGTCCACGCCAATTATCAGCAAAACCCGTTTACGGAGGTAATGATGACAGCTAATGAAGTACAAGACGGAACGAATCTGTCGTCGGTTGAGCAAGAGAACGAGCTGACGCCCGAGGCGATCATGAAGCTCGGCATGGCGTACTGGGGCTCGAAGGTACTGCTGAGCGCGGTCGAACTGAGGCTCTTCTCGGAGCTGGCGAAGGCGGGCGCACTCGACGCCGAGACGCTGCGCGAACGGCTGGGCCTGCACCCGCGCAGCGCGACGGACTTTTTCGACGCGTTGGTGTCGCTGGGCATGCTGGAGCGCCACGACGGCCGCTACGCCAACACGCCGGAGACAGATCTGTTCCTCGACGTCGCCAAGCCTTGCTATATGGGCGGCGTCCTCGACATGGCGAACACGACCCTCTACCCCAACTGGGGGCTGCTGACGGAGTCGCTCAGAACCGGGGTGCCGCAGAGCGAGGCCAAGACCGGCAAAGACTTCTTCGAGGTGCTCTACGCCGACAAGGACAAGACAGCCGCATTCGCGCGCGGGATGGCCGGGGCCAGCACCTACATCGGTCAGACGCTCGCCGCCAAGTTCCCCTGGCGGGACTACCGTTCTGTGATCGATATTGGCTGCTCCGGCGGCACTGCGTCGATTCAGATCGCGGTGGCGAATGAGCACATTACCGGTGGCGGCTTCGACCTGCCGCCACTGCGTCCGATCTTCGACGAGCGCGTCGCCGAGTTCGGGCTCAGCGACCGGCTGAGCTTCACCGCTGGCGATTTCTTCGCCGACCCGCTGCCCACGGCGGATGTGCTCGTTATGGGGCAGCTCCTGCACGGCTTTGACGTCGACCAGAGGCGCCTGCTGCTGCAGAAGGCCTACACCGCCCTGCCCGAAGGCGGTGCGCTGATCGTCTACGACTCCATCATTGACGACGAGCGGCGCATTAACACCTACGGTCTGCTGATGAGCCTCACCATGCTGCTCCAGACGGTAGGCGGATTTGAGAGCACCGGCGCCGACTACCACGCCTGGATGCGGAAGGCGGGGTTCAAGAAGACCTACGTCGAGCACCTGACCGGCCCTCACTCGATGGTCGTCGGCATCAAGTAGGCGGTCGATTAGCTGGCACCTTTTCCCGGCCTCCGGGGCTACGGAAAGTCTCCCGTAGCCCCGAGAGCCGTTTTTTCCGCGCAGCGGCAACCCTATGCCCGGATCCGCGGAATTCATCGTAACGACACGTTTACGGAGGCCATGGTGGCCGTTAATGAGACACAAGCTGGTGCGGTTGTGCAGTCGGCACCCGCCGCAGCGATGATGAGGCTGGTTATAGGAGGTTATACCGCGCAGGCGGTCTGCGTGATGGCCCGGCTAGGGGTAGCGGACGCGCTAGCGGACGGCCCGCAGCCAGTAGCGATGATTGCCCGCCGGGTCGGCGCGCACGATTTTGCCTTGTATCGGCTATTGCGCGCGTTGGTTGACGCGGCCGTCGTCAGGGAACTTGACGACCGGCGGTTTGCCCTCACCCCGGTGGGCGAACTGCTGCGCAGCGATGTCCCCGGCTCGTTGCGCGCATGGGCGGCGATGGTCGGCATGCCGTTCTGGCACCGCACCTGGAGTGAACTGTATGAGGTGACCAGGACCGGGGAACCATCATTCGAGCGAGCCAACGGCGTCGATTTTGCTGAGCACTTGGCACGGAATCCCGGCGATGCGGACGCCTTCGCGGCCGGCATGGGCTCCCTTTATACACATCGCAGTGTCATCGGCTCGTACGATTTGAGCAGGTTTAGCACCATCGTGGATGTCGGGGGTGGTGACGGCGCCGTGCTCGCAGGGATCCTGTCAGCCAATCCGCACCTGCAAGGAGTGCTATTCGACACGCCAGATGCAGTGGCTGGCGCTGCGATTGAATTGTCTAGAGCGGGCGTCGGCGAGCGTTGCCGGGTAGTGGACGGGGATGTTTTCAACTCGATGCCGGAAGGGGCGGACCTCTACCTGCTGAGCGGCCTGATCCACCAGGAGACCGACGACCAGGCCGTGAAAATTCTGAGTGCCTGCCGGGCCGCGATGGCTGAGCATTCCTGTCTGCTGATCGCGGAGACCGTCCTGCCGGATGGGAATCGACCGGCAATAGGGAAATTCATGGACCTGCAGATGCTGGTCTTTACCACCGATGGTCTCTTCCGCACCGAGGCGGAGATCCGCACATTGCTCGATCGGGCCGGTTTTCGCTGGGTTCGGGTCGTGCAGAGTTCCGAAGTAGTCAGCCTCGTTGAGGCTGTTCCGCAATCACGGAGCTGAAAATTTGCCAGTGAACTGGAAGAGAACTCGCACGTGCCCGAGGAGGCCATAGTCATGACCACAGAGACTGAACCGACCGTCCGGGAACAGATCCGGGCGCTGCTTGACGACCGCGCCGCTGCCATCGCCGCCGGGGACGCCCACCGCGTGGTGGCCCTCTACGCGCCCCGGGTGGTCAGCTTCCGCCTGATCCCGCCACTGCGGTACGGGAACGAGGTTCGCGACCCGGCCGATTTCGACGGCTGGGTCCGGATGTGGGCCTCGCCGCCCCGTTACGACATCGGCGAGCCGGTGATCGAAGCAGGTGATGACGTTGCCTTCTGCCACGGACTCACTCACGTGACCGGCACCAAGGTGGACGGCGAGCAGGTGGACATGTGGTTCCGGGCCACCATCGGCTTCATTCGCACGGCGGCGGGCTGGCGCATCACCCACGAGCATGACTCCACGCCGTTCCACGTCGACGGCTCGGGCCGGGCCGCCACCGACCTGAGGCCCTGACCGGCCGGGTGTCCAACTGGTCATCCTGTCCAGTTGGACACCCTCCTGGCCGGCCCGCGGTCGGCTCTTTGGTCAGGGCGCGCCTGTTTCGAGTTCACGCTGGCTGAATGTGCGCTCGACATCTGTCCCGTGGTAATACGTCCGGCCGGCTTGGCTGCGGCGACGCCACCGGCATTCGCTCGCGAGGCGGTAGACGCTTCCGGCCGGCAGTCTCCATAGTCGTGAAATATCGGTGGCACTGAGCCAGCGCGCAACGGGTGTTGCGTCGGCCGGTGCCACCTTTAGGCGTCTGCTCAGCTGCATCCACCGATATGCGGGCCAACTGTGGCGTGGGTCGACGTTACAGGTTATCTCGGTCGGCAGCAACGGATCTGCGGAATGCATCAGGGCAATCAGCTCGCCGGCGCATTCTGCGTCTACGCATCCGCCGACCCGTACCCGCCGCGCACTATCGGGATAGGCTACCCGGTGAGCCAACCGCACGAGTTGCGCCACTTCTTCCGTGGCATCGCCGGCCGCGGCATGAGCAGCTATCCAGTCCGTATGGAGAGCGAGGAACCGGGCCAGCGCGTCTGCCGTTCGCCGGGGCGCGGTAATACCTCGCTGCTCGACCACCATCCCGCTCCAGGAGCCGAGTACGGCGAGAATTTTTGCCCGCACGTCGGCCGCTGCCGCATTAAACGGCATATCCGACAGCGGTTGACCTGACCTTCTCTCGGTAGGCTGACCGCGCTTATTTGATCCATTGAGCAGGCGTCCGCACTCGTCATAGAGTTCCGGTAGCTTCGCCAGCCCTTCGCCAAGATTTTCCCGGCACGTCCTGCACAGTCTCCACCCGGCAAATGCTGGAAGCCGTCCCTGCCCGGTTTCTTGGCGATGCCAGCATCCTATTCCTTCGCACAGGAAGCTGGCGGCAATGGTACTGCGTGCACTTCGAGGCATGTTTTGCTCCGTACTGCTCAATTCTTTAAATAGCTCAAGCGAAAAGGGTCATCTCAAGTATTCGGAAATGAAGTCAGCCGCGACCGAGCCGAAAACCGAAACTTCGAACAGTGACGATCCAACTGCTGGATTCGAGTTTCTGCCGCAGGCTGTAGACATGCGTATCAATAGTGCGACTGTAATTCGTCAGCTCGGCATGCCAGACTCTAGACATGATCTCCTTACGGGAGAACACCGTCTCAGGCTCGCCTGTGAAAAGGCTCAGCAAATCAAATTCTTTTGCCGTCAGATTGATGAGCCGATCGCCCAGGTGCACCTCCCGCCGGGCTGAGTTTATGCGCAGCTTCCCGCACGACACGTCCCGTTCGACGTGTGACTTCCGGTGGGTACGCCGCATGACAGCCTCGATGCGCGCCATGAGCTCGCGGAATTGATAGGGCTCGGTTACATAGTCATCCAGGCCTGCTTGCAAGCCGAGGATCCGGTCCAGGTCGGCCGAGCGGGCGGTAACGGCAATCATGGGAGTGTCGCTGAGGGCTCGCACCTCGCGGCAAACTTGGAGGCCGTCAAGATCGGGTAGGTCGAGATCAAGCAGGACGAAATCAACGCAATGGAAAGTCCTTAGCGCTTGCTTTCCCGTGCCGGCCTGATCAACAATATAGCCGTTTTGGCGCAAGCCTCGGCTAAGGATTTCACCCGCATTCTTATCTTTTTGCACTACCAGGACACGCACGATGACTCCTATCGAGAATAAATCCAACCTTTAAAATGATCTTACCCCGGTCAGGCGAGGAACGTCAAAGTTATGTAATGGCGATTTGTCGTTACCGCGGTCGTAATTCCAGGCGCCCGGGCCGGAACTCCAGACTGCTTGCTCGCGCGGAAGTCGCTGCGCAAAAATTCCGCGAATCGCTTGACGGCAACGCAAATATTGTCGAAGATGCTCCTCGGAACAGTGGTCAAACTATCCATTGGAGCATTCTTATGTCCAAATCCATCGCCGTGTTCGGACTCGGACCCGGCCTTGGCCAGGCAGTCGCCCGTCGCTACGCGCAAGAGGGCTATGCCGTCACGTTGGTGGCTCGCCGCGCGGAGCCGCTGGAACGGCTGGCGAAGGATCTGACCAGTGCCGGGGCGACCGCACAGGTCATCACGGCCGACCTAGCCGACGTCAGCGCCGTGCCCCGGCTGGCGGAGCAGATTCGCGCTACGACCGGCGACCTCGACGCGTTTTACTATGCGCCCACCCCGAGCACCGGGTTCGTCCCCGCCGCCCGCCTGACCCCGGAGTACGCGGAGAAGTTCATGCCGCTGATCTTCTACACGATGCTGGCGCTCGTGCAGGAGTTCCTGCCGCACATGCTGGAGCAGGGGGACGGCGCCATCCTGACCGCCCAGGGCGGCAGCACCGTGACGGGCCTGCCGAACATGAGCGGCCCCAGCCCCGCGCAAGCCGCCCAGCGCAACTACCTGCAGGCCCTGCACACCGAGGTGGCCGAGAGGGGCGTCTACGTCGGGATGCTCTACGTCGGGGCGGCCATCAGGCACAGTGCCTTCCACGCCGAGGTGGAGCGGGCCGAGGCCGCGGGCGAAAAGGTCTGGGAGGGGATGCCGGTCGCGGATCCCGATTTCCTGGCTGGCCTGCTCTGGGATATGCATGCCACTCGGGGACAGGCTGAATTGATCTATCCGTAGTTTAAACATTCCGGTAATCAGGCGTTCAACATCCGAGTGATCTGGGTTTCCGCTTATTGTATGGGCGCAGCCGCCTCCGTCGCCGTTTTCCCCCGGGGGAAACGTGCCTCGTGAGAGCGGCTGCGCCATGTTGATTGGGCCACCTCCAGGCTTCCCAATTCCCCAAACCCGGCGTGACTCACACTAATACATTCGGCCAGCGCGGTACATATTTGCCGTAGTGAATTGGCCGGAGTTTTATGCACACCCTCCTGGCGGGGCAGGTGTGCCTAAGCCTCGGGGGTCAGCTCGGCGTCCGGCGCGGTGGCCAGCGCGTACATCGAGGTCGAGGCCGCCGACGTCATGGACGCCGGACATTACTTAAGTACGTGGTGTAGGGTGCCCCGGGTGGGAATTGAACCCACGCTGTTCAGCTTTTAGGGCCGATCCCTCTGCCGATTGGGGTACCGGGGCCCTGAGTA
>Ga0208220_1000236_pt1 | contig 23107 bp, 22 predicted proteins | sample NGESurdeep092012_9_FD_184484 | JGI IMG/M metagenome (GOLD analysis project Ga0208220, IMG submission 184484) | Arctic peat soil microbial communities from Barrow, Alaska - NGEE Surface sample F53-1 deep-092012 (SPAdes) | ecosystem: Environmental > Terrestrial > Soil > Wetlands > Peat ...
TCGGGCTGATCCTTGATGCTGATCCTCTGGGTCAACTTCAGTCAGCACCCGTGGATCGTCGGGCTGGACTCCGGCGAGAGCCGGGAACTGCTCTCGATTGTCCACGACCAGTACCGCAAGCCGGACTACCAGGTGCGCTTCAGCTGGCGCCCCGGCTCCATCGCGTTCTGGGACAACCGGGCGGCGGTGCACTACGCCGTGCGCAACTACGGTGACTTCCCCCGGCTGCTAGAGCGAATCCTGATCGCCGACGAACCGCAGTACGCCGATCTGTGAGGTAGGCCTGCAGGGTAGTTCGTTGACCGCCGGGCCCGGGCTCGCTAACTTCAACTAGAACGTGTTTCAGATCTCCGCCCCGGCGGCGGCCACGCGGGCTGTGGCGAACCGCTCGGGGTCGCGGCGATCCGATCTCCAGCCAGGAGGCCGTCATGGCAGCGTCGGCGGCAGGCCGGTCGCCGGGCGAGAAGGTCAAGATGACCGTCAGCGAGCGGAGCGTCGCCGCGCTGACCGCCGCGCTGCAGGACTGGCTGGCCGGCCGGCCAGGGGAGCCGGGCCGGCCGGCGGTGAGCGGGGTCCGGATGCCCGAGAGCGGCGGGTTATCCAGCACGTCCGTGCTGTTCGAGGCCAGCTGGACCGGTGCGTGCCCGGAGCGGCGCGGCGCCTACGTGGCCCGGATGGCACCCGAGGCCAGCGCGGTGCCAGTGTTCCCCCGCTACGACCTGGCAGCCCAGTTCGAGGTGATCAGCCAGGTGGCCGCGCGCTGTGACATCCCGCTGCCGAAGCTCCGCTGGAATGAGCCGGACGGCGGCTCGCTCGGCACCCCGTTCTTTGTCATGGACCAGGTCGACGGCCGGGTTCCGCTGGACAATCCGCCCTATGTGTTCACGGGCTGGCTGCTGGAGGCTGCCCCGCAGGACCGCGCGCTGCTTCAGCAGGCCAGCGTGCGGATCCTGACCAGGCTGCACGCGATAGCCGAGCCTGCGGCCGCGTTCCCCGCCTTGCGGCCGCCGGACGGCACAGACGCGCTGCGGTGCCACGTCGACCGGCAGCACGACTACTACCGCTGGGCGCTGGCCGGCGACGGCATCCGGGTGCCGATTATCGAGCGGGGCCTGAGCTGGCTGGGCGAGCACTGGCCGCGCGATCGCGGACCCCAGGCAGACGTGCTCAGCTGGGGCGACGCGCGGATCGGCAACATCATCTACCAGGGCTTCGCGCCGGCCGCCGTGCTGGACTGGGAAATGGCCTCGCTCGGCCCCCGCGAGCTGGACGTCGGCTGGTTCGTGTTCCTGCACCGGTTCTTTCAGGACATCGCGGAGTTCTTCGGCGTCGGCGGCCTTCCCGATTTCCTGCGCCGCTCGGACGTGGAACGGTGCTACCGGGAGCTGAGTGGCTACGCGCTGCGGGACATGGACTTCTACCTCGTCTACGCCGCGCTGCGGCACGCGATCGTGATGGCCAGGATCAAGCGGCGGATGATCCACTTCGGCGAGGACCAGGTGCCCGACGATCCGGACGACTACGTGCTGCACCGCGCGAGCCTGGACCAGCTGCTCGCAGGCACCTACCGATGGGACTGAGAGTGCCGATTCCGCTCGATGAGTACCCGATTCACCAGGCGCCGCTGCCGATGGACCGCGTTGCGGGCAGCGACCGCAACTTCTACGACCGCTGCTATTTCAACGCCCACGACCGCACCGGCGAGATCTTCCTGGTGACCGGCCTCGGGGTCTACCCGAACCTGGGCGTCATCGACGCGTACGCGACGGCGCGATGCGGGGACCGGCAGTGGAGCGTCCGGTTTTCCGACGCGCTGGCCGAGCGCAGCCTGGAGCAGCGAGTCGGCGGGTACCGGGTCGAGGTCGTGGAGCCGCTGCGGCGGCTGACCGTGAGCTGCGAGTCCGCCGACGGCGGCATCGACTTCAGCCTGCGCTGGACCGCGGCGTTCCCGGCGGTGCAGGAGGAGCCGCACCTGCTGCTGGCGGGCCGCCGGCCGATCCTGGACGCCTCCCGTTTCTCTCAGCTAGGCAACTGGAGCGGGCGGCTGCGGGTAGGGAACAGGGAGTTCACCGTCACCGCCGATCAGTGGTCCGGGGCCCGGGACCGTTCCTGGGGCATCAGGCCGGTCGGGGATCCGGATCCGCCGGGCCGGACGGCCGCTGAGCCCGCGGCGGGATTCTGGTGGCTGTACGTCCCGCTGCAGTTCGAGTCGTGTTCGCTCATCGTGATCCTGCAGGAGGACCCGGACGGCTACCGCACGGTGAACGACGCCAAGCGGGTCTGGAAGGACGGCCGGGTGGAGCAGCTCGGCTGGCCGCGGGTGGACATCAGCTACCGGGCGGGCACCCGGCATCCGCAGGCCGCCCGTATCCACCTGGCTGACCGGGCCGGCCGGCCGCTGGCCGTGGACGTCGAGACCGTTACATCCGTCCCGCTGCACGTAGGCGCCGGTTACAGCGGCGACCCGGACTGGTCGCACGGCCAGTGGATGGGCCGGCAGTGGAGCAGGTCCAGCGTCTACGACCTCAACGATCCCGCCGTCGCGGGCCGGATGCCGTTCGGCGTGACCGACCATCTCGCCCGGGCCCGGCTCGACGGCGAGGAGGGCTGGGGGATGTTCGAGCACGCCAGCATCGGCCGGCACGACCCGAGCGGCTTCGCGGACTGGTCCGCCGTCGCGCCCTGATCAGGAACCGCCAGGTCCAGGTGCGGGCGGGGGAGCGCGGCGGCGTGCGGCTGGCCAGGGCGGGACAGGCGCGAGATCATGGTCACCAACCGCGCCTCGGGCAGGCTGCCAGGCGGCCGCCCGGGAGAGGGTCTGATGCTCGCGCTGGTGCTGATCGGCCTTGTCGGTGGCCTTATCACCGGGATCTCGCCGTGCGTTCTTCCCGTGCTCCCGGTCATCTTCGTCTCCGGCGGCGCGCAGGGCGCCAGGACCGCGGAGCCGCTGGCCGCCCTCGTGCCCCCGACCGCGGCGCGGCGTGACGGCAGGCGGCCGTACCTGGTCGTGGCCGGGCTGGCGCTGAGCTTCAGCGCGTTCACGCTGCTCGGGACCCTCGTGCTGAGCGCGCTGCCGCTGCCGAAGGACATCATCCGCTGGGCGGGCCTGATCGCGCTGATCGCCGTGGGCATCGCCATGCTGGTCCCGCGGGTGCAGGACCTCCTGGAACGTCCGTTCGCCTGGATCCCCCAGCGCCGGGTCGGCCGCGACCACGGCGGGTTCGCACTCGGCCTCGTGCTCGGCGCCGTGTACGTGCCCTGCGCCGGCCCGGTGCTGGCCGCCATCACCGTCGCCGGCGCCACCGGGAAGATCGGGGTCGCGACGATCGCGCTGACGGCGGCGTTCGCGATCGGGACCGCGATCCCGCTGCTGGGCTTCGCGCTGGCCGGGCGCAGGGTCGCTGACCGGGTACGGGCCTTCCGCACCCGCCAGCGGGGCATCCGCATCGGGGCCGGCCTCGTCTTGATCGTGCTGGCCGTGGCGCTCACCTTTAACGTGACCGATGCCCTGCAGCGCGCCGTTCCCGACTACACCGCCAGCCTGAACCGGGCGCTCGACGACGCGGGTAACGCCTCCAGGGTGCTCGGGCCGGAGCAGCGGGCCCTGCTGGCCAGCTGCGCCCAGGACCCGGTCCCCATCCTGCAGACCTGCGGGAAAGCGCCCGGCATCGCCGGGATCCAGCAGTGGTTCAACACGCCGTCGGATGCACCGGTCAGCCTGAGCTCCCTGCGGGGGAAAGTGGTCCTGGTCGATTTCTGGGCCTACTCGTGCATCAACTGCCAGCGCGCGATCACGCACGTCACGGCCTGGTACTCCGACTACCAGGCGGACGGGTTCGAGGTCATCGGGGTGCACACGCCCGAATACGCCTTCGAGCACGTCCCCGGTAACGTGGCGGCCGGCATCAGGCGGCTGGGCATCACCTACCCCGTCGCCCTGGACAACAAGTACACGACCTGGAATAACTACGGCAACGACTCCTGGCCCGCCGACTACCTGATCGACTCCAGCGGCGTGGTGCGCCATGTCGCCATCGGCGAGGGCAGCTATCCGCAGACCGAGTCGCTGATCCGGCAGCTGCTCAGCGCGGCGCACCCGGGTATGCGGCTGCCGCGCGCTACGCAGGTCGCGGACACCACGCCGACCTCGCCCTATCAGACTCCCGAGACCTATCTCGGGTCGGCGCGGGCGAGCGGCTACGCCGGCACCCCGGAGTCGGGCACGCACACCTTTAGTTATCCCTCGTCGGTAGCCGCTAACGAATGGGCGCTGTCGGGCACCTGGTCGGTGGGCAGCCAGGCGCTGACGGCGCGGCGGAATGCCTCCATCAGGCTGAACTTCCTGGCCGGCGACGTCTACCTGGACGTGGGCGGCACCGGGACGATCACCGCCACGGTCAGCGGGAGAACGCGGACTTACGCCGTGTCGGGGGCGCCCGACATCTACCCGCTGGTGCACCGGGCCTCGCTCGGGCGCGCGACGATTCAGGTCACGCTGTCGCCCGGCCTGAGCGCGTACTCCTTCACCTTCGGATAGCCACCCGAGCCTCAGTCGTCGTCGCTGCCGCGGTCACGCCGGACGGCCGGGTCGACGAAGGTGCCGCGGCCCTGCCGGGTGATGATCAGGCCGCGGTCCCGCAGGATCTCCATGGAGCGCCGGACCGTCTGGTAGGCCACTCCGTACTCCTCCGCGAGGTCGCGCTCGGCGGGAAGCTTGTGGGTGAGTTCGCCGGCCTCGATGCGCGCGGCGATCAGGTCGGCCACCCTCACATAGGTTTTGCCCGGGCCAAGCGGGTCGATCTTTGCCACCCGCCTAACCTAAGCAGTCTCCTAGCTGCGTAAACCTCAGCTAGCTCTCAGAGCACCTAGAGGACTATCTGTCGGTGCCCGAGCTTCTGGATGAGCGTCGTCGCGTGCGATCTGGTGGCCCAGTACGTGACGGGCGGGCCAGCGGACCGTAGGCTGTGCGGGTGGTAACCCGGCAATTACTCGCGGTTGCGTCCGGCGTCCTGGTCCTGGTGCTCCTGGCGGCCAGCTGCGCGACCTCCGCGTCCGCGCCGCATGCGGCAGCGACCGCGCCCCGGACGGCCGCCGGGCACGTGAGCCCAGCCAGCCTGCACCGCCGTTCCGCTGCGGCCGCCGGCCGCATCACGCTGTCCTTCGCCGGGGACGTGCACTTCACCGGCCGGACCGCCCGGCTGCTGAGCGACCCGGCCACCGCGTTCGGGCCTATCGCGTCGGTGCTCAGGTCCGCCGACTTCACCGCGGTCAACCTCGAGACGGCGGTCACCAGCCAGGGAACGCCCCAGCCCAAGAACTACCACTTCCGCACCACGCCGCTTGCCTTCACCGCGCTCCGCGATGCCGGCATCGACCTGGTCACGATGGCCAACAACCACGTCCTCGACTACGGCCGCGTCGGGCTGGCGCGCACGCTCGCGGCAGCGAGGGCGGCCCGTTTCCCGCAGGTGGGGATCGGCATCAACGCCGCCGCGGCCTGGGCGCCCTACGTGACGACGATCAAGGGAAGGAAAATCGCGGTCGTCGGGGTATCGCAGGTCGCCGAGCTGGCCTCCTCCTGGGTCGCCACCAACTCCCGGTCCGGCGAGGCTAACGCGATCAACCTGCGCCGGACCCTCGCAGCGGTGCGGGCCGCTAGACGCCTCGCCGGGACCGTCATCGTGTTCATGCACTGGGGCACCGAGGGCCAGGCGTGCCCGGACCAGAATCAGCTCTCGCTCGCGCCGAAGCTGGCCGCGGCGGGGGCCACCATCATCATCGGCGCGCATGCCCACATGCTGCAGGGGTCGGGCTGGCTTGGCCGTACGTTCGTCGCCTACGGCATGGGTAACTTCCTGTGGTGGGAGCACTCCTACAGCACGGCCACCGGGGTCTTGACCCTGACCTTGCGTCCGCACGCTCTGCTGACCGCGCGATTCGTGCCCGCGGTCGTGTCCCGCACCGGCCAGCCGATCGTCGATCGCGGCGCCAGCGCCCGCCGGGCCGCGGCACTGTACGCCCGCCTGCGCACGTGCGCGGAGCTGGCCCCGCGGCCATCCCGCTAGCTTCCCTGGCTCAGGGTCCCAGCAGCTCGGTGCGGTATTGCGGGGCAAGCGCCCGGGATTTTGCGATGAATGCCGCCTGGGCGGCCTCGTCGAGGGCGGGGGGCGGCTCGGTCCGGGTGGCGACCGGCTGGCCGACCGCGAGGAAGAAGTTCTCCTGACCTGGCGGCGAGCAGACGCACAGCAGCCGCGCTGGGCGGCCGGAGGCGTTGGTGAAGGCATGCGGGGCGTTGGCCGGCACGTTGACGGTCTCCCCGGCGCGGGCGATGGAGTGCTGACCGCGGAAGGTCAGCTCCACTTCGCCCTCGAGCACGGTGAACATCTCCTCGAAGTCGTGGCGGTGGGGAGGGGGACCGCCGCCGGGAGGAACGTGCATATCGATGGCCGTGTACCGGCCGGCGGTGTCAGCTCCGGTCAGCAGGATGGTGTAGGTGTCACCCACCACTCCCAGGTGCGGAAGCGCCTGGTCCTCGTCCGGGCGGGCCACGGCGAGCTGCCGGGCCGGGTCGTCAGGCGGGATCGCCGGGTGCTGGGGTGGGACCGGGCTGTCGTTCACTGGCTGCTCCTTAGCGATGGGTGCGGGCCTCAGGCTGATGGCCGACGGTCGTGCCGGGCCGCCTCCTCACGTGACGAGCCGGATGTTGAACCGCGGTGTGCCGAGTGACTGCATGAGGGCCGCGAACATGAGGAAGTAGTGCTCCGGTCCGCGAGCGGACCTGATTCCGCCGAGATCGACGATGGATCCGTCCGGCCAGCCGAAGTCGGCCAGCAGGGCGGTGACGGTGGCCTTGGCGCCGGCGTCGTCGCCGGACAGGAACACGCTGCTCGGCGGGAGAGCGGCCGGCTCGGTCAGGACCGCCATCGCGGCGGTGTTCAACGTCTTCACGACCTTGGCCGCCGGCAGCGCGGCCTGGAGTTGCTCGGCGAGGCTGGAGTTCGGGTAGACCAGCTCGAACGACGGAGTGTTGGCGTTGGCCACGTCGACTAGCACCTTGCCCGTGAACGCGGCCGGGCCGATCCCCGCGATTAGCTCCAGCGACGCCGACCCGGGGGTGGCGTTCACGACGACGTCGCTCCCGGCCGCGGCCGCCGTCAGCGACATGACCGGGGTATCCGGGGTTCCCCGGGCGGCCGGGTCCCTGGACCCGAGCATGACCTGATGGCCGGCCGCCGACCACCGGCGGGCGAGCGTCTGGGCCACGTTCCCCGTGCCCAGGATTCCGAGCTGCATGATGGCTTCCCCGATCAGCTAAATTAAGGATCAGCTAGATTAAGCGGACGAATTCTTCCGTTTCAGGCTACTCTATTGGACCCGGCGGCTCGGGATACAGTTAAGCGGAATTTTTCCTCCGGTAAAGGAGGGGCATGCCCCACAGCCGACCTGCTGCGGCTCCCGGGGTGTCGCGCCGCCGCCCCCGGCGCGACGCCGAGCTGAACCGCGAGCGTGTCCTGGCTGCCGCCGTCTCCGCCATGCTGCGTGAAGGCCGCCACGTGCCGCTCGCGACCATCGCGGCCGAGGCCGGCGTCGGCGTCGGGACGCTCTACCGCAGCTACCCGGACCGGGAAGCCCTGCTGCATGCTCTGGAGTACCGCGCCTACGGCCTGCTCAACCACATTCTCGACGAGATCGACAGCCGAGGCCTTTCCGGGCACGACGCCGTCCTGGAGTTCCTGTCGCGCTCCCTGGCCATCGGGGACCAGCTGGTCCTGCCGCTGCACGGTGCGCCCCCGCTCGTCAGCGCGCAGGCCGCGGCGGCGCGGCAGGCCATCAACCGCCGCCTCGATCGCTTCATCGAGCGCGGCCGCGCCGACGGCAGCATCGGCGCGGCGGTCAACGCCACCGACGTCATCGTGTTCAGCGCGATGATCACCCAGCCGCTGGCCCACGGCCCGGACTGGCCGCAGATCGCCGGGCGCCAGCTCGCGATCTTCGCGAACGGGCTCGCCGGGAACGGCCCGGCGGACATCCCCGGCCCGGCGGTGACGCGCCAGGACATCGAGACCACCTTCGCGCTCCGTCCCGCGGCAGAACGGGCCGAGCGACCTTCCCCGCCCTAGCCGCCGCGCCCGCGCGAGGAAGGTCGGCCGGGCGGCTGGAGGCGAATCGGCGGCCGATGACCGCTTTCGTTTGAATCAGGCAAACAGTAACGTTAACGAGCATGAATCCCGCGAGTTCCACGGCCACGCGGACGCGAGCGGGACGCCTGCGGCGGGGCGGCTGCTGACGGGATGAACGCCGGCCGTGGATCAGCGCGATGAGGCAGCTGTCGGGCCTGGATGCCTCGTTCCTGTCGCTGGAGACGCGTACCTCGAGTGGTCACGTCGGCGGAGTCTGCCTGCTGGACCCCCGGGACTCGCCCCGGCCGCTGGACCTGGCCGCGCTGCGCGACCAGTTCGCCAGCCGGGTCGGCCTGGTCCCGGTGCTCCGCCAGCGGCTGCTGGAGGTGCCGTTCGGGCTCGATCAGCCGTACTGGGTCGACGACGAGGACTTTGACCTGGAGTTCCATGTGCGCGAGGTGGCCCTGCCTCGCCCCGGCTCGGACGCTCAGCTGACCGAGCAGGTCAGTCGGCTGCACGCCCGGCCCCTGGACCGGACTCGCCCGCTGTGGGAGACCTACCTGATCTCCGGCCTGGCGAAGAAGCGCCTCGCGGTCTACACCAAGATCCATCATGCGGCCATTGACGGGGTCTCCGGCGCGGAGATCCTGACGCTGCTGCTCGACCTGACCCCCGAGGGCCGGCCCCCGGCGTCCATCCCGGCGTTCCAGCCAGAACGGCCGCCCGGTCGGCTTCGCATGCTGGCCAGCGCCGGCCGGACGGCCGCCCTGCGCCCGCTGGATACCGTGCGGATCAGCCGGGACCTCCTCAGGTTCATGCCGGCCATCGGATCCGCCGCGGGCCCCCTGCTGGGTCAGCTGCTCGGCATCGGCGAGCGCGACGGGTCGGTCATCCCGACCGCGCCGACGCGGCCGCCGGCGACCCCGTTCAACCGCCCCGTCACCTCGCATCGGCGCTGGGCCTTCCGCTCGGTGGCCCTCGCCGACGTCAAGACGGTCAAGAACGCGTTCGGCATGTCGGTCAACGACGTGGTGCTGGCGATGTGCGCGGGCGGCCTGCGGCGCTGGCTGATCGAGCATGACGCGCTCCCCGCCACGCCGCTGGTCGCGATGATCCCGGTGTCGGTGCGCGGCGAGTCAGGCCAGGGCATGCTGGGCAACAAGGTGTCGGCGATGCTCGCCGCGCTGCCCACGCACCTGCCCACCCCGCCCGAGCGCCTGGCGGTGGCCCACGAGGCGACCCGGATCGCGAAGGCTCAGCACGCCGCGATCCCGCCCGGCCTGGTCGAGAACATCACCGACTTCGCCCCGCCGGCCCTGGCCGCCCGGGCCGCCCGCGTCGCCTTCGCGACCGGCCTGCTGCACCGGCTGCCGCCCTTCAACCTGTGCATCTCCAACGTGCCCGGCCCCGACGTGCAGGCCTACCTGGGCGGGGCGAAGCTCCTGGCGTATTACCCGGTGTCGGTGGTGACCGACGGGCAGGGCCTGAACATCACCGTCCACGGCTACCGCGGCGGCCTGCACTTCGGGCTGATCGCCTGCCGCGAGCTGGTACCGGACGTCGATGCCCTGACCGGCTACCTCGTCGACGAGCTCACCGAACTGCTCGCCGCGGCAGCAGTTCGCGGAGCGGGCTGAGGGCCCGTTGCTCGACCACCGCGCGCACCGGCCCCACCAGGGTCGCCTGCAGCCGGCGGGCGGCATCCAGGTGATCAGCCGTCCAGATCATCCGCACGGCGGTGGCGGTGGCCTGCCCGTCCTGCGTGCGCAGGTCGTGGCGCACGGCCTCGATGAAGCGGCCGTCGGCGTCCCGGTCGTGGGCGAGCGGCTCGCGTAGCTCGCCCTGGCCGGTGAGGGACGCCGCCAGGTCGTCGTACCAGGCCCGGAGCCGCTCGGTCGTGCCGAGCAGTTCCTCGCGGGCCGCCGCGCGGTCGCCCCCGGCCTGCCCGTCGTCGCGCTGCCAGAGGTCCAGGACGGCATCGGCCGCCAGCCGGAGCGCGACGACGCCGGTCACCAGGCTCGTGGCCGCCGCCAGCGGGATCGGCTTGGCGCCGCGCTCGGCCAGGTAACCGCGGAAGGTGTCATCGAGGCGCCGCGACGCGGCGGCCGCGCGGGCGGCGTCCGCCGACGGCGGAGCTGGGGTCGCCGCGGCGAAGTCGCAGCGCACCATGCCGAACTCGACGGCGCTGGACAGGTAGTGGGCACTGTCGGTATAGGCCTCGGCGAGCGCCTGGCCCAGAGCCGCCCGGGCGCCGCGCGGCCAGAACAGCAGGCCGACGACGAGGCTGACCGCGCAGCCCAGCGCGATGTCCTCCACCCGGAGCAGGCCGACCCGCCAGCCGGCCGGCGCGATGATGTTGAACAGGATCACCAGGGTGAGGGTGAAGGCGGCCTGGCCGGCCGCGAAGGAGATGACGGCGGGGGCGACCCCGGCCAGCAGGATCGCCAGCGGCAGCAGGAACCACAGCAGCGTGATGTTCGTCCCGACCAGCGCGAGGAGCCCGGCGCCGATCACGAAGCCCGCGACCGTCCCCAGCAGGCCGCGGATCGCGTTCTGCCCGGTGCTCAGCGCGTTGGACCGCAGTACCGACAGCGTGCCGAGCACGACCCAGAAGGAATGCTGCACGCCCGTCAGGTCGGCCAGCAGCACGGCCAGCCCGAGCCCGACCGCGCCGCGCACGCTGTTGTGCAGCCACACGGAGTGCCGCTCGACATGGCTCGCCGCCCGCTCGGTGGCCGCCGGCAGCGTCCCGGCCAGGCCCTCGGGCTGGCGGCCCAGCAGCTTGTCCAGCAGGCTGCGCCGGTCAGCGGCCGTGGCCAGGTCGATGTTGCGCGCCACCTGCATGACCGCGAAGCTCAGCTCCTGGGAACGGAAGCTCACGTCCAGCGACGTGATGAACTCGCTGATCTCATCCTCGCCCGCTACCGTCCCGGCGCCCGCTACTATCCCGGCGCCCGCTACCGTCCCGGCGCCGCTGGACGCCCGGCGGACCGGCAGGTCTACGGTCGCGGTGCGCTCCATCGCGTCCAGCGCCTCGCGCAGGCCGCCCAGCGTCAGGTCCAGCATCTGATGGCTGGTGCCGGGAGCGTCAAGCAGGTCCGCGCCGTGCTCCAGCACGGCGGCCGAGGCGGTCTTCACCGCGCAGGCCGCCCGGGTGAGCTCGGCGCCGTCGGCCAGCGGCTTGAATGGCGTCAAGATGGCGTCCAGCCAGTTCAGCTCGTCCACTAGGCGGACGACGGCCCGGGTGGAGGTGCTGAGGCCGGTGGGCCGGTAGGGCGTGGCCAGGAACCCGCGGCGCAGCGCGCCGATCGCCTCGTGGGCCTGCAGCGTGGCCTGCTCGCGCTCGGCGGCGGCCGCTTCCCCCGCGGTGCCCAGCGTGTACGCGACGTCTGCGCGCAGTCGCGCGGCCAGTGCCCGGCAGGCGATCGTGGCCGGCCGGCGCAGCGGGTCACTGGTCGGCTGCGGCCAGAGCAGCCAGACGGCGAGAAAGGCGGCACCCGAGGCGATCCCCCAGCCCGCCAGCCGGGCTGGCACCGCGGACGGCGGCGCCACCACCGCCACCGGCAGGATGAAGGCCAGGAGCAGCGACGTCGTGGCGCTGGCCAGAACCGAGCTGACCACCCCCGCGAAAAGCACGCCAAACCCGACGATGGCCATCGCCGCCGCCGCCAGCCAGGCGTTGGCCGACGCCAGCGTGCCGAGGCAGACGAAAATGCCGCCCACGACAGCGAGGCCCGCCTGCGCCTGCAACCGCTGCCGCATGGGGCCGCTGAACCCGACCAGCAGCAGCATCGCGAAGGAGCCGAAGGCCGCGAAGGTGGCCACGTTCGGATTGCCGATGACCTTGTCGCCCAGGGCGAACATCGCTGGCATCACGATCGCGGTTCGCGCCGCCCGCCGCAGCGCCGCGAGATCGTGATCACGTTCACGGAGCCACCGCAGTGGATGCATCAGCAGTTCGTCCCGCCCGTCTGGCGCCCGGCGGCGCCCGATTGCCCGTGACCGAGATCCTTTATCAGGGGCCACTGCGGTGTCAACGACGAGCCGCAGCGCTCCGCACGGCGGGCGCTCGTGCTGTCAGCCGGCCGGGCTCCCTTCGAGGACCAGTTCGTCCTGGCGGTGAGGCGGGCGCGGGTGGTGGGGGACCCCGCGGCCGAAGACGAACGTCTCGACCGGCTTGTTCGGCAGCGTGGTCGTGCCGTCGTGGGCGGCGCCAGCCTCGTTGCTCACGGCCGGGATGGCGAAGTACTGCATGGTGATCGTCGTCTCGCCCGGACGCGCCCCGGGGTCGACGTCAAAGATGGTGTAGCCGTAGGCGTCGCCGGCATTGATGGCCGCCGACCATGGCGCGTCCTCGATCGAGTCGGCGGCATTGCGCTGGAAGCCGCCGGCCAGTGAGCCGGTGATGGCGTTGCGCTCGGTGATGACCTTGGCCTGGGGAAGGTCGGTCGTCGTATCGGTCCCGTAGACGTTGGACGGGCCGTTGGTCCCGCCGCCGCCGAGCACGAGGAAGACGGTCCCGCGGGAGGTGTTCCACGCCGGGATGCCGTTGACCGCGGACGGCTGCGTCGTCACGACGGCCGGCCGCCGGGTGTCGATCGCCGCCCCGGCGGTCTGGTCCGGGTTGGGGGACACCACCTGGCCGTGGGCGCCGGCGTCGTAGCCGCGGACCGGGTAGGTGCGCTCGTAGTCGTGCTCGTGGCCGGAGAGCACCAGGTCCACCTCGTAGCGGTCGAACAGCGGCAGCCAGGCCCGGCGGATGCCGAGGTCGGACCCGTTGCCGGGCACCGAGGTCGACATGGCGCACTGGTGCATGAACACCACGATCATGTCCACGGTCCGGTCCTGGCGAGCCTCGGCGAGCGTCCGCTCCAGCCACAGGGTCTGCAGATTGGGGGTGCCGCCGCTGTGGTCCGGCACCGCGGCATTGCTGTCCGGCACGATCTTGAGGTCACCGGTGTACCCGTGGTTGTAGGTGACCGTGCCATTGACGATCTGCGCTCCGGACGAGGTTGTCTCGGGCGCCGCGTCGGCGGCGGCGTTCAGGTAGGCGGAGCCACCGTCCTGGTAGATAACGTCGTCGGCGTCCAGCGAGACGAACTTCACGGTGCCGACCTGGAAGCTGTAGAAGTGGCCGCGCAGGTGATTGCCGTCCCAGTTGGTCACGCCATTGTCGGGCAGCAGGAAGCGGCTCAGGTAGTGGCCGTAGCCGTACGGGCCGTTCCAGTAGTTGCCGGCCGCGCCCTGCGCCGGGATCCCGCCGGGCGCGTTCCCCGGCACCCCGGCGTGATCGCATACGCCGAACTCGGTTTCGTGGTTGCCGAGGGCCGGCATCCACGGCCGGTTCGCCGCTGAGCGGGCCACGTTGACGCCGAAGTCCCGCCACACCCCCGGCGCGTTCTCGATATCCAGGTTGGCGTAGCAGAGGTCGCCGTTGAGCAGGTGAAACAGCGGAGCGCCGCGGCCGTCCCCCGGGTTCTCGATGGCGCTCACCGCGTAGTACGCGTTGTCGCACGACTCGTGCCAGATGTTTCCCGAGGCGTTCAGGTCCCACGACGGGGTCGACAGGTCGCCGTAGCTCGAGAAGCGGAACCTGGCGCGGCCCGCCGGTGCCGTCTCGAACGACGAACCGGCCGTCGCCGGCGTGGCGGCCCCGTCGCGCACCTGGTAGTAGTACCGGGTGCCAGGCTCCAGATCGGTCAGCTGCACATGGTAGAAGTACGTCGTCTGGGCGTTCAGGCCGTCGGTGAAGCTCACCGATGCGGCCCGCGGGTAGCGCTCCGCCACGTCGAGCGGTTTCGGCTCGGGCAGCCGCACTATCCGGCCCGGGTGAGCGGCCGTGATCGGTGCGGTCGAGTAGGCCAGGACCGGCGCGGGCTGGGCCACTGTACCGGGAGCCGACCATGACACCGTGACCGACGTAGCCGGGTCGGCGCCCCACGTCAGCAGGAGCTGCTCGGGCTCCGTCGCGGTCGGCAGCGGCAAGGTCGTGGTGGGCGGCCCCGCGGGGACGGTGGCCGCGAACGCGTCCTGGTGCCACAGGGCACCCTCGGCCACGCCGCCCAGCCCTACCGCCGCGCCGAGTCCTACCACCCCGGTCAGGAAGCTGCGCCGGGAAAACCCGCCGCTGCCGCCAGCAGTCGAATGACTCGATTCCTCCATGCCCGATTCGTCCATGCTGGGACGGTAGGAAAGGCAGGTAAACGCCTCGTGGCCGCCGGGCGGCCGTCAGCCCGCCGCGTGGGTAATTCCCGACGGGCCTGGCGGCGCTGGCTGCGCTGGCAGAACCCCGCGCGCCTGGCGGGACGGCCCGAGGTGGGGCAGCCCCGCCAGGACGCTACGGTCCGGTCAGCCCGTGGTGAGCGCGAGCACGGTCACCGAGCTGGCCGGGAAGGTATGCCGGAAGCTGGCCGGCGCGGGACCGAGTCTGCTGGTCGCCGGGCTGATCGCGGCCGGATGCGCGATCGAGTTCATCGCGTCCGGGTTTCCGGTCAGCACCGTCGAGGTGCCGCCGGTGACCCCGGCGACGCCGGCGAGATCGACGTCCACCGTGGCGGGGGAGGCGCTGCGATTGACCACGGTCAGGTAGGTGGTGTTACCGGCTTTGGTGGAGGCGACGGTCCAGAGGTTGCCGTTGCCGCCCACGATCTGCGACGGCGCGACATGGTCCCCGAGGGAGTCCCCGAGCATCTTCTGCGCGTAGTACGACGGAGATCCGTAGCTGACCAGGCCGTTGTATCCGATGAGGTTGGTCGGCCAGCTGACGGCGTTGACGTTGACCAGCAGGGGCGCGTAGGACGCGCCGATGACCACGTCGGCGTCGCGCTCCAGGCCGGTCAGGAACGCGGCCTCGCCGAGCGCCCCGGCGAGGGTGCCCGTCGGCGATCCCTGGGTGACCGCGTACTCGCCCACGATGTGCTTGGGACCGGTCCGGCTGGTCGAGTCGTAGTTGTGCGCGTCGCCGGCGATTACCGACGGGTCGTTGGAGTAGTAGTGGTCGTCGATGACGTCGGGGGTCCGGCTGGTAACGCTCGTGGTGGCGATGATCTTCAGCTGCGGATAGGCGGCCTTGATCGCGTCGTAGAACATCGGGAAGCGGTAAGCGTTGTAGCTGCCCGAGATGTCGAACTGGTCCTCGTTGCCGACCTCCACGTAGTGCAGGTCGAACGGCGCGGGGTGACCGTCGGCGGCGCGCTGAGCCCCCCAGGTGCTGGTGGTCGGGCCGATGGCGTACTGGATCTCGTCCAGGGCATCCTGGACGTAGGGCGCGAGCTGGCCTTGCGGCACGACCGTGTGGTCAAGGGTGTAGCCCGCGAACACGGCCAGAATCGGCTGCGCCCCGAGCTCCTCGGCCATTTCCAGGTACTCCAGCAGTCCCATCCCGTCCTGCGACCAGTAGCCCCAGGCGCTGTTGAGGTGGCCCGGCCGGTTCTCGATCGGCCCGATCGCGAGCTTCCAGTTGAAGTAGGTGGACAGGGTATTGCCCTCGAGGTAGTTACCGCCGGGAATGCGGAGGTAACCCGGGTGCAGCGCCGCTAGCTTCTGCATCAGGTCGACCCGCAGCCCGTTCGCGGTGCCGCCGTAGGTGGGCGGGAAGAGGGAAACCAGGGTGAACCAGGCCGACGCCCCGGCCGCGGCGGCCGAGCTGGTGGCGATGACCAGGCGGTTGTCGAGCGTGGCCGGGATGCCCCGCGCCGTGGTGAGGGTCGCGGTGTACCTGGCCCAGCTGGTAGTCACCGCCGGGATGGTCGCCGTGGCCCAGACGCGGCCGGTGCTGCTCTCCAGCGACGCGGTCAGCGGCCCGGCGAAGCTGGCGCCGGCCTTGGCGTAGAAGGACAGGTGGTACATGGTTCCTGGGGTGACCGGCACCCCGAAGTAACCATCGTTGGCGATGCCGGCCCGGCCGCCGGCCGGCAGGCTGCCCACCGTCAGCTTGAGCGACACCGGATTGGCGCTGTTGAGGGGCTGGGAGCTGTCGAGCGCGATCCCGGCGGAGGCTCCGCCGCCCTGCACCGCTGACCAGTAGACCGGCGAGGAACTGCTCTCCTTGAGGTCGCGGTTGCGGACCAGCTCCGCGTAGACGCCCCCGTCGCCGGAGTGGTTGATCTCCTCCAGGAACGCGCCGAGCTGCGTGGGGTTGAGTGCCGGGCCGGCCTGGTCCTCGCGCACGGTGATGGACCCGGTGCCGGCCAGGGCCCGGACCTGCTGGGCCGGCAGCGTGCCCGCGTAGGCGCGCACATCGTCGATGGTCCCGCTCACCCAGTCGGTCGGGCTGCCGCCGAAGAAGCCGCGGCCGACGGCCAGCGGCCCGGTAGCCGACCAGGGGGCAAGGGCATGGATGGTCTGCTGGAGCGCGCCGTCGACGTACAGCGACATGGTCTGGGCCCTGGCGTCGTACTCGCCGGTGAGCTGGTACCACACTCCGGGCTGCGGAACGATGGTGCTGGTCGCGATCATGCCGTAGGCCGCCGTCGAGTCGTAGCCCAGCCGGGTGAACGCAAACCGGCCGGTGTCGGCGCGCAGCTGCAGGTAGAACCCGCTGACCTGGCTGCCGTCCTCGCTGACGAACGTCTGGTACCCGATGGTGTTGGCCAGATCGACCCACGCGGAGACGGTGAAGCTGTTGCTCGTGTCGATCACGGGAACCGCGCTGGCCGCATCCTGCTGCGGGGAGACAGCGAGGGCGGATGGCCCGACCACCCCCTTCGCCCAGGAAGCGCCCCCCTGAAGAGCGAGCGGATGGCCCGACCCGGAGCTGTCGGCCGCGGTGGTCCCGCTCCCTTCGTCGAAGGTCCAGTGTCCGATGAGGGTGGCCGCTGCGGGCGGGCTGGCATGGCCCGCCGTGGCGGACTGAACTCCGAAAAGCACCAGGCCTAAAACGACTGCCGGGGCGAGGATTCGTCGGCGCATGACGTTCTCCTTCGGTTGGCCAGGGATGGACTGGATGGTTGTTAACGCTCACATCAGCGCTATCCCATGTTTGACAAACCCTGATAAGTCGTCAAGAGGCAGCAGAAAGCGGCACCCGCGATGATCACTACCGTTTCTCAGCGCGTGGCGCAGAGAAACGGTAGTGATCATCGCGGAACCCGCCTGGCGAGTGGCCCGGGCCGTCGCAGGGGTTGGAATTGGGGCGGCTGGGGCGCCGGGGGGTGCGGGGGTCGGGGTGCGGGTGCGGGGTGCTGGCGCGGGGTGCGGGGGTCGGGGTGCTGGCGCGGGGTGCTGGCGCGAGGTGGGGGGTGCGGCCGGGGTGCCGCTCCGGGATCAGCAGGCGAGCATCTTCTGGATGGCCTGGCGCGAAACCCCGAGTTCCCGGCCCACGTCGGCCTGGGACCAGCCATCGGTGATGAGGATCTGGATCAGGTCGCGGCGCTCGACTGCTAGCTGCCGAGCCAGGCGGGTGTGCTCGATCGCCTGCGCCCGGACTTCCCTGATCCGCTGGATGGTGTCGCGGTGCGTGTTCCCTGTATCCGTCATGCTATCAGTATGACAACTGGGGGTTGTCGGAGTCAACCCCCAGTTGTCAGGCAGACTGGTGGCCCCATTCGCTAACCGGGGTTTCCGGTGGGTCTGAAGTCGATGGAATGCATGGATCATGAACTTCGATCTGGTGCTGTCGCCGGGCCGCGGGCGGTCATCCTGGTCGAGGGGATGAGCGACCGGGCCGCGCTCGAAGCGCTGGCCGGGCGACGTGGCCGGGATCTCGGTACTGAGGGCATCTCTATCGTGCAGATGGGCGGAGCGACAAACATCGGCCGCTTCCTGACCCAGCTCGGCCCGCGCGGGCCAGGTGTCAGGCTGGCCGGCCTGTGTGACGCTGCCGAAGAAGGCTACTACCGGCGCGCTCTCGAGCGGGCCGGCTTCGGCTCCGGCCTGTCCCGCGCCGATACCGAGGCACTCGGTTTCTACGTGTGCACCGCCGACCTTGAGGACGAGCTGATCCGCGCGGTCGGCATCGCCTCGGTCGACCAGATCATCGAGGCTCAGGGCGACCTTCGGTCATTGCGCATTTTCCAGAAGCAGCCCGGACAGCAGGGACAGAGTCCCGAGAGACAGCTTCACCGGTTCATGGGGACCCGATCGGGTCGCAAGAGCCAGTACGCGCGCCTGCTCGTCAACGCGCTCGATCTCGCCCGCGTCCCCCGGCCACTTGACCAGGTACTCGCTCACGTCTGACCGAACGGGCGCCTGCAACTGGTACGTCGATAGGCCAGAATGAGTGGGGTGGGATCTGTCTCTGGTCATTTGACCTCGGGATTTGTGCGGGTGGGACATCGGGATGCCTTGAGCCGCCTCCTGGCCGAGTACGGGCTGGCCAATGACGAGGGCCAGGCCTTCGTGCGCACGGCTCCAGATCCCGGCGGGCCGCCTCGTCCGCAGGAGTATCTGGTGCACGAGTCGGTGCTGCGATCGCAGGGTCAGTTTCCGTGTGCCGGGGATGCTCAGGCATTGAGCTTTTGCCGTCAGATCGTCGATGAGATGGTCGGCAGATTCGGCGTGGCGGCCGGTGAGGCGGTGGCCCGCATCAACCGGCACTGGTCGGAGTCCGAGGAGGACAGCCGCACACCACGCGTGTGGATTGTCGGTGCGGACGTCGTGTACCACGAGACAGCGGAGTTTTGGGCGCATGACATCTACTACGGGCCCGATTCCCGCTGGTGGGTTCCCGGCACGCAACCCGGCCCCCTGCCGCTCCCGTAAAATCCCGCCGGGGTTCAGCTGGCCGCCCTGGCCAGGAACTCATACTCCTGATCGGTGAGCTGGCCGAGGTCGTAGGCGAGAACGACGTCATCGAAAGACCCGGGAACATACGGCTCGGGATCGTCGAGCGCGGCACTGGCCTGCTCCATGTCGGGCGGGCAGACGGACGGAACCACCGGCCACCGCCGGGCGCGGAACTCCAGTCCGAGATCTTCCAGGGCGAGTCGGCCAGCCCGGTAGGAGACAAGCATCGCCGTCACGGCGCTGCCGGGAAACGCGTCGTCTCCGGCCGGGTCTGGCCGGCCGCCGGCGGCCCGTGCGCCGGAGGCCCATCTGATGCGATCCCTGGCCTCGGCGGCGGCCGGGCCCGCCAGGGCCCGGATGGCCTCCGCCGGGATGCGCCGGCCGCCATAGCCTCGCCCCCGGCGGTACTCCTCTTCCCCGTGGCGGTGAGCGGCGTCGGACCGGCGGACCGCCTCGTCGATTCCCACGTCGGCGAATACCGCGGTCACCGCGTAGCCAGCGAACCGCAGGGCATACATCCAGGCCTCGGCCGCGCGCCGGGAAGCCAGCGAGATGTCCAGGATCAGGTTCCTGCCGTCGGTCAGGGCAAGCAGCCCGACGCGCTTGGCCAGGTACTGGGCCTCGCCATGGACCAGGTCGTCGGCCGCTTCCAGCGGAGACAGGCCGGCGGCCGGCGGGATGAGCCCGCGCGCGGCCATCTCCGTCAGGACCTCGTCAATGCTGACAGTGAGATAACGCGCCCGGTCGACGTCCGCCCGGGCCAGCGCCTCATCCTTGTCGGCCCCGCGCAGGCCGCCGGCCATCACCGCCGCCCGGTCGCAGGGCACATCGCGACCACGCTGGTAGAGCCCGATAACTAGCTCACGCTGGTCCCTCGCGCGCTCAGCCGGCCACTTCATCCGATCAGTTTCGCAGGCCGGGTCGTGGCCCACGCGAGGGTCCGGGGGTAGAAGCCTGTCCCGCGAATACGGGCAGGCCGAGATGGACGCGGCCGCGGCCCGGCGGGCATCATGACCCGGTGATCAATCACGCCCGAGCGCAGCCGCCGCAGGCGGCCGATGAACGCGCCACGCTGACCGGCTTCCTGCAGTACCAGCGCGAGACCCTCGCCTGGAAGTGCGCGGGGCTGAGCGCCGGGCAACTCCGGCAGCGGGCCGTGCCGCCCTCCGCCCTTTCCCTGCTCGGGCTGGTCCGGCACCTGACGGAGGTCGAGCGGAGCTGGTTCCGCAACGTCCTGGCCGGCGAGCAGAGCCCTCCCCCCATGTGGGAGTCGGACGAGCGGGCAGAGTTCGACGTCGCCCCGGCCGACCCCGCCGCGGCCTTCGCGGCCTGGCACGAGGAGTGCGCGCGGTCCCGTGACCTCGTGGACGCCGCCGAGTCTCTTGACATCACCGGGACCTACGGCGGGGAGGCGTTCTCGCTTCGATATGTCCTGGCGCACCTGATCGAGGAGTACGCGCGGCACAACGGCCACGCCGACCTGATCCGCGAGCGCCTTGACGGCACCACCGGAGAATGATCGAGGTGGCGGCGCAACGCGTGCCTGGCGGGGAATGTGGGAACCTGAGGGCATGGGAGAGGCGTTCGCGGCGGCGCGGTCCCGCTGGGGACCGCGCGTGTGGGGCTGGATCCGTCCGCGGCCCTGCTGGAGGCCTGGGGATTCGGCCGAAGGCCTGGACCGCTTCGCCGACGTCATGCTGGAGGCCGCCGTCGGCACGGTCGGGCTGGTGAAGCCGCAGTCGGCGTTCTACGAGCGGCACGGCTGGCGCGGGATCGCGACCCTGCAGCGCCTTGTCGCCGACGCCCGGAACGCCGGCCTGCTGGCGATCCTGGACGTCAAGCGCGGGGACGTCGGAACGACGAACGACGCCTACGCCGAGGCCTTCCTCTGATGCCCAGCGCGTCCCGGTCGCTGCTGACCGCCGGCCCGGACTGCGCGATACCGCGGCGGAGCTGGCCGCCGAGCTCCGCAGTGCGCTGCCAGCGCCGTCCATGGCCAGCTGAATGACCCGGATCAGAAGAGACGCAGGTCAGGGTGGCCATGGCGCCACCACAACAGCACCACCTTCCCCACGATGCTCGTGCCCTTGACCGGCCCCCAGTAGCGGCTGTCGCAGGAGATCTGCCGGTCGTCACCCAGCACGTAGAACTCCCCGGCCGGGACGTGAAAGGGGTCTTGCCTGGTCGCGCTGGGTATCGGGCGTCCGAGCGGGTCGAAACGGGGCAGGTACGGTTCCGGGAGCCGCCGGCCGTCGACGTAGATGCTGTTGCCGATCGAGTAGATCGTCTGCCCGGGCAGCGCGATGACCCGCTTGACCAGGTCGCTCCCCTCTGGTCCGCAGTGCACGTCGCGCGGGGGGTGGGTGAACACGACAATGCTGCCCTCGCGCAGGTCATGCCAGCTGAAGAAGCCCTTCTGGACCAGGACGCGGGCACCGATGTCCAGAGTCGGCACCATGGACGCGGAGGGGATGTAGAAGGCCTGGAGCACAAACGCGTGCAGGAGGGCGGCCAGCAGCACCGCCGCTCCGAGAGTGGTGATCCACTCGATCAGGATGCGGCGGTGGCGGCGAGCTGGCGGCCGGCCGGCGGCCCGCTTGCGCGCATTCGGAATGCTGGGTTCGCTCATGAAGTGCCCCTTCATGCCCGAATTCAAGGTCGATCCAACCAGGTCCCCGGGCAGCTGAGACAGTGTCCCGTCCGCGGGTCCCGGGCCGCGGGAGATCGGGGATTACGTCACGGTGATCGCGTCGAGCTTCTCCCGCAGGTATTCGTGGGCGATGACGGGCGGAAAACTGGTGCGGCCGATGGGCGGCGGCAGCGACTCGACGACGGCATCGTGATTGGCCTCGTAGAAGAAGATCAGTGAGAGCAGGTCCTCGCCGGGTGCGTCCGGATGCGGCGGCAGGACCCGGTGGCGGGTCGAGCGCCACCGGTCACCGGTCCAGCGGGCCAGCAGGTCGCCGATATTAACGGTCAGGGCGGCGGGGTCGTAGGGCGCGTTCACCCACTCTCCGTCCAGCGTGTAAATCTGCAGGCCGCCGAGGCCCGGCTCGCGGTCGAGCACGGTGACGGTGCCGAAGTCGGTGTGCGGCCCGATCCGGTACTGCCCCGGCTCGGGCGGCCGGGCCGGATCGGCCGGCGGGTACCAGTTCAGGTTCGCCCCGTAGGTGGGATGGTCAAGGAACGGGGCGAAGAAATCGTCCGCCAGGCCCAGCGCCACCGCGCACAGCGCCATCAGCTCGTCCGACAGCGCGTGCACCGCGCCGATGTACTCGCTGACGACCGGCCGCATGCGCGGGACCTCGGCCGGCCAGATGTTGGGCCGGAACCAGCGAGCATCGATCGCGGCGTTACCGGTCGGCCATTCGGCGGCCAGGGAGAAAGACTCTTTCAGGTCCGGCGGCATCGGCGTGCCCTCGGCGTAGCCGTTGGCCTCGGCGCCCGGCGGAATCCAGCCGCGGCCACCGACCGCGATGGCGTACTGGGCCTTCACCTCCGCGGGCAGGGCGAAGAACTCCCGGGCCACGGCGCGCGCCTGCGTCCGCAGGTCCGCCGGGATGTGGTGGCCGGTGATGAGCAGGAAACCGGAGGTGCGCAACGCCTGATCCACCTGCCGGGCGACCGCGCCGCGCTCGCGAGCGTCCCCGCCGAACCAGGCGGCCAGATCGATAACGGGCACAAGCGCAGGCACAGTACCGGCCTTTCCGACGGCGATCCCGGGTACCACCATGATGCCCGCGCAAAGCGCCGCTCAGACCTCCTGGAGTACCTCCACCGGCACGGACTGAATGGCGGCGAGCAGCTCGGTCCAGTAGAAGGCCGCCATGAAGAACTGCAGTGTGTCGCCCTGCTCGAGCATCAGCTTGCGGTACATCACCATCTTGCCGACGTCGTATCCGGCGAGCATCAGCTGCCAGTCGGCCTGCGATCCTGCTAGCAGGAACACGGCGCTGGCCGCGGCGTCGCCTCGATCGAGGACCGACGCGGCGGTCACCGTGCCGCCGTCAAGGTCGAGGGCCAGGGTGTCGCCGTCAGCACCGGCGGGGGGGTCCCGCACGCTGAGCGCCAGGCGGCCGGTCACGAACGGGCGGACCATCTCGATCCAGTCCCAGAAGTCCTGCAGCTTGCTGGCCTTGCGCTCATCGCCCGGCCACTCGTTGATGGTGGCCTGGCAGGCCTGCGCCCACGCCGCGGTCATGAACCGGGTCATCTCATCCCCCCGCCAGCGTCGGCTTAACCATCCCCAGCATGTCCTCGAG
>Ga0208220_1000238_pt1 | contig 22984 bp, 18 predicted proteins | sample NGESurdeep092012_9_FD_184484 | JGI IMG/M metagenome (GOLD analysis project Ga0208220, IMG submission 184484) | Arctic peat soil microbial communities from Barrow, Alaska - NGEE Surface sample F53-1 deep-092012 (SPAdes) | ecosystem: Environmental > Terrestrial > Soil > Wetlands > Peat ...
CCACGGCGCGGAGCGCATAACCGGCCAGGGCAAAGGCCGCTAGCAGAGCCAGCAAGTGCAGCGGATGCGCGCCGTACCAGCGGCGCACCCGCCTGGTCCGCCCGGTCAGGCCGATCGGGCCCCTCATGCCTGCTCCATGAAAGTGATCTTGTTAACCCACTTCGTGTTGTGCACGCCCGGCGCGGCCGGGATGACCGTCCGGGCCGGGTAACCGTGGTCGCGCGGCAGGTCAGTGCCGTTGACTCGCAGGGCGAGCATCGACTGCGGATCATTGACTTGTGCCGCGGACAGGTCAGCCGACTTAAACGAGCCCTTCCGCTCGATCGACTCAACGAGCGCGCCGCCCGGATGGTTCACGCCCGCCAATCGCGCCAGGTCGGCCAGCCGTACCCCGGACCACCTGGCGGCCACCGACCAGCCCTCCACGCAGGCGATCGGGAGCACCGCCGACTGCTGGGGCAGCGCCGCGACCTGAGCCCGGGTGAGGGACACCTGCCGGGAGCCGACGAGAACCAGCCGGTAGGCCGGGCCGACGTCGGCGTCGGTCAGGCCGATGGTGGCCGCCGTCCGGTTGACGGGGAGCTCGCCCGACTGAGCGGCGGACAGGCCGCGGGGAGCGAACAGCGCGGTTCGCCGCGTCCAGCCGCCGATCGACTGGCCGGCCACCAGCCCGACCAGGGTGAGCGAGCCGCCGGCGACGGCGGCCAGCAGCCCGCGCCGCGAGATGGTAGGAGCCGCGGGCGCGGGCGCCCGCAGGCCGACCGGATCCGGAGCCTCGGGCTGGGTCGCCGAGAGCGGGGTGCGCAGCTCCCGCCGCAGGCTGCGGGATCGCAGGCCGGCCCGCATGTGCGGAAACTTGAGGATCACGTGGGTGACGAACCCGGCGATGAAGACCCAGGCGCCGTACAGGTGCGCGGTGTAGAAGGAGAACGGGAAGACGTAGAAATTCTGGATGTCCAGGATTCCGGTGGCGAACTCGAAGAGCACGCCGCCGACGATCATGACGAGGCTCAGCCGTTCCAGGGCCTGGGCCGCCGACCGCACCGGCGGCCAGGAGAAGAGCTTGGGCAGCACCGACCACAGCTTGGTGAGCACGATGGGCAGCAGCGCGAGGCCGAGCGTGACGTGGATCCCCTGGTTGACTCGGTAGAGCCAGGCCGGATCGGTGGGCCACGAAAATAGGTAAAACTTCAGCAGGTGGCCGCCCGGCGTCTCGTCATTGCCGGGGAGCCGGGGGTTATAGGAGGCGTAGGACAGCAGCCCGGTCACCGCCATCACCGTCAGGCCGCCCAGCAGCACCAGGCCCAGCACGGAGGTCAGCCACAAGCCGCGCAGCGGGCTGCGCCAGGTGCTGGGGCGGAAGGGGCCGGGCGGCGGGTGACTCAGCGCGCGAGACGCGAGCGCCCCGGGACTCAGCTGCGCCGTCAGCCGGCCCGGCGCTGCGGCAATCCGGCCCAGCTGCCCGCCGGCGCGTGCCAGCAAGGCCGCCGCGCGCCGCGCAAGCGCGCGGCCGCGCCGCGCCGCGCCCGCAGTGGCCAGCCCGGCGGCCGCCCCGGCGAGCAGCACCAGGAACGTCGCGCGACCCGCTGCTCGCGGCCGGCCGGCCGGCCGCGGATGGGCAGGCGGCAGCTCGTGATGGCCGGCAGCGTCGTGACGGCCGGGGTCCCGCTTCCCCGTCATGATTGCGAAGCTAGCCAGAATGCCGGTCAGATCGCAGCCTGCGGTATGACCGGTAACAATGTCGTAAGGCCTGGCGAGCGGCGGCGTTCCCGCCCCTGGCCTGCCCCGCTGCCGCTACCGGCGGCGGCAAGCCGGCCGGCCCAGCCGGGCTCGCCGGCCGCAAAGCCGGCCGGACTGCTCCCGGCCGCAGTCCCGAGCGGGCTGCCTCCGGCCGCAATGCCGGCCGGGCTGTTCCCGGCCGCAGGGCCCGCCAGCCTGGCCCCGGCCGCAAAGCCGACTGGACTGCCTCCGGCCGCAGGGCCCGACGGGCTGCCTCCGGCCGCAGTGCTCGCCGGGCTGGCCTCTGCCGCCGTGGCCGCCGGATGCCCTCACGCCGCGGTGCCCGCCGGGCTGCCGCCGGCCGCGGCGCCTACCGGCTGCTCCAGCAGGTCCCGGAGGGCGGCCGCGAAGCGACTCTGCGGTGCCTGCCCCGCGACCGCGACCGCGTCGGCCGCGGTATCCACGTCCAGGCACCGCGGCAGCTGGTGGACGCGCAGCCCGGCCGCCAGCAACCGGGCCAGCTGCACCGCGCCCGTGTCAGCCGTGGACATGGGCACGCCCAGGACCAGGCGCGGGTCCGGCCGACGCAACCCCAGCAACCAGAAACCGCCGTCGTGAGCGGGGCCGAACGCGGCGTCCGCGGTGCCGTCGGCCAGCGGGCGAAGGGCCGCCTCCAGCAGCTCGGGGGTGACCTGCGGCGTATCCATCCCGATCAGCACGACCGGCACGGACAGCCGCGCGTAGGCCTCGCTGAAGGCAGCGGCGATCCGCTGATCCAGTCCGCGGCCCCGCTGCGCGATCACGTCACAACCGTCCGGCAGCCAGGAGCCCGGCGCGCCGTCGAGGGCGACCACGGGCCGGGCCGCGGGCACCTGGACCGCGGCCGTAAGGGTGTCCGCCAGCGCCGCCTCCGCGAGCCGCGCCGCCTGCCACGGGCTGAACGGGGGCGTCAGCCTGGTCTTGACGCGCCCCGGCACGGGTTCCTTGGCGATGACGACGACCGTCCCGCGCACTCCGCCCGTCCCGCGCACTCCGCCCGTCCCGCGCATGCCGGTCATGCCGCGGCCAGGACCTTGCGCATGTCCCGGACGGTCCGCAATGTCCCGCCTACCGTGCCGGTAACCTTCGATTTGCCGGTTCGCGGCCGGTACGGCACCTCCAGCTCGGCGATCCGCCAGCCGTCCGCGGCGGCCTTGACGACCATCTCCAGCGGATAGCCGAACCTGCGGTCGGAGATGCCGAGCCCCACGAGTTCGGCGCGGCGCGCCGCGCGCATCGGGCCGAGATCGTGCAGCCGTACTCCGCTACGGCGGCGGACCGCGCCGGCGATGGCCCGGTTGCCGAGGCGCGCATGCAGCGGCCAGGCGCCACGGCCCTGCGGGCGGCGGGCGCCGAGCGTCAGGTCCGCGGAGCCGTCCCGCACCGGGCCGGCGACCAGCGGCAGGTCGGCGGGGTCGAGCGATCCGTCCGCGTCCATGATGCAGACCAGGTCGCTGGTGGCGGCCAGCAGGCCGCCGTGGCAGGCGGCGCCGAAGCCGCGCTGCGGGACGTGCACGACCTGCGCCCCGTATCGCGCCGCGATCTCGGGCGAGCCGTCGTCGGAGCCGTTGTCAGCGACGATCGCCCGGTAGCCGGGCGGCATCCTGTCCAGCACCCACGGCAGGGCACCGGCCTCGTTGAGGCAGGGGAGTATCACATCGGTCACCATGATCGGCACCCTAATGGCGGCGGAGCGTCATCGACCCTTACGGAAATGTGACGGAACGTTGTCCGCCGCTGAGATCAGAGGTCCGGCCGTGTTTGCTGCAGGCATGCGCATACTCATCACCGGCGCGGCCGGCTTCATCGGCTCGCACATCACCGACGCGGCGCTGGCCGCCGGCCATGACGTCCGCGGACTCGACTCGCTGACCCCGGCCGTGCATGACGGGCGGCCGGCCTACTGGCCGGCCGAGGCGGAGCTGGTGACCGGTGATGTCCGGGATCCGCGGGTGGTCGAGCGGGCCCTCGACGGCGTGGACGCCGTCTGCCATCAGGCCGCACTCGTCGGCCTGGGCGTGGACCTGTCCGACCTGCCGCCCTACTGCGATGTCAACGTGACGGGCACCGCCGTCCTGCTCGAGGCCATGGGACGGCAGGAGGTGTCGCGGCTAGTCCTGGCCTCCTCGATGGTGATCTACGGCGAGGGCCGTTACGAGTGCCCGGAGCACGGGCCGGTCCAGCCGCCGGCGCGGGAACGCGCCGACCTTGAGCAGGGCCAGTTCGAGCCCCGGTGCCCGGGCTGCGGCTCGGATCTGCGCACGGCGGCCGTCACCGAGTCGGCCCCGCTGGACCCGCGGAACGTGTACGCGATCAGCAAGGCGGCCCAGGAGCAGCTAGCCGGGGTGTGGACCGGCCTGACGGGCGGCTCGGCGGTGGCCCTCCGTTATCACAATGTCTACGGCCCGCGAATGCCGCGCGACACGCCCTACTCGGGGGTCGCCGCCATCTTCCGGTCCGCGCTGGAAGCGGGCCGGGCGCCGCGGGTGTTCGAGGACGGGGCGCAGCGGCGTGACTTCGTGCACGTCGCCGACGTGGCCGCGGCCAACCTGGCGGCCCTGGACTCCGGCCGGCCGGGCCGCCTGCGCGCCTACAACGTCGCCAGCGGCGAGCCGCACACGATCGGCGAGATGGCATCGGCGCTGGCCGACGCGTTCGGCGGCCCGGCCCCGCAGGTCACCGGCGAGTTCCGGCTGGGCGACGTCCGGCACGTCGTCGCCTCGCCGGAACTGGCCGCCGCGGAACTAGGCTTCCGCGCGCAGACCGCGTTCGGCGACGGGATGGCGCAGTTTGCCCGCGCTGAGCTGCGCAGCCCGTCCCGCGCCCCGCAGCTCAGCCTGCGGCCCAGCTAACCGGGAATCCGCGGCTCAGCGCCTGTTACCGCTCAGCCCGCACTGCGCCCGCACTTGCGCGTCGGCCGGCAGTCACACCTGCTCGGCATCGTGGCCGCGGTGGCCTGCACCGCCGTGCTGCGCGTCTGGGCGTGCCGGGGATCGCTAGCGGTCGACCAGGCCGGCGGAACGGTCGAGGAGGTCAAACGCGGCCGGCTGGGCCAGCCGCGTCGTGGCCGGGCGGGCCGGGCGCGGGAACGAGGCCCCGGACACCAGCGGCAGCCGGATCATGAACTGGCAGCCGATGCCGACGTTGCGCACCGCGATCTGCCCGGAATGAGCCTCGATGATGCCCCGGGCGATGCTGAGTCCCAGTCCCGCGCCCTCGGTCGGACCCGGCGTGCGCGCGGTCTCGCCGCGGAACGCCACGTCGAAGACCCGCGGCAGATGCTCGACGGGGATCCCGCCGCAGGAGTCCGACACGCTGACCGTCGCCATGCCGGACTCCTCGTCGCCCAGCACCTCGATCGTGCCGTCGGACGGGGTGTGCCGGATCGCGTTGGTCACCAGATTGCGCAGCGCGCGGCCGACCTCGGCGGTATCCGCCATGACCGGCCGGCAGGCCGCCCAGGACCCGTGCAGCCGCACCCCCTTGGCCCGGGCCAGCGGCTCCGCGCTGGTGAGCGCCTCGCCGATCAGCTCGCCGAGGCCAACGGGGCGGCGTGACAGCCGCAGGGCCCCGGCGTGGATGCGGGACAGCTCGAACAGGTCATCGATCATCAGCGTGAGCCGGTCAGTCTCCTTGCGGATCTGGGTGTGGTAACTCCCGACCGTGTGGCGATCGGAGACGACGCCGTCCTCCAGCGCCTCGGCCATGGCCCGCAGGCCCGCCAGCGGCGTCCGAAGGTCATGGCTGACCCACGCGACCAGCTCGCGGCGGCTGGCCTCCAGCGCGCGCTCGCGGTCCCGGGCCTCGGTCAGCCGGGTATGCGCCCGGGCCAGGGCATCCGACAGGCCGGCCAGCTCGGCGGGCAGCACGGCCGACGGCCGGTGGTACTCCCCGCTGCGGCCCACCTCCTGCACCGCGCCGAGCAGCAGGCGGCTCGCCGCCGACACCCGCCGGCCGATCAGCAGGGAAACGGCGAAGCCCGCGATACCCGCGATGACGACGACCGCCATGACCAGGTCGAGGTCGTCCTGGGAGATCAGCATCTCCCGGGCGATGACCGCCACGCCGGCCAGCGTCGCCGCCACCGTGACGGCCGCGATCACGGTCAGGATCGTCCCGACCGAGCGGGCCGCGACCAGCCGCAGCGCGACCAGCCCGGCCAGTGATACCACGATCGCGACCCCGCCGACGGTGTAGCAGACGGTCCACAGGTCGGCGGCCGAGATCATGCTTCCTCCGGTTCATACCTGTAGCCCACGCCCCAGACCGTGACTATCCGTCGGGGCAGCGTGGGATCGGGTTCGAGTTTCTCGCGGAGCCGGCGTACATGCACGGTGACCGTCGAGGTGTCACCGAATGTCCAGTTCCACACCTGGTCGAGCAGTTCCTCGCGGGTGAACGCCTGGCGCGGATGGCGCATGAAGAACACCAGCAGGTCGTATTCGCGCGAGGTCAGGGCGATGAGCGCCGAGCCGAGCCGGGCCTCGTGGGCCCCCAGATCGACCTTGAGGTCACCGTCGCTGAGCACGCCCAGCGGCGGGGTTCCCGGCAGGCCGCCGCCGCGAGCGCGGCGCAGCACCGACCTGACCCGCATGGTGAGCTCGCGCGGGCTGAACGGCTTGGTCACATAGTCGTCGGCGCCCGTCTCGAAGCCGACGACCTTGTCGGTCTCCTCGCCGAGTGCGGTCAGCATCACGATCGGGATCGGCCAGTGCTCCCGCAGCCGCCGGCACACCTCCAGGCCGCTGATGCCCGGCAGCATCAGGTCCAGGATCACCAGGTCCGGTGGCTCCTCCGCGACCCGGCGCAGCGCCGCGTACCCGTCATGCACGCATTCCACCAGGTGGCCGTCGCGGCACAGGTACCGCCCGACCACGTCGACCAGGGTCGCGTCGTCGTCCACGACCATGATCCGGCCCGGCGGATCCGGGTTACTGAGCATCGGATACCTCGCTATCGGGACAGCTCGCCGTCCCCAAGACTGCGCGTTCCCGCGCGCTAATGCCCACGGTAACGGGCGTGGGCAGCATTGCCGACGATCTGGCGATACGTCATGGCTTCGTAAGGGTCGCCTGGCCGACGGCGCCGCTAGGCTGTCGGCCTCGTGGCAGGCCGCGGCGCGACCGTGCCCGGATACTCGCGGAGGGGCAGGAAATGGCATGATCGGCGAGCTCTACGAGCAGGCCCTGGTGGGCACGGCCGTGGCGGAAATCGAGCACGCCGACGGGACTGCGAGCCCGCTGCCCGTGCAGAGCTGGCTGCGGGCGGCGCCAGGCGACGAGTCGGTGCTCGACCGCTGCGCTGGCCCGACCCTGGATGTCGGCGCCGGACCGGGACGGCTGACCGTCGCGCTGGCCGAGCGCGGGGTGCCCGCACTCGCCATCGACATCACGCCGCAGGCGGTCAAGCTGGCGCGGTCGTCGGGCGCGCTGGCCCTGCAGCGTGACGTCTTCGGCCGCCTGCCGGGGACCGGGCGCTGGGCGACGGTCCTGCTGGCCGACGGCAACATCGGCATCGGCGGCGATCCGGAGGCGCTGCTGCGCCGGGCCCGTGCGCTGCTGCGGCCCGAGGGATCGGTGGTGGCGGAGGCCGGCCCGCCCGGCTCCCGGTCGCGGTCGGAGCAGGTCCGGCTGCGCGCCGCCGCGGGCCCGGGGCCGTGGTTTCCGTGGGCGTGGATCGGCGCCGACCAGCTCGCCACGCTGGCGGCCGCGACGGACCTGCAGGTGACCGAGAGCTGGTCGGACTCCGGTCGCTGGTTTGCCGTGCTCAGCCGCCCGGCCGACCCCGAGCCTTAACGGCCGACCCCGAGCCTTAACGGCCGACCCCGAGCCTTAACGAATGCTTACGGGGCGGCCGCTCCGCTTCCCCAGGGCCCGTGTCGGCTGAGAGCGTCGGCGGGTGGGCCAATGGATGCGAGCTGGACAGATACCGGGGCGACTGCGAGGTCGCTGGCTGCGAACGGCCGGATCTATCTTGGCCGCGGCCGTGCTGACCGCCGTGACCGCGCACTGGGTGCACAGGTACTCGGCGCCGCTGCCGAGCTACGGCATTCTGTGGGCGGCGTTCGGCGCGGGGGCGTGGCTCGTGCTCGGCGTCAGCCGCCGCCGCGCCGTCCCGCTGATCCTGCTCGGCGGTATCGCCATCCAGCTCGCGGCGCTGTCGGCGCCCCCGCAGGGCAGCGATGACCTGTACCGCTATATCTGGGACGGCCGGGTGCAGGCGGCGGGCATCGACCCCTACAGCTACGTGCCGGCTGCGCCGCAGCTCACGGGCTTCCGGGACTCGTTCCTGTGGCCGGCGAAGGCGCCGTACTGCGTGGGCCTGACCGGAGCCACCGCGGTCAGCGCGCAGCCCGCCACGGCCCAGGCCTCGACCACGCGGCAGGCGGCCGGAGGGCGAGGGCTGCCGCCGGGCTGCACGCGGATCAACCGGCCCCGGGTGCACACGATCTACCCGCCGGTCGCCGAGGCTTACTTCACGGCGGTCGCCGAGGTGTCGCCGCCCAGCGCCGGGTCCTTCCCGATCCAGGCGGCCGGGGCCCTGCTGGCCATGGCGACGAGCATCCTGCTGGTCGTCGGGCTGCGGCGGCTGGGCCGCGATCCGCGCTTCGCGGTGCTCTGGGCCTGGTGTCCCGTCGTCGGCCTGCAGGCCGGAAACAACGCTCACGTCGACGTGCTGGCCGCGTTCCTCACCGCGGCCGCCTTGCTGGTCCTGGCCCGGCCGGGCGGGCGGCGCCGGGCCATCGGCGGCGGGGTGCTGCTGGGCCTGGCCATCGCGACCAAGGTCACCCCGATCCTCGCCGGGCCGGCGGTGCTGCGCAGGCGCCCGGTGACGGTCGCAGTGGCCGCCGCCGCGGCGACCGGCGCCGTGTACGTGCCGCACCTGATGGCGGTCGGCAGCCGCGTGATCGGGTTCCTGCCCGGCTACCTGGCTCAGGACGGCTACACCGCCGGCAACCGATTCGCCCTGCTGAGCCTGCTTGTACCCGGGAAATGGGGCACGCTGGCCGCCGTCGCGGTGCTGGCCGCGGTGGGCGTGGCCGTGCTGCACCGCACCGACCCCGACCGGCCCTGGCGCGGCGCCGTCGTGATGACCGGAGCCGCTCTGGCGGTGACCACGCCGACGCTCCTGTGGTACTCCATGCTGCTGGTCGTGTTCGTCGCGATGGACGGCCGGGCCGAGTGGCTGGCGCTGGCCGCCGCCCGGTACCTGACGCCCCTGCACCCGCTGCCGCACCAGACGCTGCCGTACGCGGCCCAGTTCGGCTACGGCGGCGCGCTGCTGGTCGTGGCGGCGGTCACGCTGGTCCGGCGGATCAGGCGGCCCGCTGACCGGCCGGGCACGCCCGTCGAGCCCGCAGCGCGCCCGGCGCTCCAGCCGGCGACGGCACCCCAGCCGGTGTCAGCCGGATGAAACCGGCCCCGCCCCGCGAGTCCGCGGGCGGGTAGCATCGCGGTGATGCGGCACGAATCCTGCACGGTTGTGGCCCTGGTCACCGCGGCAATGCCCGCAGCCAGCGGCCCCGGCGAGGGCGGTCCCGCCATGAGCAGGCCCGGGCCCGGAACGCGACCGGCCGGGACCAGGTCGCCAGGTCCTGGCCCGGCGGGCCTTCCGCTGGGCAGCGTGGCCGCACCACTGCTGGTGGCCGAGCCGCTGCTGGCCGAACTCGACAGCTCGGCCAACGTATCTGTCGTCCGGCCGCCAGCGGCCGACGGCGGCCCGGTCGAGTCCGCGGCCCTCGCGCTGGGCCAGGCGGCCCGCAGGTCCTCGCCGTTCGCGCTGGTTCCCGCGGATCCGCTCGCGGCAGTGGCCGAGCAGTGGCAGGCCATGTGGGACCTGTTCCGTGGCGGCATCCCCGGGGCGGTGCTCTTCGACGAGCAGGCCGCGCATGCCCTGTCCGCGTGGCGGGCCCGGCGTTTCGAGCTGCCCGACTACTACCTGGTGCTCGCCGCGGCCGCCGGTAACAGCGCGGCCGTCCCGGACTTCTACCTGGGCCCGCTGCGCGCGGTCCGCCCGCACCGGGTCGTGGTGGTCGCCGCCGCCGACGGACCCGAGCAGGCGGCCGGGGTACGCGACTCGCTCCGCGCGCTGCGGCACGGCCCCTGGTGGCCGCCGCTGGACGAGCTGCTGGATAGTACGCGCCGGTTCTTCGCGGGGGGCCTGGCCGAGGCGGCCACGAGCCTCGCTACTGCGCCGCGCTGATGCCGCTCATCAGCTGGCGAACCATGGTGGCCGCCAGCTCGTCGTCGAGCCGCCCGTGGCCAAAGAACAGCCGGTAGTAGACAGGCGCGTATAGCTCGTCCATCACGGCCTCGAGGTCGACCTCCGGGCGTATCTCGCCGCGCTCCACGCCGGAGTGCAGAACCTCCAGGGCCACGGCCCGGCGCGGGGCCAGCCACCGCTCGCGCAGGGACCTGGCGATGTCTGGATCAGACTGTGCCGCGGCCACGAGGGCGCGCATGAGCGGCCCGGCGGTCGTATCCCGGAACAGGGTGACCAGCGCGCCGATCTGCCAGGTCAGCGCCTCGCTCGTGGAAAGCCCCTCCGGGATGGCCAGCGTGCCCGCGACCCGGTCGAGGAACCCGTCCAGCGCCACGGCACCGCGCGATGGCCACCACTTATAGATCGTCGCCTTGCCGACCCCGGCCCGGGCCGCGATGGCGTCCATCGTCGCCGCAGGCAGGCCGCCGCTCAGCATCAGGTCGCCGGCGGCCGCCAGGATGGCCAGCCGCGACTTCTCGCTGCGCGGGCGGCCGCGCGGACGGCGGACGGCGGCCTCGGTGTCACTCATGTCCGGTCCTCGCCTGTCTGGCCCTCGCCTGTCTGGCCCTCGTCGTCGCGGGTGGCCGCGCGCGCGGCCACCGCGGCGCCCTGCCCGGCCCGGCTGACCCGGGCCGCGCCACGCTCGGCCCCGCCGCGCTCGCGGGTGAAGTCGTACAGGTAGATGCACCCGGCCAGCAGCGGCAGGATGGCGCCGAACACGGTGACGCCGGTCCAGCCGTGGGTCTCATACAGCCAGCCTGACACCGCGGATGCGAGCGACCCGCCGATGAACGCCGAGGTCATGTAGACGGTATTGAGGCGGGCGCGGGCGTCCTCGCGCAACGCGTAGATGTCGCGCTGGCTGAGTACCTGGTGGCCCTGCACGGCCAGGTCCAGCAGGACAGCGGCGGCGGCCAGGGCGATAATGCTGCCCGATGCGGCGCCGGCCAGCGCGAAGGCGGCCACGCCCGTGACGATGCCCACGCCGCGGCCCAGCCGGCCGAACCCGCGGTCCCCGATCACCCCCGCGACCAGCGCGGCCGCCGCCCCGCCCGCGCCGACGAGGGCGAAGAGCGCGATGTGCAGCTGAGACAGGTGGTGGGCGTTGATGAGCTCGTAGGCGATCGACGTCCAGAAGCAGCTGAACGCGCCGAACATCAGCGCCTGGGACGCGGAACGCCGGCGCAGGACCGGCTCCTCCCGGACAAGCTGCAGGGCCGAGCGGAGCAACTTCCCGTATTTAACGGTAGTCCCGGGCCGATGCTCGGGAAGGATCCGCCACAGGGCCACCGACAGGAGCAGCATCGCCCCGGCGGAGATCAGGTAGATGCTGCGCCAGCCCCAGGCGGCCGCCGTCACGCTGGCGAGGGAGCGAGCCAGCAGGACGCCGAGCAGCAGGCCGCTCATGACCCGTCCGACGTACTTGCCGCGCTGGTCGGGGGGCGCGAGGTGAGCAGCGAATGGCACCAGGACCTGCACGACCACGGACGTTACGCCGATGCATACCGACATCACGAGGAACAGCGTGAAGTCCGGGGAGAAGGCGGCCACGGCCAGCGCGACGGCCGTGATCAGCAGCGTCCGGCAGGAGAGCTTGCGGTTGGCCAGCACGTCACCTAGCGGGACCAGGAAGGCCAGGCCCGCCGCGTAGCCGAGCTGGGTGGCCGTCACGACAATCGCCGCCGTGCCCTGGCTGACGCCGAACGTCCTGGCGATCAGGGCCAGGAGCGGCTGAGCGTAATAGAGGTTGGCGACCGTCAGCCCGCAGGCGACGGCCATAGTCAAGATCACCACGCTCAGGCCAGCCTGACGCCGGCCGCCGGCTGACTCGTTGCCGCCCTCGCGGCCGCTGGGCGGCAGGCTGGTCGTCGGTGTCGCGGTCACTGGCGCTCCCCCCTGGTTGCTTGGACTGCCTTGATCTCCAGGCCTGCCCTGATCTCCGAGTCACTAATTTCTAAACGGTGTGTCTAGAATATATCTCATGTCCACCAGCGGTGCCAAGCCGTCCCCACTCCCAGCGGGGAGAGCGCGGGCCACGACCACTCAATAACTAGACACCGCGTTCTGCGCCTGGACCATCTCACCAGGGAGAAGAGGCCCGGCCAGCGCCCCGGACCGGCCGGGCGGCCGGGCGGGCGGATACTGGATCATGACCAGTCAGGCGATCGCCGCCGTCCAGTCCGCCGGCCTCGAGCATCGCGTCATCAGGCACGGTCCCGTGCGCAGCCTGGCCGAGGCTGCCGCCGCCCGCGGCGTGGCACCGGCCGATGTGGTCAAGACCATGGTCGTGCGGCGCGGGCCAGACGACTTCCTGTTCGTCCTGGTCCCCGGAGACAGGACCATCTCCTGGCCGAAGCTGCGCGGGCTGCTCGGGGTCAGCCGGCTGTCCATGCCGGACGCCGCGGTGGCCACGGAAGTGACCGGCTACGAGCGCGGCACGATCACCCCGCTCGGGTCGACCGTGGCGTGGCCGGTCATCGCCGACGAGCGGATCGCCGGCCGGCAGATCTCGCTCGGCGCCGGCGAGCACGGCGTGGCGATCGCGGTGGCCGCGGATGACCTCGTCCGCACCCTCGCGGCAACCGTCGCCGACGTCACCGACCCAGAATCCTGACCGCGCCACCCGCGCCACCCGCGCCACCAGGCCGTCGCGGCACCGGCGCCCGGGGACCGACGAGGGTCGGGCCCGACAGAACTTTATCCCCATAATCCGGATAACACAGCGCACTACATCGGCCCTCAGTCGAACACTGCGAGCCTGCCCATTAAGCAGCCATTCTCGGGCTGCTTGTTATTCACTGGGTGAAGCGGGCAGATGTCTGCCTTCCTTGTCACGTTATTGCCGCCACGATGATCAACACCGCGCAAGCGGGAGGAGCTGGGAACAATGACCGATGCATCATTCGTGCCACTGCCGGGCAGTGAGCGCGGCTCGCTGCCGGCGGCCGAGCCGGCCGGCACCCTCGACGGGACCGAGCGCATTGAGGTCACGCTGGTCACCCGCCGCATGGCGGCGCTGCCACGCACCGCGGCGGGCACGCCCGCCCGGATATCCCGTGACCAGCTACAGCAGCAGCACGGCTCCGACCCGGCCGACCAGGCCCTGGTCGCCGAGGTGCTCAGCGGCCTGGGCACCGGCATCGAGGTGGTCAGCCGCGATCCCGCGGCTCGCCTGATGACCATCAGCGGAACCATCTCGGCCCTGTCGGATGCCTTCCGCGCCTCGCTCAGCCTGGTCACCAGCCCGGCGCCCGGCGGCGGCACTGTCCGGCACCGGTACCGCGAGGGCGGGCTGCAGGTACCCGCCGCACTCGGCGGCATCGTCGTGGCCGTCCTCGGCCTGGACGACCGGCCGCAGGCCAGGGCGCACTTCAGGCAGCGGGCGGCCGCCGCGACCAATCAGGTCTCCTATACGCCGCCGCAGGTCGCGGCCGCCTACCAGTTCCCGGCGGGCACCGACGGCAGCGGCCAGCACGTGGCCATTCTCGAATTCGGCGGTGGCTTCGCGACCAGTGACCTGGACGCCTACTTCTCCAGCCTGGGCATCACGCCGCCCTCGGTCACCGCCGTGAGCGTCGCCGGCGGCCAGAACGTGCCCGGCAAGGACCCGTCCGGCGCGGACGGCGAGGTCCTGCTGGACATCGAGGTGGTGGGCTCTGTCGCGCCAGGTGCGGCCCAGCTCGTGTATTTCGCGCCCAACAGCGACCAGGGCTTCGTCGGGGCGGTCGCCGCGGCAGTCCACGCCACGCCCGTCCCGGCGGCGATCAGCATCAGCTGGGGCGAGTCGGAGGACGCCTGGACCCCGCAGGCCCGCACGAGCCTGGACTCGGCCATCGCCGACGCGGCCGCCATCGGCATCACGGTGTGCGTGGCGTCCGGCGACAACGGCAGCGGCGACGCCGTCACCGACGGCCAGCCGCACTGCGACTTCCCGGCGTCCAGCCCGCACGCGCTGGCCTGCGGCGGGACGAGCCTGCAGGCCGATCCGCAGACGGGCGCGATCAGCTCGGAAACGGTCTGGAATGACGGCGGACAGGGCGGCGCGGGCGGCGGCGGGGTCAGCGATGTCTTCGCCCAGCCCTCCTGGCAGGCCAGCGCCGGGGTCCCGGCCAACGCGGCCGGCAACTCCGGACGTGGCGTCCCCGACGTGGCCGGCAACGCCGACCCGGCCACTGGCTATCAGATCCGGATCGACGGCCAGTCGGCGGTCATCGGCGGAACCAGCGCCGTGGCTCCGCTCTGGGCCGCGCTCGCGTGCCGGCTAGCGCAGGCGGCGGGCCGTTCGTTCGGCCTGATTCAGGAGATCCTGTACGCCGGCGTCGCGCCGGGGCAGCCGGTGGCCGGGCTGCGGGATATCACCAGCGGAAATAACGGTGCGTATAGCGCCGCGCCCGGCTGGGACGCGTGCACGGGACTCGGGTCCCCGAATGGCTCGGCGCTGCTGACCCAGGTGAGCGCCACACCCGCTTCGTAACGAGGGTGGCCCGGCGGCCGGCCGACCCGGTCAGCCAGCCGCCGGGTTACCGAGGACAGCCGGGGCGCCGAAGCGGCGCAGGACCTCCGGGACGGCCACGGTGCCGCCCTCGTCCTGGAAGTTCTCCATGATCGACAGGAGCGCCCTGGCGGTGGCGCCGGTCCCGTTGAGCGTGTGCGCGAATTCCAGCTTGCCGTCCCGGCGGAACCGTATGTCGAGCCGCCGGGCCTGGTAGTCGGTGGTGTTGGAGCAGGAGGTGATCTCGCGGTAGCGCTGCTGTACCGGGAACCACGCCTCGATGTCGTACTTCTTCGCCGCCGGCGCACCCAGGTCGCCCACCGCGATGTTCATGACCCGGTAGGGCAGGCGCAGCTCCTGGGCGATCTCCTCTTCGTAGGACAGCAGCTCGTCATGGAGCTGGGCCGACTGCTCGGGCAGGCAGTAGACGTACATCTCCACCTTGTCGAACTGATGCACCCGGAACATGCCCTTGGTGTCCTTGCCGGCCGCGCCGGCCTCCCGCCGGAAGTTGGTGGTGAACGCGGTGTACCGGGCGGGCAGCTGCTCCTCCTCGAGCCGTTCCTCGGCGTGAAGGGCGGCGAGGGCTACCTCAGAGGTTCCGGTGAGGTACAGGCCGTCCTTCTCCAGCTTGTAGAGGTTGGACTCCTCGGTCGGCAGGAAGCCCGTTCCGTACATGGCCCGCTCCCCAGCCAGGACGGGCGGCAGGACGAGCAGGAACCCCTTGCTGGTCAGCTTGTCGATGACGTACCTGTACAACGCCATCTCGGCCAGCGCGACATCGCCGATCCGGTAGGCGAACCGGGAGCCGGCCAGCCGGGCACCCCTGGCCATGTCGATCCAGCCGCGCGGCGAGCCCAGCTCGGTAGCATCCCGCGGCTCGAACCCGAACTGCGGCCGCTCTCCCCAGGTCCGGACAAGCTGGGCGTCTTCCTCGTCCATGCCGTCGGCCGCAGTCGGGTCGGGCAGGTTCGGGATCCGGTCCAGCAGCTCGTCGCGCTCCCGGCCGGCGTTGGCCTGGTCCGCCTCGGCCGCCGCCAGCTCCTCCTTGAGCTCGCGCAGCTCCTCGATCTCGGCCGGTCCCGGCGGCCTGCCCTTGGACGACCTCTTCTGCGCCGCCCGCAGCGCCTCGGCCCGCTCGGTGTGCGAACGCCAGCTGGCGTCCGCGACCAGTAGCGCGTCGAAGTCCGCCGCCGCGCCGCGCCGTGCGAGAGCGGCCCGGTACCGGTCGGGTTCCTGCCGTGCAGCCTTGACGTCAATCACGGGCGCGAGTCTAGCCGGGCCGTCGCTGCGCGGCAGCTCGGTTACGGCGCGGGGCAGGACCGGGAGGCGGGCCGGCCGGGGCCTGGGCCGGCTCGTCCTGCGGGCCGGGCGACTCGCCGCCGCGCCGGCCGGACCTGGTGGCCAGCACCGAGCCGCCCAGGATCGCCGCGAACGCCCCCACCATCGCCGGCGTCAGCCGCTCGCCGAGCAGCCAGACACCGCCGGCGACCGCGATAGCCGGGTTGATATAGGTGATAACGCTGGCCCTGGCCGGCCCCGCCGCCGTGATCAGGGCGAAGAAGATCACGAACGCGACGGCCGTGCAGATCACGGCCAGTCCGGCGATGGCGGCCAGCACCTTGGCCGACGGAAGCGCGGCCGGCCAGGTCAGCGCAGCCAGCGGCGAGTACACCACCGACGCGAACGCCAGGCAGGCCGCCGTCATCGCCAGCGGCGGCAGGCCGGCGAGCTTTCGGCTGGCGATCAGCGGCCCCGTGGCGTAGCACAGCGCCACGAGCAGGACCTCGCCGACCGATCCAGCGTCGCCGCCAGGAGTGCCCGGCCCCACCAGGAGCCCCACCCCGGCCAGGCCGACGAGCAGGCCCGCCCACCGGATCGGCGTCAGCCGGTCCGTCCCGCCGGTCAGCCGGCCCAGCACGGCGACCAGGATCGGGACTGACGCGACCAGCAGGCCGCTGAGCGAGCTCGACAGCCTGGTCTCCGCCTCGGACAGCAGGAGCCAGGGCACGATGATCTCGATGAGGGCGAACAGGGCCAGCCACCGCCAGTGCGGCAGCAACGCCGCGAGCTGACGCCGCCGGATGGCGACCGGCAGGAGCAGCGCCGCGCCGACGGCGACCCGCGCCAGCACGAGCACGGGCACGGGCACACCGCCCACGGCGACCTTGATGAGCAGATAGGGGATGCCCCAGATCACGCTCATCGCGGCGAACATCAGCCAGCCCCGGCGACTCACAGCCGCTCCCTCCGCCCGGAATGCGCCGGAACCCGAACCGGCCCGGCATCCAGAGTCTGCGGCACCGGGCGGCACGGGTCTTGAACGGTCTTGCGGCGCACCGAGCCCCGTTAGCCCGGACCTTCCGCATGGCGCATCAGCACCGCCTATCAGCGCGGGCTTATCGGCGCGGGCGTATCAGCGCACGTGTATCAGCGCAGGGCGCGCAGGCTACACCGTCAGGCATATCCCCAGGGTGCCGACCTTCAGGCAGCTCACGCTCGGCGTAGGCGACGGGGAAGCCGACGGCGCCGGGGGCTGGGGCGGGAGGCTCGGGCCAGGGCCGCCCGCCGACGGCGATGACGGCGAGGGGGACGGCGACGCCGACGCCGAGGCCGAGGCCGAGGCCGAAGGCGTCGGGGAGGCGGAGCGACCCGCGGACCGGGAGGGACGCGGCGACCGGCCCGGCTGGCCGGTCCGCGGCTGGCCGGTCGGCGCCGCCCCGCGCCAGCCGCCGATGGCACCCGGTTGATTGTCGGGCGAACCGGACTGCGGCTGCCGGGGACCTCCCAGGGCCGCGCCAGGCTGCGGGAATGGCACGATGGCCTGCGGCTCGCGGAGCGTGAGGGTGCCGGAGGCCAGCATGATGTACACGAGGGTCGCCGTCGCCGCGATAATCACCGGCGGAAACAACAGCAGGGGATGGCCCCGGAAGGCGACGGCGCCGTTGCGCAGCGTGGCCCGGACCTGGTCCACCGTGACCGCGGCCGCCACACCGGCCGCCGACAGCTGCGGCCCGTGTCCCATGCTGGCGCTCCGGCGCACCCGCAGCAGCGCCGCCCGCCGTTCGGCCGGAGTAAGGCCGGGCAGCAAATAGATGATCGTGCTCTGGCCCCGTGCTTCAGCCCGGACATGTAATCCGGCCGGCAGATCTGCGTATCGAATCTTGATCACGGCACGACCTCGTGACAGGCCCAGCAAAGCGGACATTCGGACGTTCATAACACACGATCTGTGACGACCATATCACTGTGGATAGCTGCAATTCCACGGACAAGCGATCTTCCGGGCGGCGATGGGCGCCTCGCGGCGGCCGCGCTGCCGGCCCCGGCCCCGCCGCCCGGGAACGGCGGCTACCCTCACCAGAACCGTGCATGTCGCATCACTGCCCCGCTTTCCGGCGGACGCGGCGCTCGCGAGGTAGCCGGGGGGCGCCGGTAACCGCGCGGGGGTAGCCGCCGGGGCATGCTGGCCGCGAGGCGGAGGAGGAACCGTGCTACTGAGGGCCGTGCTACTGAGGGCCGTGCTACTGAGGGACTGTGCTGCCGACTAGAAAACACGGCGACGGCGCCAGCCAGGGTGACCGGGACCGGACCAGTCCGGACGGCCTGCGCACCGCGCTGCCCGCGCCCTCCGTCCCTCCCGCGTCTTCTGTCCCTCCCCCGCTTTCCGTCTCTCCCCCGCCCGGACCTCTCCCGCCGCCGCGCGGACTGCGGACGTGGCTGGCCGTGGCCGTGGCGCTGGCCGGCGGCCTCGGGCTCGCCGCGGCCTTCCCGCCGGGCGGCTTCTGGCCACTGGCCGCCGCCGGGCCCGCGTTGCTCGCCGTCGCGCTATGGCGGCGCAGCCTGCGCGGCTCCTTCCTGGTCGGGCTGGTGTTCGGCGTCGCCTTCTTCACCCCGCTGCTGTCCTGGGTGCTGAACGTCGCCTGGTACGCCTGGGCCGCGCTCGCGGGGGCCGACACCGTGATCTTCGCCGTCCTCGCAGTAGGCCAGCGGCTGCTGCTGCGGCTGCGGGCCTGGCCGCTGGCGGTGGCCGGCTGGTGGGTGGCCGCCGAGGCGGTGCGCGATCGCTGGCCGTGGGGCGGTTTCCCCTGGGGCCGGCTGGCGATGAGCCAGGCCAGTGCACCGACTCTGCGCTGGGTGGCGATCGGCGGGCCGTCTCTGCTGACCTTCCTGCTGGCGCTGGCAGGAGCTTGCCTGGCATGGCTGATCCTCGGCTCGCCGGCCCGTGGTTCGCCGGCCCGTGGTTCGCAGGACGCGCCGGGCCGGGAGGCGCCGGGCCTGGTAGCGCGGGGGCGGCTGCGGCGCCGGGCCCTGCCGGCCGTGGGCCTGGCGGCCGCGGTGGGCGTGGCCCTGGCCGGTCCGCTGCTCCCGGTCGACGAGGCCACCCCGGGCGCTCCCGCGGCGGTGGTGGCCGCGGTGCAGGGCAATGTGCCTCGGGCCAGGAACTTGCCGGACCTGCTGCGGGCGAACACGGTGACGACCAATCACGCGGAGGCGACCCTGCAACTGGCGGCCCGGGTGCGATCCGGCGCGGCGCGAGCGCCCGACGTGGTCATCTGGCCGGAGAACTCGACCGATCAGGATCCGCGGCTGAATCCGTTCGTCTACGCCGCGATTGCCCAGGCGGTCAAGGCGATCGACCGCCCGCTGCTCGTGGGCGCGGTGCTGCAGAATCCGGAACGCAACTCCGGCCAGCTGTGGCTGCCGCGCCGTGGTCCGGTCCAGACCTACCTCAAGCGTCAGCTGGTCCCGTTCGGCGAGGTCATCCCCTTCCGGAGCTTTCTGGACCTGTTCACCTCGCTGCCCGCGCTGCAGCCGGTCAACTTCACGCCGGGTCACCGGGCCGTGGTGTTCCACCTGGGCAAGGTCCGGCTGGGCGACGTGATCTGCTACGAGGTCGGCTTCGACGGCCTGGTCTCCTCCGAGGTCGCGGCCGGCGCGAACCTGCTCACGGTGCAGACCAATGACGCCGACTTTGAGCTCGACGGGCAAACGGGCGAGACCCTGCAGCAGCTGGCGATGGCACGGGTCCGCGCGGTCGAGCACGACCGGGCCGTCGTCGTGGCCTCCACGACCGGCGTCAGCGCGATCATCGCGCCGGACGGGAAGCTGCTTGCTCATTCCCGGCTCTGGCAGCGGACGACGGTCGAGGCCAGGGTGCCGCTGCGCACCGGCACCACGCTCGCGGACCGGCTTGGCGGCTGGCCCGAAGGCCTCCTGACCGGAGCCACCATTGCCGCCCTGGCCTGGATGATCGCCGCCGCGGTCGCGGAGCGGCGCAGGCTGAACCGAGCCCGCGCTGGCCAGCAAGGCCAGGAGGCCGGGAGCGCCGCCCCGAGCTGACCACGGAGCCGGCCGGACGAACTCGCAGCTTCTGGCACCAGTCCGGCCCAAGACCACCGGGGCGGGCCCCAGAATGGAGCAATGGCACACCGACGCTGGGCAGCACTGCGGCGCGCCGCGACGCAGCCAGTCCGGTATGCCGTGCTCGTGGCGGGTGCCCTGCCCGTCCTGGCGTTTCCGGCCCCGAACCTGGAGCTCCTGGCCTGGGTCGGCCTGGTCCCCGGCCTGCTGCTGATGCTGGCCGCCCCCACGCGGCGGGAGGCGGCGGTGCGTGGCTGGTGGTTCGGCACGGGCTACCTGCTGGCTGCCATGTACTGGCTGCTGCCCAACCTTGGCCCGGGGCTGCTGCTCGTCGCGATCGTGTTCGGTTTCCTGTGGAGCGGGGTCGGGCTGGCCGTATGGGCGACACTGCGCCCGCCGGTGACCTGGAAGGGCGCGACGGCCGCGCTGGCGATCGTGCCCAGTGCCTGGCTGGTAACCGAGTGGCTGCGGTCCTGGCAAGGCTTCGGCGGCCCCTGGGCCGTCCTCGGCGTCAGCCAGTGGCAGCATCCGGCCGTCCTGGCGCTGGCCGCCGTCGGCGGTGTCTGGCTCGTGACCTTCGCGCTGGTCGCCGCCAATACCGGCGTCCTGATCGCGATGGTCTCCCGCGGCCTCGTGCCGCGGCTGATCGGCTGCTGCGGAGCGCTGGCGGCCGTCGCCGCGGGACCTGCCGCGTTCGCGCTGACCGCCCCGAGCCCGGCGCCCCGGCAGGTGACCATCGCGCTCGTGCAGCCGGGCCTGCACCGCGCGCCCGCGCCACGGGTGACCGCCAGCGAGCGGCTGACCGCGGGGCCGGGCCGGAATGCGGACCTGATCGTCTGGGGCGAGAGCAGCGTTGGCTACGACCTGGCCACCAGCCCCCGGCTGCGGACCCGGCTGCGGGCCCTGTCGGCGTCGGTCGGGGCGCAGATCCTGGCCAGCCAGGATGCCCAGGGCGGGGCCGGGGCAAAATCGAAGGCGGCCGTGCTGATCGGCTCCAACGGCATCGACGGGCAGTACGTGAAGACCCGGCTGGTGCCGTTCGGCGAGTACATCCCGTTCCGGTCCGAGCTGGGCTGGCTGTCGGCGATCAGCCGGGCCGCACCGCAGAACATGACGACCGGGAATGGGGCGCATGTGCTGCAGGCCACGCTGCGCGGCGGCCACAGGCTGTCGATCGGCGTCCTGATCTGCTTCGAATCCGCGTTTCCGGACATGTCACGGTACGACGCGAATCACGGCGCCCGGGTGATCATCTACCAGACGTCGGACTCCACCTTCCAGGGCAGCTGGGCGCTGGAGCAGCATGCCTCGCTCGGGGCACTGCGCGCGGCAGAAACCGGCAGGCCGGTCGTCCAGGCGGCGCTGACCGGCGACTCGGCCGCTTATGACGCTCGGGGACGGCTGCTGGCCTGGGCCGGACCGGCGGACCGGGGCGTCGTGGTCGCCTCGATCCGGCTGCCGCCCGCGTCGGCCAGGACGCCCTTCGACCGCCTCGGCGACTACGTACCGCTGACCGCGATCGCCATTGTCGTGATCGCCGCGGCGTTCGGGCTGCTGCGTGGCCTGCCCGGCCGGGGCGTCCGGCCGCCGTCGGCTCGTGGGCGCGCCCAGACCCGCATAGTCTGGACAGACGGCCGCGCAACGGACAGGTCCGCCCCGGTGCCAGGAGTTCCGGACGGGCCTGGCGGACATGAGGCGGCCGCCGGCGAATCCTAGCCGGGGCCGCGCGCCGCCGATCTCCGGCGGGGGCCGCGGCCTGGCCCCGGAAAGTCGGCGAAAACGGCAACCGATCCGGCCCCGCCGCCGTCAGAACCTTTGGGAGGTCTACCGTGCCCGTGAGTACCCGGCCCCGTAGCGCAGGCGCATCAAGTCCGCGCCGACGCCGATCGCTAGCGGCCATCGCGATCTGCGCGACCGCGGCCGTGCTGACGGCCGCCTGCTCAGGCAGCGGTGGCTCGGGCAACGGCAGTGCGGGCAACGGCAGCTCGAGCAGCGGCGGTACCGCGAGCAGCCCGGCCGCCAGCCCGTCTAATGCCGCGGATTTGACGATTAGCCCCGCCAACGGGAGCAAGGACGCCCAGCCGGGCCAGGGAATCACGGTCACGGCGGGCCGCGGCAAGCTCACCCACGTCTCCGTCAGCGCGGGCTCAGCACCGGTCAGCGGGCAGCTGGACGCCGCGGGCACCACGTGGCACAGCACCTGGACCCTGGGCGTCGGCACGACGTACACCGTCACGGCCAGCGCGACCGCGCCCGGCGACAAGCCGGTGACCCAGACCAGCACGTTCGCCACGCTGACCCCCGCGCGGACGTTCCAGACGATGATCTTCGAGGGATCCGGCCAGACCTACGGCGTCGGCATGCCGCTCATGCTCACGTTCAGCCAGCCGATCGTCAACAAGGCGGCGGTCGAGCGGTCCCTGCAGCTGAGCACCTCCAAGCCGGTCGCCGGATCCTGGTACTGGGACGGCGATCAGAAGGTGAATTTCCGGCCACGCGGATACTGGCCGGCGCATACCAAGGTGAGCTTCACCGGGCACCTGGATGGAGTCGAGGCCGCGCCCGGACTGTACGGGGATCACACGCTCACCCAATCGTTCAATATCGGAAGCTCGCTCATCGTGGTGGCCAGCACCGCCACCCATCACCTGGACCTGTACCGGGACGGGAAGTTCTACCTCCGCTGGCCGATCAGTAGCGGCAAGCCCGGCGACAACACGCCGAACGGCACGTACGTCACCATCGACAAGGGCAACCCGGTCCTGATGAAGGGCCCGGGCTACAAGCTCGAGGTGCCGTGGTCGGTCCGGTTTACCTGGTCCGGCGACTACCTGCACGACGCGTACTGGTCGGTGGGCGAACAAGGCTTCACGAACGTCAGCCACGGCTGCGTCAACCTCTCCCCGGCCGACGCCGAGGCTTATTACAAGATGGAGGTCCCCGGCGACCCGGTGACCGTCGCCGGCAGTCCGCGAGCCGGCGTTTTTGACAACGGCTGGACCGAGTGGTTCCTGTCGTGGCACAGGTACCTTAGCGGCAGCGCGCTGCACGAGGCTGTCGAGGCTGGCCCGGGCGGCAGCAAGTTCGTCAGCCCGTCCACGCTGCCCG
>Ga0208220_1000239_pt1 | contig 22957 bp, 28 predicted proteins | sample NGESurdeep092012_9_FD_184484 | JGI IMG/M metagenome (GOLD analysis project Ga0208220, IMG submission 184484) | Arctic peat soil microbial communities from Barrow, Alaska - NGEE Surface sample F53-1 deep-092012 (SPAdes) | ecosystem: Environmental > Terrestrial > Soil > Wetlands > Peat ...
GGCTGGAGGCTCACCAGTCTGGAGATTGACGCGGTGCTGCACACCTTGCGGGAGGTGGAACTTGTAGTGGGAGGGGTTGCATGAGCGCGCGCAGGAAGCGCGGGTTCGTTGACCCCAACCAGATCGAGTTCGGCATCATCTGGCGGACGTTGAACCGTCCATTCCGGCTTCAGGCCGGGGATGTCATTCCGTTCAACGGGCGGCTCTGCCGCGTCATCCACGTCAACGAGTGCGCGGCAGTTGTAATGATGAATCGGCCAGTGCGTGATTTCAAAACACGCTTTGACAAGCCCGTTCGTTTCCATCAGCCGCCCGTGGTGTTCCGCATCTCGCCGCAATCCCAGGTTCCCATCCTCAACCGCAAGGTATGAAACGATCCAGACGCAGGCTGCCGGTTCCGCAATGGGAATTCGGCTTCACGCCAAAGACGTTCAACCTGATCGTCGAGACTGGCGTTGACGGTGAACGCATTGCACACGAGAGCAAACAAAAGGAGCATGAGCGACAGATTGCCGATAAAGCGCAAAGTTCCCTGTTTCAAAGGGCATGATACAAACACAAGGGCGATCCGTCAGGGTCGCTCTTTTTTCATGTTGCCGCTTCCGGCAATTCTGCCCGTCTTCATCAAAACGGTGCTGGGAGATACGCTTCACACTGGCAGTTCATTTCAAAACCACAACCAAAGGAGAAAACTATGCCCAACTGGTGCAACAACAAGCTCGTCGTGATTGGACCGGACGGAGACGTTGAGCGGTTCAAAAAAGCAGCCATCGGCAATTCACCGTGGCACGCGGGAGAAGAAAAGAAAAACGTCCTCAACTTCCACAGCCTCATTCCCGTCCCGCCAGATGTTTTGGCGGCTGGCTATGGTCAGGCCGGTTACGAATGGGAATTGAAAAACTGGGGCTGCAAATGGGGCGCGTGTCACGCCGAACAGGTCGAAGAGTGGGAGGGACATCTCACCTATTTCTTCGACACCGCGTGGTCGCCGCCCATTCCGTTCCTGTCAAAACTCGCCCCAATGTGGCCCACGCTCACCTTCCTCCTCGATTACGAGGAAATGGGCATGGGCTTCAAGGGCATATCCAAAGTGCAGGGTGACGCAGTCGAGGATCATTGCCTCGACCTCTGAAATTCAACCAACAACAGAAAGGAAAAATATGAATGCAGTTATGGAATCAAAAGATCAAGTCACCTTGTATTACCGCGAAGGTTCATCGGACAAGGTGTATCAAACTTCAATTGAACCGATGGGCGACGAGTTCGTCGTCAACTTCGCCTACGGACGACGCGGGTCAACCTTGGTGACCGGGACGAAAACGAGTTCACCCGTGGATTATGACACGGCCAAGAAAATCTTCACCAAACTGGTCAACGAAAAGAAAGCCAAAGGCTACACCGAAGGTGAGAATGGCACGCCGTATCAGCACACGGACAAACAGGCGTCGGGGATTTTGCCGCAGTTGTTGAATGCAATCGAAGAAGCCGACGTTGAGCGGTTCTTGCACGATGATGACTATTGCGCCCAGGAGAAATTCGACGGGCGGCACCTCCTGATTCGCAAGCAGGACGAGCACATCGAGGGTATCAACAAGAAGGGATTGCTGGTCGGATTGCCGGAAACCGTGTCCGATGACATCCGCAAACTGTCCGGCAGCTTCATCCCCGACGGTGAATCCATCGGCGATGATTATCATGTTTTCGACTTGCTCGAATGGAATGGCGAAAACTTGCGACCGTTGCCGTATCGGAAACGGCTTGAGCGTTTGGCGAGCCTGTTATTAACCACTGCGAATCATCCTCACGTCAAGTTGGTCGAGACCGCATTCACGTCGCTGCGCAAGTTCACACTATTGCACTGTTTGCGTCGTGAAAACCGCGAAGGCATCGTGTTCAAGCGGTTGGATGCGCCCTACACGCCGGGCAAGCCCAACAGCGGCGGGCCGCAGTTTAAATTCAAGTTCACCGCCACGCTGTCGGCGATTGTTGCCAAGGTCAACCCCCAGCGCAGCGTGGAGATCAGCCTGTTCAAGGGCAGGAGCTTGATTTCGTGCGGTAACGTCACCATACCGGCCAATCACGAAATCCCCACAGTCGGTATGGTTGTGGAGGTGCGGTATCTCTACGCCTATCGCGCCAGCAATGCCCTGCATCAGCCGGTGTATATCGGTTCGCGTGATGACGTGGAACCGGGCGAATGTCTGGCCTCGCAGTTGAAATTTAAGGCAGAGTAAAAACACAGGGGCGATCCGTTACGGGTCGCCCTTTTTTCATGTTGCCGCTTCCGGCAAATCTTGGCGTCTTCATCAAAACGGCGTGGGGGCATAGGATTGAGCATGGATAGTTCTTCAACAAACCCATAACCAAAGGAAATATATGAACATAAAATCGTATGAACGAATCACCGAACGCATCGTTGAACTGTTAAGCCTAGGCACTGTCCCCTGGCACAAGCCGTGGAATGTCTCAACCGGATTGCCCCGCAATCTCGTCACCCAGAAGCCGTATCGCGGCATCAATCCGTTTCTGCTCATGGCGGCAGGCTATGAATCACCGCACTGGCTCACGTTCCGCCAGGCCATCCAGCTTGGCGGCAGCGTGAAGAAGGGCGAAAAAGCCTGTCCTGTCGTGTTCTGGAAACAGATGGAATTGACGAACAAGGAATCGGGCGAAGTTGAAAAAATGCCGCTGCTCCGTATGTATTTCGTCTTCAATTTCGCACAGTGCGAAGGGCTGAAGAACATACCGGCCGAGGACACGAGCGCCTTTGTCGCAACCGAGGCGGCGGGGATCGTGGCGGGAATGCCAGAGCCGCCTCTCATCAAGCATGGCATGGCACGCGCCTACTATTCCCCGGCCAACGATTCGGTCGGGATGCCGGAACCCAAACGGTTCGCGAGCGAGGACGCCTATCACGCGACCCTCTTTCACGAATTGGTGCATTCCACCGGCCATGAAAAGCGGTTGAAGCGGCAGAGCATCACCGAACGCAACGGCTTCGGCTCCGATCCCTACTGCAAGGAGGAATTGATCGCCGAACTTGGCAGTGCGTTCCTGTGCGGCCATGCCGGCATCGTGGACCGGACGATTGACAATTCGGCGGCGTATCTTGAAGGCTGGCTGAAACGGTTGCAGGAGGACAAGACGCTCATCGTCTATGCGGCGGCGCAGGCGCAGAAGGCGGCGGATTTCATCCTGGATCGGACGTTTGAAAGCGAGGCCGTCCATGCCTGACCTGGAAAAGTCAGCTAGTCGGCGTAGCCTGAAAATCGAGGCCGTTGGTGATTCCTTTTATCGGAAAATAAAGCCACGGATTCGGTTGAGCGGAGACTGGCTGGAGCAGGCGGGGTTCAGGCCCGGGCACCGGGTGGAGATATTATTGTCGAAACCCGGTGAAATGTCGCTTCAATTCAAGGAAGAAGCACCGGGCAGTTGATGAAAATTCATGTTCCTGTCGCATAATCCCCGCGCCGCTGGCCGGGGATTTTATTTGTCTTGAAAACTTGTGTTTTGCATCCAAAATGCGTCATCTTTACATGAAAATTTAATCGTGGTAACATTCATGCAGATTTGGGGAATCAATGTCTCATCAAATGCCCTGAATCGTCGGTAAATTTTTAATTCAAATCAACACTTATGAAAAATAAATCTATCTGGATTTTTTTAGTGATTATTGTGGCGGTGATAGTTGCAATCGTCGCCGTCAAAAAATCAAACAATCAGTCCTCGCCCGCGCCAACCCAACTTATTCCAGTCACGGTCAACCAGGCATTTCAGCATTTGCTATACATCGGCCTGTATGTCGCCAAAGACGAGGGATTTTTTGAGAAACAGGGATTGGACGTGAACATTCAAACCGGCGGTGGTGATGCACAGGCGTTTTCCGCCTTGACCAGCGGCAGCGCGCAGTTCGCCCAAGGCGATCCGTCGTTCGTTGCAATTGCAAATGAAAAAGGTTGGGATGGACGGGTCGTTGCCATGGCAGTAGATCGCGTGGCGATTTGGGGCGTAACTTTCAACAAAAACATCAAGCCATTTACCGACCCCACAGGCTTCAAGGGGCTGACGGTCGCCACCTATCCCGAACCGAACACGTCTTACGTTGTCCAAAAGCAGCTTGATCTTCAAGCTGGCTTAAAAATTGGCGACGATGCCAAAATTCTCCAAGTCCCGTTCGGAACAGAACTCGCAACCTTGAAAAACGGCCAGGCCGACATCGCGCAAACCATTGAACCGAATGTTTCGCAGGTGGAATTGCAAGGAGGCACGGTGGTCTTCTCGTATGCCACCGCCTATGGACCGCTCGCATTTACCGGCGTTCAAACCTCGGAGGCAGAGATTCAGCAACATCCAGAGGTGGTGCAAAAATTTCTAAACGCCTACGAGCAGGGGCTTCAATACATACAGAATAACTTTGATGGCACGGTGGCGATTGCCAAAAAGGAGCTTCCCACAATGGACGAACAAGTGATTCGCACGGCGTTACACCGGCTGATTGATTCAGGGAGCATTCCTGCACACGCAAAAGTCGATCCGACATCTTGGCAAAAGTTGTTACAAATTCAGGTGGACGTTGGCAATTTGAAACAGCTTCCAACAAAAGACCTCATTGACAATAGTTTTGCAACCCAAGCTTTGAATGCCAAATGAGTGTTCAAATTACGATAAACGTCAACCATGCCTTTGATGGTTTCCTTTACGCGCCTCTATTTCTCGCTTCCAAATTAGGCTACTTTCCTGAATGCACCAAATTGGTTTTCCAAAATGGTGATGCGGCGTGTTTAGATGCGCTATGTAAACATAGCAGTTCGTCGAATGAGAAGCATTGGTTCGCAATCTGCGATCCTTTTTCACTCGATTTTTCCGCAAAAATTCCAGAGCAGGGCGATGATATTTATGTTGTAGGATGCTTGATTGATAAACTTCCTGTCTGGATTTACAATCCAGATCATTCCATTGACCCTGTCAACAAGGAGGAATTTTTAGAGCGTTACAAAGGCAAACTTAAAACGCTAATCTGTTACAAAGAAGGAACGACCGGATATTTGATAGGCAAACGGCTCAAAAAATTGTTTCTTAAAGACAGCAACCTAGAGGAGAAGGAATTCGGACAAGAATTTACTTCTACAATTGCAAATGATGCTGCGGTGGCAACCTCTGACGTTCTGCGGATTGTTCATAATGGGTTAAATGATAAAAAAATCATCTTCAACTATCCTATGCGTAGCCCGGAAGAACTTAAACCATTTTTGTTCACGGCTATATTAACTCTTAAAAAGGAAGTTGTAAGCGACAATCTATGGGCTGTTCTGACGCTTCTAGCCGGAATCAGGCGGGCGACTGATTTGTTGCGGCAAGAAACTGTTTCTCAAGACTGTATTGATATACTTACCGAATGCTTTCAATCAAAACTTGTAGCGATGGGTGTTACAACTCCGGTTGAACAAAAAAAATTGATCAGCGATACAATTATTTATGCTTTTCAAGCGACCAAACTCTATTCAGAGAATCTTTATCCCGATAAAAAGGCTTGGGACAATGCAAAAAAACAGTGGGAGGAAATCACGGGAAAACAATTTGTTGACGCAGAGGAGCGTCATGACCCAATTCCAGCCCTTCTCATCAAGAGTGGGTGGAGAAAAAATGCCGACCTGCGAAATCATATCAATGATGGCTTTCCGAATCTTGGCACTGTGTTGGCGAGTGACGCCCTGAAATGGTATCATAAGTTAAGTCCAGTTTTGCTTGTCATTCTTGCCATTTCGTCTTTAACGGCTTTGCTAACTTCCTGCCATAGTGCAGCCAAACCTTTTGCTGATAATCTCTCATACATCATTCCCGCCGTCGTAGCATTCCTAATTCAAGTTGGATTTACGGTGAAGTTATGTTGGGATTTACTACGCCTTGAAACGAAAAGCTATGTCATATGTTTGACAACCGCAATTGGCGTCGGGCTAGCAATTTTTTACACCGCCATTGGCATGATTAAATAAAAAATAGGATGATTACAATAGATGATCTACGCAAAAGTTTTGACAGTGAATCCGTTTTATCGGGGTTGAGCTTTGTCGTGCCGGAAGGCTCCGTAGTTGCTATTGTAGGTCCAAGCGGTGCTGGCAAAACCACTTTGCTTAATATTCTAGCTGGAATTTTGACCGCTGATAAAGGCACCGTGCAAATTACTCAAGGTGCGCGCCTTGGGTATATGCTTCAAGAACCGGCGTTACTGCCGTGGAGGACAGTCGCTGAAAACGCACGTTTAGGATTGGAGTTAGTTGGTGGTTCCGAAAGCATCTCTACGGAATTCATGAAAAAGCTTTTTCAAGAATTTGAGTTAAACGGCGCACAGCAAAAATATCCAGTGCAATGCTCGATAGGAATGCAGCAGCGGACAGCCTTGATTAGAACGCTTGCCATTGAGCCGAACGTGTTATTATTGGACGAGCCGTTTTCGAGTTTGGACTACGACATCAAGCTTCGCGCGCAGATGAGTTTGACGCGCTACGTTGAGCAGAAAAAACCGGCGGTTTTGATTGTCACTCACGACATCGAAGATGCCATTGCCCTGGCTGACACGGTGATTGTCTTGTCGGCAAAGCCAGCCACTGTAAAGGCCGAAATCCACATTAACCTTGGTCTGCCTAAACACGACCCCGTCGCCGCGCGCACCTCACCGAAATTCCGGGAGTATTTCGAGGAAATCTGGCAACATCTTAAATACCTGCCTTCATGACATCAAACCGAGCCAAACTTTTTCTGTTCCGTTGCCTTCCCGCAATTATTTTGCTGGCACTTTGGGAATTGTTAGTTCGCGACAACACAAGGCTCATTTTCTTTTTTGGATCGCCCAGCAAGATTGCCAGCTATTTTGTGTCACGCCTAGCCGACGGTTCCTTACTAACTGATTTCGGCACCACCTTCGGAGAAGTCGTCGCTGGATTCATAATCGGTAATGTCTTGGGGACAGCCATCGGCCTTGCACTCTGGTTTTCGCGGTCAGCTTTTCTGGTAGCACGTCCCTATATTATTGCCCTGGGTTCTGCACCGTTGATCACCCTAGCTCCGCTGCTCATCATCTGGTTTGGAACTGGATTCATGGCTAAAATCCTCATCGTGTCTTTTTCCACGATGTTTGTCGCATTGTTCCAAGCATACAGCGGTGCTTCCGAAGTTGACCCGGAACATCTGAAACTCATGCAGAGTTTTCGCGCAACAAAAATGCAGACGTTCCGAAAGGTTGTCGCGCCAGCAGCCATTGTGTGGGTCATGGCGGCATTCCGCATGAACATTGGTTTTGCAATTCTAGGCGCATTTCTTGGTGAATTCATTTCTTCGAGTCAGGGATTGGGACATCTTATTGTCGTTGCAAGCGGGCTTTTTGATATTTCACTGGTGCTGTGTGCAGTCTTTTCGCTTGTCGGCATGGCCTTGGTGCTCACCTTCCTTTTGAGCCACATCGAAAAGCCGATTAAACATTTAATCGTTAAATATTTTTAGCCTTGAATTCCATCAAGCAAGCCTACCGTGACTTTTTGAACACTCCCGAAGGTGTTGCTTTGTATCGTCAATTCAAAAAGTTGCTTTATGCCCGGCAGGATTCCTTGGTTCAATGGCTTAATAATTCTGTCCTACTAACCCTGCCAGCCGCTCGAAAATTGAATGTGCGAGTTTGCGACATCGGCGGAGGCGACGGCGGCCGCATTACGCGCATCCTTCAATTTCTGCAAGGCAAGTTCAAGAACAGGTTTCGCCTCGACTTTATCGAGCAATCGGCACTGTATGTTTCAGAATTCAAGCCCCAACCGTTGACGCCATTTTGTCGTATCACAATCAATCACGGCCTGTTTGAAGATGCCAAGTTGACCGTTGGCAATTATGACTTGGTGCTATTGATCCACAGCATCTTCGCATTTGAAAATGGTGATTCAACCAGAAAAGTTTTGGATTTGCGGCGAACGGATGGGAACATCGTGATTGTCTCAAATGCTCCCAATAGTTTTTTGGGTGGCTTGAAACGATTGACCGACACGGACTATTCAGACAAGCGTTTTGAAATTGATGATTTGAAGCAGTCACTCCGAAAATCAGGTGTTGATTTCAGGCAGCAAACGACTTTCACAGAATGGGCAATTGACAAAAAGACTTGGAAGCGGGACATCGGCATCATTCTCAACTGGATTTCTCTGGGCCGGTATGATTCTCTTCCCAAGCGTCAGCAAATGGAAATTCAGGATTATGTTCGCAGACGCGGGAAGAAAAATGGTTCCAGAACTTTTTTCAAAGAGGAAGAAATTGTCCTTACAATACCTGATTTGCGCAGGAATAGGTCGGAAAGTGCTGAAACATCTATCAATCTGAACACGGCATAATTTATGTTCAATTTCTCTAAACCAAAACAGGCGGAAGTTTTAAGCCACTGGTATTCTCTCATCCCCAATTTCAACACGTCCACCAAGGATTTTTATGAAGCCGTCGAAAAGGAGTTGAAAGATCGCGAAGTCCCCGGCCTCGAAATGTCCCGTGTTGAATTCTCGGAAGGCGGTTTGCTTTCCAGCAAGCGCGAATATCTCCGCATGACGCGCGAACGATTGGTGTTCGACGTTTGCGCCGCGCCATTCGGCACGGCGTATTTCTTCAGTTGCCGTTTTGCCGAAATTCCATCGGTCATCAAATTGTGGCAATTGGCAATTCTCCTCATCGCGTTTCTTGTCACGGTGTATGTGGCATGGCGATATGAAGGGATTTGGCTTGGCTCGCTCATTTTGATCGCGGTGTTCGCATTGATTTTTTACACGCTCCGCAACGCCGTCTCCATGGGATTGCGCGACCTTGATTCGTTTCTGGTCAAAGACCCCATGTTTGGCCCGCTTTACGAGCGATTCTTTCGCAAGGAAACATATTATCGGCAGGACACGCGGCTCATGTATCTGGATATGGTGAACGCGGTGGTAAAAGCGGCGGTGGAAGAAACCACCGGCGCGGAGGGCATCAAACTGATCCGGTTCAACGAATACAGCCCGATTTTGAGCGAACTTTACAAGCCGGCAACTGTGTCATTGCCAAAGACGAAAGAATCCGCATCCTGATTTTCATGGCGCGGATTGACGAACAATTGACCGAACAATTTCACCAGTGGGAAATGCGCGGACGCGGCTGGCAGGTGTTCGACGAACCTGTTTCCATTGAACCGCCGTTCAGACCGTTCCACGGCCACTATTTACCCGACGCACCGGCGATTGACGACGGACGCAGACCAACTTTTTTAAGTTCGCTGGTGCAAAAATTGAGTGGGAAATTAAGCACAGCACCGCAGCCAGCGTCAGTTGAATCCGAGATGGAGGAAGAACCGGAACCGCAATTACTGGTTCGGGAAAAATTAATTGAATTTCAGGCATCGCTGCCGGACAAGCTCGACATCCACAAGGGGGCATTTGAACAGTTTCTTTTGAGCCTCTCATTGTGCCGTGAACCCATCGCATTTGAATTGCTCGGCACGCCCAACAAGGTGACGGCGCAATTTGCCGCCGCCGCATACGACGCACCATTGCTCCGCCGCCAGTTGCGGGCGCATTTCCCGGAGGCGCAATTTCGGGAACAGGAAGGCACGTTGGAAAAAGCATGGCTGGCGAGTGACGGCAACGAGGCGTTCGCGGTTGAGTTTGGGCTTGAACGCGAATTCATGCTGCCGCTCGCCAGCGGCAAACTCGACCCGTTCATCGGCATCATTGGTGCACTGGCAGGGTTGCAGCCCGGAGAGCTTGGACTGTTTCAAGTCCTCTGGCAGCCGGTGCAACATCGCTGGGCAGAAAGCATACTGGCTTCCGTCACGCACGCCGACGGCAAACCGTTTTTCGTCAATTCACCCGAACTGGCAAATGCGGCGGGGGATAAGATTAACCAGCCCCTGTTTGCAGCCGTTGTCCGCATCATGGCACGAACGGCGTCACGCGCCCGTCTTCATGAAATCGGGCGCGACCTTGCCGGTTCGCTGCGCGTGTTCGCCAATCCGCAAGGCAACGCCCTCATCCCGCTTCACAATGAAGATTACCCTTACCTTGAACATCTAGGCGACGTGATCGCCCGGCAGTCGCGGCGCACAGGCATGATCTTGAACAGCGACGAACTGACCGGCTTCGTGCATTTGCCGTCGAGCGCCGTGCGTTCACCCGTCTTGCTGCGTGATTCCGGCCGGACGAAGGCCGCACCAGCCATCGTGCGGCAGCCGCCCGGTGTTGTCATTGGCGACAACGAACATGGCGGCGAGACGGTTCCCGTCTTCCTCACCGCCGACCAGCGCGTGCGTCATACGCATATCATCGGGTCATCCGGCACCGGCAAGTCATCGTTGCTCCTGAATTTGATCCGGCAGGACATTGAGAACGGCGAGGGCGTGGCGGTGCTTGATCCGCATGGCGACCTGATTGACCAGATTTTAGGAATCATCCCCGACGACCGGATTGACGACGTGGTTTTGGTCAATCCGTCCGATGTAGATTTTCCCATCGGATTCAACATCTTGCAGGCTCATTCCGACGAGGAAAAAAACCTGCTGGCATCCGACCTTGTTTCAGTGTTCCGGCGGCTGTCAACCTCATGGGGCGACCAGATGGACACGGTGTTGCAGAACTCAATTCTGGCATTTCTCGAAAGCAGCCGGGGCGGGACGCTCGCAGACTTGCGCCGGTTCCTGCTTGAACCGCCTTACCGCGCTGAATTTTTACAGACCGTCCAAGACCCGGAATTGATCTACTATTGGCAGAAAGTGTTTCCGCAGTTGAGCGGCGGCAAATCCATCGGCCCGGTATTGACCCGGTTGCAGGATTTTTTCAGCCGCAAGCCGCTGCGCAACATGGTATCGCAGCGGGACAACAAATTGAATTTCGCGGACATCATGGACGGCGGCAAAATCTTTCTGGCGAAGCTGTCGGAAGGCTTATGCGGTGCGGAAAACTCCTACCTGCTTGGCACGCTGCTTGTGTCCAAGTTCCAGCAGTTGGCGATGGCTCGCCAGAGCCAAGAAGTGGCTCTGCGCAAGCAGTTTTGGTTATACATAGACGAGTTCGACCACTTCATCACACCGAGCATGGCGGAGATATTGAAGGGGGCGCGCAAATACCGGCTTGGACTCACGCTGGCGCATCAGGAATTGCACCAGTTGCAAAGCGACCCCAAGGTTGAGAGCGCGGTCGCCACGCATCCCTGCACACGGATTGTGTTCCGAGTCGGCGACGATGACGCCAAGAAACTGGGCGAAGGCTTTGAATCATTCGATGCAAGGAGCCTCAAAACGCTGGAGAAGTTCCATGCGATTGCCCGCGTTGAACGGAACGATTTTGATTTCAATCTGGCGTTGCGCAAACCGGACTTGTCTGAATATAGCGACGAACGGAAAGAGGCTGTCATTGCGGCGTCACGCGCCAAGTATGCCACGCCACGCGCCGAAGTTGAGGTGGCATTGCTCGCAAGCATTCGCGGTGGAGATAAAAAGCCCGAACCACCAGCAACCAAACCCTCTTCCCCGCCGCCGGTAATTCCGCACGTTCCAGAAGCGGCAGTGCCGCTTCCCATCATTGAAAAACCAGTTCCTGCCGTTATGGAAATTCCGAAAGCGGTGGAAGTTCCGAAGCCGGCGGTGACACAGGCCACCGAAATCCCGAACGTCACGGGTTCGGAAAAGAAAATTGAGGCGAAGCCAACGGTTGCAGCACAGGTAACGGCGGCAGAGCCGAAGGATTTAGGCCGGGGTGGAGCGCGACATAAGGCCATCCAGAGCCGGTTGAAAACGGAGGCGCAGAAACTTGGCTTCCATGCCGAGGTCGAGAAACAGTTGGCACAAGGCTCGAATGATGCCGCCGATCTGATATTGCGGCGCGGACAGGTTGAAATCGCGGTGGAGATTACCATCACCACCGGCGTTGACCATGAGTTTGAGAACGTGAAGAAATGCCTGGCAGCGGGATTCAACCGCGTGGCGATGGTTGCCACCGGGCGCAAACAGCTTGAAGCCATTGCCGCCGCCGTGCAGGGCGGACTTGGTTCGGAAGCTTCGGCACGCGTCGGCTACCACACGCCGGATGAATTTCTTGCGGAACTTCAGAAGCTGGCGAGGGCGACGGAGTTGCCGCCACCGTCAGAACCGATGGCAAAGACCGGGAAGATTCTTGGTTTTGAAATCACCCGGAATTTTCCGAAGCAAACTCCGGAGGAACAGCGGTTGAACCAGCAGGCCATCCATGAAGTGACGATGAAGGCCATGCATCCATGAACCATAGTTCAATTTACAACGATTTATTGCTACTCATGAGCACGGTGATAGACATTTGCAAAATTACCGCCATGCTATTATGTTCGCCTTCATGAAAACTTCCGCTGTTGACGAGAGCGACAAGCTTTTGGAGAATCCACCTGTGGACAAACTAAACGAATCAGTTACCATATCAGATATGACTACCAATGAAAGCAGAGGATAGAACATTGATCGAAAGAATTGAGGACAACGTCAATGCGCTGCTGAATCTTCACAAAAGGAGAGCTTGGCTTTTCTGGCTAATTATCCTAGCTAGCATAGTGATCCTGATACATCGCTTTGGTGTTGGGACTTGGTTGCAACGCTCAACAGAAGAAACGTCCACCGTCATTTCCAATTCAAAACAGGCTACATCTCTTATACCCGAAATCAAAATTACCGAACCCGATGACAACGGGCTTGCTATCTTTAAGATAGGCCCTGGCCAAGGCGGAACAGTAACAATTCGAGGACAAAGTAAAGGTATAAACTCGAATATGGCTATTCTCCTCGTGACTGTTGCATCTGATGAAATCGAGCGACCGCAATTAATCGGTGCTCCGGCTCACCCTGACGGCAATGGTGAATGGCAATCGGACATTCAAGTTGGAGATCAAAATAATCTTCCGAAACGTGACGACAAGTTTCTTGTAAAAGTATTTATCCTCGGAAAAATGAAGTATGACGAACTCCAGCAGAAGTCCATTGCTGGCGCTTTATCATGGCCAACGGAAGAGACAAAACTGACGCCAGCAGCTTCAGTCTCTTTTCAACTCGCAGAGAAATCCATAAACTGATGATTAACACCTATGAAATCTAAATTGATGATTATTGCGTTGGGGCTCGCCATTACAACTCGGATGCTCCATGCTGAACTGCCAGGCTATCTCACCAATTCTTTTGCAACCGAACGTTGGATAGCTTATTCATCCACGGGTAATTCACCAATGCCTGACAGCGAGGAAACTATCCGCTTGGACTTGGAGACACTCCATCGCGCCGGCTTTTTAGGTATCGTCACCTACGGTTGCGACGGATTAAAGAAACAGATTCCGAAGATTGCTAGAAGCGTTGGCATTTCCCACATCGTGCTCGGCATTTATAATCCAAATAACCGTGAGGAGATTGAGAATGCCAAAGAACTTGCCACCATGGTGGACGCCTATTGTATTGGCAACGAAAGCATTTTGGAAAAATCTCCACGATACAATATCACCGAATTAAAGGCTGCAATGGATGAGATCAGGCAGTGGACTGGTCGGCCGGTCACTACCAGCGAACAAATTGACAAATACTACGATCCGCAGGTTGGTGATCAGTTGCTGGACTTGGGTGACTGGCTATTTCCAAACGTCCATCCCTATTGGCATCGTATAACGACCCAACCTGAAGCTGCTGAATGGACGCAGGAACAATTTCAGAAATTAAGCGCCTTGGCGAAGGGCAAACCAATCATGTTTAAGGAAGTTGGACTTCCAACAGGCAGCGAAGACATTGAAGACAAGTCAGCAAACCAACAGACACAGGCTGACTATTATCTTTCGCTTCGCGCTCTCCATGTGCCATTTGTCTATTTCGAGGCATTCGACCAGGTTTGGAAAAAAAACCCACCTATTGAGCCATTTTGGGGAGTTTTTGATAAAGACCGAAAACCAAAACTTGTCGTTTCACAGTTGGGGCAACTGGTTCCGGGAGTGCAGATTTTGAGTGTGAAAAGTGAGGGGAAATTGCCCGTAAGACTCGCACCTGTCGGCGGGTTTTTTTACATCAGCGGAACGGTGTCCGGACTAGATGATGATCGCGAACTGATCATGTTTGTTAATACCGGCGATCCTGATGCGCCAGGATGGTTTTTTCAAATGTCGCCAAATGGAATTGGCGACATTGACGGTGAAAAATGGAGTGCTCAAGGGCAGATTGGCAATGCAAAGTCTCCGCCCCGTCAGGGGCAGAAAATTCATATCCGAATTCTTGCGGCATCAAAGCAGGATGCCAAACGCCTGCGCGACGAACGGATCAATAACGACGAATTGCAGAATACAGGTCTTCTTTCCCAAGACTTGCCGCAAGTCGATCCGCAATGGCGTGCTGATTTACGAGACATGGAACTAGACATTCCCCCATCTGGACCTTAACCACCGTCCTGTAAAAGTAATATACTTATGTCTAATGGAAACTGCTTTCCTCATCGTCCATAGTTGTTCACGGTTCAAGTATTCGTCCCGGAATCGCCCATGAAAACTCTCCGCAAACCCGTTCTGTCACGGGCTGCTCGACTCAATGCTGCAACTTCAGAGTTGTTAGTCAACGATTTTAATGTTTGAGAATGGGTGAATTGGTGATTACAACAGAAGAATTTGTGCTGGCATTTGTTAGTTCCAGAAGATCACTCAATAGATCTTCAGAAGCGTCGCTTACGTCTCTGTTGCGATAACCAACGTTGCTTTTTATAGCAATAATTAAATCCGGATATTTAGCAATATCGCCTGAATTTAGTTTAAGTCTTTTTAAGCCTACAAGTGCGCAGCTACGACTACGTTCTGTAGCTGTTGGGGACTCTTCGTTTTGACCTGTAAAAATGTTAGTCCTTATCATGTCTTTCTCAGATAACGCCATTGTAAATACTGGTATAACGCGACTGTCATTAGCTCCTTCAATTTCGGCTATTGCCCAAACCATATTGACCCGAATATCAAGGTCGGATTCCTTCTGATATGCGCTTATCAACTCAGAAATAGCACCATTGGCACTTGGACCAATTTTACCTAACGCGCGAACAGTATAAAACCTTACAACAAGGTCTTGGTCATTCAAATATTTGATAAGAGTTGGGACTAATTCAGCGTCTTGTGGACCCAAAAACTGAACCTCAGCCTGCGCCCGCTGCTGCATTCCTCTATCACCACTTTTTATATCGTTGATCCATGAAATGGCCCGCTCTTCGGCATTATTTAAGGGAGTTGGTGGTGTCTGGACGGTTTGAGCGTTGTCCGATGATTGGGCGCAAATATCACCTACAAAGATACCCGCAAGTGTGAATAGCATTATGTAAGATGTTGTTTTCATAGGGGAATAATCTTTTATCCTCGGGTCAGTCCTTATGATTTGGTGTCGCGGGCGGAGTCGCCGGTGTCACTTGACACTTCCCATTTGGTTTCTTGCCCACGACCAGCGTGGAGCTTTTTTGTGATTCTCTGCCTGCTCCGCAGATTTGCAAGGATTTTTTTCAAGTCCACTATCAGTTTTTCTCTGGCACAGTGTCGATATGTCACCAGTTGCGCCCTTCCACAGGCTTTTTCATGAAATCTGAAGGCACCTCCTCCGTGATTTCCATTGTTTTCATGCAAACCCTTTCACTTTTCCTTCATCCGGATGCCCTGCGGGCAATCTCAAGCGGGCTATTTTGGGCGCAACAGAAAAACGGGGCCGATCACCTTGAACTTTGAATACTTTTCAATCATCCGCGAACGCACTTTGACCAGGCTTTGCGACGGGGTTTCTTCCGCGTTGAAAACGGACGTGTGTGAGACGCCCAATTCACGCGCCGCCTCGGGACGCGACTTTTTCGCCTGTTTGCGAAATTGTCCGGCAAGTTTCGCCAAATCCGCCTCTGACAAGAATTGTTTTTTAGCCACGGGGCGAGGATAGATTGAAATATGTGGATTGCATACACTTTTTCCTTGCAATCGTGATTCATTTTCGGGTATGAAGTAGTATATGAAGGAAAATAGCGTCAAAAATAATTCGCCGAAGGACATGGGCATCTGGATTCGCGTTTCGAGCGACGATCAGGCCAGGGGCGAAAGCCCCGTGCACCACCTTGAACGTGCCAAGGCATACGCCGCTTCACGCGGCTGGACGGTCAAAGAGGTGTATGACCTTGCCGGCAACACCGGCACTTCCGGCAAAACCGTTAAAGAACATCCCGAAGCCCGGCGGATGCTCGACGACATCAAGCGCGGCCACGTCAGCGGCCTCATCTTTTCAAAGCTCGCCCGGCTCGCCCGCAATACCAAGGAGCTTTTGGAATTCTCCGAATACTTCCGCGACCACAATGCCGACCTGGTATCGCTCCAAGACGCGATAGACACGTCCACGCCTTCGGGTCGTATGTTCTACACCTTTCAGGCGGCACAAGCCCAATGGGAACGGGAGGAAATCGCCGACCGGCAAAAGGCATCCATTCTCATTCGTGCCAAGCTCGGCAAGACGATTAACGGCCGTGCGCCCTACGGCTATCAATGGAAAGACCGGAATCTGGTGATCCAGCCCGATGAAGCGCCCGTGCGGCGGAAGATGTATGAGTTGTATCTGCAATACCAGCGCAAGGGCACGGTTGCCAAATTATTGAACGCCGCCGGCCACCGCACCCGCGAGGGTTTCCTGTTCCATGATTGCGGCGTGACCCGGACATTGACCTGTCCGAGCGCCAAGGGCGTGTATTACTTCAACCGCACCCGCAAGACCGGGTCTTGGGCGGGGACGGAAAAGCCGGAGGCGGAATGGGGCAGGACTGAATGCGAAGCGATTGTGCCGGAAGATTTATGGAATCAGGTCAACCGGCTCATGGAGGAACAGTTGAAGAACTGGAAAAAGCCGGGCAAGGTGCCGATGAATCCGTTTGGCAACCGCATCTGGTGCCAGTGCGGGGGCAAGATGTATGCGCGGACGGATTCGCCCAAATATCATTGCCGCACTTGCAACCGGAAAATCCCGGTGCAAACCTTTGAAGAACTCATGCGCCATGAGTTGCATCAGTTTTACGGCTCGAAAGAGCAGGTTGCCATCCGCATGAATGACGCCCAAAAGAACCTTGTGGACACCGAACAGGCATTGGCGGCGTTGCAGCGGCAAATCCAGAAAGTGCGAGAAGAAATGGCACAGACGCACAAGCTCTACCTTGAAGGCGGAATCACAGTGCAAGGCTTTGGTCAATTCTACAAACCTGCCGAGGAACGCTTGAACCAGTTGCTTGACGAACTGCCGAAGCTGGAGGCGGACGTGGCGCGGATGAAGATCGACCAAGTATCCGTCGAAGAAGTCGTCTTTGAAGCGCAGCACCTTTACGAGCAATGGCCGAAACTGGACGTTGACCGGAAGCGGGCAATCGTCGAATCCATCTTTGACAGGATCGAAGTTGGCGATGGAAAACTTAACATAACCTACAGCGGCCTACCATCTTCTGAAGAACTGTGTAAAAGCCAGCAGCAGATGGCTCCGGCGACTTGTTAGGCAGCACCGATCTCATTCTATAAAAGGTTGTGCGAATTCTCCAGCCGCCACTTTGCTGCTTCTACAACATCGGCTGCAAATAAATCAGAAAAGCGAACTACGATAGCCTCAAATGTGATGTCAAGCTTACCGGCATCCCGCAAGGCTTTGAAACCCTGCTGTAAGTCTGCGCTTACCATGAGTCGGGACAAAGCTTCAATCTCGCCGTAATCTTCAATCATTTTACGGGTGCGGGTTGCGGCTTGTCCAATCGTCCTCTCGTAAAGAGTGATGGCTTGCGAAACTTCAGTAAGGAAACGTTCTTTGGACATAGTGCTTGTGCTGCCTAACGTAGAAAGCTGAGCCACAGCCGATTCAAAGCTTGGCGTGCCGACACGCTCAAACGCAAACCCAAAGCGACATCGGCTGTTGGCTCCGGCGACTTGTTAGGCCACGGCTTATCTATGCGAAACATAAATGAAAATGGAAATAATGTATCCAATAAATACCGCAAGCGTGCCCCACTTGACGATCTGATAAACAACGTGCCATCCGGGAAATCTGCGTATCTCTTTTGCAAAGCGCCGCTCCGTTTTGAGATTGCCGTCTGTCTTCCATCTAACCTTCCACATATTGATGCCGGTCTTTTTCCAGAGAAACAAATATGCGGCTAAGAAATAGACGCTAAGAATAACGCTCCAAACCGGAATCACCCACAAATATGGAAAGCTGGTGCTCATAGTGGCCTAACGAAAAAAGCTGAGCCACCGCCGATTCGCGACGTGAACCGCGATAGCGGAACTGCAAGCGCCAACGGCGGTTGGCTCCGGCGACTTGTTAGGCGGCATCATGGTGACTTCTCCATCTGCGAAATAAAAATGCCAAGCCGAACCCAACGGCAAACCACTGGGAAAACATCAACGCGAAATATAAATATGCACAATATGGAATGTGAACTCCATAACTTTGGGAATGCGCACTCAATTCAAGCGGGATAATGTTAATGTAGGCGAATGCATTCTGAATAACTCGGAGAACTGCCGGTGATGTGGCAGGCTCATGGAAAAACAGAAGCCAATAAAGGAGTATGGCTCCAACTCCGAAGCAAGCTGCGAATATAAAATGAAATCGGTGTTTTCGCATAATCGCTCACTGCCGCCTAACGTAGAAAGCTGAACCACCGGCGACCTGCGACGTGAACCGCGATAGCGGAACTGACAGCGCCAACGCAGGTTGGCTCCAGCGACTTGTTAGGCCACGAAAACGTGAATCTCATAATAAAATCAGGCAAATCAAACGCTCGCCAACCGACAGCTTCGCCCCGTCAGTTCGCACCGCCAAGCGCGAGCCTAAACCCAAACTAACTGTCGAATGTCGCCGCATCTCAACGCTAACTACTCAAATCATCGCCAGCCAAACCAGCTAACTCCAGCCTGAAAATGTCTCGTGGCCTAACGAAAAAAGCTGAGCCACCGCCGACTCGCGACGTGAACCGCGACAGCGGAACTGACAGCGCCAACGGCGGTTGGCTCCGGCGACTTGTTAGGCCGCGCTGCTTCGACTGGAAATGGTCTGCTCATCAGCTTGATAATCCAAAAGTATCAAAAACAATCCAGTGCTGAGTGTGCTGCAATCGGACTCGACAACTGCGCGCACTCGAATCAGTGGAAGCTCTTGGCGCGTTCCAATCACAAACAGCTCTGCTTTCTTGTGTGCCTCTACTCTGCCACCGTCCTGAATAAATAGCCGCAGCGTAAATGCCTGACCACTCACCTGACTGTGAATGCTGAACCAATCATCTCGCGGTCGAAAGTCTTCAAATGTCCAATCAGCCAAACAAAGGTCGAATACCGCATCCTTCCAAGTCGCAAGCCGATGTGTGACATCGAGAGGACTTAACGACTCATCATCCACTAACTGTCGAATATCTTCGATGGTCATAAGCGGCCTAACGTAGAAAGCTGAGCCACCGCCGACTCGCGACGTGAACCGCGAAGGCGGAACTGAAAGGGCCAACGGCGGTTGGCTCCAGCGACTTGTTAGGCCACACGGTCATATCTAAACTCCAGCCTCGGTCTTGCGCTTGGCTTCCTGCTCTCTCCGTCCGGCAATCTCGCCAGCGAGAGCAAAACAAAGTCCGGCGAGTATCAGAATCGAAGCCATACCCATAATCCAGTCTGCCGCATTGGTGATGACATAACGAAACAAAATAAAAATCAAACCGCCGCTCTGGCAGAGGCGTGCTGAAATCTGTGAATACTTGTGTGTGTTCATAATTGGTGTGGTGTCATGTGGCCTAACGAAAAAAGCTGAGCCACCGCCGACTCGCGACGTGAACCGCGATAGCGGAACTGACAGCGCCAACGGCGGTTGGCTCCGGCGACTTGTTAGGCCACATCGTAATCATAACTCAAAAATCATACTGAACCATGCTGACTGGCTGCAAACTCAAGACACGCTCGAATATCCTCGCGGCTCAACTCAGTGAGCTTCGCCAAAACCTGCTCAATGGTCATGCCTGAAGCTAAATGCTCAAGAATCTCTGCGACTGTAATCGGCAAGCCACGAACGCACGGTTTGCCGCCGCAAACTCTTGGATCAATCGTGATAATCTTTCGCCAATCCATACGACGCGCAATGTGGCCTAACGAAAAAAGCTGAGCCACCGCCGACTCGCGACGTGAACCGCGATAGCGGAACTGCCAGCGCCAACGGCGGTTGGGTCAACTGCTGGGTATTACACAGCGGACAATCTGTGTCATTCATCAGCTTTCTCACGGCAGATTTAGCCCCCGAAAGCTCATCCCCGTCAATCCTAAAACGCTGGGAGATCATCTTCTATTGAAACGCATCGAAGCCGACCTTTCCCAGCTGGAAGTGGCCGCTAAAGCAGGAGTTTCAACACGGACGGTGAGGAAGTGGGAACACGGCCATGCTTGCCCCACCGAAGATCATTGGCAAGTCTTGACGGGAATCTTGAACTTGGATTCCACGTTCCCCAAAAGCTGAAAACCCAGCGTCAGAGTCCCGTGCTGGCTTTTACACATTCAAAAGCGCCATTACTTCAAAGCAGAATCAATGAAAGCTGCAAAATCTTGATTTTGCAGCAGTTTGGTCTTGGTCCAAACTGCTTGCGGCACCGGCAGCGAGAGAAACTGTGCAATGTCGCGGCGCGAACCCTCCTGCTCGACAAGCAAGTCATTTTTCATGGCATAAAAGACATTGCTGATATGGAAAATGATCTGCCCGACGAAAAGTTCCTCTGTGCGGGTGACAGGCTGTTTTGTCACATCCACGTTCGGGTCAAGCACGCGGGATAATTCTGGATTGCGGAAATACTCCTTCCAAATCTCGCGATAATTCGTGGTGACAGTCAGGAAATTGGCGACGCGCCGTGTTTTGGTTTCGGAACGGAGCGAGACAGCCGTGAACCACAGTCCGCCGATGATGCCGAATGAGCTGAAGAGATTAAACCAGTTTTGTGAAATCCATTCCACAATTCCCATGCCGCCATTCTATCATATTCAGGCACCCCGCACCAAATCGCTTAAACTCACTTTCAATGCTGTGGCAATTCGCATATCTTGTCGGAAATCTTCATGCTGTTTGTGGCCTAACGAAAAAAGCTGAGCCACCGCCGATTCATGGCGTGGATTGCAACCGCAGTGGCCACGGCGGTTGGCTCCGGCGACTTGTTAGGCGGCTGGCTCATGGATAAATACAAACATCGCCATAATAAAAAACGCAACTGAAAAAATCAGCCTGACAATAATTGACGCCCAAAATGTAATCGGGCTGACCTGTCGCGACGCTGTAAAAAAAGTGCCGCGAATGCTGTTTCTTTGTAGTGCGCCCAAAGTGCCTAAAAGTATAAACAACCCACCTAAAGCAAACAAAGCCCCGACCAATAATCGAGTGTGGTATGGATTCGGATGCAATACCAAAGCCGCTATGACAATGCCTGCCGCTGCCACCAAGCAAAAAATGGTGGCAAATCTCAATCCTGATGTGGCCTGTATTTTCATCCAACGCTCGAAGCCGCCTAACGAAAAAAGCTGAGCCACCGCCGACTCGCGGCGTGGCTTGCAACCGCAGCGGCAACGGCGGTTGGCTCCGGCGACTTGTTAGGCATCATGGTAAATCCTCTCTCTTGCTCAACCAAAAGTAAATAAGCAGCGCAACTGGAATACCTGTGCCGAAGAATATCTCAACTCCGGTCGTCACTTCCGAAAACACAACGGTCGAACGCGACTGTCCCGGCATCAGCATCGGTTCGCCACGGTCGCCAATATGTGACAGCATATACCAGCCGCCGACAAATAGTGCGCCTGCAATCAATCCCCAAACCACTGCCTTCATTCGTCTGGAAAGTTTCATGGCGCGTAATGATGCCTAACGAAAAAAGCTGAGCCACCGCCGACTCGCGACGTGAACCGCGACAGCGGAACTGACGGCGCCAACGGCGGTTGGCTCCGGCGACTGGTTAGGCAGCAACATAGAAAACCAATCTCGAAATCAAAAAACAAATACCATACGAAATAAAAGGCGCAAGCATTGTAAGTCCCAATAGCGCCACAACTCTCCATGATGTCGGATTTGCGTCTTCTTTCCAAACCGCTCGCGCTAAACGCACCATGCCGCGATAGATAGCAAAACCACCAACCAGCCCAAGTGGAATGCCAACCAACAAACTCACCGAGCTAGATGAGCCGTGGCGATGAGTCTGCATAAATGCCATCACAACAGCAGCCGCTCCGGCAATCGGAGAAAACAAGGCTGACATTTCTGGAAGGTTCATGGCGTTCGCTTGCTGCCTAACGAAAAAAGCTGAGCCACCGCCGACCTGCGATGTGGCATAACGGAAACCTTCTCGGTAAAAAGAAAGGCGTAACGGCGGTTGGCTCCGGCGACTTGTTAGGCCACATGGTCATATCTCACTTCGCGTCGAAGACAAAAGCAAAATCTTGGGCTGTCACGCTAACGCCTGCCGCCTTCGCGATGCGCTCGGCTGCCTCCTTTACCGTGACTTTCGTGAGCGCGAGGGTGATCTTCGGACTCGCCGCAGTTGTCGCAGGTTTAGTGATCATAAAGTTGACTCCCTTGCTGGGGTCACTCTGTTTCGCGGCTATCTGTAGCTGGTGAACCGCTTCTGACAACGTGACACCGTCCAGCTTGAACTCTGGCAGCTCAATGCTCTTGGCTCTCGTGACAATCGCGCGCTCTTGTGTCTGCGCGACGGATGATGATGAGCCAGCTATCAAAATAGTGGCTGCTATGATTCCAGTGATGATTATGTTTTTCATTTGTTTGTTTTGTTTTGTGGTGTGCAATGTGGCCTAACGAAAAAAGCTGAGCCACCGCCGACTCGCGACGTGAACCGCGACAGCGGAACGGCAAGCGCCAACGGCGGTTGGCTCCGGCGACTTGTTAGGCCACGTCGTGATCATAACTCAAAATAAC
>Ga0208220_1000240_pt1 | contig 22929 bp, 25 predicted proteins | sample NGESurdeep092012_9_FD_184484 | JGI IMG/M metagenome (GOLD analysis project Ga0208220, IMG submission 184484) | Arctic peat soil microbial communities from Barrow, Alaska - NGEE Surface sample F53-1 deep-092012 (SPAdes) | ecosystem: Environmental > Terrestrial > Soil > Wetlands > Peat ...
CGGCGACTATACGCAGGCGCAAAAAGGAGAACGGCAAAGCAGCTTGACCGGACAGATCGTGTGTGAATAAAAGCGGACAACTTGACTTGTTAACAACAAGTGTGCAATCCGAAGTAAGTTTGGCCGCGCTATCCGATCATCCGAATTTCGCCGATGCCGCCCTGGACTTTCAGCCGCACATTCACTTTGGAGCTGTCGTAAAGGCCGTTCTCCCAATGATCGCCGTGCTTTTCGAGACCGCTCACGTTGACGCTGCCGATGCCGCCGTGAGCCTCGGCCCAAATGCCCACCCCTTGCGGCAATTGAATGGTCGCTTGTCCAACCCCACCCGAGATATTCACGTCGTAATCGCGGGACGGCTTTCCGCGCAAATCGAGCTGCACCTGCCCGGCTCCCATCTGGATATTCAGATCCCGCAGCTTCAGATCCCCCAGATCGAGTTGCGCCTGGCCCGCGCCGCAGCGAATCGCAAGATCGAGCAGCACGCTATCATTCAAAGTGAGATCCCAGCGGTAATGTGTGTCTCCGCCGAATCCCCTGTGTTGCGGCTGCTGAATCGTGACCGTCGCATGCGGCGCCATAATCGAGCTGCGGACAATTGGCTTCCATTCCGCGATGTTGTATTCAAAGTTCCCTTCAATTAACTTCTGGCTGCCCCCGCGCAGTATCATTTCACCCGCGCCCATGTCCAGCTCTACGTTCGCGCGCTCGGCGCCCCCGAGATCGATAGAGACAGGTTCATCGCGCATCGCTCCGACGTTCGGCCGGTCGAACTCGCACCCCGCCAGCACGATCATGCCCAGCGCCGCGGCGGCGACCATCGGCCGGCGTGTCTTCTGCATCGCTCAAAGTATACGCAACTCTCCGCGGTTTTGTTCCCGTCGGAGAGGAACAACACGGTTTGGAATTCTTCTCGGAGCAAGCCTGTCGGTGCTCGCCGCGGCGCAATTCTGGAGCGGCAAAGATCCCGCGCAGTGGACCGCGAACGACATCTCGCGGCTGCTGAACGATTCCCCCTGGGCGCAGCAGGCCAGTGCTTCCTTTGGCAGTTCCACCGATGCTCCCGACATGCCCGCTGCTCCGTTGCCCGGCCCCGCGCAGGCAGGTATGGCAGGCAGAAATGGCGTTTCCGACGGCAGATGGGATGGCGGAGTTTCGAAAAATGTTGGCGTCGGAGTGCCTTCGCTTCCCGTGATGGTGCGATGGGATAGCGCTCTGCCGATCCGCGAAGCCTTGCTGAAGTCGCAACCGCAACAAGATGTTGTTGACCAGGCGCAGAAAGATTACATTCTCACCGTGATCGGGCTCGTGCCCGCTGGCCGCTATCGGGCGTCGTCCGGACATCTCGCAACGCATTCGGAAAGTGACGAGACGCTCGATTCCACGGGACGCGCCTCGCAGGACCCCGAAGAAATGCTGGAAGGATTGATGGCTGCCTCCGCGCTCATCCCGCGCGATAGGCCGCCCATCCGCCCGGAAGATGTCAAGCTGGATGCCTCCACCGGAGCCATTCATCTCTTCTTTCCGAGGACCCAGCCCATCACCCTGAAGGACAAAGAGGTTACGTTCACTACCCACTTCGGGTCCATGACCATTAGCAAGAGCTTCCGGCTGAAAGAAATGGCCTATCGGAAAAAGCTCGAGCTCTAAGCCGCGCCCGCGCTGCTATACTGCACTCCAACCAAATCCTCCCAACTCAGGAAGACCGTCTGAAAACATATCTCGTCCTCGCGCTTATCGCGATTCCACTGCGGGCCCAGCAGCCAGTCCGCTATGAGCTGCAATTTCCAAACGCAATCCATCACGAAGCGGAAGTTCGCGCCACGTTTTCCGATGTCCGGCAGCCTGTGTTGGAAGTCGTAATGAGCCGCTCGTCTCCAGGCCGTTACGCGCTCCACGAATTCGCCAAAAATGTTTACCACTTTCGCGCCACGGATGGCCGAGGCCGCGCCCTTCCCATCTCCAGACCCAATCCGTACGGCTGGAATATTTCCGGCCATACAGGCACAGTCGTCGTTGAATACACGCTTTTCGGCGATCGTGCGGATGGAACTTATGACGGCATCGATGAAACGCACGCTCATCTGAACCTGCCTGCGACGCTCGTCTGGGCGCATGGATTCGAAAACGCACCGGCTTCCCTGAAGTTCGATATCCCCGAAGGATCCAACTGGCGAGTCGCCACTCAGCTGATTCCCCGTAACGACGGCTCCTGGTGGGCGCCGAATCTCGAATGGCTGATGGACAGCCCGATCGAAATCAGTGCTCACGCCATGCCTGAGTGGAAGATCGAGGATGCCACATTTCGACTGGCACTGCACCACCGGGGCACTGAGGAGGAAGCCGCGGTATATGCCCGCATGTGTGAAGCGGTTGTACTCGAAGAAGAAGGCGTTTTCGGCGCGCTGCCGAAGTATGACGGAGGAACATACACGTTTCTGATCGATTACTTGCCGTATGTCGACGGCGATGGCATGGAGCACCGCGATTCCACAGTGATCACTAATGCCGCCGATTTGAAGAATTCTGCTTCGCGCCTGATCGAATCCGTCTCGCACGAGTTCTTCCACTCCTGGAACGTGAAGCGAATTCGCCCGCGTTCGCTGGAGCCTTTTGATTTCGAGCGTGCGAACATGTCCGGCGAGCTGTGGTTCGCCGAAGGCTTTACCAATTATTACGGCCCGCTGGTGCTCGAGCGCGCCGGCCTTTCCACTCTCGATGAGTTTACTCGAGATATGGGCTTCGCTGTGAGCAACGTCCTCACCGCGCCCGGCCGGAACGTTTTCAACGTAATCGATATGAGCAGGCTGGCCCCATTCGTCGATGCCGCCGCGTCCATCGATCCAACCAATTTCGGCAACACCTTCATTTCTTATTACACTTACGGCCAGGCGCTGGCTCTTGGCATCGACCTTTCCATTCGGGAGCGCTTCCCCGGCAAGACGCTGGACGATTGGATGCGTGTCATGTGGCGCGAGCATCCCGATATTCAAAAGCCATATACATTGGAAGATTTGCAGGATACGCTTGCGGAAACGACCGGCGATAAAGCCTTCGCGGAAGAGATGTTCCATCGTTACGTCTACGGAACCGAACCTCTGCCTTATGCAGCCCTGCTCTCCCAGGCCGGCCTCCTGCTTCGCAAAGCGCACCCCGGACAGGCTTGGCTGGGCCTGCGCAAAATGGATTTCTCCGATGCGGGCGTGGAGCTTTCGAGTTACACACTTCGAGGTTCGCCGCTTTACGATGCCGGGCTTGATCGAGGCGACGTCATCTCGAGCTGGGACGGCAAGCTGCTGAAGTTGAGCGCCGATCTCGAACACTGGCTGGCAGCCCACAAACCGGGCGATCGCGTTCAATTAACAGTAAATACGCGCGCGGGTGAGAGGCAGTTCGAAATGCTTCTCTCCGAAAATCCAAATTTTGAGATCGTGACTTACGAGCAGGCCGGAAGGCCGCTTACCCCTGAAGTGATCGCCTTTCGCAAGGCTTGGCTAACCTCCAAATCCCTCCACCCGCTGCCCACAATTGAGAAAATGCCCTAGTTTCTTTACTGTTTTCTTAGTTCGGTGCTAATCTATCTTTACTAAAGCCTCAAAATGGATCGTGGGCCTTGTCCGTCCTGCGGCGGAAATATGCGGCGGTCGCGCCGGGTGGGAAGAGAGCGGTTGTTCTATTCAGCGGCATACCGCTGCGAGAAGTGTCCCTGCCGCTCACGTGTATCGCGTTTGGAGGACATGCGCAACCTTCGACACGCCGGGTGTCCGAACTGCGGCCAGCACGATTTGACCGTGCTTTCCAAGCGCGACCGCGTCGACCGCTGGAATCGCAATCCGCTGCGGCTCGTGCAACGCTTGTTCGGTGCCCGCCTGTATCATTGCTGGTTGTGTCGCCTTCAGTTCTACGATCTTCGGGGCAGGCTGCCGGCGCTGAAGAAAAAGAACGTCGATGGCGATGTGAATCACGTTGAAGCTTGATTACTTCGCGCCGTCCGCCGCCGTTGAAGTGTTAGCGGCCGTGCTGGACGCAGTCGCCGGTTGCGTTTTCCGCGCTGCATGTGCGCCGTCCGCTTTGGTCCAGTCGTCTTCAGTGGCGGCATTACCGACCGTGTTCTTTTTCACATCCTGGGCGACGTCCGCTTTTACGGCGTGATCGGCCTGTTTCGCGTCGGCGCGCGTCCCATCTCCAAGCTGGATCACTCGAACCTTCACTGGCCGGCTGCCGAATTTCCGGCAGGCCCGCGTGCTGGGTACATAGATGTCCAGCTTGCGGCCTTCAATTTTCAATCCCGTATCCGCGACAACGTACTCTCCCGAATATCGGCCCGCGTGTTTGATCTTGATCCGGCTGCCTATGGGCAATATCGATGGATCCGCCGCTATCCCGTGACGGTGCGTGTATTCTCCGGAAGCCGTCGTTCCCGCGACCGAATATGCCGTCGCCATGTAAACTCCATTAGCGGATTCCGAGGCTCGGATCGGTATCGCGAAAGTCAGGCAGATGACTAGCGCGCTTCCGAGCCGCAAAAGCGGAATGAGGCGAAATGTTCGAGTGGCTCGCATAGCAGCAGCGACAACGTAAGTTGCAGTACGAACGCGGGTGGTTTCGCCCGGCAGCCCTATACAACACGTTAGACTGCTATTCCTCCCGTAAATGAGTCATTCGGGATTTTGTGCGGCCAGCTCTTCTTTATTGCCGCCGAATGCCGCTGCGCCAAACCGCCCAGGAGCCGTCGTCTTTCGGCTTCACCGTGATGGTCTCTAAACCTGAGCCGCCACTCGCATAGAACAGCGTGTACAGGCAAGCGTAAGTACCGCTATCGTGACCCGCTTTGCATTCTTCAAGGCGTAGCCGCTGCACCTTACCGCCTGCGCGTTCGATGTGCTGCGCATTTGCGATCCAGTTCTCCTTGCTCACGCCGTTATTGAAGCCCGGTGCGGTTTCCGCCCAAGCCGCTTCATAATCTCCGGAATCGCGCTCATTTATGAATCGTCGAGCGACTGCTTTTGCAGCGTCCGGCGCCGGTTTAGGTTTTGCGTGCCGTGCCAGCAGCCAGCCTACGACGCCCAGCACGACCACCACCGCTACCGCAATCGCAATCCAGCGGCCCGTACCGTTCCGGCGTCTATCCCCTTCCGCCGCGCCGCCGGAAGACTCCGCAATTGGCGGGGGCACAGGTGCGAACTCCGGTTCCGCGGTGATCGGTAGGATTTCACGAGCCGGAGCCGCGGCGCTGACCCTCGTCTTTTCCGCCGGATAACTCGCGCTCTGCCGCACCACCTCCACAAGATGCCCGACCGCCGCGTCGAATTGATCTCCGAAAGCGTCCAGCCACTGAATGTTCCCCAAAAAGTAAAGCAATCCCGGGGGCGGCTGAACATCCTCTATGCGGAACGTGATGATCGGAAGCCCGTTCTGATCCGCAAGCTCGGCTTCACGCGAAATCTGCTTGGCGTTCTTCGAATTCGACGACAGAATCAGAACGAAAGCTTTCGATCGCTGTAAGCCGCCCACAATCGCGGTCGCCCATTCCTCGCCGGCGCGAATGTCGCGAGGCGCCATCCAGCATGAGATATTCTCACGCTCTAACGCGGCGCAGATGCGACTCGCGGTCGCTTTGTCCTCGCTTCGGTAACTGATGAAAACATCACGTGCCATCGAATCGTCCCGCCTCGAAAACGCAACTGGAATACTGGGACGAATTATAAGGCATGTCGTTCCGGCAGGCGTCGTTTGCGCTCGCAAGGGCCGACTATAATGGTGCGTGTTGCAGCTTCGATGGAGCTTGTTGTTAGCCTTTTCTTGCTCCCTGTGCGCCGCCCAAACCGCGTTAACCATCCAGCAGTTGGAAGCTTCGGCCCGCCGGCGTCTTGCCGTCCGTGATGCCAATGGAGCGCTTGCGGATTATGAACAATTGGCCCAGTTAGCTCCGGCATCCGCCGGCTACCAGGATGAAATCGGTTTTCTGCTTGCCGCCACCAACCGCGCCTCCGCCGCCATTCCCCACTTCAAACGCGCGACGGAGCTTGATCCCCGCCTGGCGCAAGCTTGGTATCACTTGGGCGTTGCGCTGTGGCTGACTCAGCAACCCGATGCCGCCATCCGGGGCTTGCAAAAAGCGGTAGCGTTGGCCCCTGGCCACGCGGATTACCGCTTCCGTCTCGCCTCTGCCTACAACGATACCGGACGTTCCGCCGAAGCGATTCCTGAGTTGCAGCGGGCCGCGCAGCAGCTCCCCACGAACGCCGCTGTCTGGGAAGCTCTGGGACTTGCCTTCGAACGTCTCAGGCGTTTCAGGGAAGCTCGCGACGCATACCGGCGCGGCCTCGATCTCGATCCAAAAAATAACTCCGTCCGCAACAGCTATGGCTATGTGCTCGTCAACTCGAACGATCCAGCCGCGGGCTTGAAGGAATTTCGCAAAATCCTCGCCGAGGACCCGGACAACGTGCGCGTTCAGGTGAATGTCGGCTACGCCTACATCGGCGCGGGCGACTTCAAGGCGGCCATCCAGCAGCTCTTACAAGTAGTGCGCGCTCATCCGGACGCCGCCGACGCCCACTACGATCTCGGCGTCGCCTATAAGGAGTCGGACGATCTTCCGCAAGCGAAATCGGAGCTGCTGCAGGCCGTGAAGCTTGCCCCCGCCCTTGCCGAAGCGCACTATGTTCTCGCCACCACCTATGTGGATTCGGGTGAACCGGATAAAGCCATCGCACAATTACGCGCCGCCGTCCACCAGCGGCCCCAGTACGCCGATGCCTGGTTCGAGTTGGGCACGCTTCTGAAACAGCAGGGCGATACCGATGGCGCGATCGATGCCCTGCGGCACTCCGTCGCCCTCGACGACCAGGACGCTGGCGCCTTCAATACTCTTGGATTGCTTCTGCGCCGCAAAGGCGATTCTCAAGCCGCTCAGCAAGCCTTTGCCAAAGCCGCCGCGCTCCGCCAAACCGAAGAACAGGAAAAGGAGAAAAAGCTGCACGAGGGTCTCGCGCGCACTTCCAAATAGAGCCGTGCATCGCGAAAATCCACTATGATAAATTCCTGATATGCCTCAAACCCGTCGCGCCTTCCTCCAAGGGATCGGCTTGGCGGCGGCTTCCTCCATGACCGGCGTTGACGCCTTGCGCGCTAATCCACTAGACCGGCCCATCGGTCTCCAGCTTTATACGGTGGGCGATCAACTCGGCAAGGACTTCAACGGGGCCCTCGACCAAATCGCTGCCGTCGGTTATCGTGAGATCGAACTCGCCCAGACTTTCGGCAAATCGGCGTCCGAGCTGCGCACCGCCTTCGCCAATGCCGGCCTCACCTGCCGCAGCGCTCACATGTTCGATTTTCAGAAGACCCCCGCGCAGTTCATGGATTTCGCCAAGGATCTCGGCGCAACATACGCGGTCACTTCTTTCAACCCGCCGCCCAGCGTGATGGCTGCCCTGAAAAGCGCGAAGCCCGATTTTGCCGCTTTCCTAAAAGCCCTCGAAAGCATGACTTTCGACGACTACAAGCGCAGCGCCGAAGCGAGCAACGCTCTGGGCGAGGAAGCGCAAAAGCACGGCTTGCAATACGCCTACCATAACCATAATGTGGAGTTTAAAAAGTTTGGAGATCGCACCGGCTACGACGTGCTGCTCGCATCTACCGACCCTAAGCTCGTGAAGATGGAAATGGATTGCGGCTGGATCGCCGCCGCCGGTTACGATCCCACCGCCTACCTGAAGAAATACCCGGATCGTTATCCTCTGCTGCACATCAAGGCCTTCAAATCGGGTCCTCCCTGCCTCACACTAGGTGGCCCCGGCAGCCCTACGCCCACCGAACTGGGTCGCGGCGGCATCGATTATAAGCCGATCTTCGCGGCTGCCAAGCGCGCCGGAGTCGTGCAATACTACGTCGAGCAAGAGCCTCCCTTTAAGGAAGTGCCCGCCATGCAAGCTATTAAAGTGGATTACGATTTCCTGCACGCTCTGCCGGCCTGATGGCCTCCCACGCCCCGAACCGGCTACACTCCGCGTAGCGATGCTGCGAACTGTTTGCGCTACCCGTTACGTGATGCCGCTTCGCGAAGGCGGCTCGCTTCCCGCCATTGTCGAGGCGGACGACCTGGGTCTGTATGTCCTCAAGTTTCGGGGTGCGGGACAAGGACCGCTTGCGCTGGCTGCGGAATTGATCGCGGGCGAAATCGGTCGTGTCCTCGGCTTGAACGTACCGGAAGTTGTGCTGGTGAATGTGGATGCGGCGCTCGGGCGTAATGAGCCGGACGAGGAGATTCGCGATCTTCTGCAGGCAAGCGTAGGATTAAATCTCGCAATCGATTTCCTGCCTGGCTCCGTCATGTTCGATCCCGCCGCGGGAGATAGCGCCAGCGCCGACCTGGCCTCGCGGGCAGTCTGGTTCGACTCCTTCGTCACTAATGTGGACCGCACCGCTCGCAACCCGAACCTGCTGTACTGGCACAAGTCGCTCTATTTCATTGATCACGGGGCCGCATTATATTTCCATCACAAATGGCCAAGCATCGGCCGGATGGCGACCGCGCCTTTTGCACCGGTCCGGCAGCACGTTCTGTTGCCGTGGGCGGCAAAAATGGAAGAGGCGGACCTGGAGCTGCGGCCATTGTTAACTGAATCCGTGTTCACGGATATAGCCGCGCTCGTGCCGGACGAGTGGCTGCTGCCGGAGCCGGAAGCGGAGACCCCCGCGAAAAAGCGCGCCGCCTACGTGGATTACTTTTTGCGGCGAATTGACGCTGCTCCCACCTTCCTACAGGAGGCCATACGTGCCCGCGCTGAGCTCCTTTGATTACGCCGTGCTTCGCGTCGTGCCTCGGGTCGAGCGCGAGGAGTTCCTCAACGCCGGCGTGATTCTGTTCTGCCTGGAGCTCCGTTTCCTCCAGGCCCGCGTGCATCTTGACCAGGAGCGTCTGTGCGCACTTTGGCCCGATCTCGATCTCAACGTGGTCCAGCTGCACCTTGAGGCATTCACCAAAGTGTGCCGCGGCGATGCGGACGCCGGTCCGATTGCACATCTGCCTCAGCGCGAGCGATTTCGCTGGCTCGTCGCCCCCCGCAGCACCATCATTCAGGTGTCGCCAGTCCACAGCGGCCTCTGTGACATCCCCGAGTCGCAGCTCGCCCGCTTATTTCAAGAATTCGTGTTGCCCTAATGTGCGCCAGTGCCGTGCCGATGCTGTTGACGGCACAAATCTTCCTAACCTTGGGCCAGATGTAGGATGAGAGATTGGAACGCGCGCCTTTTCGCCGAACCGCAGCCCTCCCGCAGCCTCCCCTCTTGGCGATAGTCGCACTCTGCGACCCGGACCTCGACCCGTTGTTCTGGCCCGCAGAGCGCTTAGGCGCGATCAGTGCCTGGTGGGCGCACGTGCCATTCGCGTTTTGGCTCACCAGGTTCATAAGGCCCCACCTATTTGTGGAGCTTGGCGCTCATAGCGGTGTTTCCTACAGCGCATTCTGTGAAGCAGTCGTTCGAGAGCGCCTTGATACTCGCTGCTTTGCTATCGACACGTGGCGAGGCGATGAGCACGCGGGGTTTTACGGCGATGAGGTTTACGACGAATTCCGTTCTTTTCACGATGAGCGGTACAGCGGGTTCTCAACCCTCCTGCGGTCCACCTTCGACGACGCCGTGCTCAAACTCGGCGATTCTTCCGTCGATCTGCTGCATATCGATGGTCTTCATACTTACGAGGCTGTCCGACACGACTTCGAGACCTGGCGCCCGAAGCTTTCCGACCGGGCTGTAATGCTGTTGCATGACACCAGCGAGCGAGAGGAAGATTTCGGAGTTTGGCGGCTTTGGAGTGAGCTGAAAGAACAATTCCCGAGTTTTGAGTTCCTCCATGGGCATGGTCTTGGCATACTGGCGGTGGGCCGGGATGTTCCGCCGCCGATTGCATCGTTATGCGCCGTAACCGGCCCTGCGATGGCAACGATCCGAGAGCGCTTTGCCTTTGCTGGACAACGTTGGGTCGTCGAAATGCACGAGCGGCACGTACGTGGCGAGATCGACGCGGCACGCCGGGAGGCGGCCGAAATGCGGAAAGCGGCAAGGACTGAGGCTCTCGCCCGAATTGACGCCGAGGATCGTTTTGAAACCGAGCGGCTCCGATCTGAGGAACAGGCTGAAACACTGCGCCATGAAGTCGTTGCTCTTGTGGCAAAGATAGAAGCGGTTCGTTACGAGGCGGCACAGGCCCAAGCTCGTGAGGCGCTGCGCCGAGCGAAGGCCGAGGCTCGGGTGCTCGAGCTTCAGTCTGCAAATGCTCGCATAAGTGCGCCTCTGCGACTTGTTCGGTCGCTGGCGCGCAAGTCGGTGAAGATCGCGAGAGTCGGCTGGTGGACTATCACCCTCCGTCTGAGCGGGAAACTTCGCGAGCAGCGCGAGTTCGAACAGGCTCTAGCGATCGTAATCGAATCTTCGCTGTTCGATGCCGACTGGTACCGCGGGCAGTACGCCGACGTGGCGGCGGCTGAGATCGACCCAGCTCTTCATTACGTCGCGCACGGTGCGGCGGAGGGAAGAAATCCAGGACCTAACTTCGATGGCAATCGGTATCTTGAAAACTATGCCGATGTAGCAGCCGCCGGACTTAATCCGCTCGTGCACTACTTGTTGTTTGGTCAAAACGAAGAGCGGGAAATCCGGCCCGTCAACTCGGCTTTGCGGGAGACGGGCGATCCAGATGATCCAAAAGAACGGGGGTTACATACGCAACTGCCTGGATCGAGAATCGCTTAGACTGGGCGAACTCGTTTCTTTTTTGGCGGTGAGGGTGGGATTCGAACCCACGGAACCCGCAAAGGTTCAACGGTTTTCGAGACCGCCCGATTCAACCACTCTCGCACCTCACCACGTATCTAACTTACCAATTTCTCAATAGTTGCCGCGGCGGTCAGTTACTTGCCATCACTATGTTGTCTGCGCGCATCGCCCCGGCTTTCATGCAATCTGCAGTCGCCGGGAAACAGGTTTTCAAGCCGATTCTTGGCTTCGTTACTCGTCAGTCCTTCAGGCGATTTGCACGGCATCGCAGTATTGCGCATGCAGCTTTTGCCGGAAGAAGGAAACTACTTGGCCTCCGGATCGCTCTTCTGCATCGCGACTTGTTCTGCAGATTTCTGGTGAGCCTCTTGGGCGAGCTCAAACGCCTTAGCCGAGTATTCAAGAGCTTGTCTGGAGTGCTCGTGTCCCGTCTGGTGATCCTGCTTACCGTGATGCTCCATAGCGGTACGGTGGGCATGAGCGGCTCGTTCGTGAAACTCGGCGGCCTTCTGGTGCGAATCTCTGGGCATAAAAATATTGCTCCTTGCTGTGCCATTACAATCATCCGCTATCGATTCAGCCGAATCAACGCCGTGACTAAGTGTGTCGTCAGTGTTCAGTTTGTTCTTTGCCAGACCGGATACGGGATTCCAGCCAGCCGGTTTATGACGAACGCTTGCGCCGTAAGCAGAATCACCGCTGCTTCAATGATGAACAGATAATTGGGCTTGGCGATTAGTCCCAGCGAAACGATCATCGTAGTGGCGCCGGCGGGCGGATGGCTGACCCGCAGAAGCACCATAATGGCTCCCGTGAGCGAAAGCGAAAGCGCGGCGGATAAAACTCGCGGCCAGTAGATCTCAACCGGTAAGCCCGGTGGAAGATGACTCATCCCGGTAACGGAAAACGCAGCAAAGCCACAGCAGAGTGCTATGGCGTGACCCAGAATTGCATTACGCGGGCTCGCTGTTTCCGCGAGCGGAGTGAAAAAGAACAGGTATGCCGTCGGGCCGAGCGATGGAAAAACAAATGGATTATGCGTCAGGAATGCCAGCAGCGCCAGCAGGCCAATGGTCGCGAAGCTGTTCACGAACACATAACTCGCCCAGACCGCGGTGGGCGGCAAGTGCGCCAGCAGCCAACTCAACTTTAGCCGCTCGAGAAGCCGGAAAACATGCTCGGCTCTGCGGAGCGCGGCGCTTGGAGGATTTTGGGATTCGTCTTTCTTCATTTAGACGCTCAACGCTTTCGGTCGCCTTCGTCATCGCCACGATCTATCGTCAGCGGCACGAAGATGGCACTCCTGCGAGCGGGATACGCTACGTCCCTACCGCGGCGCGTTATGCCACAGAATCTCGTTTAGCTCCGCCGCCGGAGCGGACTGGGAATCGACTCAATCGATCTTAAGAATGCTTTGGTGGGCGTAGAATGTCAAATCGACCGCGCCGCGCCGTGTGTAGGGACTGACTACCAAAGCCTCAGTTCGGTAGCCGTCTACGTGATCGACACCGTCTTGCGCGTTGATTCCCCCGCGCGCAACAAAGAGAATCTTGCCATCGGTTGTCAGTACGAAAGCAAAAACCTTCACCGTGATTGTTACGAGTACAATACGACTTCGAGTGCCGACAGAAATAAGCAACGCGCGACGCCGGCCTGACGCCGAATATAAGACTTCACCGGGGCGTGTCTTCTGGATTACCGGGCTGTCCGGCGTCGGCAAGACGACCTTGGGACAGGAAGTGTGGAACCGGCTGCGGGCCGCCGGTCGTCCGGTCGCCTTCCTCGATGGCGACGCGCTCCGTGGTGTGATCGCCGAAGATCTCGACTACAGCGCGGACAATCGGATGCGATCGGCCATGCGCAATGCGCGGCTGTGTCGGCTGCTGGCTGAGCAGGGTGTCGATGTCGTTTGCGCAACCATCTCGCTGTTTCACGAGGTACAGCGTTGGAACCGCGCGAACATCCCCGGTTATCTCGAAATCTACCTTCAGGTTCCGATGGATGAGCTACGGCGTCGGGATAGTAAGGGCATCTACGCGAGCGCTCAGCGCGGCGATGCGCGCAACGTAGTTGGCCTCGACGTGCCGGCGGAGATTCCCGAAGCGCCGGACTTGGTCCTCGACAATTATGGGGCGCTCGACGTTTCGATGGCGGTGGACCGCATCTTGGCTCTATGCGTCAGGCGGAACAGCGTGGGCGCGGCGCAATCGGCGCGTCCCATCGCTTTCAAAACGAAGGCGGAATCTCTGGAAGCGCTGGCGCCCCTGCTGCGCAATGCGCGAGTGTTGCCGCAGGTCCGGTTCTCGGTTGGCGATTGGCGCTCGGAGCCTACTCGAGTGCTCGCTGCCGTCGCCGCTGAGCCTTGGGGTTCAGACCGGGTGATCGTGCGTAGCAGTGCACGAAACGAGGACCGCGCAGAGAGGAGATCTCAAGCCGGAAGATACCATTCGGTACTCGGTGTTGTCGGCAGTCCGGCAGTGGCACAGGCGATCGGCCGGGTGATTGACTCGTTCGCTAATGAAGGAAGCGACAACGACCGGATTTTCGTGCAGCCGATGCTGGACCGCGTGGCGATGGCCGGCGTGGCCTTCTCGCGCAGTACCGGCGGCGCGCCCTATTTCATCGTCAATTACGACGATCGCTCCGGCCTCACCGATCGCGTGACCGCCGGCGCCGGCGACGATCTCAAGACGTATTTTTGCCTCCGATCGCGGCCTGAGGCCTGCCAGCCGTCGCTCGCGCCGGTCATCGCGCTGGTCGGCGAGCTCGAAACCCTGCTGGCGTGTGATGCCATCGACGTGGAATTCGCCGTCGGAGCCGACAGCCAGCTCTACCTTCTGCAGGTTCGCCCGCTCGCGGTCGACTGCCATGAACGGGCAGCGGATGCCAATGTCGACGCCGCGCTCGCCGATGTGGCTTGCAAAATCGAACTGCTTAGCCGCCCGCATCCCTACCTGCACGGCAGCCGCGCGATATTCGGCGTCATGCCGGATTGGAACCCCGCCGAAATGATCGGTATGCGGCCTTGGCCGCTCTCGTTATCGCTTTATCGCGAACTCATTACCGACGCGATCTGGGCCTATCAACGGGACAATTACGGGTACCAGAACCTTCGCAGTTTTCCCCTACTGGTCAGCTTTCACGGACTGCCTTATATCGACGTGCGTGTCAGCTTTAACTCCTTCGTACCTCGCGGCGTATCCGACGATCTCGCCGGGCGTCTCGTGAATTACTACATCGATCGTCTCCTCTCTGAGCCGCATCTCCACGACAAGGTCGAATTTGAAATCATCTTCTCCTGCTACACGCTCGATCTGCCGAAGCGCATGGGCAAACTCGCCGAACAGGGATTTTCTCCGGAAGACCTTGCTGAACTTTCGAGCGCTTTCCGGCGTCTCACCAATGGCATCATGCATGTCGAGACCGCGCTGTGGCGGCGCGACCGCGAGAAGATCGATCTGCTGGAACGCCGGTTCCCGACAATCTGCAACGCGCAGATCGATAAAATCAGCCGCATTTACTGGCTGATCGAGGACTGCAAACGCTACGGCACGTTGCCCTTCGCCGGTCTCGCGCGAGCGGGCTTCGTAGCGGTTCAGTTGCTCCAGTCCTTAGTCGAAGTGGGCGTTATCGATTCCCAAGAGAGCGCAATTTTCATGAGCAGTGTCGATACAGTCGGATCGCGCATCGGGCGGGATTTCGCGCGACTTCCGAAGGCGGATTTCCTCTCGCGCTACGGACACCTTCGTCCCGGCAGCTACGACATTCTGTCGCCGCGCTACGATGAGGCGCCCGATCTCTATTTCAACTGGTCGAGCGCCCGGCCGACCCCCTCCGCGCCGCCGCGCTTCGCGCTCTCGATCGAGCAGTCGCGACGCATTGAGCGGCTGCTCAAGGAACATGGGCTCGACATCGACGTCTTGAGTTTCATGGAGTTCATCAAGGCCGGAATCGAAGGCCGCGAATACGCGAAGTTCGTTTTCACTCAAAGCCTCAGCCACGCTCTGTCGCTGATCGGGCAGCTCGGTGAAGATCATGGTCTTTCGGCGGAGGATTGTGCATTTTTGAACTACGATGTCATCCGCATGCTCTATAGCGAGAGCGGTTCGGTGCGCGAAGCCTTGCTCGAGGGTGTCGCGCATGGCAGAGAGCGTCACGCACTCACGCGCAATCTCGTGCTTTCACCTACCATCGCCTCGCCCGGCGAGGTGTTCGCATTTCATCTTCCGCCCAGCCAGCCGAATTTCATTACGCGAAAAAGCGTCACCGCGCCGGTCGCCTCACTCAGCGATCCGCCCGAGACCTTCGCTGGACGGATTCTTTTCATGCCCAGCGCCGACCCCGGCTTCGATTGGATCTTCACTCGGAATATCGGCGGATTCGTCACTCAGTTCGGCGGCGTCAATTCGCACATGGCAATTCGCGCGAGCGAACTGGACATACCCGCTGTAATCGGCGCTGGCGAAGCTCTGTTCGAGCGATGGCGGACGGCAACTAAGCTGTGCCTCGATTGCACGAATCAGAAAGTCTTGGTCATCGCATGAAAACCGTCGCCGTCACGCAGCGGGTGTCGGTCGTTCCAGCCTATGGCGAGCGCCGCGATTGCCTGGATCAAGCCTGGACTAAGTTCCTGGCGGCCTGCGGGCTGCTTCCCCTGTTGCTCCCGAACGTCGTCGAGACCGCTCTAGCCCTGTGCGAGCGTGCCGATATCGCCGGGTTGGTTTTGACTGGCGGCAACGATCTTGCGGCGTTGGGCGGCGATGCCCCGGAACGCGACGCGGTCGAAAATGTCTTGCTCGATTTGGCGGAGCGGCGCGGACTTCCCGTCCTCGGCGTTTGTCGCGGCATGCAAGTAATCCAGCAACGTTTCGCTATACCGCTGCGCCGCGTCGAAGGCCATGTGACACCGCGTCAGGCCATCCGAATCGACGGCGAGCCCAAAGAGGTCAATAGCTATCATCGATTCGGCGCTTTTGACTCGCGGCCTCCGCTTGATATCTGGGCGGTCGCCGCCGATGGCGTCGTCAAAGCGATTCGCCATTCGGCCCAGCCCATAACCGGGATTATGTGGCACCCCGAGCGGTCCGCACCCTTCTCATCGGCCGACGTGCTGCTGTTCCGCCAAGTCTTCGCCGTCGAATGATGCGCGCCCTGATTCTCGCAGCCGGTCGCGGCAGCCGCATGGGGCATCTCGGCGACGACCGCCCAAAGTGCTTGGTCGAGCTCGGGGGCAAACCCTTAATCGAGCGCCAGGTCGCGGCGCTCCTGCGTGGCGGGGTGAACGAGATCGGAGTCGTCCGCGGCTATCGCGCCGAGATGATCGATTTCCCCGCCCTCACCTATTTCGCCAACCAACGATGGGCCGAAACCAATATGGTGATGTCGCTCGCCTCCGGCGCTCCGTGGCTGCGTTCGGGACCGGTCATCGTCAGCTATGCGGATATCTTTTATCGGAGTGAGTTAGTGCGCGGTTTAGCCGCTGCCTCAGGCCACTTAGTCGTCACCTATGATCGGGACTGGCGTCATCTGTGGACCAGGCGTTTCGCCGATCCCCTAACCGACGCGGAAACCTTCCGCATCGATGCCGCCGGCCAATTACTGGAAATCGGCGGCAAAACGGACCGGATCGAAGAGATTCAGGGGCAATATATGGGTCTGTTGAAATTCACGCCACCCGGCTGGAGTGCCGTCGAGGCGCTACTCGGTACACTCGACCCCCGTATCCGCGATCGCCTCGATATGACCGGATTGCTGCGCAGACTGTTAGCTGAAAAGCATCTCCCGATTGACACTTTCGCCACCGATGGCCAATGGGGTGAGATAGACAATCTGGAAGATGTGGCCTTGTACCGGGAGATGTTGAGCGAGGGGGACCTCCTCCTCGAGGATGCGCTGCATCCCGAACTGTGAATTACCGCGACCTCAGTCTTTCCGGCGCGCCGACCATGCGCGAGTGGCGTAGGTCGCCTTGATCGAACGCTGGTCGGCGACGCGTTGCCCGACAAAATCAAGGAATGCATCAAACCGCTGCTCGCCAAGCTGCACTCGCAACTCGTTGACGGAACCCCAGACCCCCAGATAGCGCTCAGGCGTCATGATGATGTCATGGCGGCCTTCAATGTACACCACATCTTCAAACCAGGGTGACGACCAAAGTTGCTCAGTAAGCGTTTCTTTCATGTCGGAAGATGCGCGTTTGATGTTTGGCCGCATAGCGCATAAGTGCGCCTCGATCTCAACGAGGAGTGGATTCGCCTCTATCAGGCGGGAGTTCCATAGAGCTGTAAACCGTCCCTGTGGGCGCAGCAGACGATGAAACTCTCGAGTGGCTGCATCAAAATTGGCCCAGTGAAAGGAGGAGGCCATTGTCAGCCAATCACTGGAACCTTCGGGCGCGCCTGTTTGTTCGGCGTGGGCCGCCAGCCATCGAATGGTGGTATTTGCGCTATCCGTCATGCCGGCCACCCGCATGTCGTCGTTAGGCTCGATGGCCGTAACTGACTTCACGCCCTTGCGGTAGACCATTCGCGTCCAGATGCCCGTCCCTGCACCCACGTCGACAAAATCGACATCTGCCACAGGCTTATTGAGTAAGCCCAATAGCGCATCGAGCACGGACGGGCAGTAGTCCGGACGATGCCGTGAGTAGCCGTTGGCAAGCCCCGTGTAATCGCCGGATTTTACGATGTGTTTCAACCGCCTCACGGCTCGCGTTTTCACCTGCAACTGTTACCTGATCGATCCAAGAGCTATCGACAGAAACCCGATTATCTCTCGAATCCGGTAAAACTGGGCGCTCAAATCTGCTGCAAACTCATTGCATTATATAGAATCATGAGTGGCCGCTGTTCATCAGGATAGATGCGCAAGACCTATCGAGAAAAGAAATCGTCCGAGTACTGGATCTCACGATGGAACCAGATCCCCGTTGATGCGCCTGCAGAAGGGCACGACCGCTATCCGCTTCTGTATGCCGACATTGTCGTTCGCGACCGTGATGGTGAAGTCCTGGAACTCGGCTGCGGTCCCGGGCGCCTCCTGCGCTACTACCATGCGAAGGGCACAAGAATTGTTGGGGTAGACAATGTCGCGGCGGTCATAACGAAGCTACAGGCATGCGATCCTCAACTGCGTGTCGTCCATGCAGACGCTCGCAGGCTGCCATTCGAGACCGGACGGTTCACAACGGTTCTTTGCTTCGGCGTTTATCATAGCCTTGAGGATGATGTAGCCGCTGCCATCAGCGAAACGTTCCGGGTCCTTCGACCTGGTGGTCGCTTGTGTGCGGAGTTCCGCTCCGACAGCCTGCATAACCGGATGATCGACTACTATAAGGGGCTCGGAAAGCACGCCACTGAGTTCCACAAATGGAATTATCGGCGGCAGGAAGCTCGGGCCATGCTCGGGCAACCAGGCTTTCTTATTGAGAACGAGTATACGGCACTCAATATGCCACTGCTCTATCATGTGCCATTCTTGCGGCATCCATCGCAAAGGCGCAGCGACGAACACTCAGCCAGGATTTCTGGCTATCGCCTGCGGGCGTGGCTCCAAACCCTACATTCTATCGGCCTGCGACTCCTGCCCGAGTTCCTCGCCAATCAGTACATCTTTGTTTGTCGCAAACCCGGGGAAATTACCCATGCACTCTAGAAGAGCGGTCGTCCCGGCCCGTTTCGCTGAGACAACCTCGACCAATAGCCTTCACTTAGGCGTCTAACTGATAGCCGAGTTTCTCAATCCTTCTTTTTGTCTCCTGATCCAGTCCATTGATGAAGTCTCTGAATCGAGGAACTTTCTCTTTAACAGCTAAATAGCCGTAGGCCTTGCTCCTCGGAGGATCAACGCATAAACGGCTCGACTCGCAATCGATAGACAGGAGTTCAACGATCTTAGAGAACTGCGTGGAAGGATCGACCATGAAGTCCTCAAATCGCAATGTAAGCGTGGCGGCTTGGAGAAACAGCTCGGTTTCCTCCACAAATTCAGGAAATGACAGAAATCGCGCGCCTGGTAAGCCCGCGAAAAAACCGGGGTCGCCTTTGGCGAAAGCCTGGAAGTTCTGGAAATCCTGCTCCAAATAGGCGCATAGATCGTCTGTGTTCTTATAAACCTCCGAAATTCCAGAAATCGTCCTGTTGTCTCGAAGGTAAGTCCGCCACCAAATCCAATTCGACAGGAGGGAATCGAGCGGATGGCGATAGACAAAAATCAAATCGGCAAATCCCGCTCCGACCGATTCCAATACGCAGCTCGTAACCGCCGGCAAATGCTGAGCCCGAGAAACATACTTCATCGTGGCGTGCCCGCTGTAGATCATAGGGGTTGGGCCGGGATGCGCGCGGATCGTATCTCTGAAATATTTCGCTCTGTCTCCAATGTTCCGCAGGATGAGTCCAACGATATACTGACGTCCCGATCCGAACAATCCAATAACATAAGCGGTCCTGTAACTTCTCAGGCCCCTTGATTCCGCCACTGCGAGGCCCCTCTTCTCCAACTGCGCCAATTGCCATTCAAGCGTAAGCGCGTGGGCGGCAACATCGTTAATCGCGCGTTCGATTTCTTGGAGGGATCGACTTACCGTCGCATTGAATTCATCCAAGGGCCGCGCATACCAACTGAATAGGCGAGCAAGCGACTTCTTAGCAAATTGGATCAGATCGTTGTGCCACCCGGAAGGTCGCGGATTAACGGTCCCGACGGCACTCCTGCGCCACTCCAGGTCGGCCACTTCGCGCCGCAGCTCATCGAAGTCGTAGACCCAGGAGCGGGGAGCGTCTCGCGGCTTACCTGTGTTTGAATCCATGCTCATCTCCCCTTAAACGAGGATCTGCCTCGGCCCAAAGCGGTAACGGGCGGCGCAATCTTGCAAGAGCCGACGAATGCAATCGCCGTAAGCCGGCTACACCTTGCGGTGTTCGCGTTTTTGGTAAAAGCCGGTCTCGTGTACGCGCACCCGCCGCTCCTTCGGCACGTCCCGCGCGCGCCAATAGTGCGTCACCAGCGTTTTTCTTGTCCGTGTGGGCTCATGAATGGGTGAGCCTCCGTGCAGCAGTTGTCCGTGCCAGAGGAACACGTCGCCGGCTTTGCCCGGAAACTCTTCTCTTGTCAGGCCGGCTTGCTGGATTTGGCGTTCCACGTAGGCGCGGCACGCCGGCATCTCTCCGCTCACCGCGTGTATCCCGCCATGAGAAAACCGATACGGAGGAATTTTGTGGCTGCCGGGATAGTATGTCAGCGGGCCGGCATCGGGATGAACATCCTCCAGGCAGATCGAGCTGACGGCCAGCCGGTCGCCCGGCGGAAGTTCCCGGCTCATCAGGAATTCAAAGATTCGACTCACCAGCACCGCCGCTGGACCGATCGTCAGAGGTTGGAACTTGGACAGCGCGGACTCGTAGCGAGAGGGAGGCGGCATATACCAGGAGTCGAAATGGTCCGGCTGCTGGCTGCCCCACAGGAAGCTCAGTGAATTGCAAATCAGGGGCGCTCCGCGCAGAAGCTGTGAGAGGATGTCCGTCAGCCCCTCGTTTAGAGCAAGATGGCGCACTTCCGCTTCATCCAGGAAGAGATCGTTGATCTTGATCGGAACTTGGAAGACTTCCCGTGGCGCTTCGGTCGCCCGGAATCCCTTTCCGACATGCGGACCGGCAAGGACATCCACGACCGTAGCCTCCCCGAACGTTTCAGGGTTCTCAATCCGTCGATCGACCAGTGAATTTACGGCTTCGACTTCGTCGCGCGAGAAGAAAGACCTAAGGATCAAATATCCTTTCTCTTTCCAATCCTTTTTTTGAACGGTGGTCAATCGCGTCTTCCTCTTAATCGCGGAAGTCGGCATCACGTAGATCGTAACATCGTCTGCATTTCGCTCTTAAAACACCGAGACATTCCGTCTGCTCAATGAATCGCCCATTACGCGTTCTCGTCAACGCAACAGCCCAGTACCTCGGCGGTGAGCGCGTTTCGAAGAACTGAGCCACCCATTCTGCAGATCGATCATCCTTCCTTCGGAAAGCTGCAGCTAACGATGGTTCCGCGAATCGCTATATGTTTCCCCTGTCCGTGTTTGAGCGCGTTATGCACGGCCTCTTGCGCGATGCGATAAAGATGATTGGCAATGCCTTCGTCACAAACCAATACCGCATCCTTACATTCGAAGCTGCACGAGACCGGAAAAAGATCTTCGATCTCGCTTGCAAACTGCTGGAGCGCCGACATCAGACCATGCGAATTGGCCAGCTCGCGCGTTTTGCGAATGGCTTCGTTCACCAGCCTCACAATTTTGCCGGCCTCCGCGGCTTCGGGCAGCGACTTTTCCGCAAGCCTCGCCTCTTGCGCCTTACTCATAAAGGCGATGCCCGTCAGGTGCTGCCCCAGCCCGTCGTGCAGATTCTGTCCGATGCGGTGCTGTTCGAGGTCGTTACGAAACTCAGTTTAGGAGTGGAGTGGCGAGTTCATGCTCTGGTCGACGGAACTCACCGGACTTGAGATCGTGTTCCCGCCGTTGCGTTCTATCAGGCATGACGAAGTGCCTTCGTCAGTTTGGCTGCGCCGAGCACGTTGGTCATGCGTTTTAGGTTGTAAACCATTGTCGCGATTCCAATTTCGGCTCGCGCACCGGACAAACCACGCATAAGCAAACGTGGATGTCCGAAAATGCGGTATTTGATCGTAGCGAAGGGGTGTTCTACCGTGCTTCGGCGCAACCTCATGGCTTCCGGCGTCACACGCTCTTGCATTCGATTCAGCGCGTCTTCGTACAAATGGCGCGCCAAGCCACGTCTCGGAGCCTGCGTGCAGCGTGGCTTCAGAGAACAGGCCGCACAGTCGCCAGACGAAGCCTTATACATGGTGTACCGATCTTTATGATTGGTGTGTTTGCGGAGCAGCCTCTTATCACCAGGGCAGACGTAGGTATCGCTCTCCGGTTCATAACGGAAGTCTGCACGACCGAAGAGAGTGCCATCGCCCTGATTATTTACTGTGCGCATGACAGGAACGTATGGCACCATACCCGCCGCTTCGCAGTGGGCGACCTGTTCTCCATTGGAGTAACCGGCGTCGGCCACGACCTTGAATATCCATTCCAAGTGCCTTCCTTGCAGCCTCAGCCATGGGCCTCATGCAGCGGATATCAGATGCATCGAGAACCACAGCATGTGCCACGATCAATGCGTGTTCCGTATCGACCGCAGTCTGGATGTTGTACGCCGGCAACGCGGTCTGACGCACCAACATGTACCCAGCGTCAGGTTCAGGATGCTGCTTCAGCTTCTCAAGTGCAGCTTGCACGGCAGACGAATCAATGTTTGCCTGTTGTTCTTCGTCGGCTTTCTCGATGCTGTCAAGATAGCGCAGCAGAGCGAGTCGCTCGCGAGTGCTGTCGATGCTCGCCACAGCACGAAATTTCGAGCCGTCGATGGCGATCCACTCACCTCTGATAAGTCCGCAGTTGCGTGCAAAGCGAATAAGTTCTGCGCCGGCACCCGTCACTGCGTCACGGTGCATCCGCCGAAATTCAGCAATACTCTTGTGGGCTGGATACAAGCGCCCGAGAAGCCACATCAACTCAACGTTCCGCCGGCACTCCGCTTCCAGCCTCCGAGACGAGCGAATCTGATTCAAGTAGCCGTAGAGATAGAGCTTCAATAGATCGCGCGGATTGTAGCCAGGTCTTCCCGTCTCAGCGGCCTGAGCACGCTCGAAGCCAAGCTCCTACATAATAAGTGTGTCGACGAATGCGTCAATTACACGGCACATATGATCGGCTGGCACGAAATCGTCCAACACCACAGGAAAGAGTGTTCCCTGATTTCTTCCCTCGCGCTGGATATAGCCCATAAGAGAAGATGCCTCCGCATAGCAAAGCAATCATCTCATCGATCCATGTTTAAAAGATTTCCCCAAACAATCAGGAAACCCTTCTCTAACGGCGCGCAATCGACTGAGCAGCCGCATGGGGGGAATCGGAATTTAGGGGCGATCACAATCAGCTTTAGAGGCGCGGTTCAACGGCTGTGTAGTGAACCCCTAACGTGAGACAGGCGAGTTTTGAGACGGTTGCCGTTCGCTGATTTTCCCTAGACGAACGAGAAGTTATGATCCAAGATGGTCGCGGTAAGCGAAGCGGAAGCGAGC
>Ga0208220_1000241_pt1 | contig 22843 bp, 19 predicted proteins | sample NGESurdeep092012_9_FD_184484 | JGI IMG/M metagenome (GOLD analysis project Ga0208220, IMG submission 184484) | Arctic peat soil microbial communities from Barrow, Alaska - NGEE Surface sample F53-1 deep-092012 (SPAdes) | ecosystem: Environmental > Terrestrial > Soil > Wetlands > Peat ...
TATTGCCGCCGGACAAAATCGTCGCAGAGCGCCTCCATTTCGACCGCAAGAACCTCAACTTTTTTGCTGAAGTAGCTCCACGCGACGAGCGCGGGAATGGCGATGAGCAATCCAATCAAAGTGGTTTTCAAAATCAGGCCGATGCCGTTGGCGAGCCGCGCGGCGTCGCTCAAACCCGCCGCGCCAATGTTGTTGAACAGCGTCATCATGCCGATGATCGTGCCGACGAGTCCGAGCAGCGGCGCGATGCCGACGATGATTTCCAAAACGACAAGGCCGCGTTCGAGCCGGACGATTTCATGGCGTGCGGCGGTCTGGAGCGCGTCCACATTGTCAGCCTTCGGCCAGTCGAGGCGGTCCGACGCGAGCAGCAATAATCTTCCGAGCGCGGACGGTTTTTGCGCGCAGACGCGTCCCAATTTTTCCACGTCCTCGCGCGTCTCGCACGCGGCGAGCGACGCCGTGATTTCGCGCGGCACGACTTTGTTCCAGCGCAAGGCCAGCGCGCGTTCGACGATGAACGCGAGTCCGACGACCGAGGTCAGTCCCAGCAAGACATAAATAAGCGTGTCCATAGAAAAATTTTAGAGCGGCACGGTTTTAATTCGTTCAATAATAGTAAAATGTGAACTGGATGTCGCGCGAATCTCCGAGCTTAAACCTCATCTCGCTCGGCCATTTCGCGAACGGCGCGGGATCGGTGACCGCCTTCTGGCAGACGTAGCCGAGCAGTTCGCCAACATCATTGTGCGCGACCTTCATGTCGGTGATGGTGCCGTCATAGTTAAGGCGGAATTGCAGCACGACCTTGCCGGTGCGGTCGAGCGCGAACTGCTGGCTGTCCAGCAAATCATACCAGCGCTGCGAGATGGCCTGGACAAACGCAGCATCATAATCGCCGAAGCCCGTCAGTTTTACATCGAGCGACGAAATGCTTGCGTGCCGCCGCACGCCGCCGTCCTGCTTCATCTGCACGCCGGGCGAATGATCTAGCTGCGCGAGCGCCTCTTTGATCGTGCGCGGACGCGGCTGCGGAGAATTATTCTGCGGCTGCGGCTGCAAATTTTCCGGCTTCGCCAGAGTCAAATCGCCCGGCTGGATTGCCGGACTTGGCTGTTGCTGTTGCGCATTATCCGCCGGCTGCGTCTGCGGCGGCGCTGGCTGCGCTTTTGAAAATTGCGGGCGCGGCGCGTCCTCGGTTTTTGGAACGTCGGTCTGACGACCGTTGATTTGCGGAACGTCCGAGTTGCGGCTCGCGTCGGGATTCGCCGCGCGGGAATTTTTGTTGGAATAATATTTCGCCTTTTGCGGCGCCTCGGTCGAAGGCTGGTCAACGGTCACGAAAGTCAGCGGCTCCTCGGCCATTTGCGGCGGCGGAATCATTTTTGCCGCGCGGTGAATGAGGTTCAACCGCTGCCAGAAATGAAATTCCCGCCCGATTTCATAGCCGCCCCATGCCAGCAGGTGCGCCGCGAGCGAAATCACCAGCGCCAGCGCCAACCGTTCGTTTTCAAAACGGTTGAGTCGCAGCGAATCAAAATTTCTGCCGATTCCGGCCATGACTTCAGTCTGCCGCAGGAAATGAAAACCGGCAACTTTCTTTCAGACAAGACACTTTTTTTCCTTGGCGAAATAAGCGCAGGCTTGATAGGATTTTCGCTACCATGAGCCACGCAGACTATATTGTTGTCGTCAGCCAGGAGGATGATTATTTGAACGGATACCACCTTTTCACCGAAAAAGTGAACCGAAAGATGCGCTCCGGCTACCAATTGCACGGACAGCCGTTCAATATCGAGCGCATCGTTTGCCAGGCAATGGTCAAACCTGCGGATGCAACAAACACAAACGGCAATGGTTTTTCCGAAGCTTCCGCCGACACCACGTCATTTTATCAGCGCCCGGTTCACACACAATAACCCGCGCTCACGCCTCCAGTCTGGCGTCCAGGAAAATTTTTGCGTTGAGCAGGCGTGAAATCGGGCAGCCGGCCTTCGCGCCGTTCGCGATTGCGGTAAATTTTTCCGCGTCAATTCCGGGAATTTTCGCCGTCATGTCCAGATGCGATTCCGTGACGGTGAAGCCCGCGTCGGTTTTTTCCATCGTGATTGTCGCGGTCGTATTGATGGAGCTTGGCGTGAATCCGGCCTTGCCGAGTTCCGCAGAAAACGCCATCGAGAAGCAACCCGCGTGAGCCGCCGCGATTAATTCCTCGGGGTTCGTGCCGATGCCGTTCTCGAAGCGCGTGCTGAATGAGTATTGCGTCTCCTTGAGCGTGCCGCTCTCGGTGGAGATTTTGCCCTTGCCGGATTTCAAGTCGCCCGACCAGACCGCCGATGCTTTGCGTTTCATAAATAAATTTCCTTTCAATGGCCGGAACGGGAATTCGCTCCGGCACGAAACAGTAGCATCTCGGATTCCGCCGTCAATTTTATCAGGGATTCGCCGGCGCAATCTGGTTGGTGTCCAATGTTCCGTCAGGCAGCAAAGGCAGGAACGCATTGTTGTTTTCTTTCAGTTCGGGCTTTGCGATCTTTTGGGCGTCGTTGGCTTCGGTTTTGGCCTCGGCTGCAACCTGTTTGCGTTCGTCCGCTGCGTCCTCGGCTATGGCGCGGGTAACGCCCGGCAGGCGCTTTTGCTCCGTGACGGCCTGCGCGGCGGCGATTTCGGGCGTCCGCAAAACCGTCGGTCGTATCAGCACGATGGTTTCCTGGCGATCCTTTTTGTCGGTGTGCTGGGAGAACAGGAAACCGATGAGCGGGATGTCCTGCAGGTATGGAATTCCGCTCTTGCTGTTGCTCTTATCCGATTGGATGAAACCACCGAGCATGACGGTGTCCCTGTCCTTGACCGCGATTTCCGAATTGAGCGTGCGCTGGGTCGTGTTAGGAACATCGCCAACGTTGTCAATATGCGTCGAGCCATTCAGTCCGTCAATTTCCTGGTTTATATCCATCACCACCAGCCCGTCGGGATTGATGAAAGGCGTGACCTGCAACGAAACGCCGACCGACAATTGTGAATACGATGAACTGTTGCCATACGCGCTGCCGAAAGTGCTGCCGGTGACATACGGCACGGTCTGGCCGACAAAGAACGACGCGGCCTTGGCTTGCGAGGTCTGGATGCGCGGGCGCTGGATGACCGAGGCGCTGCTGTCGTTGGCGGCGGCCTGAAGTGCCACGTCCCAAGTCGGCCCGATGTTTCCAAAATAACTCAAGCCGCTGGAAAGGGCGTTTCCCAGGATGGCGGATGAATTCGTGCCGTTCGCGAAGGTGCTGTTGGTGCTTAAGAAATTGTAAAACGTCGGGCCGTTGATGCTGCCGCCGCCGCCGGCAATTCCTCCCAGGCTGGAACTGTATGTTTTTGGATTTTGCGCCGCTGAAACTCCCATATTCATGGCCTTGTTCAAATCCACGTCTATGATGGCCGATTCGATCAGCACCTGCGAGAGCAGCACGTCCAGCTTTGCAATGACGTTCGTGATCGTGTCCATGTCCTGCCGCGTGGCGAAAATGAGGAGCGAATTGCTCCGCTGGTCGGCGATGATCTTTGTCTGGCCGAAAATCTGGATTGGCTGCTCCTGCCCGCCCGGCCCTGCCGCCGCGCGGTTGACGATGCTCAACAATCTCGATTGGAAAGACCCGCCCGGCGTTGGCGTGCCGTTGGGCGTCGTTCCTGGTGCGCCAATGCCCATGGCGCGGGGTTGCTGGTTGATCCCGCCCGGCGTGCCGCCTGTTCCGCCGGGCCGCGCCACGCCATTTCCGCTGGTCGTGGTTGTGGGCGGGGTTCCGATGCTGACGGTATTGGCGCTGCTGCCGCCGAGGCTGCTCAATGCGTTGGCGATGTCCTCGGCCAGCGCGTATTTGATCGGGACGACCTCGGAAATGATTTCTGATGCACTGCCGCTGACATCCACCTGGGCGATCATCTCCATCATCCGCTTCACGTTTTCCGCGTTGTCGCGCAGCACCAAGATGCCGTTGTCATCCAGCGCCTGGATTGCAGTGGGCAATTTTGCAATCGGCGTGAGTATCCCCATCATAACGCTCGGCTTGACGTAATTCAAATGCACGATATGCGTCACATAAGTCCCCATGTCCGGCAACTGGCTCACGTCATTGGTGTCAATCGGTTCGCCGCCGTTGGGCGCTTCGGACACCGGCAGCACCTTGGCAAATTTATCGCCGATGTTTTCGACCACGACGCCGTTCATCGAAAGCACCACCTGCAAGGCCTCAATCGCCTCCTTCGTAGTCAGCGGCGTCATCGTTTTCAAAACAACGGGTGTCGTCAGGGGCAGACCGGGGGCGCGCAGCAGCGTGCGTCCGACCAGTTTTTCATATACTGTAAGAACCTGGTCCACGGTGGCGCTTGAAAAATCAATCAGTCCCGGCGGGATGGTCTCTTCTGACGACGCGCCTCCTTCTGAAACGGCGGGTGCATTTGCGCCCGGCGGAGTCGTCAGCGGCGTCTGCGCCCAAAGGTCGAGGCCGGTCAAAAAAAGAATCAGGAAGAGCGTGGTCGTTTTCATTTTGCGGTTGCGGTTGCGGGTTTCAAATTATCCGCCGGGGCGGGTTTCAGATTTTTCTGGTAGCTGGCAACGAGACGGATATTGCCAGTGAGTCGCAGCTTCGTCCCGTCGGGCTGCAGTTCAAGGTCTATCACGCGCACCATCGAGGCGTCGTTGCCGAGCTTGTAAAGAAAATCCACCAGTTGCGCATCGGTCGCGGAGACGACGATGTGCTGCGTCTGCTCGGTGAAGAATTCGTTTGTGCGCATCATCGAGCCGGAATAATTGTTGATTCTCACGCCGCTTTGCGCCGATTGTGAATTGATCGTCCGCATCATGTTGATGGCCTGATCCTCGGGCGCGACGAACCCGCCCTGACCTTCAAACTTTTTCACCAGCGCCTCATAATTCGTGGACTGCGAAATCGCCATCTGGTAAAGCTGCAATGAAGCGCGGGCGTTTTGTTGCCGTGTTTTCAAATTTTCCCAGTCGGAATGGTGCGGCCAGATGAAAATCCAGTTCAACACGAGAAATAAAATGACCGCGACACCCACCGCCAGGCGGCGTTCCAGCGGACGCAGTTGCGCGAAATACTTTTTCACTGCGTTGCCTCCTCCGGGTTTTGCAGTTTCAAACTGAAACTCCATGTCACGCCGCCGGAGACGTTGCGGGGACTCACCGGTTCCCCGCTGTGCGGATCAAACATCGGCTGCCCGTTAAGCGCGGCCTTTTGCATCGCGCTGTTGAAATCAAAAAGCGTGTTGATCTGATCCTGCCCGGCGGTGCCGGTGAGCGAAAGTGTCTGGCCGTTCGCAAAGCTGAACCGTTGCAACGATATTCCCTGCGGCAACTGCTCCGCGACGACTTTCAAGCAGTCCAGCGCGGCGAACTTCAGATTCTGCCGCTCCTGAAGCACGTTGTAACGCGCTTTGAGCAGCAGAGCGTTCGTGTAATTGTCGCTGATGGCCGCGACCTGCTGCTCCAGTTTGTGCGTCTGGACGGAACGAACGCCGACCGCGCAAAAATAAATCACGACGGCAATCGCATACAAAACTCCCGTTGCAAACAATCCGCGCAGCCAGAGCCGGTCAACGAACTGCTGGTGGTAGCGCGTGGAAAATTCCGCCGGCAGCAGGGCCGCGCCGCCGGATTGCGCCGCCGCCGCGCGCCGCGCCGTGCGCGCGGCCAGTTCCTGCAACGGCAGCGGTTTCGCGACTTGAACCGGCTCGTTCAATGCCTCGTGCAAAACGGTTTCCCATTCGCCCGCAGCCGCGCCGTCGGCGACCAGATGAAATTTCGGCTGTGCCGTCAGCCAGCCTTCGAGTTCGCCCGCCCAGACCAGTTGCGCGAACTGATCCTGCAAATTTTTCGCCCGGTCGGCACCGGCTGGCGGCGCGATGAAGCTCAAGCTCCGCAGCGCGCCGCCGAACCACCACGCCACGAGCGCGGCGTTCTGGCCGTTCAGTGACGCCGGGTAAATCCACGCACCGTCCTCCGTCGCGGGCGGCGTCTCCAACTGGTCGAGCATTGGCGTTTCGAGCCGGTCGGCGAGATAATTTTGCGCCTCCAGCCTGCCAAGATATTCCTCGACCACTTTGCGTTCCGCGACGACGACGATGACCGTCTGCAAATTTTCAGCCGAGGCCTGCGGAAGAACGTGCAGCGTCCAGACGATTTGCGCGACGGGAATCGGCGACAATTTTTCCAACTGCAATTCCGCCATCGAGAGCGTCTCCTCGAAGCTGCTTTTGGGCAGCTCGACGACGCGCAGAAAAACTTTTTCCAGCGGCAGCCACGCGACGTTCAATTTCGGCTGCCAGAGTGAAGTCCAGGATTTCGCGACATATTTTCCGGGCAGCGGCTGGCCTGGCGCGCCGCTGTGCTCGCGATGCAACGCGCCGCTCCGCGCGTCGAACTGCCAGAGGCGGTTCGCGTCGGGCGCGGCTTGGAGGATGTTGCAGGATTGCCAGCGGGACATGTTAAAAAGTGACGAGTGACGAGTGACGAGTGGCGGGCAATTGAATCCGGTTCCGAATCGTAAATCGTAAATCGTAAATCATAAATTTTTCATTGGCGGGAAATAAATTGCGTCTTGTCCTCGCCACCGGCCAGTGATTCGAGGTGTTCCTCCATTTGCGTCACGCGCAAAACTTCTTCAATCGTCGTCTCGCCCGCCTTGACCTTGTTCCAACCATCGGTGCGGAGCGTGCGCATCCCGGCTTCCATCGCGCGCTGGGCGATTGCCGTCGAGGACGAGCGGTTCATGATGAGCGGGCGGATGGCTTCGCTGACGAGGAGCAGTTCGTAAATTCCTTTCCGGCCCTGATAACCAAGCTGGCGGCAATTTTCACAGCCCGCGCCGCGCCAGATTTTCGCAGTGGCGATGTCCGTTTCAGGAAATCCGATTTTCCGTAAATAGTCGGCTTCGACTTTCTGCTCCGTTTTGCAATGCGGACAAATCGTGCGGACGAGCCGTTGCGCCATGACCGCCTCGACCGACGACGCGACGAGAAACGGTTCGATGCCCATGTCAATCAACCGCGTGAACGCGCTCGGCGCATCGTTCGTGTGCAGCGTGGAAAAAACCAGGTGGCCGGTCAGCGACGCTCGGATGGCGATCTCCGCCGTTTCCTGGTCGCGGATTTCGCCGACCATCACGACGTTCGGGTCCTGCCGCAAAATGTGACGCAAGCCCATCGCGAACGTCAGCCCGATGTCCGAGCGCACGGCGATCTGATTGATGCCCTTCAATTCATATTCCACCGGCTCCTCAATCGTGATGATGCGCTTCGTGACCGAGTTGATCGAACTCAAAAAAGCATAGAGCGAAGTGGATTTGCCGGAACCCGTCGGGCCGGTGACGAGAAAAATTCCGTGCGGCTTGATGATGATTTCGCGGATGGCGTCCTCCTCCATCTTTGAAAAACCCAGCTTTTCCAGACTCAAGAAAATTTTCCCGCGCGTGAGCAGGCGCAGCGAAACGCTTTCGCCATAGACCGTCGGCACGGTCGAAACGCGGATGTCAATTTCCTCGCCCTTGATGCGGACGTTGATGCGTCCGTCCTGCGGCAGGCGCTTTTCGGAAATGTTCATGCCGCTCATCACCTTGATGCGCGAAATGAGCGCGGCCTGATAACGCTTGAGCTGCGGCGGCAGCGGAATCAGGTGCAAAATCCCGTCAATGCGGTTGCGGATCCGCAACTCGTCTTCCGCCGGCTCGAAATGAATGTCCGTCGCGCGGTCTTTGTAGGCTTCCCAGATGATCTGGTTCACGAACTTGATGACGCTGGCCTCCTGGTCGTCTCCGGTGATTTCCTTGTTGCCGGCGATTTCCAGTTCCATCGGCTCGTCCTCGCCCATTTCGTCGAGAGTCTCGGCGCCGACGCCGTAATACTTTTTCAGTGCCTTTTCGATTTCCGGCTTTGGCGCGAGCGCGAACTGCACCGGCATCCGCGCGTCGAAGCGCACCGCGTTCAACATCGCCGCGTCGAACGGGTCGCTCACGGCGACCTGCAACCTGCCGTCTTCCAGCGCCGTGGGCAGAATGGAATATTGAAACGCGATCTTCGTGGAAATCTTGTTCCGCGCTTCGGTCGAGACCGGCAGCTTCGGCAAATCCAGAAACGGCCAGCCGAGTTTCGTCGCGAGCCGCTGCACGAAAACATCCTCGGCCACGCCGCGTTCGCGCGCCACGAACGTCAGCAGCGGTTCCGCCGAGCCGGCGTCCGCCGCCGCGCGCCACGTCTTGTGCCAGTCGTCAAATTGCAGCAGCGACGCTTCCGCGACTTCGGCGACGAGATTTTTTACAGGGCTGAATGCCATTTGTTGTGCTTGTTTTAACAGCCAAAGCGGGAAAAAGTTGCGGAAACTCGGAAGTTTTTTAATTCAAACACAAACGGACGGAGTTTCAATTCAATTGTTGACAGTTCCTGAAAATGGGAATAGTAGAAGCGTATGTTCACTAAGGCCGAAGTCGCAAAGATGTCTCCCGAACAACAAGAAATCCTGGCTCAAATCGAATTGAGCAAAACCCGCCGCCGCCAGAAACTTTTGGAACAAGCACGCGGCCTCGACTGGCAGGCTCGCTATTTTCCTTTAGGGATTTTTGCGCTCTTCATGATTTTCGTCGGATTTTATTATTTCAACCTTTTTCGCGTTCAAGAAAAACCCAGCCTTCTTATTTTTTTTGCGGCCATGATGTTTGTAAATGGATTGATTTTTCACATCTCCCGCACTAATCGCCGGCTGGATGCCTTGCTGGAACTGCTGGACTTTGACCGCCAAAATCAGAACGACAGCGACATTTCAAAAGACGAAAAGCCGGTTGACGCCCAAGCCCGCAAACCGGTCGAAGAAGAATGAATTTCGCCGTTTACGGGACGTTCGCCGGAATGGTGAGGTAGCTCAAGACGAACTGGTAAAGTCCCGGAGGAAAAAGAAACGCCCAGCGCTCGCCGTCCAGTGTGGTGGCGGCCACGGCGGTCGGCCCCAAGTTTTTTGGCAGTTGAAATTCCCTGCCGAAATCCACGGAATATTTTTCGCCGTTCTTCAGCTCAAAGACGATCTGCAAATTGTTTGTGTTCAATCCGAATTTTTCAGGCTCGGTCACGTTGCGGCCAACCCATGCGAAGGCGGCCAAGCTGCTCATTGCGGTGGTCGTGTCTTCGATGGATTTGCCGGTGATGATGCCCGAACCGGCGGTGAGCGACCATTTGTCCGCGCCGGTGTGAACCATCGTCCGGGTTCTGCCGCCCTGATGGAGCGTAATCTGCACCACGTTGCTCGCGCTGAAATTCCAGATCTGCCGGTCGCGAAATTCCCAGCCCGCATCCGGAAGCCGGTTGTAATCCTGCGGCGTGATGGAATAAATAAAATCCTCGCCGGTGCGGTGGACAAAAATCCCGTTGGTCAGCACGGCGAAGGAAAGTTGCGCGATGACCGCGTTCGAGTCGCCAATCGTGGAACGCAACGTGATCCGGCGCGTCGGGTCTGGCTCCAACCCGTCAGCCTCCAAGTCCTTTTCGGTCACGGCTTCCGCCACAAAATCCGCGACTCGCAGGGCGGCGAGGGTCTTCATGAATTGCTGGACGTTGGCGGCGTCCGTCGGAAATTTTTCCCCGGCAATCCGCCAGTCGTTCGTGCCCTGCCGCTGCAACGTGAAATTGTTGCTGCCGTCGTCGCGCACCTCGATTTCGGCGACGGGCGCGGTCACGCCGGACGCGGGCAGTTCGAGCAGATACGGGTCGCGGAAATCGTTCACCGCGCCATGCCACGGCGCGAATGATTCTGAAGCGGTCGTGACAATGGCGCTCCAACCTTCGCGTTTCGCATAAACTTGCGACGTGTCGTTCGTCAGGCTTTTCCCGACATGGATGCCGAGGGTGAAATTCGTGCCGTGACCGAGCCACAAATCCAGGTCGGCGGGTTGCAAACCGAACGCCGTCAAATCCGCATTTGTGCCGTCCGTGACAAACTGCGTGACTTGAGCGGCCTGCAACTGCTGAAGCGCGCCGTTGATGAGGTCGTTGTTGGCACGCGACTGCAACGGCCGTGTCATGCGCCATAGGCGGTTCGTCGCGTCGCGGTGCAGTTCGATGACTTTCGCGCCATTGGTCAAAATGATGGAATCAAAATCATTTTGGCCGGCTTCTACAAGCGCGGTGCTGCGCCAGTCGGCTGCCGAACGCGGAATGAATTTGAGCCAGTCCACGTCGGAAACGAACACGCCGTCCGTGCCGACGACGCGGAGATAAACCTGATCGCCGGGCGCGGTCCTGTTGCCGACCTTCAACTGCCAGATTTTATCTCCCGCGCCGATGACCAGCGTGGTTCGCGGATTGTCAAAGCCGAATTCGGCGTCGGGATTCGTGTGTCCGCGCAGGTTCTCCGGGCTGATTTTCGCTGGCGCGAGTTTTTGCAGCGCGGCGAGGAGCGCTTCAATCGCGGCGGACTGCGCCGGATAGGAAATGGGTTTTGACAAAAGCCACGAACCGTCCACGCGGTCGGCGCGGATTTCCAATGGGACGGCAGGAATGATTTGCACGCTCGTGACCTCGGACGGCTGCAAGCCGGGAAAAACCGGGCGGACGGCGCTCACAGTCGGGCGGGAGTAATCTTGAAAAATGCAAACGAGCGCCGCCAGCATTGTCGCGAAGACGAACCATATCCATGTGCTTTTCGAATTCATTATTTTCTGCGTGCGGCCCAGACCATTCCGCCGAACAATAAAACCGCGCCGGGCAGCGCGCCGAGCAGCAGCCAGCGGACGTTGCTTTGCTGCGTCTGCGTCAGCAGCAGGCGGAATTCCGTGACGGGCCGCGGCCCGATGCCCTTGAGCAGCGTCGTGCGGTTGAGCAGCCAGTTGACGGCGTAGCCGGCAAAATCGCGGTTCGCGGCGGCTGCAATCATCTCGTTGTCGAGAAAAAATGAATCGCCCACGACGACCATGCGCGTGTTGCCGCGCGTGCTGGCGACGCCCGGCACGCCCTTCTGCTCGACGGCAACCATGAGCGGATAGGCGCGCGGCGGTGCGGCGGGGTCGCCCACGAGCGTTGACTGCGGGCTGGAATATACAAGCGCGTCAACATCGGGCGCGTCGGCGGGCTGATTCTGCGAGTCCACGACGCCGACGGGACGCGGTAAAACCAGTTCCAGCGCAAGTCCCGTCAGCGGATTGACGGCTGGATGCGAACTGAAATTATAAATGACCACGTCCTCGCCGGATGCCGTGTTTTTCGGGTCATGTTCCTGCACCACGTCGGGAAGAGCGTTCACGCCCCAGCGCGCGAGGATGGAGGCAAGTCCGGTCGGCTGTTTGATGGAAAAATAATTGAACAGCATGAACAGCCGTCCGCCCTGCGAGAGGTATTGGTCAATCTTCTGGAGTTCCGTTTTCGAAAACGCTTGGCGCGGCCCGGCGATGATGAGCAGGTCGCAATCGTCCGGCACTACGTTCTGGCCGCGCAGGTCCAGCGGCATGGTGGCGATGTAATTTTCGGCGAGAAGTGCGCCGAATTTCAGATAGCCTTCGGAGCCGGAATCTGACAGCGACGGCTCGCCGTCGTCTTGCAGAAAATACGCCTTGAGCGGCTCGGGGCTTTCCACCCAGAGCAGCATCGCGGTGAACAGCATTTCGCCGTTGAAAGCGACGGGGGCAAATTCGATCCGCCTGTCTTTTGCGACTCCATCAGGCCCGTATTGGGCGAGTTCGTCGCCGGTGGCGATTTTGACGCGACCGTCGTTATCAAAAATGACGAGGTTCTTGTCGCCCTGCGAATTGAAGAACCGCTTGTATTTCTCTTTGGTTTTTTCCGCCTCGCCCGCGTCAAGATAATCCACGGTTTTGACGGAGATGTTCGGGTTCGCCGAGTGATATTCGTTCAACAGCGCCACAATCATCGGATAAATCACGTTGTTTTTGTCATAATAGACCGTCACGGTGACTTGGTTTGTGATCGAATGAACCACGCTCAAGGTGCGGCTGGATAATTGCTGCGCCTGCGAACTCAAATAGAAGCGGCGGAAAAATTTCGCGCCGAGATAATTCACCATCACGACGACCGCCAGCACCAGCGCCGTGCGCACAACCACGTCGAAGCCGATTTTCCAGCGACGTCCGGGTGAGAAACTGTGTTGGATTTTGGAGGCCATTTTATTTCCAGCGGCGGCTTTCCACCACGCGCAAGGTCAGGAACAAAAAGAAAAAGGTGGTGCCCGCGTAAAAAACCACTGTGCGCGTGTCCACCACGCCCCGCGCGAAATCATCCATCTGGTCGAAAAGGCCGAAATAGGACAGCGCCCGCGACTGCCATTGCGCGGTCGGGGGAATTGACTTCGCCAAAAATCCGAGCGAAAACAGGCTCACGCCAAGCACGAAGCTGATCATCGCCGCCGCCATCTGGCTGCGCGAAATGGCAGAAGCGAAACAGCCCAGCGACAAAAACAGGCAGCCCGTCAGGAAAATCCCCATATACATACCGCCGACCGTGCCCGCATCCAGCGCGCCCGGCTGGTTTGCGAAATGCCGCACCACAAGCAGGCACGCCAGCATCGGCAACCACGTCACCATGTAAAAAATGACCGCCGCCGAGAATTTCGCCGTGACCACCTGCAAATCGCCCACCGGCGTCGTCATCAGCGTCTCGAACGTGCCGGAGGATTTTTCCAGCGCGAACAGCCGCATCGTGATCACCGGCGTGGCGAGCAGCAGGATCAGCCAGAAATAAAACGTGCTGTAAAACATCTCCGTCACCGGCGTGGTAAAGGGATCGGTGCCCAGGCCAGCGATCAATACGACAAAGCTTAACCCCAGCAGCAGCGTGATCGCGGCGATGATGACATAGCCCGTGATGGAAAGAAAAAACGCCGCCAGTTCGCGCCGCAGCAATGTCCCAAAAATTCGCATCAGCTTTCTTCCTCCTCGTTCGGCTTCGTGACCTGGACGTAAATGTCCTCCAGCGAATGGCGGCTGCGCGTCAATTCGCGCAACACCCAGCCGCGTTCGCGCGCGAGCGCAAAAATCGCCGGGCGCAAATCCTGCCCGTCGCGCGGCGTCAGCGCGCAACGCTGGAATTCGCCTTCACTCGCCGACACGTCGAACTGTTCGATGCCCGGCAACTGTGAAAAGGCCGAATTTAACACCGCCGCGCTCGCCGCAATTTCCGCGACAATCTGGCTTCCGCCCGCCATGAGCCGCTGCAAATTTTCAGGCGTGTCCGCCGCCAGTATTTTCCCATCGAACATGATCAGCATCCTGCTGCACATCATTTCCGCCTCCGGCAAAATGTGCGTCGAAATCAAAACCGTGTGTTTTCCAGCAAGGCTTTTGATCAATTGCCGCACTGAACGGATTTGGTTCGGGTCGAGGCCGATCGTCGGCTCGTCCAAAATGATCAGTTCCGGCTCGTGAACCAGCGCGTCCGCCAGCCCGACGCGCTGGCGGTAACCTTTGGAAAGCTGGCCGATGATCCGCCGCTGCACGTCCGTCAAACCGCATTGCTCCATCACCGTGTCCACGCGCTCACGCGAGCGCCGCCAGCCGAGGCCCTTGAGCCGCGCGCGGAATTTCAGGTATTCGCGCACGCGCATTTCGGGATACAGCGGGTTGTTTTCCGGCATGAAGCCAATCCGCCGCCGCACCTCGGACGACTCGTAAAAAACGTCAAATCCCGCCACGCGCACCGTGCCGCTCGTCGCCGGCAGGAAGCACGACAGAATCCGCATCGTCGTGCTTTTGCCCGCGCCGTTCGGGCCGAGCAGCCCGACGATCTCGCCGCGCGCGACATGGAACGAAATGTCGCTGACCGCCGTGCGGGCGGCGTAACGCTTCGTCAAATTGGAAACTGCAATCATTTCGGATCGTCAAGAAATCTCGCGGAGTCTAGCTGAAAAATCATCACGCGGGCAATGCTCAATTCATTTAACAGACGAGTCCGCCGTTTGTTGCGTTCAATAATAACCCGCCTCATCATCATCTTCCTCATCGTCATCCTCGTCCTCAGTTTTTCTTTGAGAACGACGATGAAGGCGAGAATGAGAATGAAAACAATTGACTTTGCATCGGCAAAAACGCAAAAGCAGTTTCGCGTGACTTCATTTTCGGAAAACTTTTATGCGCAATGGCGCGCTCAATCCGCCGCCGAAGGGTGGACTTGTGCAAGCACTTTGCGCGATGAAGGCGGCACGCCGTCCGAACGCCTTCTCCAGGCCGTCTGGCAGCACCAGCGGCTGCGCCGCGACGCGCTCAAGATTTCAAACGAAATCAGCATCCGCGTTGTTCATCCCGGCTTCGCCAGCGTCGAGGGCGGTCCGGATTTTTCTGACGCCATTTTGCAGTTTGGCGACGATGCCCCGCGCTCCGGCGACGTGGAAATTGATTTGCGTTCAAGCGGCTGGCGTGCGCACGGCCACGACCGGAACAAAAATTTTCAAAATGTTTTGCTCCTCGTCGTCTGGGAAGATGAAGTTCAGGGTTCAAAGTTCAGAGTTCAGGGTTCGCCGGAAGTTTTGTCTTTGGCAAATGTTCTCGACGCGCCACTGGCGGAATTAAGCCTGACGCTCGAAAACGAGCCGCTCCGCTCGCTGCCGGAAAATCTGCGCGGCAAATGTTCCGCGCCGCTGCGCGAACTGGACGAAGCACAATTGACGGAACTGCTGCGCCAGGCCGCGCGCGTCCGTTTTGAAAGCAAGGCCGCCCAATTTCGCGCCCGCGCGAAAAATGCGGGCTGGGAACAGGCGCTTTGGGAACAACTGTTCCGCGCGCTCGGCTACAAGCACAACGTCTGGCCGATGCAAAATCTCGCGGAAACAAAATCACGTTTTTCAAGAGGCTCAAATTCCGCGTTTGAATTGCAGTCGCGGCTGCTCGGCATCGGCGGCCTGTTGCCGGACGAATTGACGCGCGCCCAAAAAAGTTCGGACACTTATCTGCGCCGCGCGTGGGATTTCTGGTGGCGCGACCGCGATGAGTTTGAGAACTGTATTTTGCCGCGCGCGACCTGGAAGTTTCACGGTCTGCGTCCGGCCAACCATCCGCAGCGGCGGCTCGCGCTGGCGTCGCACTGGTTGGCGGACAAAAATTTCATTTCAAAAATCGAAGCCTGGAGCGCGATGGAAAATGTGGACGGTAGGGCGGCGCTGCCGCGCCGCCAGGCTGACCGGCAGGTCAGCCCTACCAATCGGCAAATGTTGGAATCGCTTCACGAAATTCTTCAAGTCGAGCGCGACGAATTCTGGTCGTGGCATTGGACGTTCAAATCGGTGCGGATGAAAAAGCCGCAGCCGCTTTTGGGCGATGCCCGTGTGACAGATTTGGCAGTGAACGTGATTCTGCCGTGGCTTTGGATTCGCTCGCGCGAAGGCGGCAACGAAAAAATTCAAAATGAAATTATGCGGAGGTTTTTCGCGTGGCCCGCCGCCGAGGATAATTCCGTCTTAAAACTGGCGCGGCAGCGTCTGCTCGGAAGTTCAAACGCGGGCATTTTGAAAACGGCGGCGGCGCAGCAGGGCTTGATTCAGGTTGTCCGCGATTTTTGCGAGCACTCAAACGCGGTCTGCGAAAACTGCCGGTTCCCTGAATTAGTCCAAAGTCTGAAGTCCAAAGTCCAAAGTTAATCTTGTGCCGTCCGCCAGACTTTGGGCATTGGACTGGATTTATTTCACTTCGAGTTTTGAGAAGGCGTCGTTGAGGCCGTTGGACTGCGGCTCGCTGGCAACCGGCACTTTGGTTTTCGCCGGTTTCGGCGCGGAATTATTTTCGTGATGATTTTTTTCTGCGGCAGACGCCTGCCCGTCGTTTTGATTTGGATTTTTGCCGCGTTTGTTGCGCGGGAGCGGGCTGATCATGACGTTGATGCCTCGTCCGATGAGTTTTGGCGGAAAATCGGGATGGCCGTAGGGTGCGATGTCGGCGAGGAATTTGTTGATGACGGCAAAACCGACCTCAGTGTGCGCCATTTCGCGCCCGCGAAATTTCAGCGCGATCTTCACCTTCATGTCCTCGCACAGAAAATCAATCGCGTGGGTGAGCTTGATGCCGAGATCGTGCGGGTCAATGCGCGGGCTTAACTGCACTTCCTTGACGATGGAGGCGTGGTTATGTTTTTTGGTTTCTTTTTCCTTCTTGGCTATTTCGTAACGGTATTTTCCGAAGTCAACCAATCGGCAGACGGGCGGCACCGCGGTCGCGGCGATTTCAACCAGATCCACGGCGTGCTGGCGCGCGAGGTTCAGCGCCTCGGTGAGCGGGATGACGCCGTGCGGGTGTCCGTCCACCCCGATGACGCGGACTTCGCGGGCGCGGATTTTGCCGTTGACCCGGACGAACGCGGCGGGGGAGGAATTGCGTGGGGAAAAAGGGCGGCTCAAGGTGCTGGCAGCACCGGCACGGTGCTCGTCGGTTGTGGCATGACTGTAAGCTTTGGCATCAAAAATGTCTTCAGGCTAATCAAACAATACTGACTAATTAAGCACTGTCCGCGTCCAATGCAAGCAAATAATTCGCTGCAAGGTCAGGATGGGCCCCGGAACGCCCGGATGCTCCGGACAAAATCATCCGGAACGCCGAAGTCAAACCGTTCCGCGCTGGCCATTTCCAGCGCGAGATAACCTTCGCGCTGCCGCTGGATTTCCTGCGCGCGTGTGAGCTGAAATTCGCCGTTGTCGCGCACGTTGTCGCGGATCATTTCGCCGAGAACCTCGTAAATCGAAGGCGCGAGCAGGTGCATTCCGAACCAGCCCAGCCACGTCGCTTCCGGCAGTCCGTCCACGCGCAATTGTTCCCGCGCCACGTCCACGGCGGGTTTTTCAATGATGAGCGAAACGTCAATCAGCCGGGGATTTTCCGCGCGGCGCGTGCCGGCAATCGTGCCGTAGCCTTTCAATTCGGCGGCGGAAATGCGGTTCACGGCGGAAACACTTTTGCCATTTGAGACGGCGGCCATTTCAGCAAGTTCGAGATAGGGAGAAACCGGATTGCCGCGAAACAAATGGTCGCCAAGGCCGAGCAAAACCATTTCGCCATTCGCAAAATTTTTCGTCTGGAAAACCGCGTGGCCGTAGCCTTCCTGCTCGCGTTGGACGGCAAAGCTGACGCGCTTTTCAAAACCGCGCATCTGTTCCGCCTCGCGGAGGAGCGCCGGATATTTCTCCAGCCGCTTGAGATAATCGCCGCCCGGCCCGCGTAAATAACGACGCACCAACTCATCCTCGCCGGGCTGGACGATGATGCAAACCTCCTCGATGCCGGCGGCTTCGAGTTCGAGCAGATGATAGTGAAAGAGCGCGCGGGCGATGCCGTCCGTGCCGACGACGGGGAACATTTCTTTTTTCACCGCGTGCGACGCCGGGAAATGCCGCGTGCCGAGACCGGCGATGGGAATGACTGCTTTGCGAACTTTCATTTCAAACATCAAACCGTTTCCAGCCCTGCGCGCCGAAGGCGTAGCGCTTGGCGCCGAATTCAATCGCGCCGGGCGACGTGCCTTCAAAAATGTCCGGGGACACGCCGACTCTGCGGGAAAATTCGACGGCGATTTGAGGGATGTGTTCCTTGAGCGCCTCGATCTTGCCGAAGACGGCCACGGTGCCGCCGGTGCCGCCGCCGGTGATTTTCGCGCCGTAAAGCCCGTTTTCCGACCCGCGTTTGCGGACGGCCTCGACTAGAAAATTCACTTCGGGAACCGAAAGCCGGCAGTTGTCGCGGTAACTTTCGTGCGCGCCATACATCATTTCAGCGGCCACGACGCAGGCGCGTTCTTCGCCGCCGGAGGCCGCGCGCAGCGCCTCGATGAATTTCAGCACGCGCTCATTTTCCGCGATGGGATGACGTGCCGGACCGGCGACACGATAAGTTGCGTCCGGCTGGATGGTTGTGACCGGATCATCGTGCGTCTTGTATTTCGCGAGAAAATCGGAGCCAAGAATCGTTTCGGGAATGTCCTTTTCGTATTCGCCCTGAAATTCAGAGGAGGAGATTTCCGTCAGATAATTCAGCGCCGCGCGCCCGGTTTTGGCGCGGAGTTCGTTGATGATTTTCTTGCCCATGAACGCGCCGATGCGGACGTTGCCGTAGGCGTTGCCGGCGACGGAGTGGCGCACCATAGAGTTGATGCCCACGAAGCCGGTGCCGTGTGGGATTTCTACTTCGCCGACAATCGAACCGGGCCGGCAGAGGATATGCGTGAGCTTGCTCTTCCGTCCGCTCGCAACGGCGATCTGGTCCATGATGCCGCATGGCGCGCCGACGACGTGGTTTTCCGCCATCTGGCCGAGCCGCGCGATGCGTGCGCCGTCGAGCTGCAAATTCAGATACGCGTTGAGGCACGAGAGCGTGCCGATTTCCACGGCGGCGGAACTTCCGATGCCCACGTTCATCGGCACCGCGCTCAAAAGCAGAAAACTGAATCCGAATGGAAGCTCGACGGATTCCTCCTTCAGCAGCGTGAAAATGCTGCCGCCGATGTAGGCCGCCCACGATGCGATGGGATTGGCGTGGCAAAGCTCGCGAACCTGCGCGTAATTGCCAACCGCGCCGCCCGTCGTGAAATAGTCCAGCGGGATGCGCGTCTCCACCGGCAGGCTGCGCGGCCCGACCTGCGCCGAGCGGATGCGCAGCGTGCGGTCCGTGCGCGCCTGCAACGCCATCAACATTCCGCGCCCCAGCACGGCTTCGCAGGCGTTAGCGCCGGAATAGTCGGCGATGCCGCCCATCACGTCGAGCCGCGCCGGCACACGCGCGACCCAGACCTCGCCGCTGTTGAAAAATCCGGCGAAGCCCGTCGGATCGCTGTTCGGCTTGCGCAGGAGCAGCTCAAATTCGGAAATTTCAAACGGGTGCGCGTCGTTCATAGGTTGTCGCCGTGACGATGCCACAAGCCGGGCTTGCGGTCACGCGCGAAAATCAACCGTGGTTGCGGAACAGCCGTTTCCGGTTCGCGAGTAAATACCAGACGATCAAAATGTTCAGCCCAAGCACGATGAGCAGTCCGATTTTGGGATGATGAAAAAATTGCGGATGCGGTTGATCCTCCGTTTCTGGCCGGTGGCGACGAAGCAGTTCAAAAATTTCCACCGGAATGAAAAACGCCGATTCACCGATTGTCAGCCAGATCGCCCATTTCGCGCGGAACGCCAGGCCGAAGCCCTCGACGAGCAGAAACAATCCGCAGAGAGACATACCCGACGCCACCACGCGCATATTGTTCGGCGTGACCGTGTCCAGCCAGTCGGCGATGGCCGTAAAAAAACTTCGTTCGGGGTCAAGATGCACCCATTCAAGAAACTGGTTGAACAAATCCGGCAAATCCTTGTTCGCCAGCGAGAGGACGCCCAGCGCCAGCGACAGCAGCGCGGCACCTTTGATCAATTTGACCGCGATGATGAAATACAGCGTCGGCGCGCGGTTTTTCGTTTTCGGAATTTTTTTTGTATCGGGCATCAGCGGATTTTTGGCAGGAGCCAGTTTAACAGTTCGGAAATTTTCAAGCGCTCTTGTTTTCCATCGTCGCGATGGCGGATGGTCACAGTGTCTTTCAAATTCAATTCCGGCTTCTCGCCAAGCGTGTCGAAGTCAATCGTCACGCAGAACGGCGTGCCGGCCTCGTCCTGGCGTGCGTAGCGTTTACCAATGGAACCGCCTTCGTCGTAAAACACGTTCATCCACGGTCGCAGCAATTCGAGCACTTCGTGTGCTTTTTTCACGAGTTCGGGTTTGTTCTTGAGCAATGGAAAAATACCCGCCTTGAACGGCGCGACGCGCGGATGGAATTTCATCGTCACGCGCGTTTCAGATTTTCCTTTTTCGTCCGTCTCAGTCACTTCGGAATACGCATTCGCGATGAGCGCGAGGATCAAACGATCCACGCCCGCGCTCGGCTCGATGACGTGCGGGATGTATTGGCCCTTCGCCAGACCATTCGCGTCATCCGTCGCCTGTTTGGAAATCTGCTCCGGCGTTTCTTCAGGCTTTGCAGTTTTTGTCAGATATTTTTTGCGATTCTCAAAATAGCGCTGCGACAAATCATCCTGTTTTTCTTTCGGCAATTTCGCCCACGCGGCGCGCAGTTCGTCGTCGAACACGCCCATCGGCTTGCCGGAAAAACGCTGGTGCTGGCTCAAATCAAAATCGCTGCGCGCGGCGATGCCTTCCAGTTCATCGCCAGCCACGTTGCCGTCCGCGTCCTTTTTGCTGAACGGAAATTTGAACAAAATATCCGTGCAGGCGCGCGCGTAATGCGCCAACTCCGCCGGTGTCTGATGATGAAAGCCGAGCGTCTCGCGCGACAGCCCGATGCCTTCGTAAAAGCGGACGCGTTCTTCGACCCAATATTGATGCCACGCCTGCCAGCCCCAGTTCGGCTGCGGTTCGCCCGGATGACCGGTTTCAGAAACTTTTACGACGTTACCATGAATCGCCTCGATGACTTCATCCGGCTTGATGAAAAATTCCAGTTCCATCTGCTCGAACTCGCGCGAGCGGAAAGTGAAATTGCGCGGCGTGACTTCGTTGCGAAACGCCTTGCCAACCTGCGCGATGCCGAACGGCACTTTCTGGCGCGACGTTTCCAAAACGTTTTTGAACTGCGCGAAAATCGCCTGCGCGGTTTCGGGGCGGAGATAAGCAATGCCGTCTTCGCTTTCAACCGGCCCGACGTAAGTTTTGAACATCAAATTAAAAGGACGCGGCTCAGTAAATTGCGCGCCATTTTCAGGATTATATTTGATGCTATTTTTTATTTGCTGTGGCGGGTTCTTTTCTCTGTCTTCTAACAGAATTGGATTTGGAATCCCGCGTTTTTCATAGAATAGTTTTGCAATTTTTAGAGCGCTTTCTGGAGGCTTTCCAGACGGAACAAGAACAGAAAAAGCATCATTGCATCGCTTTGGATTGTGATAACGATCAAAAGCCTTCTGCATCCAATGTTCTCGATCTGTCTCTGGTGATCCTAATTGCAATGCTACATGACGAGAAAGCAGTTCCTGTGCGGCTTCTTCGCTTAAACTTATTTGCAAAGAACCTTCACTTTGAACTTCTTTTTGTATTTCGTCGATTGCTTGGACAGCAGTTATGTTTTCCTTTGCTCCCAGGAAAAAATATGCAGTTCCATTTTGCGGTTCAATTTGATCCGCGCGAAATCTTTTATTCGTTATCGGACATTCAACCATTAAATCCGCGAACGTGTCCACGTGGCCGCTGGCTTTCCAGATTTGCGGCGACATGATGATGGTCGCTTCGAGGCCGGCGACGTCGTCGCGCTGGCGGGTCATGGCGTGCCACCAGAGTTCCTTGACGTTGCGCTTGAGTTCCGCGCCGAGCGGGCCGTAATCCCAAAAGCCGTTGATGCCGCCGTAAATCTCGGAGGATTGAAAAATGAATCCGCGCCGCTTGCACAGCGACACGATTTTTTCCATGAGCGGATTTTCTTTTGGCTCGGCCATAATTTGAGCCGGTCAGTGTTCGTCAAGCGCGCTGAAAAATCAATCACGAAGACGTGGAGAAATGACCAGTGGCAAGTGACAAGATAAAAACGCCGCAAAGAATGACTGCTTGTCACCCGTCACTCGCCACTGCTTTGCGAACAACTTTTCCGCCGTTGCGTGAGGTTCACGCGCGATGCGTGAAATTTTCACGCATCTGGCCACGGCGAGGAAAATCATTTTGCGGCTTTGCTTGGATTTCAGCAATTAACGCGGTTGGCATCGGTCATGCTAAACATATTTTAGAAATCCGGTTGACAGCAGGTGAAATTTTAGTAATCTTTGCCAACTGTCCCCGGACGAAAAAACAAAAACTGAACAACTGTCAACTTATGAAAAAGCAAATCAAACAAAAATCGGCGTTCACGCTCATCGAGCTGCTCGTCGTCATCGCCATCATCGCCATCCTCGCGGCCATGCTGCTGCCGGCGCTCGCCGCCGCCAAGAAGAAGGCTCAAAAAATCAACTGCGTCAACAATCTCAAGGAAGTCGGCCTGGCCTTCCACGAATGGGAGGGCGACAATGGAGACCGTTATCCCATGGCGGTTCCTTCCGCCCAAGGCGGCGCTCAAGAGTATGTGTCTTCTTCCGCCGTAGCTGCAACGAAGCTCAATCCCGGCATGGTTTTCATGGTGATGTCCAACGAATTGAGCACGCCTAAAATTTTGTATTGCACTTCCGACAATTATCATCCTGGTGGTCCCGCCACAATTTGGAATGCTCAACAAGTATTGGGCGGCGGAGCTTACCCCCCCATAGGTGCGCAAACTACCGCCGGCAATGTCAGCTATTTCATTAGCGGCGACGCAACGGAAACTGACCCGCAGGCGGTTATAGACGGCGACGAAAATATCGGTAATGCAAACACTCAAAACTCTAGTCCTTCATCGTTTGGCTTTACCACAACATTGGCCGGTGCGCAGACGCCAAACCTTCCTGAAGCAGAAATACTCAATTCAGTTGCTTATTCGGCGATTGCTAATGGCGCGTGGGGTTGGACCGGAGACTTTCACGCCAAGTCTGGGAACCTCGGCCTGGCCGACGGCAGCGTCCAGCAAGCCACCGTCTCTGGTCTTCATAACTATCTTGCACAATCCACCAATGTGGTTGCACAACCATATTTTAACTTTCCGAAATAATATTGAGTTTGCTCACATCAACGCGGCAGCCTTCCGGCTGCCGCGTTTTTTATTTTGCATCGGATGTTCTTTCGGTCCTGTGGTTCGAAAAACCTGCGTCACGCCGACATGACAATCATTGCATATCTTCCCCGTTTTTTTTCGCCTCCCGTTGCTCCGCGAAGAAACTTTGCAGCAGCGCGCGACATTCCGCCGCGCGCACGCCTGCGGTGATTTC
>Ga0208220_1000244_pt1 | contig 22705 bp, 17 predicted proteins | sample NGESurdeep092012_9_FD_184484 | JGI IMG/M metagenome (GOLD analysis project Ga0208220, IMG submission 184484) | Arctic peat soil microbial communities from Barrow, Alaska - NGEE Surface sample F53-1 deep-092012 (SPAdes) | ecosystem: Environmental > Terrestrial > Soil > Wetlands > Peat ...
CGGCCCGGCACCCGGATTCCGCAACCTCACCAGCTACATCGCCAGATCACTGCTCGAGTCCGGCGGCTTCAGACCCCGACTACACCCTCGATTGTGAAGAGCCCCTTAACGATGTGGCCAGCGAACGTCAGGCGCCGAAGTGGACCAGTGAGCCCCAGATCAATGGCGATATCTGTGCGCGACGAGCCTCTGTAATAGCTGCCGGCAGGGCGGCCTGTGAGGGGCGGATGGCGAGTTGGCGGTGGAAGCTTTCCATGACCCGGATCGTCGACTCGGCATCAAGTAGGGGCCAGAGCGCACCAACAACTGACCGGGCTCCGACGGCGAGTAGCCCTGCAGGGAAACCGTACTGCTCGGCGGAGATGTTCTCCCCTGCGGTACCGCCCAGATCGCAGGCGGACAGGACGACAACGGGGCGACCCGGCAGCACATCATCATTAGCAGCGAGAAGGCGATCGAGGGAGACAATACCGCCAAGGAGGAGAGCCTGGTGGGTGTTGTCCAGTCTTCCGTGGCAGGCAAGGTGCGCCACAGTCGCGGTTCGCAGTCGTTGCGCCGCGCTGGGATTGGGAGTGGAGGCGACTGCCTCATCGGTGCTGTAGAGGACGGGTTCAATGCCGTAGACCGCTGCGATCGCGTTTGCTTCCGCATGAGCGAACTCCAGAGTGTGGTGGTGGCCATGCCAAGCATCCGCGGCCACGTATGCGTTCGATGCGGCGGGCTCGGTCTTCCCGAGCGCGGCGAAGTGCAGAGCTCGAGCCGAGGGCGCCACGGTCATGTCGACGACGGTGCAGGCCGGCTGACCGCAAAGAGTTGCCGTATACAGCGGGAGCAATGCCGCGCGGCTGACAGGTACGACAGCCAGTGGCCGTGACATCATGTCCGGCCACCGCGCTGAGATCGGCTCCCACACATGCCGCCCGGTCCAGTCAAGGATCTGCTGCACGCTGACAGAACGCTCCCGAGGCCTGTCAGACTGCTGAAAAGCGGCCCGGAGTTGCTCCAGTTGAGCGTTCACTTCGCTTGTCTGGAGGTCCGGCAGCCACGTGCTTTCCATTAGGTTTCCGGTGGCATCATCCGCGTTGACCCTGATCGCGACCCCGTCGTACTTCCAGAACCCGGGAACCACGTACAGGAGGGTTCGCCCTGTCATCCGCGCGGCCTGTACGGCGTGTGCGTAGTGGGGCGTGAAGTAGAATTGCTCGAACGGGTCGTCCTGGGCCGGGGTGGACAGCGATGTCAATGCAGCCGACTCGGCGCCACGCTGCAAGGTTCCCGGACCGGTGCTAAGCGGTTCGGACCGCCACGGTTCAGTTTGCTGGCGGGCGTGCTCGGCTAGTTCCGGAATATTGATGAGGTCAGCGTCGGCGTGGAGTTGAACCACGCGTCCGGAGGTCTTCGTCATAAGCATGTCGAAAAGGATCCCGGTCTGGACCTCCAGGCACATGATGGCGTTCATGAGCACCCCGGATTGGTGCGCAGCGCAGGCCGCGACCTCCGCTACATTGCGCATCTTGCCCATTAGATCAAAAAGCCTGCTCTGCGGATCTTCGTACTTTCCGTAGGTAATTCCGTGAGTGATGGCCGCCACCGCGCCGCTTAGCAAGGTGCATGCACCGGTGGCCGTCATCCAGTTGCCCGAGACCAGTTGGTACTGCATGTTGAGATACGCAAGTTCGAAAAGCATCTCGGCCGCGCGCACATCCCCCTCTTCTACTAGTGGGGCGAGTTGGAGCATGAGTTGTGCCCCTTCGTCCCGGAGTCGGCTCAGCGCCTTCGAATCTCCTGCCGCCTGGGCTGCGCGGCTTCCCTCCAGCACCTCGGAAACGCGGGCAACGATCTCGGTCTGATGTCTTGGGGGCATCTTGGGTCCATCTTTCGGAACAGCGGCATAGCGAAATCAGCTAGCGCCGGGCACCTGCTAGGCAGCGATGTCGATCATTGTTTCACCTGTCATTATGCTTTTTGCCTTACATTCAATCCAGCGACGCATGGCAGCCATAATTCCCGGGGTCGTCGACAAATACGGAATGGAGCCCTCCCCCCCAACATCGAGGCCAGTCGGATCACAATCATCACCGTTGCCAATCGGGCCAGGAGAACCAACAAAGCGAAGAACTCATCAGCCTCTTGCCGATCAGCTGTTCGGCTTGATCCACGCACAGTTGCACGCCTGGGCATCGCTCGGCCGCCTTCCTTCGGTACTTCCTTAGCAAGACGCGCGACGATTACCTGCGGAGCACATCCGTCCCAGGGAGAGCCGAGCCGAGGTTTCGCCGTTCGGGCACACGCCGGAACCGACTGACCAACGAGGTCGTCTGGCTGGCGGGACTCCATGCATCCGACCCCAGGATGGCGGCCTTTTGCTTTGGATGGATGTGCCTGCCAGCCACATCGGGGATGGCCGCTCTTGGCCCGCAGGCGCCTGATCGGCATGGTTGCTCTACTCTTGCCTCGCGACGAGCGAATGGGGTGGTGTGTGGGCGTGGTAAGAAGCCTGGGCGACAAGGTCGCGGCGTTCTGCCGTGAGCTGGGGGATAGCGCCCTGCGTGACATGGCTCGCACCAACGGCAAGGAACCTGTGTTCCTGAGTGCCGAGAAGGCGCTGGTGGCCGGTGAGATAGACGCGAGTCTTGAGGCGAAGCTGGACTCCCTGGACGAGATGGTGCGGGGCCTTGAAGGGTATGGCCTGTACCCAGGCAGGACGCGGGATTTCCAGCCGCTGCCAGGTAACAATGGCAGGACGGGCGCGCGGTGGTGGACGTGCCCTGGCGGCCGATGCACTGGCCGGGGCAGGGTGAGGCCTGGTGACAAGACGCCGGTCTGCGCCGCTACCGGCGAGCTGCTGGTGTCAGGTCCGCTACCGGAATGACTGGCTTCCTGGGCGAGATCGGTGAGAAGCTCGCCGACCGCTGGGCGGCGCTTGTTGCCGTGCCGGGGCTGCTGTATCTCGCCGCCGTCACGGTCGCGGTGATACTCGGCCAGGCGCGCGCCCTCAGCTATGCCAGCCTCAGCCGGCAGGTCACGGCCTGGGCTGCCAGCTCCGCGCTCGGGTCGGTGGGCGGTGCCGTGCTCATCATCGTGGCGGTGCTGGCCGGGTCGCTAGTGGCGGGCCTGGTGGCCGCAGCCGGCGGCAGGTTCGTGGAGACCCTGTGGACACTGCCAGGCAGACGCCTGCCCGCAAGATGGCTCGCCTGGTGGCGTCGGGACCGCTCTCGCCGGCAGAAAGCCATCGCAGATTCTGCTTCCGCAAGCCCTGCTCAGGTGCGCAAGGCCATGGCCAGGGCAGATCGCATCTGCCTGGTCGAGGCAGGGAGCCCGACCTGGATCGGCGACAGGCTCCGCGCCTGCCGTGTCCGCATTGGCACGGCCTACGGCCTGGACCTCGATGCGGCGTGGCCGCGCTTGTGGCTCATCGTCCCTGATACGGTCCGGATCGAGCTGGGCGCGGCGCGCGACGCATTCAGCTCTGCCGCCCGGCTCACCGCGTGGGCGGTCCTGTACCTGGTCCTGGCGATCTGGTGGTGGCCCGCGCTTCCTGTCGCTGTGGTCATCGGCGCCACGGCGGTCGGCCGGGGCCGCCTTGCCGCGGGCAACCTCGCGGACCTGATCGAGGCCACGATGGACCTGTACAGCGGTGCCCTCGCCGCCCAGCTCGGCGAGCAGGCCAGCGGCCCGGTGGCCCCGGCGCTTGGCGCCAGGCTCACGGCCCGGATGCGCAAGGACCGCTGGGACCCTGGCTCGCCTCTCGCTGACTAAAACCGGCAGGCACGGCCCTTGCATCCGGCCGCCGCGGTGCGCTATGACCAAAGGGCGAAGCCGGTAGGGGGCGGGGCGGTGTTCGAGCGTTTCACGGACCGGGCACGGCACATTCTGGTGCTGGCACTGGATGAGGCCACCCGGTTTAACCATGGCTACGTCGGCACCGAGCACCTGCTGCTGGCATTAATCAAGGAAGGCGAAGGGGTCGCCGCCAGCACGCTGCAAGGGCTGGGAATCACCCTCGAAGCGGCCCGCCTTCAGCTTGAGAACATCATCGGCCCCGATACGGCTCAATCACCCGATCCGGTTCCGTTCACGCCACGGGTCAAAAATGTGCTTGAACTCTCGCTCCGCGAGGCCTCGGAACTGGGGCACAGGTATATCGGGACCGAGCATCTGCTGCTCGCCCTGGTCCGTGAGGGCGAAGGCGTCGGGTGCCAGATCCTAGTGCGCCTGGGCTGCGGCCTGGGCCAGATCCGGGCCCGGGCCCGGGTGCTGGCGCTTCTCTCGCCGGAAGGGGAGAAAGCCAAATCGGCTCCCGCTGAATCGCCCTCGTCGGACGCCTCGCAATCGGCGGGCGACATGCTCGCCTTGTTCACCGACCGTGCGCGGCGGGTAGTTTTCCTGGCCCAGGAAGAAGCCCGGACGCTTCATCACGACAGCATTGGCACCGAGCATATTCTCCTCGGCCTCGTGCGCGATCGGGAAGGCCTGGCCGCCAGGGTGCTCAGGCTGCTGGACGTCAGCCTGGAGCCGGTCCGCCAGCAGGTCACGGAGATCACCGGCCAGGGCCAGCAGGCACCATCTGGGCACCTTCCCTTTAGCCCCAAGGCCAAGGAGGTGCTTGAACTCTCGCTGCGCGCGGCACGGGAGTTCGATCACGACTACATCGGCACGGAGCACCTCCTGCTGGGCCTGCTCCGCGAGAAGGACAGTACTGCTGCTCAGGTGATCGTGAAGCTGGCCGGTGAATCCGGCCGGGCCACGGATGACGCGGGCGTGCTCGCGGAACTGGGCGCCGCGCGCCAGGCACTGACCGACGCGATTCCGCCGGACGCCACGGGCATCGCTGAGCCTCTGGATGTGCTGGGCATGGTGCTGTCCGTACTCGCCGACGGGACCGGCGACCGTTTCGTGCGATGCCTGGAGGTGGAGGCATGCCGGGCGACACTGGCCGCCACCCCGGCTGATGCTCAGGTCTGGCCGAGGCGGGCGCTGTTCCTGGGCTGGACCGTTAGGGACCTGGCCGATAGCAACGGGAGCCTGAGCCTGATGTCCGAGGCCATGGAGACCCTGTGTGTCGCCGTTGCGGCGATGCCGACCGATCATCGCAGCCGCGAGGCCGCGCTCAGGCAGCTCAGCCGCGGGCTGGGGTGGCTCGCGTCTCACACCGGGCGCCCGAAGCTGATGGCCGAGGCAGCGACCAGGGTCCGGGCCGCGGTGACCGCCACGGCCGCGGACACTCAGGAGCGCGCGGCCAGCCTCGCCATGCTCGGCGAGTCCCTGGGCACTCAATACGAGCAGGACAGCGATCCCCGATTGTTCGGCGAGCTGGTCGCGGTGTTCCGCGAGGCCATCCGGGCCACCTCGCCAGGCGATCAGGCGCGGGCGGCCCGGATGGCCGATCTCGCCCGCTACCTGCGACTGCGACACCGTACGACCGACGAGGTCGGCCTTCTGGCCGAGGCGATCGCACTGGGCCGCGAGTTGGCCGCCGGAACCGGTATCCGGCCCGGCAAGCAAGCCGGCTATCGGTCCGCTCTCGCCCGCGACCTGGTCGTGATGTACGAGCACAGGAAGGAGCCGGGCCTGATCACGGAGGCCGTCGGCCAGGCCGCGGCCGCCGTTGCCATCCTGCCCGACGACGACCCGGAAGGCGCGGAGGTGCTGGACCTCTGCGGGATGGCGCTCGCGTTCAAGTGGCAGCACACCGATGACACCGGTGGTGCCCTGGAGCAGGCGGTCCAGTGGCAGCGCGCCGCCGTGGCCCGGGCCGCCGGGCCGGAGCGCGCCGTGCGCCAGGGCCACCTGGCTGACAGCCTGTATGGCCTCGGCCTGGCTACGGCGGCTCCGGCGGTGCTGGCCGAGGCGATAGCGGCTGACCGCAGCGCGCTGGAGGGCCTGCCGCCCGGCCACCCCGACCGCGCCAACTGCCTGAATACCCTCGGCCTCTCGCTGCTCGCGCTGTTCCAGCAGACCGGGGACGCCGAAGCGCTCACCGAGGCCGTGTCGGCCAGCCGTGCCGCGCTCGGCAGCATCGCACCGGATGAGCCCGATCGTGCCCGGTACCTGGCCAACCTGGCCGATGTCCTGCACGCCTGGTACCAGCGCGGGGACGACCTGGCGGTCCTGGACGAGGCCATCGAGGTGGCACGGGCGGCCGTGGCGGCGGCACCGGTGCGGTATCCCGGCCGGGTGCGGTTCCTGCGGCTGCTCGGTGCCGGCCTGATGTCACGGTCCGAGCGCACTGGCGACGAGCCCGCGCTGGAGGAGTCGATCCGCACCCTGCGCTCGGCCCTCGCTAGCGCCAGGGCCGGCCATCCCGGCCACGTCGACTGCCTGCTGGCGCTGGCGTCCGCGCTGCGGCTCAAGGCGGGCCGGACCGCAGGCACCCGGCAGCTCGACGAGGCCATCAAGCTCGGCCGGGCAGCCTGCGCGGCGGCGGGGGACTACGCGGAGGTAGCGCTCTGCCTGGGCCAGCTAGGGGAATGCCTGCGTGAGCGGTTCGAGCGCACCGGCGAGGTGAGCTGTCTGGTGGAGGCGGCCGAGGCGGGCCGGCGGGCCCTGACCGCCTGCCCCGTTGATGATCCTTCCCGTGCGCTGCTGACTTCGTACCTAGCTGGTTCGCTGCGGCTGCTGTTCATGCAGACACGGGACCTGGATGTCCTGAGGCAGGCGATCGACTACGCGCGCCAGGCCGTCGCCGCGACCCCGGCCGACCATCCCGCCATGGCCATCTACCAGAACACCCTGAATGGCTGCCTTCAGTTCCTCTACGTGCGCACCGGCGAGGAGAGCGCCCTGGTCGCGGCGGTCGAGGCCAGCCGGGCGGCGGTGGCGGCGATGGTCGAGGGGCGGCCGGAGCGGCAGGACTGCCTCAACAACCTGGGACTGGCGCTCCGGGCGCTGGCCGAGCACACTCGGGATGCCGAGCTGATGCGGGAAGCCGTGCAGGCCGGCCGGTCCGCCCTGTCCGATGTCGATCCCGGTCATCCTGACCGGCCCGCGCGGCTGAACAACCTCGCCGCGTCACTGCGCAGCCTGGCCATGCTCACGGGCGAGGCCAGCCACGCGGTCGAGGCCACGTCGGTCCTCAGGAAGGCAACCGCCTCCTGGCCGGCCGGCCATCCGCACCGGGCCACCGGGCTGATGAACCTGGGCCGCTCGCTCATGGCCGAGTCGGCGGTCAGCGGCAGCGAGGTCGGCCTGGACGAGGCCGAGCGATGCCTGGCCGAGGTGGGAGGCGACCGGTCTGCACCCGGAGTGATCCGGCTGTGGTCCTGGTCGCGAGCCTCGCTGCTGGCCAGCAGGCGCGAGGGCGGCGCCGGCGACGCGCTCGCCGCCGCAGAGGCCGCCGCCACGCTGCTGCCCCAGCTCGCACCGGGAGCGATGGCCCTGTCGGACCGGTTCTACTGGCCCGGCGAGCTCAGCATGCTCGCGGCGCAGGCGGCTGCGGCCGCCGTCGCCGCCGGCCGGCCCGAGCGCGCGGTCGAACTGCTCGAGCAGACCCGCGGCGTCGCGATAGCCGACCTGCTCGACGCGCGGGGCGGTGACGAGGCCCGGCTGAGTGCCAAGGCCCCGGCGCTGGCCGACGAGCTCGCCGACATGCGTTCCAGGCTGGCGAAACTAGGCGATGCCAGCAGCGGCCAGCGGCAGGTCGAGCCGGTCAGGGAGCGCCTGGATGCCCAGGCCGCCTGGGATGACCTCGCGGCCCGGATCCGGGCTGTTGACGGGTTCGCCTCGTTCGGTGCCACGCCACCCGCCCGTGAGCTCACCAGGCTGGCCGGCCGCGGCCCGGTCGTGCTCGTGTACGCGGCCGACAGCCGGGGCGACGCGCTGATCCTGACCGGTGACCCGGCCAGTCCCGTGCGCTTCGTGCCCCTGCCCGGCCTGACCGAGGCGACAGCCGGCGCCCGGGCCGAGGCGCTGCTGGCGGCCTGCCGGCTGGACGACAGCCAGGCCAGCATGACCGAGCGCCGGGCCGCGCAGGCCAGCGTGCTGGACGTGCTGGCCTGGCTCTGGGACACGGTCGCGGGCCCGGTCCTGCGCGCGAGCGGCTATGACGCCGGTCCGGGGCAGGATGAGGACTGGCCGCGGGTCTGGTGGTGCCCGATCGGGGTGATGGGCGGGCTGCCACTGCACTGCGCCGGTCATCACGCCGACCTGGCCAGCTCCGACCCGGAACGGCTCGGCAATCCCCGGACGGTCCTCGATCGCGTCGTGTCCGCCTATGCCACCACGCTGCGTGGTCTCGGGCAGGCCCGCGACCGGCAGGCATACCAGGCCGCGCGAGCCTCCCGCGCGTTCCGGGCCCTCCGCCGTGGCCGTGGTCGGCTGCTGGTCATCGCGGTGCCGGAGGTCGACGGGGCCGAGGCCCTGCCCGGAGCCACGAATGAAGCGGAGATCATCAGCGCTCTGGTGCGCGAATCCAGCGTGCTGTCCGCCCCAGGCCGCTCCGAGGTGGTCCAGGCGCTGCCCGGCTACGAGATCGTTCACTTCGCTTGCCATGTGCGCCTGAACCCGGCCGACCCGGCCACCGGCTACTTCGTGCTCCCTGACCACGAGCACGCGCCGCTGACCGTTGCCGACATCGGCGCCCTGGACCTGCCCGGGCAGCTAGCCTTCCTGTCAGCCTGCGACACGGCGGTGGCCACCAGCCACTTCACCAACGAGACCGTCCACCTGACCGGCGCGTTCCACCTGGCCGGCTACCAGCGGGTGATCGGTACCCTGTGGCCGGTCGCTGACGAGCCGGCGGTGGAACTGTGCGAGCGCTTCTACCAGCGCCTGACCAGGAACGGGACTGAGTCACCCGCGCCGGACCGGGCGGCGGGCGCGCTCCACGAGGCGGTGCGCGAACTGCGCCGCCGGTACCCGGACGCGCCCACGCTGTGGGCGGCGCACACTTACACCGGAGCCTGACGAGCCGTGTACGACGTGCCAGAGATGACTGCTGGTTTGGGAAGGGCTGAGCAAACGCTTTCCGATCCTTTGCCGTTAATCCAGCCGGTGCGCATTTTCGGAGGCCCGTGCTTCGAGTCGGCGGGCAGGTATCGGAAGGGGAAAGCACAGGCCGAGCGGGACTACTACTACCCCGGACCCGTGGCCTGTCGGGGTCCCCCGCGGCCGGAATCGGCGCTGGGCTCCAGCTGCGCGCGCGTAGAGTTGGAGTGTTCCATGACCTCTGCAACGGTGCGGATCCGGGGGAGTCTTGTACTGGATATTCGACCCCGGCCTTGAGCTTGTATTGCCGTTCCGGCTGCCATCTGACCGGTCTGGGATGCGGCCGTAATTAAGCAAGTCAAGTTGGGATGCCGCCCGGTCGGCGATAAATTGGCTGGTCAGGCTGGGGGAGTGGCGTTACGGTGATCACTGTGGCTCAGACTACGGGAAGATCGTTTCAGTGAGCTGTCGCCTTTAGCGTTGTAAGTCTCCGGTGACCTGGGTTTGCGCTGGTAGCTACAGCGTTGGGGCCTGGTCGCCTTACAAGCGAGGGGTCGCTGGTTCGAACCCAGCTGCGCCCACCTGCAGGTCAGAGCGGTGCTGACGAGCTGCGGCGAGCGTCTCGACGGGCGGGCGCTGATGGTGTGCGCGGTTGCTCTGAGGCCGGTCGGCGTGACATAGCCCGAGGTCAGGGGCAATCTCGGCTGGCTAGCGCTCGGCGGTGCTCGTGGCGGCGGGAGCGCAGGTGGGAGCGCGTTTGTTCCGAGGCGTCCGCCATCGCCGAACTCGCGCATAGCCCTGGGCCTGCCAACGGGCCGGCCCTGTCGAGTGGGACGCTCTGGGAGGGCAGGCGAGAACTCAGCTCCGGGATGCGGGCGAGAGGGCCGTTCTGGTCGGCCCGCTGGAGCCAGCGCGCGCAGGAACTTCCGTGCCGGGCACGCCTGGTGAATGGGACTGGAGGGTCCGCGCGGCGCAAGCGCAGGAGCTTAGCGCGCGCTTTGAGCCTGAGCCTGTGGCGCAGTTCCTGGCCGCGGCTCAGGCTCGGCTCGAGGCAACGTCCGAGGCTGGGCTCTGCGCCGAGTCTGCCCCGGTAGACATCCGCGGTGCGGTGGCCGGTCCCAGGCATGGGTGTCCAACCGCCGCGTCCCCCTGCCACCGGGCCTCGGCCGATCCGGGCGGCAAGCCGGGGAGGGGGCGCAAGGCCTATGTGTGGCGGGCCGAGCCGGCCGGCCAGCGGGCCGGTTATGACGTCCCGGACTTCCCGGCTGGCCACCGCGCCGTCCTACTGTCCCGAGCCCGGCACCGGCGGCCCGGGGGCTGGCCGACTGCAGCATGGCGGTCTGGTGACGGACGGGAGAGTTTTCTCTCTCCTGCTGCGGCTAGGCGCGGCGTATGCCAGCACAGCAGCCAACGTCCGGGCCGGGCCGGCCCCGGCGGTCAGCGGGTGCCTCTCCCCGACGTGCCTGAGCCGGACCTGCCCTCGCCGCTGCACCCGCGCCGATGGCGAGGCCGGGTACCGGTGTCAGGCGCGCCGTCCCGGGTAGCGGGGCGGCACGCCCGCAAACGCTAGTTTCGCCCACATGCGGCGAAAGCCGGTAGCTGCTCACGCAGTCCGATGCACAAAAGATGACATGCTCCGGCCCGGTTCGTAGCCGGGCGGGTGCTGGGGCCGATGGTTGCCCAGGGAGACGAGGGGGGTGACCTCCTCAGCACAGCACGCCACGATGTGGTGTGTCTGACCTAAGCCGGTCTCGGAGCATGAGGAGGTCACCCGATGCCGTCAATCGCAGGCGGGATGGATATCCACCGGAAGCAGGTCACGTTCGATTACCTGGACCTGGTTACGGGGGAGGTGAGGTGCAGGCAGATCGCCCCGGCTGACCGGGCGAGTCTGCGGGCCTGGCTGGAGCGGTTCGCGGGGGTGCCGGGGGTGACGTTCGCCGTTGAGGCGTGCACCGGCTGGCGGTATGTGACCGAGGAACTCCGGCGGGCGGGCATTGAGCCGCATCTGGCCGAGCCGGCTGATACCGCCGCGGCGCGGGGTCGCAAGATGCGGGCCAAGACCGATAAGGCCGACTCGAGGCTGCTGCGGGACCTGCTGCGGGACCTGCTGGCGGGAGGCCGGCTGCCGGAGTGCTGGATCCCGCCGCCGCAGATCCTGGAGTACCGGGCGCTGCTGGAGGCCTATCACGCTCTGCGGCGCGAGCACACCGCCTGGGTGCAGCGCGTCCATGCGGTGCTGTTTCACCAGGGCGCGCCGGTATTCCATGACCTCAGCCGCGCGGATGCACCGCAGGAGCTGGCCGCCCTGGCCCGCGCGCACCTGTCGCCGGCCGGGCAGCAGCAGGTCGCCCTGTACCTGCGGATGCTGGAGGTGACCGGCGGCGAACTGGATGCCCTGCGCCGGCAGCTGGTCAGTGCCGCCGGGCAGCTGCGCGGCGCCCCGGGTGCTGGCCGGGCAGCTGTACGGGGTCGGGCCGGTCACCGCGCTGGCGCTGACCTGCTGGCTCGGCGGTGCCGGGCGGTTCACCTCCGCGCGCCAGGCGGTCCGGTTCACCGGGCTGGACATCACCGTGTACTCCAGCGACGGCAGGCGCTCCCCCGGGCACCTGTCGCGGCAGGGACCGCCGGTGCTGCGCTGGTGCGTCTACGAGGCCGGGAAGACCCATGCCCGGGCCGGCGCCCCCGATCACGGCTACTACGCGGCTGTGAAGGACCGCAAGGGCGGCAAGCGCGCCGCCCTGTCCGAGGCCCGCAAGATCGTCCGCAGGGCGTGCCATCTGCTGGGCGAGCTCGGCGGCGACGCGTTCGCCGCGGCGTGACCCGGCCACGGTGATCACGGTGGGCGTGGATGGATGCGCGAGGGTGCCATCATCCGATGGGGCCACAACCGCGGCCAGCTCCCGCCGAGCCCCTGTCAGACCGCCCGTGCCCTGCCGCGCAGGGCAACCCGCGGACGGCCTCAAAAGACTGAGCGGCCGCATCCTCCCGCCGGGCGGGGGGACACCCGATCCATCATCATGTGACCGGGCCCGCCTCTGGGCCCGCGCGCCAAGGTAAGGCTGGCTGCCCCGCCGCCCCTGCCACGCCGCCCGTGAACAACCGGAACCTGAGCCACGCCGCCAACCCGGAAGCACCTGGAGGCACCAACCCCCCCTTCCTCAGTGCGCAGACACGCGATGGTTTTGTTCGCGAGCCCTCCTTGGCCGGCATCAGCTGCTGCCCGGCCGCCCACGTGAAGAAGCCGTTCACCAGCGCCAGTTCCCTGTTCCAGGTCGAGGCCGCCACCCGCGGGCCCGCCGGGTCGAACCGGCGCCAGTGCAAGAACGCCGCGTGATCGTCTTCCCCGGCGTCCCGCCACGATTTGCCGCCTCGCGACTCGTGCAGGAAGCGCAGGAACCGGCACAAGTCACCGGCCGCTGCCAGCCGCGTGTTCTGCGCCGCGCCGATCATCGCCGGGCGCAGGAAATACCTGTTCAGGTCGATGTCATACTCCAGTGCCGGGGAGATCAGGAACGGCGCCCCGTCCGGCACGTCCTCCGGATCCAGCCACGCATCAAGATCGTCAGCAGGCCCGCCCGGCTCTGCGGCTTCCGGCAGCAGCTCCGACAGGCGCGGCATCCCCCGCCTCGTGAGCACCACCCGCCATTGCCCGTCCGTCACGGAGGGCAACCATAGCGTGCGCTCAGCCGACACTGGCCGAAGGACATGCTGGCCTGCGGGCCATGGCTACTCACCGGGACGGTCGAGGCCGAGGATCACCGCATGGTCGTGGCTTGCCGGCGCCGTAGACATTCTGCCGATCGCCCGGCCTAAGCCGGGGTCACGAACCCGGACTCGTAGGCGATGACGATGAGCTGCGCGCGGTCCCGCGCGGCCAGCTTGGTCAGCAGCCGGCTCACGTGGGTCTTTACCGTGGCCAGCGTTATGAACAACTCGGTCGCGATCTCAGCGTTGGACAACCCTCGCGCCACCAGGGCCAGCACGTCCTGCTCCCGGCCGGTAAGCACGTCGAGGGCCGGGCGGGGAGATGCTGGCGCCTGGCGGGCGAACTCGCGGATCAGCTTACGGGTGACGCTCGGGGCCAGCAGGGCGCCGCCCGCCGCGATGATCCGGATGGCGGCGAGCAGTTCGGTGGGTGGCGTGTCCTTGAGCAGGAAGCCGCTGGCCCCGGCGCGCAGTGCCGCGTATACGTACTCGTCGAGGTCGAATGTGGTCAGGATGAGAACCCGAGCCGGCCGCCCAGCCGTCTGCTGGTTGGTGATCTGGCCGGTCGCGGCGACCCCGTCGGTCCCTGGCATCCGGATGTCCATCAGGACCACGTCGGGCTCTGCCGCCCGGGCAAGCTCGATGGCTTCGGCTCCGTCGGCGGCTTCTCCGACCACCTCAAGGCCGGGCTCCGCCTCGATGAGACAGATGTTCCGCTGACCTGCAGCGACTCCGGCAACGCCTCACTGGCTTGCCTCATGATCAGCGGGACGATCGATGCCCCTGGCTGTCTCACGTACTTGAGGCACCGCAGGTCAGCGCCACGCTCGTGCCTCATCTTTAGCGGGACCGGACAGCCCGGCTGGCGGGGCTGCTCGCGGACATGCCGTTCGTCCTGGAATGGCATGTCCCGGCGGGGAAGGTGATTACGTACTGGCGGCTGCTGATCCCCGCGGACGTGATGGAGGACCTGTTCTGGCAGGCGGCCGGGCCGCTGGTCAGCGATGGCGGGCCGTCGGCGGTGATGCTGGCCGGGATGCCCGTCGGGGCGGCGGACGGGATGCTGGTGAACCTGGCGGACACGCCGGCGAACCGGGCGTTCTTCGGTACGACCGGGACTGCGGACGGCTCCTCTCCGTTCCCGCAGCTGCGGATCGTCGCGGTGACCGCCCGTGCAGGCCGCGCTATGCTCGGCGCGATCCTGGGCCAGACGGGAACCGGGGAGCAGACCCTGCTCAAGCGGCTCGTGAAACGCCGGCCGGAGCTGTTCGCCGGCCGCGTCACCTGCTTCGACCGCAATTTCCCCGGTCATGACCTGGTCACCGCGATCCCGGACGCGGGCGGGCACGTCATGGCGCGGGTGAAAGAAGGCATCCCGCTGCCCGCCGGGGGACGGCCCGGACGGCGGCTGGCTGCCCGACGGGTGCCGCATGGCCTGGTTGAACGCTCCGTCCGGGAAGAAGGCAGACCGGCTGCCGGTCTGCGCCGCCGAGCACAACGTCATCATGCCCGCCGCGGACGGGCGGGAGCAGGTCTCGGAGACCTGCACGATCATCACCACCTTGCTGGACCATGAGGCCGCGTCCGCAGGCCAGGTCCGGGACGCCTATCTCACCAGGTGGAGCGCGTCCGAGACCACGTTCGGGGAGGACAAGGCCACCATCGCCGGCGCCGGGAGGCGCACCAGCGGCCCCGTCCTGCGCTCCGGCTCCCCGCGGCTGGTCATCCAGGAAGCCTGGGCCTGGCTGACCGCGACCCAGCTGGCGCGCACGTGCGCCGCGGCCGCGCTGCGCAGCGGGCACGCCGCCGCCCGCGCCTTGCGGCGCCGCAGCCGGCGGGAAGTCACCGCCGACGAGGAATCGTTCACCGCCAGCGTGCGTCATGCCATCCGGTCAATGGCATCCGCGCAGGTCACGGCAACCTCGTCACTGGAAGCCCTCGCCGCAGCAGCGGACTCCGCCGCCCGCGAATGCCTGCATACGCTGAACCTCCCCGGTCGGCAGCGGCATTCTGACCGGGCTCAGAAAGCACGCCCGAAATTCCGCCACGCTGCCGCGACCAAGATCACCATCACCGGGAAACCACAGGTCACCGTGTTCGCACCCGGCTTCTGCTGATCCCGGTTCCCAGGCCCGGCGGCAGGAAGGAGGAACCGCCCCGGCCAGCCGGGGCGCCGCGGCCCGTGGAACCGCGCGCCATCCCCGCCGCGACATGCGGGCGCCAGCCACGCTCCTTCACCACCCGGAAACAGACTTCAGTGCCCGCCAAGAACACAAGAGTGATAACAACCCAGAAGGTCTGAAACGCCCAAAGTAAGCGGTGTTGCGATCCATCCCCCGCAAGAGCTACCGCGATTGCTCGCTGCGGAGGGATACGCGGCCTGCCCTGCGGACCATACCTTTCGTACTGGCCGATTCATCGGCCGACCGGAATCCGGCTTGCGGATTCAGCGAACCATATACGGGAGGACATAATGTCCAGCAAACGATCTCGCGCGCGCTTTTGGGCGCTGGTCGCAATGAGCACAGGACTGCTGGCCAGTATGGCCGCATGCGGTTCGGCGGGCAGCGACGCCGCGGTCAGCGCCACCAACGCCACCCAGAACTTCATCAACTGGGGAAAGTGCCCGGCAGTCACTCCAGGTATCACGCGCAATCCTAAAGAGAAGTGCGGCACCGTGACGGTGCCGCTTAACTATCAGCAGCCGGGCGGCAAGACCATATCTATCGAGGTCTCCGAGATCGCCACCGCCAAGCCCGGTCAGAAACGCGGCTACTTGCTAGTCAACCCGGGCGGCCCGGGGCTGCAGGGTCTGGACACGCCGAGTACAACGGCCCAGGAGTTGCCCGCCTCGGTCCTCGACGAGTACGACCTGATCGGGTTCGACCCGCGCGGCGTCGGTTACAGCACCCCGATGAGCTGCGGCCTGTCGGGCAGCGACGCTTCCGTCTTCTCCTTCCCCGCCGCCGACGGGTCGATCAGCGCGAACGTGGTCAGCGCCCGCGCCGCTGCCAGCGCCTGTGCCAAGATCGGCAACGAGCTCCAGTACTTCAACACTGCCGACACCGCCCGGGACATGGACCGCATCCGCCAGGCGCTCGGCGTGCCGAAGATCTCCTACTGGGGCCAGTCCTACGGCACCTACCTCGGCGCGGTCTACGCCTCGCTGTTCCCGAAGAACACCGACCGCATGATCCTGGAAGGCGTCGTCGACCCCACCGAGGTGTGGCAGCAGGATATGGCACTGTGGAACCAGGGCATGGACCAGCGATTCCCTGACGCCGCCGCCGACAGCGCCGACGTCGGGCTGGGCAGCACCGTCGCACAGGTCACCGCGAGCTACATACGGCTAGGCGACGAGCTCGACGCGAAGCCGGCCCCGGTACCGGGCACGTCCGAATCCATCACCGGCACCGACCTGCGGACGGTCACCTACGAGCTGCTGCTGCACAACACCACGCTCACCACGCTGGCCGGATTCTGGAAGGCAGCCGCCGACCTGGAAGCGGGGAAGACCCCGACCGCCGCCGACCAGACCGTGCTGCAGCAGGTGTTCGCCAGCACCCCAGCGCAGCCCGGCGTGCCGGCGGACAACCAGGTCACCATGACCTGGGCGCTGTTCTGCGGGGACGCTGCTTGGTCGCGCAGCGTGAACTCCTATGCGACCGCCACCGCAGCCGCCCGCGCCGAGTACCCGCTGGCTGATGGCATGCCCGATGAAATTACGCCCTGCGCTTTCTGGTCCAAGGCACCGGCCGAACCCGCGGTCACGGTTACGTCCGCGGGTCCACGGGACATCCTGATCCTGCAGAACAAGCGGGACAACGCCACCCCCTACGCCGGCGCCCTGGGCATGTACAAGGCACTCGGCTCACGGGCCGGCTTCGTCAGCGTGGACAACGGCGGCCACTACGTCTACGACGTCGGCTCCACCTGCGCCGACCAGGCCGCTAATCTGTTCCTGACCAAGGGCATTATCTCCGGCAAACCGCTCTCCTGCCCCGCCCCCGCCTCCTGACCTTTCCCTTCAGCCTGCGCTCGGCCGGCCCGGCAGTCTAGCGCAGGCTGACGCCGAGTGCCCTGGCCCGGTCCTGGGTCCCGCGCTGGCTGCGCCCCCTGGCGGTCCAGGGCGGACGGCCGCACGTTGCCCGGGGACCTGCTGTGCGGAGGTCCGCGCGATGTCCACGATCTCGTAGATATCGGACCCCTTAACGCGGAGCACTTCGCCCTCGCCGCGCCCGGAACCTGACCCGAGACCCGCATCGTCTAGGAGCCGTCAGCGATGACGCACCGGCTGCAGCAGGCCCAGGCAACCCTTGCCCTCAGAAACAAGATGTCTCATGCTTCTTGCCCTTGGCGTAGCGAGCACGGCCCTGCATCGTTGAGCGCAGATTCCCCGACACGATCAGGAGCACGGTGCATGACCGGCCATCGGAGCGCTCCGGGCGGACCGCTACCGCCGCAGCGGGCCGACGCCCGGCAAGCGGCGGCAGTCCCCGAAGCTAAGGCGTTCCCCATGAAGACGATCACTCAGTGGCAGCTGCGTGCCGAGTTCACCAGCCGGATGTCCCGGATGTACGGCCGCGAGGTACCCGCCTATGCCGCACTCGTCGACGTCTCGCGCGAGGTCAACGAGCACGTGCTGCACCGTGCTGGCGCCGACGCCGAACGCCGGGGGCGGCCGGAAGGCTCGGGAGGCTATCTATGAGCACGACGGATGTACGCCGTGACACAGACCTCGATGACGGGCCGGTGCGGTCCGGCCACGGTGACGGGCGCCTGAAGCGGGCCGTGCACTCGCCGTTGGGTTGGGCGCTGGCCGGGCTGGTGGGGTGTGGGTGGCGTTCGTCATGGTCTCCGCGATGCTGATCGCGGCGTTCGGCGGGTACTCGTTCTCCTGGGCGCACAGTGCCGTGCTGCCGACCGTGGCCTCGGTGCTGCCAGTCCAGGCGGGGACGGCGGTGACCGAGGAGCTGATATTCCGCGGGGTGGCACTGCAGGCCATCGAGCAGCGCTGGGGCAGCCGGGTCGCGGTCGCGGCCACCGCGCTGTTCTTCGGCGCCGCGCACCTGGCCAACCCCGGGGCCACGCTGTGGAGCGGGCTGGCGATAGCGGCCGAGGCCGGGGTTATGCCGGGGGCGGCGTTCCTGTGGCGGCGCAATATCTGGCTGGTCGCCGGCGTGCACTTCGCCTGGAACACCGCCGAGCAGATGCTGGGCGTCCCGGTCTCCGGGCACACCCCCGACGCCCGGCTGTGGACTGTGCACGTCACCGGCTCGCACCTGCTGACCGGCGGCAGCTTCGGCCTGGAGGCCTCGGTTATCCCCGTGGTGATCGGCCTGCTGCTCGCGGTGCCGATGTTCGCCGCCGCCCGCCGACGTGGCAATGTGCTGCCCGCAGGCCGCGCCGACCGAAGGAACCGTTAGTGAACACGTCTGACACGCCCCGCCGGCCGGTGCCGCCGCGGGGCGTGCACGGCTTGCGGGGACGGCGTGATGCGCTGGCCGAGGACGGTGTGCTGGCGGCGGTGCTGGCGGTGCTGGCCTTCGTCCCCGCGCTGTCGAAGCTCGGCGCGCAGCTCGGCGACCTGCCCGGCCGCCCGGCCGACGCGCTGAGCGTGGTGCTGGCCCTGGCGCAGACGCTGCCGCTGGCCGCGCGGCGGAGGTTCCCGGCGGCCGTGCTGGCGGTTATCGGCGCGGCGTTCGCCGTTGATCAGGCCCGGGGCTACCCGACGACGTTCGCCAGCCTCGGGCTGTATCTGGCCCTTTACTCCGCCGGGGCCCACCAGGAGCGCTTGCGCCGTATCGCCGCCGCGGCTGCGTCCGCCGGCTACGCCGTGCTGGCCCTGGTTCTGCACCACCTCGGCTCGCCGCTGGAGTTCGGCGACTATTTCGCCTTCTACCTGGCCACCGCTGCGGCCTGGCTCGCCGGTGGCGTGATGCGCAGACTGCGGGAGCAGCAGGCCGAGCGGCGGCGGCTGGCCGCCGAGGCCGCCACCGCCGCCGAACGGGCCCGGATCGCCCGCGAACTGCACGACGTGGTCACCCACCACGTAACGGCCATGGTCGTGCAGGCCGACGCGGCGCAGTTCCTACTGGTCTCCGACCCGCAGCGGGCCACGGCCGGGCTGACATCCGTGTCCGATACCGGACGGCGGGCACTGACCGAACTGCGCTATCTGCTTGGTGTGCTGGAGGCGACCGGCGACAAGGCCACCGCCGACCCGGCGCGCCCGGACCGGGCCCCGGCCCCGGCCCCGGGCGCGATCACGGACCTGGTCGAGCAGGCGAGGGCCGCAGGCCAACCGGTCGAACTCATCGAAGCCGGCGAACGCCGACCGCGACCGGCCGCGGTCGAGCTGGCCGCTTACCGCGTGGTGCAGGAGGCGCTGACCAACGCGATGAAGCATGCGGCCGGAGCACGCACGCACGTCCTGGTGAACCAGCACCCGCGGCACATCGAGGTCGAGGTGACGACCGGGGAATCCGCCAACGAAGGACCGGCGGCCTCCGCGTCCGGCCCCCGCGCACCCGGACTGTCGGCCGGCGGCCGGGGCCTGGCCGGCCTGCGCGAGCGCGTCCGCGTGCTCGACGGCGAACTGGAGGCCGGCCCGCGCCCCGACGGCGGATTCACCGTCCGAGCCTCGATCCCGTCCGGACCCGATCAGGAGTGACCCCGTGACCGACCAGCCGATCCGCGTGCTCGTCTGCGACGACCAGGAACTGGTGCGCACCGGCTACGCCACGATCTTCTCCGCGCAGCCCGACATGGAAGTCGTCGGCGAGGCCGCCAACGGCCTCGAGGCGGTCGAGGAGGCGACGCGCCTGCGCCCCGACGTGGTGGTGATGGACATCCGGATGCCTCTGCTGGACGGCATCCAGGCCACCCGCGGCCTGGCCGGGCCGGACGCCGCCGACCCGCCGAAGATCCTGGTCGTCACCACGTTCAACGTCGACGCCTACGTCTACGAAGCCTTCCGCGCCGGCGCCAGCGGCTTCCTGCTCAAGGACGCACCCCCAGCCGAACTGGTCAACGGCGTCCGCACCGTCGCCCGGGGCGACGCCCTGCTGGCACCGACGGTGACCCGCACGCTCATCGGCCACTTCGCCGAACGGCTGCGCCCGGGCGACCCGCTCCGCACGGCGCGTGAAGACGTCGTGCGCACGCTGACGCCCCGCGAGTTGGAAGTGCTCAAACTCATCGCCGAAGGGCTGTCGAACGCCGAGATCGCCGCGGCCCTGTTCATCACGCCCGAGACCGTCAAGACCTACGTGTCACGGATCCTGACCAAGCTCGACCTGCGCGACCGGGTCCAGGCAGTCGTCCTCGCGTACCGGATCGGACTCGCCGGCGGCACGCCCTGAAGCGGCTCGGTCGCACCCAACGTACTGCGGCCACCGGAAGCACCCGGCATCGGGCGTTCGGTCACTGCCATCGGGCGGCGACTTCAAGTCCTGGGATTAACACGGCGATCGCCTGTCGGCGACACCCCGATGCCGGAAAATGGGCGGTGCGGCCGCCTGCGCGTCCCGGGCAAGGGCACACGCCGACGGGTTGAGGTCCGAGTGCCAGGTTGGCGAGCACGATCGTCTGCGACTTGGAGCCGTCTCTCAGGGCCGCTGCCGTTTTCTCCAGGTTGCCCTCCTGCGGGGTTGAATCTCCAGTTGGTGGAGGTCGCAGACTGTGTTTCGTGGATGACGACGGGAGCCTGCTGCTGACGATCGGGCAACTCGCCAGCCGTACCGGTCTTGCGGTCCGGACGATCCGGTACTGGTCGGATAGCGGCGCGGTGCCGCCTGCCGGGCGTAGTTCCGGCGGGCACCGGCTGTATGACGCTGAGTCGGTGGCCCGGCTGGAGCTGGTCGCGACGCTGCGCGAGCTGGGCCTGGGGCTGGATGAGGTGGCCCGGGTGCTGGCGCGGGAGGCCACTGTTGCCGATGTAGCGGCTGCGCGTGTCGCGGCGCTGGACGCGCAGATCCGGTCGCTGCGGCTGACCCGCGCGGTGCTCAGCGCCGTGGCCAGGCGTGACCCTGGAAATGAGGAGATGACACTGATGAACAAGCTGGCGCGGCTATCGGCCGCCGAGCGCAGGCAGATCATCGAGGACTTCATCGCTGAAGTCTTCACGGGCCTGGATGCGGACCCGGGGCTGCGGGAGAAGCTGCGACTCACCACTCCTGAGCTGCCGGACGAGCATACTGGCAGGAGATGCCCACTGCATCGACGGGCAGGCCGATGCCGCTAACAAGCGCATCACCGACGCCCTCAGCCTCCCCAGGTCAGAGGCAAGAAGCCGGGCGAGACGGTTGGCATAACCACTCCCACCGGCCCCGTCCGTGACCGTCCGTGGGTTCCACGGCCCCGAAACCGGGGACGCACGGACGCATAGCGGACGGCGACGATCCGGAAGCGTGCCTCCAAACGCGTCCGCGCTGGTCAGCGGGGGATGACTCGGGCGGAGGGAGTAGGGTGGGCCGCCCGGCGAGGTCCCGTGTTCATGTTGCGTGAACCCTGGCCTTTTCCGGGCGGCCTCCCTCCGAACCCGGCGTGCGGCTTTCACCGCACCGGGCTTTCCCGCGATTTATGCCGCGTGCGCGACGGGGTTCGCGTGGATCCAGTCGTGGCAGGAGGCGCAGACGATGAGGGTCTTGCGCCGTATTTTTGCCATGAGGGCGGCCCACGCGGGCTGGCCCGGTCCCGGCTTCCCGAGTTGCTTGAGGCCGGTGACCTGGTGGACTGTCACCGTGGTGCCGGTCTCGCAGAGCTCGCATTCCCGTTTGCGGAGCCGTCTGATCAGCTCCTTGCGGGGGTAGGCCGCCGGGGCGGGCGCGGGGTCACGGATGACCGCCCGCCGGTCTTGCCGCAGGATGATCCCGCCGAATCGTGCTACCAGGTCCTTCTTGTCCTCGCGCCTGCGCCTGGCCTCGTAGCAGGTCCGGGGGCCGTCGCCGGTCTCGGCCCTCGCCTGGTGGCGGGCGGCCATCTTGGTGACGGTGGACCTGTGCTTGGCGGCCAGGGTTTTCAGCATGGACGTCAGGGCGTGCCAGTGGAGGGTGTGCAGCCGCCAGACGTCCTGGGCGAGCAGGTAGTAGCTGACGACGCCCCTGTACTCGGCTCCGTAGATCCGGACGATGTCGTAGTCGTCGAGGTTCTGGAGCCGGGACCGGTGCCACGGTTTGCCGTGTTCCCGGTAGGGGGCGCACTGGGCCTTGATCACGTCCGGCGGTACCCGCAGCGCGATGTTCCCGTTGGCCGTCCTGCGGCCCCCGGTTCGCTGCGTGTCGCAGTGCTGGACGATGATGTGGTAGCCGAGGAACCGCGCTGGCTGGCTGCGGGCGCGGGTGATCAGGGTCTTGGCCGCGTTGAGTTCCAGTCCGAGGGTCTCCCGGAGGAACATCGTGATCCTGGCCTTGATCTGCTCGGCTTCGGCCTTCGGCCCGGTGAGTCCCAGTATGTGATCGTCCGCGTATCTCAGGTACCTGAGTCGGCGGTAGCCGGGGTCCATCGGGTCGGATGAGGGGAGCGTGCGCATCTGCTTTTCCAGGTTCCGGGCCGCTGCCCGGTCTCCGTGCTTCCGCGCGTGTCTTCGCCGGGCCTTTATCCTGTTGTATTCAGGGTTGCTTTTCCGGCGTGCTCCCCGCGTGTACTGCGGGATCAGTTCCTGTTCGACGAACTCGTCGAGTTTGTGCAGGTAGATGTTGCTGAGGATAGGTGATACCACACCGCCCTGCGGGGAGCCGCTGAGCGTTTCATGATATACCCAGTCTTCCAGGTACCCGGCTTTCAGCATGTTCCGGATAAGCCGCAGGAACCGCTGGTCATGAATTTTCTCCGCCAGTATCCCGAGAAGGATCTCGTGATCGAGACTGCCGAAGCAGTCGGAGATATCACCCTCGATAAACCATGTGGTCCCGGTCCAGGTGTCGTTTATCTCCCGCAGCGCGGTATGACACCCTCGCCTTTTCCGGAACCCGTGCGACCGGTCAGAGAAACCCGGATCGTAATACGCCTCAAGAAGCAGGCGGACCACTTCGCCGACTAGCTTATCGGACCATGACGGCAGGCCGAGAGG
>Ga0208220_1000247_pt1 | contig 22504 bp, 26 predicted proteins | sample NGESurdeep092012_9_FD_184484 | JGI IMG/M metagenome (GOLD analysis project Ga0208220, IMG submission 184484) | Arctic peat soil microbial communities from Barrow, Alaska - NGEE Surface sample F53-1 deep-092012 (SPAdes) | ecosystem: Environmental > Terrestrial > Soil > Wetlands > Peat ...
CGGCGAGTGGTACCCGGCGGGCGAGCTGCTGCTTCCCGGCGGCCCGCTGGCCGCGGTGGTCGCCGCGGATACGCCGTTCGGCATCGTCGGCCCGGCGGTGCTCGAGCGGCACGGCGCCCCGGCACTTGAGGCAGCCGGCGTGCTGTCGTCATTCGGCCTGCTGACCGCCCACGACGTGGCCCTCGATGCTCCGGACCTCGACCTCGATGGCGCCGACGAGTGGGCAGACGACACGTCTGCGCGGCTGCCCGGCGGCAGCGTGCCGCCGGTGGCGACCGAGGTGCAGGCCGTCCGCGACCTTGAGCTCGTCGACCCGGCCCGCTGGCCGCAGGCCCTGGACATGCTCGCCGCGCCGGCGCTGCGGGCCGCGCTCGTCGAGCCCACCCGGGTGCTGCTCGCCGACGGCCGCCGGGTCGACGTGCCGTCTTACACCGCCTGGTGGCTGCGACGCCATCCGGTCCTGTCCGGTCACCGGCCCGCCGACGTGCGCGTCGCCGACGCGGACCCGCTGCTCGCGGGCCTGTATGACGAGGGCGTGCTGCCCGCGGACCTGGCCGTCGCCCGGGCGCTGGGCGTGCGCACCTCACTCGCCGAGCTCCTCGCCGAGCCGGGCGGCGCGGACGAGCTGCTGGACCGGCTGGCCGATCCCGGGCGGCCCGTGACGCGGGGCCAGTTGCGGGCGCTGTGGGCGGCGCTCGCGGAGGTCGCCGGGGCCGCGTCCCCGGACCGGCTGCGCGTGGTCCGCGGGGACGAGGTGGTCGTGGCCGACGCCGCCGACGTGCTGGTCCTTGACGCCGCCGACCTGTGGCCGCTGGTGGCCACGCAGCCACTGGTGCTGGCCCCGCACGACGTGGCTCCGCAGCTCGCCGACCTGCTGGACGTGCCGCTGGTCTCGGAGGAGGTGGCCGGCCTGGTCGAGTCGTCACCCGCGCGCCGGCCGGTCCCCGCGATCGTGTCCGCGGTGCTGCCCGGCGCTCCCGCGACCTACTGCGCGCATGACCCGCTCGTCGTGGACGGCGTGCCCGTGCCGTGGCGCTACACCCAGGGGGACGTGCATGCCGCCGGGCCCGACGGCCTCGCCTGCGGGCTGGCCTGGGCCGCGGGCCGGTGGTCGGCACGGCATCTGCTCGCCGCCCTCCTGCGTGACCCCGATGCGGCCGCCCGCCTGCTCGCGGAGGCCGACCTGGACGCCGAGTTACCACCCTGCCGCTAGATCGCCAGATAGTACCTGAATGGCGAGGGCGGGTCGGGCAGAATGCCTTTTGTACCTGACGTTTCGATATATGTGGCGCTGATTACCGCGGGTGCGGGCGTTGCCGGAGCGGCCGTCCCGCAGATCGCCGCAGTTGCCTGCGATGTCCGCCTGGCCGAGCGCGATCGGCGTGAGCGCCGTGCGGACACGCTGCGACAGGCGTGCCTCAAGCTCCTGCGTGCGGCGGGCGACCTGCGAACACAGGTGGCGAACGCAGCGTTATACCGCGGCGGCGAGATGGGTGCTCAGCTCGCGAAGATCACAAGCTCGTCCGCCACCGTGCAACTGCACGCCGCGAGCACTCGATACTTATCTGGTGCGCAATGTCGCTGAGCGAATGCTAGGGCGAATAACGAGCGTCGACCGGCTGACAACCTTTGGCGCGCTCGCGCTCGGGCCCCTACTTGGCGGAGCGTGCGCTGAGTGGTACGGGATCCAGCAGAGTATCGTGGGTCTGCTTGCCGCTGTTGGCCTGCTCGCTGTGGTTAGTGCCGTCGCCCGTCACAAGCCGACCCGGCCGGACCTGCTTACGCCGCACCCGTAAGGACCTCACGAGGACACTGGCTTTTGCATATGGCGGAGGACATGACTGGGGCGAGTCCGGAGGTCGAGATCTTCACCGATGGCGCGTGCCTGCGTAATCCCGGCCCCGGCGGGTGGGGAGCCATTTTGCGGTACGGCCACCATGAGCGGGAGATCCACGGCGGCGCGGCGGCCACCACGAACAACCGCATGGAGATCATGGCCGCGATCCAGGGGCTGGAGAGCCTGACCCGGCCATCGATCGTGCGCGTCTACACCGACAGCGAGTACCTGCGCAAAGGCATCACCGAATGGGTGACCGCATGGAAGCGCAATGGCTGGCAGACCGCGGCGAAAAAGCCCGTCAAGAACGCCGATCTCTGGATGCGGCTGGACTCGGCGGTCCGCCAGCACGACGTGCAGTGGTTCTGGGTCAAGGGGCACGCCGGCCACCGCGAGAACGAGCGCGCCGACGAGCTGGCCGGCCTGGGTGCCACGGAGGCCGCGGCCAGGTCAGCTCCTCCGGCAGGTCGCGTGCCGGCGCAGTGATCTGGCAGGCCGCACGGGGGTGGCGCGGCGTTCGGCCAGGTCGGCTGCCATGATGAAGCATGGCCGGGGGACTGCAGTCGGGGTCCGGGCGGGTGCCCAGGATCCGGCGGCTGTCGACAGGAGAGGGCGGGACCGGGCGGCGGCGCGGGCAGGTGCTGGCCCCGGCGGCTACGGTCACGTTTGCCGCCGAGCGTGCGGCGGCGGGCATCGACGACGTCTTCGCTGACCTCGACCGGGAACTGGTCGGCCTGGTGCCGGTGAAGAGCCGGATACAGGAGATCGGGTCGCTGCTCCTGGTGGACCGGGCGCGGCAGAGGTTCGGCCTCACCGCACCCCGGCCGAGCCTGCACATGTGCTTCACCGGCGCCCCGGGCACCGGCAAGACCACGGTGGCGCTGCGGATGGCTGACCTGCTGCACCGGCTCGGCTACCTGGACCGGGGACACCTCGTGCATGCCATGCGCGACGACCTGGTCGGCGAGTTCGTCGGGCAGACCGCCCCGAAGACCAAGAAGGTCCTGGAACGCGCCATGGGCGGGGTGCTGTTCATCGACGAGGCGTACTACCTCTACCGGGCGACAGACTCGCGGGACTACGGCCAGGAAGCCGTCGAAATCCTGCTCCAGGTAATGGAGAATGACCGCGACAAGCTCGTGGTGATCCTCGCGGGCTATAAAGACCGCATGGACACCTTCTTCGGCTCTAACCCCGGGATGAGCTCACGGATCGTTCACCATCTCGACTTTGTCGACTATGAAATGGATGAGCTAGTCGCCATTGGCCGGGCCATGCTGGAGAAGGCGTGCTATTACCTCTCCGATGCCGGGGAGATCGCGTTCCGGAGCTACCTCACGCGGCGCATGCAGGAGCCGCGCTTCGCCAATGCCCGCAGCGTCCGTAACGAGCTGGAGCGGGCCCGGCTGCGGCACGCGCATCGCCTGGCCGCCGAGCCCAACCGCGACTGGGGCCGGGATGATCTCATGCGCATTGAGCCCATGGATATCCTCACGTAGGTGGCCCATGTACCGGCTAGAACCAGCGGTGCGCAGCCCAGCGCGACTGCGACTTGGCCCGCAGGAGGCCGACGCCTTCCTGGCGCGCATGAATGGGCGCGCAAGGCCGCGGCCGGCGAGTCGGCCTTCCGCGAGATGTACCTGATATATCCCGACCGGATCGCGCCCGACGCCTCCGAGGCCACGCTGCCCGAGGTGTTTCCGGCCACGGCGCCCGGCAGCTTCACGCAGGTGCCGGAGCTGGGCTGGGTCTGGACCACGTTCCACGAATTCCGGTGGGACCTCAATTACGCCAACCCGGCCGTCTTCCGGGCGATGCTGAGAACGATGTTGGCTCTGGCCAACCGCGGCATCGACGTGCTGCACCTGGACGCGGTTCCCTTCCGGTGGAAGCGGATGGTACCAACTGCCAGAATCGGCCCGAGGCGCTGCCCGTATCGACCGCCTGGGTCTCCTACGTGCGCTGCCACGACGACGTCGGCTGGGCGGTGTCCGATGCGGACGCCGCCACGGTCGGGCTCGACGGCTTCGCCCACCGTCGTTTTCTCAATGATTTTTACGCCGGCCGTTTTCCGGGGTCGTTCGCCCGCGGCGCGCTGTTCCAGGAGAACCTGGTGCCCGGTGATGCCCGCATCTCCGGCAGCGCTGCCTCGACCTGGTCATGCGGGCCGACCGGATAGAACTGCCGCCGTGGAGCTTCGTCTGGCTCAGCGGCGCGTGACCCGCGCGTGACACGGGTGGCCAGGTCCGCGGGCCTGTATGCTCGCGGGACTAGCTGGGGGGCTGGCTGCGCTGATGGCCGAGGGACTGGATCCGATTGAGGTCGGCAAGCAGCTGCATGAACACGGCGGGAACGGCCACGGGGGAGCCGGCCCAGGAGACGATCACGGCGAGACCGGCGGCCGTCATCCCCGGATCGTGCAGATCTGCGAGGCACTGCTGCTCGCACTGGTCACCATCACCGCGGCTTGGGCGGGATACTCGGCGGCGAGGTGGGGCACGACGTCACGCGTCGACATTGCCCGGTCCACCACGCTGCGCAACTTCGCGACCCGCGAGGACCTCATCGCCCTGGAGCTCCGCAACTTCGACTCCGCGACCTTCAACGCGTGGTTCACTGCATTTACCCTGAACAACCCGCAGAAGGAAGCGATCGCGGAGCGCCGTTTCCGGCCCCAGTTCGAGGTCGCCTTCAAGGCGTGGATGGCCACCCACCCGCTGCACAATCCGCACGCGCCGCCCGGCCCGACCTACATGCCTCAGTACAAGTTACCGGCGCAGGCGAAGTCCGCCGCGCTCGACCGGGCCGCCGACGCGACGTTCCAGGCGGGCAGCCAGGACGGGCTCGTGGGCGACAACTTCGTCCGGATCACGGTCTTTCTCGCCGCTGTGCTGTTCCTGGTGGGCATCGGCAGCACGTTCAAGCTGTACGGCGTGCGCTATGCCCTGATCACCTTCGGCTCGGTACTGCTCATCCTCTCGATCGTGCTGATCCTGCGGCAGCCAGGGCTCCCGAGCTGACGCTCAGGCGGTGCGCGGCTGGGCTCGGAACAGGTAGTTGCGGATGTGAGCGCCGATGCAGTCGGCTTCCTGCCATCGGTCCTGCCAGGTGTGCATGGTGTAGCCGCGCCGGACGAGCCAGTCCGCGAGGTCGTCCGGGCGGTACTCGAAGCGGTCGGTGTGCCGCGCTTCGATCTCGATGAGCATGGTGGGCCGGAACGTCTCGATGGCGCGCTGGCCCCCTTCCAGGACGGCTAGCTCGGCTCCCTCGACGTCGACCTTGATGAAATCCAGGCGGGTCAGCCGCTCACGCGCGCACAGGCCGTCGAGCGTATCGACCTGGACGGCCACCTCGATCTGGTCGGCGAACTCGGCGTTCGAGCCCAGCCCGCGGCATCGGCCGGCGAGAAAGGACCGGCCGGTCACCGGCCCGTAGCGGCCGACGGGCACGCTCATGATGCCGCGGCCCGGCTCGGCGGCGAGCGCCACGGCGTGATGCCGCACGTTGCGGGCCTGCCTGGCGCGCAGCACGCGCGTCCACACCGGGTGGGCGAAGGACAGCGGCTCCACGCTGTGCACCCGTCCCGAGGGCCCGGCCAGCCGCGACAGCGCCAGCGTGTACAGCCCGGCGGCGGAGCCAACGTCGATGCACACGCTGCCCGGCCCGACCAGGCGGCGCAGCCCGAGCAGCTCTGCTTCCAGGTACCGCGTCCGCCGGGCGAGCAGCATGACGGTCGCAGCGGTTAGCTTCGCTCGCATGGCCTGGCCGAGGCGCTGGCGCGGCCAGCCGGACGCGGTTCCCGGCCCAAGCCGGTCCTGGTAAGTGTCCATGGCTCCGACGCTACGAGAGAAAAGCTGGGTGGCGCCTGAGACGCGCGTAGGCAGTTAAGCGCGGTTTGGTGCTACCCGGGGGGGAGAAATGACCGGCTCAGAGGGCGCGCCGGCTGATGGGGTGGCCGCTGGCGATGATCGCGGCGGTCAGTGCTTCCGCCGGCTCGGTGGCGGAACGCGGGTTGGTCAGCAGCACCAGGTCGATCTCGCCGGGATCTGGCAGGCCGGTGCTGGCCGGTAGCTCGACGAGGTCGTCGGGCACGAGACTGCGGGCGAAGATCGCCAGGCCGAGTCCGGCCCGCGCGGCGGCGACGACGCCGAGCACTCCGCGAACGGTGCAGGTCAGGCGGTAAGCGAGCCCGGCGCGTTCGAGGGCCTGCACCCCGGCCGATCTGCTGATGCTCGGTGCCTGGTAGACGATGAGCGGGACGGGGCGGCCTGCTTCGAGCCTGGTGCCCGGGGCGGCCGCCCAGACGAGGCGGTCGCGGCGGATGAGGCGACCGGGCCCGTCGCCCGGCGTCTGCTTGACGAATGCGACGTCGAGGTGGCCGGACTCCACGCGGCGCTGGAGCGCGCCGCTCTGCGAGACGGTCAGCTCCAGGTCGATGCGCGGGTAAAGCTGCCGGAAGCCGTGCAGGATCTTCGGCACGGGCGTGAGCGCCAGGTCGTCGGTGACACCGAAGCGCAGCCGTCCGCTGAGTCCCGAGCCGGTGAAATATCCGACGGCCTGCTCGTGCGCGGCCAGGATCGAGCGGGCGAAGTCGGCCATCGCCTCGCCGTCCGCGGTGAGCGTGACGCTGCGGGTGTCGCGGACGAACAACGGCCGTCCGACCGCGACCTCTAGCTTGCGGACGTGCTGGCTGACCGTCGGCTGGCCGAGGCCGAGACTCGCGGCGGCCTTGGTGAAGCTGAGCGACTGCGCTACCGCGAGGAACGTCCGCAGTAGCTCCGGGTCGTACACGGCACCTCCAACTCATTGCAATACACAATAACAGAAATTGAATCAATTGCCTTTTGTAATAATCTGCCTCCGGCGAGAATCGGTGGTACCGAACATAACGACGATGTGGATCTCCTTGACTGCGCTCGCGCCGACCAAGAGCCCCTGTCCGCCTATTCCCCCGACGACGCCCGCCACGACCTTCAGCTCGCTGCGCGGGCGTAACTTCCGCCTGTTCGCGACCGGCCAGATTGTCTCCAACACCGGCTCGTGGGTGCAGCGCATCGCGCAGGACTGGCTGGTGCTCAGCCTCACCGGCAGTCCCGCCGCCGTGGGGATCACGACCGCGCTGCAGTTCCTCCCCACGCTGCTGCTCGGCCTGGTCGGCGGCCTGATCGCCGACCGCTACCCCAAGCGCCGGATCCTGCTGGCGACCCAGCTGGGCATGGCCACGATCGCCGGAACACTGGCTTACCTCACGCTGAGCCACCAGGTCGCGGTCTGGCAGGTGTACCTGCTCGCGTTCGGGCTCGGCCTGGTCACCGCCGTCGACAATCCGACGCGGCAGTCCTTCGTCAACGAGATGGTCGGCCCTGACCAGCTGCGCAATGCGATCAGCATCAACTCTTCGGTGTTCCAGCTCGGCGCCCTGGTCGGACCGGTCGTCAGCGGGGTCTTGATCAGCGCATTCGGCCCTGGTTACTCATTCGCTATCAATGCCGTGTCCTACGCGGCGCCATTTGCCGCGCTGTCGCTGATGCGCGACGGCGAGCTGAACGTCATGCCCCGGGTGGCGGCGCAGGCAGGTCAGCTGCGCGACGGGCTGCACTACGCCGTGAGTCACCCCGACGTCCTGTGGCCGACGGTGCTGGCCGGCATTTTCGGCATGTTCACCGCCAACCTGCCGGTGACCCTCGCCGCCTACGCCAAGTCGGTGTTCCACTCCGGCCCCGGCGGATACGCGCTGCTGAGCGCCGTCGTCGCGGTGGGATCGGTGACGGGCGCGCTGATCTCGGCGCGGCAGCCCCGGCCGCGGCTGCGCACGCTGGTGGGCTTCGGCGCGGTGCTGGCCGCGGCCGAGCTGCTCTGCGCGGCGGCGCCCGGCCAGGCCGTCTTCTGCCTGCTGCTCCTCCCGACCGGCGCCTGCACGCTGCTGCTGCTCACGTCCGCGAACTCCATGGTGCAGATGGCCTCCCGCGACGAGATCCGCGGCCGGGTCGTGGGCGTCTACCTGCTCGTCTTTATCGGCAGCGCGGCGATCGGCGGTCCGCTGCTGGGCCTAGTCGACCAGCGCTTCGGTCCGCGCGCCGGCCTGCTGCTGGCCGGGGCGCTGCCGGCCCTGGTGACCGTGCTCGTCGCGGCCAAGCTCGCCGGCGCTAGGCGCCGCGCCGCCGTGCGCGCGTGGCGACGCGGGCCCTGGCTCCCGAGCTGAGGTTATTCCTCGCGCTTCTCGAAGCGGCTGACCGCGATCAGGCCGGCGATGAAGACCGCCACCATCGCCAGCAGCAGGGCCAGCTCGGCGGTGCTGACCTTCGCTTCGCCCGTGCTGCCGGGCGTCAGAACGAACAGGATCCGTCGGATGACCGCGACCAGCCCGACGACGATGAACGGCTGGGCGATCAGGCGGTGCGCCCGCAGGGACAGCGCCACCGTGTGCACGATTTCCACCAGGATCAGCACGAGCAGGACGCGGTCGAGCAGGAAGGTTGCCTCGTCCAGGACCGCCGTCTTGTCGGACAGGCTGACCGCGAAGTCGTAGATGCCAGAGATCAGCAGCACGCCGGCCAGTGCGATCAGCACGATGCCGACGATGACCGTGACGATGTCCTGCGCGTGCTCCAGGGCCCAGATCGAGCCGTCGACGCCCCGGATGCTGCGCCGCCGCGACCGGTCGCCGGGCTCCGGCTGCGCCGGAAGCTGCTCGTCGCCGGGGCTCTCGTCCGAGGTCAGCATGTGCTCATAGTTCCACGTGGTCCGGCCTGGCGCTGGCGGTGTGCTGGGCTAGGCGGGGTGGCCTGCGTCGCGGCCGAGAGACGAGCGCCACATGAGAACCCTGAGCGGTGCTTAGCAGGCAGAGAGGTGAGGATGAACGCCAGCTTCGTGACCAGTCCGGGATCGCGATCGCCGCAGACCTCGTTCTCGGCGTTCGAGAGGTTCTTTCGCGAGAACTATCCCGCGGTGGCGCGCATCGCCTGCGGCGTCGTCGGCGATGCTCAGCTGCTCAGGATGTTGCCCAGGACGTCGACTACCCCCTGGTAGAGGGCGCTGCCCGGGGCCGTGATCGGCATCGGAGCGGGGGCCGCTCTCGCCGCCACCCTTACCCGGGACCAGGCGGGCGTGGCCACCGTCGGGGCGGCACCCGCGCAGCTCGCGGCGGCCCTCGCCGCCACCTGCCTCGCCGCGCTGCTCGCCGGCATCGTGCCCGCCCGCCGCGCCGGCCGCGTGCCGGCGCTGCAGGCCATCGAGTAGCCGGCTGGCGCCGGGCAGCTAGCTGACCGCAGTGCCGAACAGGTGCCCGATGCCGTAGGTCAGCGCCAGGCCGGCCGCCCCGCCGACCAGGACGCGGATCACGGCCCGCCGGGGATTGCTGCCGCCGATGCGGGCACTGACGGTGCCAGCCAGCGCCAGGGCGGCGAGCACCGCCACGAAGGTGACCGGGACCCGCCACGTGGCCGGGGGCAGCAGGATGGCCAGCAGCGGAAGGAGCGCCCCCAGGATGAAGGACAGCGCCGAGGCGGCGGCCGCCTGCACCGGATTGGCCAGGTCGTCCGGGCTGATATGCAACTCCGCCTCGGCGTGCGCGGCGAAGGCGTCGCGGGCCGTCAGCTCGGCGGCGACGACCTGGGCCGTCGCCAGCGACAATCCCTTGGCCTCGTAGATCGCCGTGAGCTCGGCCAGTTCCTGCTCCGGGGTCTGGGCCAGCTCCTGGCGTTCCTGCGCCAGTTGCGCCCGCTCACTGTCGCGCTGGCTGCTCACCGACACGAACTCACCCAGCGACATGGACACAGCGCCCGCGACCAGGCCGGCCAGCCCGGCCGTGAAGATCAGCCCGCGAGACGCCGTGGCCCCGGCGACACCGATCACGATGCCGGCTACCGACACGATCCCGTCGTCCGCGCCCAGCACCCCGGCGCGCAGCCAGTTCAGCCGTCCCGCACCGCCACCAGCATGCGGCTCGCCCGTATGCGTCGCCGCCCCGCGGCCTGCCGCCTCGACCTGCTGCGCCGTAGGCGGTGACACGTCATCGCTCATGCCTCCACTGAACCAGACCCCCGATTCCGTCAGAAGACCCGGGCGCTGCGCAGGGCCTGCAGGCTTCGCTCGTCGCCCTGAAGTTCGGCGTCGGCTTCGTCCCAGCGGGACCGCCGCGTGACACAGCGGATGAACGCGCCGCCGTCGGCGGTGACGTGAGCCACTACGGCACCCGATCCCAGCTGGATCGTGCGCGCCCCGGGTCCGGTGATGACGATGTCGATGGCCCCGGTCAGCGGCGCGAGTAGCTCGCGGTTCTGCTGTGGCAGGGCGGCCTCGATCCAGTCGAGAGCGGGCCCGACCCGCAACGCGTCGGAGGCGGGTGGCGGCCCGGTCAGCGGCCCTCGCGGCGCGAACAGGTCCGCGCGGATGTGGACGTAGTGGTCGAAGCAGAACGCCGTCGGGAGCACCGCCGCGGGGTAGGTCCCGAGATCACCCAGCGGCACCTCGAAGTCCTGGCCGTCGAAGGCCGCCAGTACCGCCAGGGCCTTGCTGCTCACCGATTCGTAGTCGGCCAGCACGGCCGTCGCGCTCATCGCGCGGCGGGCCGCCACGTAGACCTCCTGGGCCTGCTCGGTCGGCCGACCGGCCGCGTCGGGCAGCGTGGCGGGGTCGACGACCTGCCAGAACAAGGTACCCACGTGCGCGATCAGGTCCTGGACCGACCAGCCGGGACATCCGCTCGGTGCCGACCACTGCGCGTCGCTGAGGCCGGCGCCGATCTCGAGCAGCGCGGCCCGGTCCGCCTGGAGAGCTTCTATCACGTTCGGCATAGTGTTACCTCGCTAAATAGTTTCGTCATCTTAGATAATGACACTATCTAACGTAGGCGCCGACAGGCCGATCACGCAAGGAGGGCCGCGACGGGCTATACAGGTGAGGTGTCAGAGCAGCTTCCGCCGGCGGCGCAGCCGCCTTCCCTGCGCGCCGAGCAGGTGATCCAGACCCGGGCGGCGCTCGTGGCCGCCGGGCGCCGCCTCTTCGGGCGCGACGGCTTCGCGGCCACCTCGGTGGAGGACCTGGTGCGCGAGGCCCGGGTCACGACCGGCGCGCTCTATCACCACTTCGCCACCAAGACGATGCTCTTTGAGGCCGTCTTCGAGCAGGCCCACACCGAGCTGATGGCAGCGTCGGCGCGGGCGGCTGCGGGTGCACCAGACGAGGTGGTGGCCCTGGCCCGGGGGTTCGAGGCGTTCCTCGATGCCATGCTGCAACCCGACCTGCAGCAGATCATCATCCTGGACGCCCCCGCCGTACTCGGGCTCGCGCGCTTCACCGAGCTGGACGAGCGTTACGCCTTCGCCGCCATCGTGGCTGCGCTCGAGGCCGCCGTGAAATCGGGGAGGCTGCGCGTGGAGGACCCGGAGACGGTGACCCGGCTGCTGCTCGGGGCCCTGACCCGCGGGGCCATGCTGATCGCGAACTCACCCGATCCGGTCCAGACCCGCCATTCGGTCGCCGCCGCCATGCGCGTCATGCTCAACAGCTTCGCGCGATCCGGCCAACCCGCCGGCTGATCGGTTAACCGGCTAAGCCTCGCCGACGTGGTTCACGATGCTGGTGAACAGCCGGGGGAGACGCTGCGCGGCCGGGACGATGCGCGGGGCCAGCAGCGGCCTGTGCCGAGACCACAGCAGCCCCATGGTGAGCAGCCGGGACTTGCGGGAGACGCGCCGCCAGGCGCGCTCGTAGTCGGCGAGGCGGCCGGTCGCGAGGCATTCCACCAGCGCCGCGGCCTGAGCCAGCGCCACGCTGATGCCCTCGCCCGTGAGCGCGTCGAGGTATCCGGAGGCGTCGCCGACGAGCACGACGTTGCCCGCGACGCGGGACCGGACGTTCTGGCGCAGCGGCCCGGCGCCGCGGACCTCGCCGGCCGGCTCGGCCACGCCCAGCCGTTCCCGCAGCGCCGGGAAGGCGGCGAGCCGGGATTCGAAGTCGCCGTGCCCGCTGCCGAGCACCGCGACGCCCACCAGGTCATCGGCGACCGGCGTGACGTAGGCCTCGGCTCCGGGCGCCCAGTACACTTCGACCAGGTCACTCCACGGGGCCGTGCGATAGTGGCGGCGCAGCCCGAACCTGGGACGGGGCGCGGGCGGGGCCTGCAGGGTGCAGCCGCGGCGGATCACCGAGTGCAGTCCGTCGGCGGCCACCAGGTAGCGAGCGTCGATGCCGGCGGCGGTCACGCCATCGCCGTGCTGATCGAACCGGGTCACCCGGACCGGCAGGACCGGGATCGCCAGCCGAGCGGCCTGCTGCGCCAGCGCGTCGTGCAGCGCGGTGCGCCGCACGCCCAGCCCGTGACCGCGGCGGAAGCGCGCGTCGGCCTGGTGCCGGGAGTCCAGGTAGCGGATCCCGTGGAAGGGGTGTCCGGCCGGGCGGACGCCGATGGCCTGCAGCCGCGTCACCGCCGCCGGCATCAGCCCTTCGCCGCAGGCCTTGTCGATCGGCGCGGCCCGCGGTTCGGCCACGGTGACGGCCAGGCCGGCCTGGGCGCACCGGATCGCCGTCGCGAGGCCCGCCGGGCCGCCGCCGACGACCAGGACGTCGATCATTGCGCCGCCGCGGTCAGCGCGCGGGTTTCGCAGCGCACCCGGACGGTGAGCAGCGCCGCGTTCGCGAGGGTGAAGGTGCACGCCGTGATCCACGCCGAGCCCACCAGCGGCAGCGCCGCGCCCTCCACGATGACGGCGACATAGTTCGGATGCCGGAACCACCGGTACGGCCCGGCCTCGACCAGGGGCAGCCCGGGTATGACGATCACCCGCGCGGTCCACCGGGAGCCCAGGGTGGCGATGCACCACCAGCGCAGCGCGTTCGCGGCCACCACCAGCGCGAGCATCGGCCAGCCCAGCGCCGGGATGAAGGTGCGATGCAGGGCAAGGGGCTCGACCCAGCAGCCGACCAGCAGCCCGGTGTGCAGCGCCACCATGACGGGGAAGTGTCCCTGTCCCGACTCCACGCCGTCGCGGTCCAGGCTCCGCGTGGCGTGCCGCTGGGACACCACCAGCTCCGCTAGGCGCTCGAAGGTGATGACGACGAGGAGCGCGTAGTAGATATCCATCAGCCCGCCGGGGACAGGGCCGGGGATGGCGTTACCACCGGAGCAGCACCAGCTCAACGCTGACGCCGGGGCCCAGCCCGATCAGCAGGCCGGCCGATCCCGGTGGCGGGGGGCAGGTGTCGATGGTCTTCTCCAGGACGTGCAGAACTGACGCCGAGGACATGTTCCCCACCTCCGCCAGCGAGCGGCGGCTCATCTCCAGGGCGCTGTCGGGCAGCTTCAGGCTCTGCTGGACAGCGTCGATGACTTTCGGGCCGCCCGGATGACACACCCAGCTGCTGATCTGCTCAGCGGTCAGCCCGTGCTCGGCGAGGAAGAAACTGACGCCGTCGCTCAGGTGCCGCGCGACTACGTCGGCGAGTTCGGCCGTCAGGACGATGCGGAAGCCGTCGGTGCCCAGTCGCCACCCGAGCACGTCGCTGGAATCGGGATAGACCTCGCTGCGGGACGCGACGACCTGCGGCCCGGCGCTCGCGGCAGCAACCTGGTCGCCCCTGGCCACCAGGGCCGTCGCCCCGTCGCCGAACAGGCCGCTGACCACCATGTCGGGCGTCGTGGCCTGAGTGACGGGCAGCGTCAGCGAGCAGACCTCGACCGCCAGCAGGGCCGCGGTGTGCCGTGGCCAGGCGAGCAGGTAGTCGTGCAGTCGCGCCAGGCCGGCCGCGCCGGCCACGCAGCCGAGTCCGAAGATGGGCAGGCGCTTGACGTCCGAGCGGAGCCCCAGTCGCGGGATGAGCCGCGCGTCGAGGGAGGGCACGGCCACGCCGGTGACCGACGTGACGATCAGCAGGTCCACCTCGGCCGCGGCCAGCCCGGCGGCCGCCAGCGCGCTGCGGAGCGACTGCTCCCCGAGTTCGGTCGCCCCCTCGATGTACAGGTCATTGGCGGGCCCGATCCCGCCCAGGCTGCCGTACTCCGGCAAGGGCAGGATGGTGTGGCGGGTATCGACTCCGGCGTTACCGTGCAGCCGCTCCAGCAGCGCCCGCCGGGCGCCATCCAGAGCGCCGAGCTCGGCGACCGCCTTGGTCAGCTCGGCTTGCGGGTACCGGTGGGCCGGGAGCGCGGACCGGACCGCCGCGATCCGCGTCATGCTTGCATATTAGGCAACTGCATACTTCCTTGGACGGGCGCCTGGCCGGTTCAGTTCAGTCCAGCCCTAGTCAGGTCAGCTGCTCCACTACTCCAGCCGCTCAGACAAGCGCTACCCCGCCGGCGGCGAACAATGCGACGTCGATCGCCGCAATCCCGATCGCGGCCAGGAACGGCAGCCGCCCCGAGCCGCGGGCGCCGACCGCCGCGAGCACCGCGGCGGCGCCCAGCCCGGCTAGCGCGAGCCACAGGCGCGACCGGCTGCACGCCAGCACCAGCGCCGCGGAGGCCAGGAGCAGGAGCACCAGCGCGGTCGCCCGCACGGCCGCGGGACCCCAGCGCGCGGCCATCCGCTGCGGTAGGCCGTGCACCCCGGTGGCCTGGTCACCGGCCAGGTCGGGAAGCACGTTGGCGAAGTGGGCGCCGAGGCCGAGCGTCGCCGCGGCAGCCGTAATCCACGGCCGCGGCGCGGGATGACCCGGCAGCGTGCTGGCCGCGAACGCCGGGATGAGGCCGAACCCCACGACGTACATGAGCCCCGAGGCCAGGGTCGACTTCAGGCCGGCGTTGTAGGCCCAGCCGGCCGCCATCATCACCGCGGTGACCACCCCGGCGGCCTCGCCGATGGCCAGCGACAGCAGCAGCGAGACGGCCAGGGCGATGACGGCGGCGGCGGCGACCGCGCGGCGGCTGACGGCGCCGGCGGGAATAGGCTTGTCCGTCCGGCCGGCCGCGGCGTCCCGGCGCGCGTCGAAGGCGTCGTTGGACCAGCCGATCGAGACCTGGCCGGCCAGCACCGCGGGCGCCACCAGCAGGGGACCGGAGCCGCGCCGGGCCGCCTCGGCGGCCAGCAGCGTGATCATGGCCGTGATGGCGAGCGAGGGGCCCAGGTGGCTGGCTCTGATCAGCGCCCGGGTTCGGGTGATGGAATGCTTCACCAATGCGGCTCTCCCTGCACGGCGCCAACCCAGCCGAGTGGCTCGCCCTGCGAGCCGGCCTGGTCCCGGTGGCCGCCGCCGAGGCGTGGGCCGGGATGGCCCTGTCCGCGGTGGTCATCGCGGCCGTGCGCACCGGCGTGACGACCCGGCTCGCGCAGCAGCCATCGACCGCCGTGGAGCTCGCCGCTGACCTGGGCCTCGATCCGCTGCCCACCCGGCTCCTGCTGGACTGCCTGCGGTCTGGCGGCCACCTCACCTGCCGGGCCGGCCGCTACGAGCTCAGCCGCTCGTCGCGGCGCTGGCTGGACCCCGCCTCCGAGCTCAGCGTGACGCAGTTCGTGGCGGGCACCGCTGACTACTGGACCTGGTGGTCGGGACTGGACGAGGTGACCCGCAGCGGGCGGCCCGTCGGGCACCACGACGTGCCGCCGGATGACCCCTACTGGCGGCGCTACATCAGCGGTCAGCTTGAACTCGCCCGGCTCAGTGCGAATGAGGTGGCCAGAAAGCTGCGACTGCCCGGCGATCCGCGCTCCCTCCTGGATATCGGCGGCGGCCACGGCTGGTACTCAGCCGAGCTGTGCCGGCGCCATCCGCGGCTCACCGCGACCGTACTCGACCTGCCAGGCAGCGCGGCGATCGGCCGCGAAATCATCGCCGGGGCGGGGCTGGCCGAGCGGGTCCGCTATCGCGACGGCGACGCGACCACGGCCGAACTGGGCGGCGGATACGACTGCGTGCTCTGCTTCAACCTTCTGCACCACCTCACTGCGGACCAGATCGTCGGCCTGTTCGCGAGGATCCGCACCGCGCTCGCGGCGGGCGGGTCGCTCGCCGTCATGGACGCGTTCGCCGAGCCGTCCCGCCGCAAATCGGCGGCCGCGAATTTCCTGGGGTTGTTCGTCTACCTCAGCTCCGGGTCCCAGGTGCATACCCCCGCGGAGCTACGGGGCTGGCTGAGCGAGGCCGGCTTCGCGCCGCCGCGCAGGATCTCCATTCTCCGGATTCCGGGGCAGGCCATGTACGTGGCCAAGAAGACCGGCTGACAGGTGCCCGGTACGGCGCGGGTATGGCTTCTATCGAGAGCATCGAGGCGTTCCTGGCTGAGCCGCGCAACGCCGTTCTAGCCGGAATTCGCAAGGACGGGCGCCCGCACCTGAGCCCTAACTGGTTCACCCGGGACGGCCAGCGTTTCTATGTCTCGACCACGCGGCACCGCGTGAAGTACGCGATCTTCCGCCGCGACCCCCGCGCTGAACTGGTCGTGGACGATTCCACCGGCCATCGCGCCGTGCTTGTCCCGGCCACCGTCGAGATACGGGAGGATATCGCCGCCGAGCTGCCCCGCTTCCGGGCCATCGGCGAGAAGTACGGCAGAACCGTGCCGGGCGGACGGCCGGCTAGACGTCCCCGGGGATAGTCTCCAGGTCGCCGAGCACTAGCTCGCGGTCGCCGTCGTCAGCGATCTCCGCGGACGCGGCCCGGGCCTGCTCGGCCCGGCGGCGCGCTTCGCCGGTATCGCCGCCGACCGCCGATGCGCGGGCCAGGGCTTCGTAGGCGAAGGCGAGGTCGAAGTCGGCGATGCCCTCGCGCTGGCAGATGTCCAGCACTTTCCGCGCGTGGGACAAGGCGGCCTCCGGCTGCCCGAGGACCGCGTAGACGCGCGAGCACTGCCACTCGCCGCGGGCCCGGTGCACCGGCTCCCCGATCTGCATCCAGTGGTAACAGGACGCATGCGCCGCGTGGATCATCTCCGCGTCCTCGACCCATTCTCTCTCGCGACGAGGTATTCCTGTGCGGGGAAGGTCAACAAGCCTCTGGAGGAACCATGTGTCGGTTGTTCGGCCTGCACGCGGGGGTGGCCACGGTGGCGGCGACCTTCTGGCTCATTGATGCCCCCGACAGCCTGGCCGCGCAGAGCCACCGCAATCCCGACGGCGCCGGCGTCGGGGCGTTCGAGGCGGACGGGACGGCGAAGGTGAGCAAGCAGCCGCTTGCCGCCTGGCAGGACGCCCAGTTCGCGTCCGCGGCTCGCGAGCTGCGCGGCACGACGTTCGTGGCTCATGTCCGTTACGCCAGCACCGGCGACCTGACAATGGACAACACCCACCCGTTCCTGCAGGACGGCGCCCTGTTCGCCCACAACGGCGTGGTGCGAGGACTCGATGACCTCGACCGGCGCCTGGACGAGCTGGGCGCGGCCGGGCTGGTGCACGGCCAGACGGACAGCGAGCGGGTCTTCGCGCTGATCACGGGGGAGGCCCGGCGCCGCGGCGGCGATCTGGCTGGCGCCATCGTCGCGGCGATCGGCTGGATCAGCCAGCGCCTGCCCGTGTACGCCCTGAACCTGGTGCTGACGACCGCCACGGACCTGTGGGCATTGCGCTACCCGGCGACTCACGAGCTGCAGGTACTCGTCCGGCCCGCGGGCGGCACCGGCACCAGCCGGGGCCTGGACGCCTCGAGCACCCGGATCCACGCCCGGTCACCGAATCTGGCCAGCCTTCCGTCGGTGATCATCGCCAGCGAGCGGATGGACGACGACCCCGGCTGGCGGCTGCTAGAGCCGGGCGAGCTGCTGCACGTCAGCTCGGACCTGACCGTCAGCCGCAGCACCCCCTTCCCCGCGGCGCCCCGCCGGCTCCTGCAGCTATCCGAGCTCGACCCGGCGACCGCGGCTTCCCAGCATCCCCGGGCCGCCCCCCGCGCCTAGCCGCCCCGCCCCGCCTAGCCGCCCCGCCCCGCCTAGCTGGGCGCGGTGCCCGACGTGCTCCCAGGTGAGCGCACTGGGTCGACTTGTCCGCGACAGCCGCGCCATGGTGCAACTCCTAACGTGACGTCACCGCAAGGCGGACTCGTGAATGCTGACCTTGAGCCTGAGGACCTGGTCGCGAAGCTCGACAAGATCGTCGAGCCGGCTCCGGAGCCGGAAAACTCGGTTCTCGTCGACGACTCGCGCATCGTGCGCTGGACCGGCCCGATGTTTGCCCTGTTCTCGGTGATCCTGCTGCCGTGGATCATCTATATCGCGGTCTCGCTGCCCGCCCGCCAGCTATCCCCGAACTACGACATCGCCTGGGCCGGCTTCGACGTCCTGCTCGCCGCCGGGCTGGGCGGCACGGCGTACTTCGCGCTGCGCCGCTCGCGGTACCTGTCAACGGCCGCCGCCGCGACCGCCATCCTGCTCGTGGTGGACGCCTGGTTTGACTGCCTGACCACGCCGGGCCACGCGCGCCTGCAGTCCATCGCCCTTTGCGTCCTCATCGAGCTACCGCTGGCCGCGGTGTGCCTGTGGCTCAGTTACCACACCCACCAGATAGCCGAGCGCAGGATGCTGCTGGCCCCTGCCGCGCCTAGTCCGCGGTGGTCTCCGGCACCCGCAGCAGGAGCTTCTCCGGGTGGATGGTGATAGCCAGCCGCCGCGTACGGCCCATGAGCTCGCCGTCGAGTTCCCAGGGATGCTCCCGGTCGACGTCGATGCGCAGGTCCCGAAACGTGCTGCGCGCCACCCGCCCCGTCTCGCCCCGGCGGCGCAGCAGCACGTGTGCGGCTACCGCCAGCCAGCTGGCCCAGCCCTGTGCGGTCAGCACCACCACGTCCAGCCGCCCGTCGTCCGGCTTAGCGTCCGGCAGCAGCGGCAGGCCGCCCTGCAGCCAGCCGACATTCCCGACGATGACCCCGCTGGCCCGGCGTCGCAGCGGCGGCCCGCCATCGGCCCGCAGGCTCACCCGCATCGGCTGGTCCCGCAGATGCGCCAGCACGGACGCGGCGTAGGCGGCCCAGCCAAAGCGCGCCTTGGCCGGCTCGCTCGTGCTGTCCAGCATCTTCGCGTCGAGGCCCAGCCCGGCCATGGCCAGGAACGGCTTGCCGTTGGCGATGCCGAGATCTAGCTTCTGATCGGTGCCGGTGAGCGCGACGACCAGGGCCTCGCCCAGATCCAGGGGGAGCCCCAGGTTGCGGGCCAGGAGGTTGCCAGTGCCGGCCGGGATGACCGCCAGCGGGGTTCCGCTGCCGGCGAGTCCCGTGGCGCAGGACGTGACCGTGCCATCGCCGCCGCTGGCCACGACCACATCGACCCCGGCCCGCACCGCCGCTCGCGCCTGCCCCTCGCCTGGATCCTCCGGTGTCGTCTCCAGCCACAGCGGCTCGGTCCAGCCGCGCTCGGTCATGGCGGCGCGGACCTGGTCCCTGAATTTCTTAAGGTCGTCAACCTTCGTGGGGTTGGCGATGACCGCCGCGCGGCTCATCGGAGGCCGGCGCGCGGGGAGGTGATCATGGCCGCGGCTCGGCGGGGGCAGCATGGCGCCGAGCATATCCCCAGGTATCGCCCGGTTGAATTTCCTGTACTCTGTGTAACCATGCCAACTGGCCAGGGATAGTTCTTAGTAACTCCTTGGCGGTGCCCGGGGGGGCTTAGTGGGTTCAGTACCGATTTCGCGGGGGCGCGGTTTCAGCGGGCGCGATGGAAGCGGCGGCCATCTGGCCAGCGTCCAAGACCGGCCCGGCCACGAAATGCTGGCCACGCAGCTGGCCGCGTCGCAGGAGCGTTACCGAACGCTGTTCGAGACCTTGCCGCAGGGGGTCGTCTACTACGCGGTCGACGGCCTGATCATCGAGGCGAACCCGGCGGCGAGCGAGATCATGGGCATCGACCTGGACGCCATGACCACCTGGCCGCTGCGGCCGACGTGGCAGGCGGTGCACCAGGATGGCACGCCCTTCCGGCCCGAGGAATTGCCGGTCATGGCGGCGCTGCGCACCGGTGCGGTGGTCGCCGACGTGGTGATGGGGATACCGCACGGCCGCACTGGCGAGCTCCGGTGGCTGACGGTCACGGCGGTTCCCGACTCGCGCGACGAGCAGGGCCGGCCGCAGCGGGCGTACGCGATGTTCCGGGACCTGACCGAGCAGTTCCGGACGAAGACGGCGCTGCAGGAAGGCGCCGAGCTGATGGGCCGCCTGCGCGAGGCCAACGTGCTCGGCGTGGTGGTGGTCGGCGAGCAGCAGGTCTATGAGGCGAACGACGCGTTCCTCGGCATTGTCGGCTACGGCAGGCACGACGTGGCGGCCGGGCGGCTGTCCTTCCAGTTCCTTACGCCCTCCGAGTGGGCGAGCCGCGACGCCGACGCGGCGCGGCAACTGCGCCGCGCGGGGGCATTCCGGCCGTACGAGAAGGAGTATGTACACCGGGACGGGCACCGGGTGCCGGTACTGGTCGGCGCTGCGGTCATCAACAAGAACCCGCTGCGCTGGGTGACCTACGTCGTTGACCTGACCGCCCGGCAGCGCGCCGAGGAGGAACGCGCCGAACTGCTGGCCCGGGAGCGGGCCGCCCGGGCCGAGGCCGACAGCGCCCGGGAACGGCTCACCTTCCTGCTGCGCGCCGGCGACCTGGTGGCCGCCGCGCAGGACCGGCACGAGCTTCTCCAGCACGTCTCCAAGCTGGTCGTGGACAGCCTGGCGGACTTCTGCGTCGTGGTCCTGCCGGCCGAGGACGACACGCTGCAGGCCACCTCGATCGCCCACCGCGACCAGGATCGCGGGGTCATGTTCGCCGACCTTCGCGGCCAGCCCGACCCCACCATCGGCCAGCTGGAAATCAGGGCCGCCTACACCGCCGGGACCAGCCAGGTAGTCCACGACGCCGCCACGCGTGTCGCCCGCCACGCCGGCCCAAGCTCGCCGGCGCGCGACATCGTAGCCCGCCTGCAGCCCGAGACCATCCTGGTCACGCCGCTGATGGCCGGCAGCATCCCGCTCGGCGTCGTCGCCGTCGGTCGCCGCGCCGGCCGGCCCGGCTTTGCCGAAACCGACATCGAGGTGGTCGAGGAACTCGGCCACCGGATGGCCGCGGGACTGGCCAATGCCGACACGTTCGCCCGCGATCACACCGTGGCCGAGACGCTGCAGCGGTCCGTCTTGCCCGATACCCTGCCCGAGATCGCCGGCCTGGACCTGGCGGTCCGCTACCTGCCCGGGACCGACGGCGTCGACGTCGGTGGGGACTGGTATGACGCCTTCCGGCTCGACGGCAACCGGGTCGGGCTGGCCGTCGGCGACGTGGTCGGCCATAACCTCGCCTCGGCGTCGATCATGGGCCAGGTCCGCAACCTGCTCCGTGCCTACGCCATCGAGCAGCACCGCCCCTCCGACGTCCTGCGCTGTACCAATGCGGCGCTGGCCCAGTTGCTGCCCGACGCCATGGCCACCGCCGTCTATGCCGTGCTCGACCTGACCACCGGGGACCTCAGCTACGCCAACGCGGGCCACCCGCCCCTGGTGTGCACCTCTGGTGGCCGGGCCGAGTACCTGGACGGCGCCACCGGCGCCATGCTGGGCGTGCCCGGCGGCGGAAGCTTCCGGGCCGGGCACCGGCGGCTCACCCCCGGGACCGGGCTGCTCTTCTATACGGACGGACTCATCGAAGACCGGCACCGGGATATCGCCGAGGGCTTCAGCGCGCTGGCTGGCGCCATGCGCCAGACCGTCGGCCTCGCCGCCGAGCAGACCTGCACCATAGTGCAGACCGCGCTGCTCGGCAGCGCTCCGCGCACCGATGACGTCTGCCTCCTGGCCGCCCGGCTGACCGGCTGACCGGAGAACTGACCGCCGCGCGGAGAACGAGCGAGCGCCGGCTTCAGCGTGGCCCGGCGCCCGGCGGCTGGCCAGCATGATCCGGCCGCTGGACCTCCGGGTCCGGCCGCTGATCCGCCGGATTCGCGAGCGCGGCCTTGCGCCACCGGACGAACCGCCAGATGGCCACGGCCAGAGCCAGCACCACTACTGCGGCGACGATGTAGGTCGGGCCGCGGAAGCCGTTGACGATCGACTGCCAGTTGGCGCCGACCGCATACCCGGCGTAGGCCAGGGCCGCCGTCCAGGGGATGCAGCCGATGGTGGTGTAGATCCCGAACCGCACCGGCTGCATGTCCGCGAGCCCGGCGGGCAGCGAGATGAAGGTGCGCACGACCGGCAGGACCCGGCCGATCAGCACGGCCCTCGGACCGTACCGCTCGAACCAGCGGGTGGCACGGTCGAGTTCGCTGTCGCGCAGCCAGAGCCGGCGACCCCACCGCCGCAGCGCGGGCTGGCCGCCGTACCGGCCCACCGCCCACGCGATGTAACTCCCGGCGACATTGCCCGCCACGCCGGCGACGATGACCCCGATCAGGTTGAGCCGGCTCCCCGGAACCGCTCCGGCGGCCAGCGCCCCGCCGAAGGTCATGATCAGCTCGGACGGGATCGGGATGCATGCCGATTCCGCCGTCATGAGCAGGAATATGGCGACGTAGCCGTAGGTGGCTATGAGGTGCTGCACAGTCACTTCACCAGCCCAAGGTAGATAACGCTGGCTACCCCTGCGATCAGGCAGTAAACGCCGAACGGCGTCAGCGTCCGGGTACGCAGATAGCGGAGCAGGAACCGGACCGACAGGTAGGCGCCGATGCCGGACAGCACGCTGCCGAGCAGGATCTGGCCGTGGATCCCGTGGCCGAGCGGGCCGAGCAGGTCCGGGATCTTCAGCGCGCCGGCGGCCAGGATGACGGGCGTGGCCAG
>Ga0208220_1000248_pt1 | contig 22497 bp, 16 predicted proteins | sample NGESurdeep092012_9_FD_184484 | JGI IMG/M metagenome (GOLD analysis project Ga0208220, IMG submission 184484) | Arctic peat soil microbial communities from Barrow, Alaska - NGEE Surface sample F53-1 deep-092012 (SPAdes) | ecosystem: Environmental > Terrestrial > Soil > Wetlands > Peat ...
GCTTTGGAACCACCGTTCCGAATGAATTTCACCACCCGTTCCCGCAAGTCCAACGCACAAGCTTTCATGCCCGAAAGCCTATCACACTATGTCCCAATGTCAATATGAAATGCTATAGCTGTCGCAGTCTGCAAGCATTAATAACTCTTCAAATTAAAGTTGAACGAGTATCAAAACTGTCAAACTTGACTTCACCGGATGCTATTTTGAGGTGCAATGTGGAAAGAGATCGTCGCTGCAACGCTGTGCGTAATTCATCGTCCTTTTTACGAGGGTTTTGTGCTGACCGATTTTCCGTCGCCGTTCAGCAAACCGCGCGAGCGCCACAGGTAAAATATCGCCGGATAAACCACCAGCACGCAGACGGTGGAGGTGATGATCCCGCCCACCATCGGGGCAGCGATGCGTTTCATCACGTCCGCGCCGGTGCCGTGGCTCCACAAGATCGGCGCAAGGCCGGCGATGATGACGCTGGCAGTCATGATTTTCGGGCGCAACCGTTTCACCGCGCCATGATAAATCGCGTCGCGCAAATCACCAAGGTTGCGCATCAAACCTTTTTGCTTCCATTCATCATAGGCAAGATCAAGGTAAAGCAACATGATGACCCCGGTCTCGGCGTCCAGCCCCGCAAGCGCGATGATGCCGACCCAGACGGCCACGCTTAAATTGTAGTGCAGCAGGTAGAGCGTCCAGAACGCACCGACGAGCGAGAACGGCACGGCCAGCAGCACAATGGCGGTCTTGATGGCGGATTTTGTGTTGAGGTAAATGATGAGCGAAATGATGAGCAGCGTCAGCGGCACGACGATGAGCAGGCGCTGTTTGGCGCGCTGCATGTATTCGTATTGGCCGCTCCAGAAAATGTTGTAGCCGGGCGGCAGATGAACTTGTCCGGCAGCGACGGCGGCGTTCACAGCGTGCATGGCGTTCTGAACGTAAGTGCCCACGTCAATGTCGCGGATGTCCACATAAACCCAGTCGTTCGGCACGGCGCCTTCAGTCTTGATGGACATCGGGCCGTCCACGACCTTGATGTCGGCGAGTTCGCCGAGCGGAATCTGCGCGCCGGTCGGCGTGGGAATGACGATGTCGTGCGTGAGCGCGTGCAAATCGGAACGGAAATCGCGGTCGTAACGGAGATTTATTGTGTAGCGTTGCAAGCCTTCGACGGTCGTCGTCAATGGCAACCCGCCGAGCGCGACGGACAACACGTCCTGCACGTCGCCGATGGTCAGGCCGTAACGCGCGATGGCTTCGCGGTTGATTTCAAATTCAATGTAATGCCCGCCCATCACGCGCTCGGCAAAGGCGCTGGCCGTGCCGGGCACCTGACGAACGACGGCCTCGACCTGTTCGCCGATGCGTTGCAGCGTGGCCAAATCCGGTCCGGCGATCTTGATGCCGACAGGCGTCTTGATGCCGGTGGAAAGCATGTCAATGCGCGTGGCGATGGGCATCGTCCAAGCATTGTTGAGGCCGGGAATTTGCACGGCGGCGTTCATCGCGTCCACGAGTTCGTCCGGCGTGCGGCGGCGATGCGCGATAGTTTTGCCGTCGTCATCCTTGATGTCCACGGCGGGCCATTCGGATTCGGACTTGAGGCGGATGGTGGATTCAATCATGTCCAACGGCGCGGGATCGGTAGCGGTCTCGGCGCGCCCGGCCTTGCCGAAAACCGTTTTCACTTCGGGAAACGATTTGATGATGCGGTCGGTGATTTGTAGAAGCTGGCGTGCCTTCGTCACGGAAATTCCCGGAAATGTTGTCGGCATGTAAAGCAAGTCGCCTTCGTAAAGCGGCGGCATGAATTCCGAGCCGAGGTTTTGATATGGAAATAATTTGCCGACGGAAAAAGCAATTTCCTGCGCACGGCCCGGCGGCAGCAGATGCGCCACCATCGCGTTCCACGGAAAGAAAACCCAGCCGACGATCAGCCCGCCGCAAACCAACACCAGCCAGCGATATTTTATGGCCAAATCAACCACCGGTTTGTAGAGCCAGATCAGAAAATGGTTGATCGGATTTTTTTCTTCCTTCGGAATTTTGCCGCGAATGAACCAGCCCATCAGCACTGGCGCGAGCGTGATGGACAGCAACGCGGCAGCGGCCATTGAATAGGTTTTGGTGAACGCCAATGGCTTGAACAATCGGCCTTCCTGCTCCTGCAACGTAAACACCGGCAGGAACGAAACCGTGATGACGAGCAGCGAATAAAACAGCGCCGGGCCGACTTCCACCGCCGCGTCGCGGATGATTTCCCAATGCGGTTTTTTGCCCTGGTCGCGTTCCAGATGCTGATGGGCGTTCTCAATCATGATGATGACCGCGTCCACCATCGCGCCGATGGCGATGGCAATGCCGCCGAGCGACATGATGTTGGAACTCAATCCCTGGCCGAACATCACGAGAAATGAAATCAGCACCGCGACGGGCAAAATAATGATCGCCACCAACGCGCTCCGCAGGTGCAGCAGAAACGCCAGACAGACGAGCGCGACCACGATGCTTTCTTCAATGAGTTTTTCTTCAAGCGTTTTGACCGCGCGATCTATCAGCGCCGTGCGGTCGTAAGTGACGGTGACTTTCACGTCGGACGGCAGCGCTTTCATTGCTTGAGTCAGCCGCGCTTTCACATCTTGAATTACTTTGTAAGCGTTCGCGCCGTAGCGCACGACGACGATGCCGCCGACGGTTTCGCCGTCGCCGTTCAGGTCGGCGATGCCACGGCGTTCGTCGGGACCGAACTGGACGTTCGCCACGTCGCGCAGCAAAATCGGCACGCCGTTCTGGCCGACGCCGACGGCAACTTTTTTCAAGTCGTCAAGATTTTGAATGTAGCCTTTGACGCGCAGGATGAATTCAGTTTCCGCCAGCTCAATTGAGCGTCCGCCGACTTCGCCGTTGCTGCGCTTGATGGCTGTGCCGACATCCTGCAATGACAGGTTGTAGGCACGCAGTTTAGTCGGATCCACGGTCACCTGATATTGCTTCACGAAGCCGCCGATGGACGCGACTTCCGACACGCCCGGCACGGCGGTGAGTTGATATTTCAAATACCAGTCCTGAATCGAGCGCAGATCGGCAAGGTTGCGGTTGGTGGAATTGATTGAATACATGAACGCCCAGCCGACGCCGGTGGCGTCCGGTCCGAGCGTCGGCGTAACATTTTTCGGCAATTGTCCACTGATGCTGCTCAAGTATTCGAGCACGCGGCTGCGCGCCCAGTAAGGATCGGTGCCGTCGTCGAAAATGACATACACGAACGAGTAGCCGTAGAACGAGTAACCGCGCACGACCTTGGCGCGCGGCACGGAAAGCATCTTGGTCGTGATCGGATAAGTGACCTGGTCCTCGACGATGTTCGGTGCCTGGCCTTCCCACGGCGTGTAAATAATAACCTGTGTGTCGGAGAGATCGGGAATGGCGTCGAGCGGGATGTGGCGCAGCGCGTAAACACCGCCAAGCACCAGCGCCGCCGTCGCCAGCATGACGATGAACTTGTTCCTGAGCGAAAAATCTATGATGCGCGTGAGCATGGAGTTCCTTGTTATTTTGCAGAGTCCGGCGGTGTTGAATTCGTGGACACATCCGGCGCGGCCATCACAGGAATCAATGTCATGCCGCAGATGGGGCATTTGCCCGGCTTGTCTTCGTGAACGCTCGCGTGCTCCGGCATCGGGCAGGTATAATAAAGCACCTTGCCGCCAGGCTGAAGATGTTTGAGTTCGCCCGGCGTCACCGGCACCAGCGTCATGCCGCAAATCGGGCAGTTGCCCGGATGATCGTAGGTGATGGAGACGTGTTCCGGCATCGGACAGACATAAACCACGCCTTCTGCTTCGGCGTTGGTGGATGAAAGCGGATCCATTTGGTTCGCATTAGTGGTGGCCGGCATTTCCATCGCAGCCCCGGCTGGCCCGCGCATTTTTTCAATCGCCTCGCGCAACTGGCTTTCCGAATCGAGCATGAACTGGCCGGACGTGACCACGCGCTCGCCGGCCTGCAAGCCGCTTATAACTTCATATTGGTCATGTTCGGCTTCGAGTCCCAGAACGACGGTGCGCGGATCAAATTTTCCGCCGGGCAGCGCGACGAACACCGTGTTCTTTTCACCGCTGCGCAGCACCGCTGAACCCGGCACCAGCAGCACCGATGGTTTCAATTCGGAAACGATTTGCGCCGAGACGAACATGCCGGGCTTCAGGAAATAGCCGGGATTTTCAAACTCCAGACGCACGCGCGCCGTGCGCGTTTTTTCATCCACGTTCGGATAAACGTAGGTGACGCGCCCGCGAAATTCGCGGTCGGGCAACGACGAGAGTTTTACCGTTGCTTCTTCGCCCAGTTGGACGTAAGTCAAATCCTGCTCATAGACCTGCGCGAAAACCCAGACGATGCCGAGATCGGCCAGCCGGTAAAGTTTCATGCCCGCGTCCACCATCTGGCCTTGCACAATATTTTTCTCGATCACAAAACCGTCCGCCGGCGCGAGAATTTCCATTGTCTTGCGCGGTTCGCGCGCTTTCGCCAGCGCGGCAATTTGTGCATCCGAGATGTCGAAAAATTTTAATTTATCCAAAGCCGCCTCGCGCAAAACATCTGCGCCCGCAGCGTTCGTGGAATTTGCGACCGCCAGGTATTCGGCCTCGGCGCTGTAAAGTTCCGGTGAATAAATTTCAAACAGCGCATCACCGCGATGCACCAGTTCGCCGGTGGCGTCCACGTCCAGTTTTTCAATCCAGCCCTTGAACTTGGTCGTCACGTCCGCCAGCGCGGTTTCGTTGTAATCAATCGTGCCGACGGTGCGAATCGTCCGGCGCAACGGGCCGCTCGCGATCTCGGTCGTTTGGATGTTCATCAATTGAATCGTCGCCGGATCAATCGTGATGGTGGACGAATTTGCGGCGGCAGCTTGGTTGGCATAAACCGGCACCATGTCCATGCCCATGCTGTCCTTGCCCGGCTTGGGACTGGTCTCACCCGGCATCATCGTGGATTTGTAGTAGAGGATTTTGTGTTCACCTGAAGCCGCTGTTTCAGCCGCTATCGTTTTGTGGACCGGCTCCAGCTTCATGCCGCAAATCGGGCAGTTGCCGGGATGATCCTGAATGATCTGCGGATGCATGCCGCAGGTGTAGAGCGTTTTCTCCGGTGACGCGGCCGGCTGGCGAGAGCAACTGGTGACGAGTCCCATGCCGACCGTCACGAGGAGCAGCGCCCCGGCAAAAATGAGTTTCAATTTTAATTTCATATCATTTCAAGGTTGAGTGGTGTTCGATAAAAGCCGTGCGTTCACCGGCGGAACGCCGGCGACCATGAGGGATAAAGCTGCGAGTGCAATTTCGTGATCCGTGCGGACTTCGACGGTTTGAAGTTTTAAGTCAATCAGCGCCAATTCCGCGTCCGTCAGAATGGAAAAATTTATCGTGCCTGCACGATAACCGGCCAGGATGGTTTCGACGGATTGATCCGCCTGCGGAATGAGTTTGTCCTCAATCAGCGCAAGGTTGCGGCCGGTCTCGCGATAGGCAAAGAATTTTTCGGCGAAGCTCACCGCGAGGTCTATTCGCGCCGCCTTCAGCCGCGATGCTGCCGCCAATTCATTTGCTTTGGCTTGCGCAATTTCCGATGCGATTTTGTCGCGCCAGACCGGCAACGTCATGCCTGCCAGCGGACGGAACATCGTCGGCGACGCTTTGACATCGGCCATCAAGCCGAGGCTGAAGTCCGGCACGCGCGATTTGTAAGCCAGCGCAATTCCGGCTTCGGTGATCCGCACTTCAGCTTCCATCGCCGCGATCTGCGGATTGTGCGCGAACGCGAAATGTTGCAACTCGTCGGCGTCAAAATTTTCGTTGCTCGTTTCAAAATGCGCGGGCGGTGGCGGGCCGGATTGTTCTGGTGCGAGTCCGAGCGCGGCCTTGAAATTCTCCAGCAACGGACGGCGCGAATCTTCAAGATTGGCAATGTCGTTGCGGATACCATCCAGTTCGCCTTGAACTCGCAGCAATTCCGGCAACGATGCAGTTCCGGCCGCACTTTGTGCATGGAGAACGCTTTCTTGATTTTGCAACAGCGAAAGTGTTTCGCGTCTGAACTGAAGCTGTTCCTCCAGCAAGCCGAGTTTGTAATACGCGCCTTTCAGGTTGAACGCGGTTTGCAGCACGGCGCTTTCAAACGCGAAATACTTGGTCTGGTTTTCCGCGCTGGCGACGCGCGCGCGCGCGTTGAGTTTGCCGGGGCCGGGAAATTCCTGGAGGAAGCCCGGCATCACCGTTTCCACGACGTCGGCGATGTCCGATTGAAACGTCAGTTGCGGATCCGGCAGCGAGCGCGCAACCGTGATGTTTTCGACGGACGCCGACCAGTCGTAAAACGCCGCCGCGACCTGCGGCTGGTTAAGCAGCGCGTAGGTGACAAAATTGCTCAAGCTCGAATCAGGTCTAAGTTCCGGCAGCACTGCCGGATGATTGCCGGGACGATACTGACCAGCAACGGCATCGAAATGGCGGCGTGCCTGCTTTTCGCCCGGCGCGGGAATGCCCCGGCAACCGGTGAGCATCAGCACGCTTACGGCAAACAAACTTAAAATGACAACTGATTTCATAAATTCTCGACTGCAAACACATTTCATGGACACAACAAATCTACGGAAACTAATAAAACGGGAGACGCAGCGCGCCAGCGACAGGCACACTACGGGCGTGGAAGGAGAAAAATCAGATGAGCCAGGCGCAGTTGCGCGCGAAAAGCGGATTCGCCTTCGTCACAAATGAGATTGGCGAAGCGGAAGAAAATTGGGAAACCGCGGCGTCAGGCAAAACCCAGGCCACGACATTAACCGCGAGAAATGAAAGCTGGTTTTGGCTGGCGGTTGGGGCCGGAACCGCTGGTGAGGGCTGTGAATCCGGCACCGGGTTCGCCGCGCAACACGGCATCTTGACGCCGTGCTGGCAGCACGCGGGAACGGGCGATTTCGCGCGGCACGCCGTGGACGGCGTTTGTGCGGACAGGAAAGGAATTCCCGCCAGCATGAGGCTGCAAATAATGGCTGCTGCCAGTTTCATTGTTTTGAATATAATATGGGCTGGCATTTTCAGCCAACCCATTTTTGGCTTAAGCTTGTCAATTTTTGGTGCTCTTGGACTTGGCTTTGGCCTCGGCTTCGTGGATGAGCTTCATGTATTTGTCCGGGTCGGCCAGAAACTTGGGTTTGCACATCGGGCAGCAGAATTTGATCTCCTGGTTGATGCCCTTCGCCTTGTCCTGATAGATGAACACGATGGGCGCTCCCATGTCACCGCCCAGCTTGTCGCCGGAGACGATGCATACGTCGAGCGGATACGGAACGGGCTTGGCCGCCGCCGCCGAATTGGTGCTGGTGGTGCCGGCCGAATTCGTGTCAGCCGCGCGGGTGCTGAAAGAAAGGCACATGGCCGCCGCCATCAAAAGAACGGCTGAAATGGAATTCAATATTTTCATAATCATATCGGTGCGTTGACTGGTTTGGTTTTGTCGGTTCAATTTGTAAATTTTGCGCCCAACCTGGACGCTGCTGCATACCTTACACCACGCCCGGCGAAATCACGCGGAAATTTTTCCAGTCCCGGCTGGCAGATTGATTCCCAGGTCAGGATTGTTATTTGAGGGGTTTTCGATTTGTCGGGGTATTACCTGCACTGGCATCGCAATCAAGCGATGCCTGAACAAAAAGAAATTAAAAATGAAAACTCAAGTCCTCCTCCTCGGTGCGGTTGTTGCCGCGTTTGCCGTCACGTCTTTTGCCGCTGAACCCCTGCTCTCGCCGCGCGCCCAAGACAACCAGATCAATATCGTGAAGAATTCGGTGGAAACTCCGACGGTCACGATTGCTTACGTTGAATCCAGCCCTGCGTCGCTCTCGCCGCGCGCCCAAGGCAACCAAATCAAAACCGTCAAAGGCGCCAACAACGACGTCAATCCGGCGCTGGTATGCCAAAAAAACATGACCGGCAGCCCGAAAGCCGTGGCTGAATGCAGTTCCCACACGACCATGCCGGGCTGCATGAAAATGGCGTCACTGAAGTAACCGTGTCCATCATCAACCAGGTTGTCCCGGCACAATAAAAATGCTAAACCACGGGCGGCGGCTAAAAATCCGCCGCCTGTCAGTCTATGAATAAAAACGACACCCATCCCGACGACCCGCAGATTAGGTTTCCGGCTTCTCCAGCTCCGCTGCCAGATTGCGCTCCTGCGCTTCTGTTTCTTCCGTCAACTGGCGGCGTGTTGTCAGAGGGACGAGTTCCACGAGTCTCTATTGAAGAAATCGTTGAAGGTTTCGTTGAAGGTTTTAACTAAATAATCCGCCCTGTAGCGGTAGGGTTACACCCCATAGATTTCACAAAATTATTCGGCGATGCTGTGGACATGAAGAATATGCCCCAATTATTGAAACGAATGTCTGTCCTGTTTTTTCTCATCGCGCTCGTGGTCGTCGCCGGTCTGGGCTGCCACACGGCCAATGGTTTTGGTCAGGACATGAAAGACGCTGGCCAGGGGATTCAGAACGGCACCAAATAACCATCAAACCGAAAGACTATCTATGCACCTATTAATTTTGCCATTTTTGGGTAGTGCGCTTTACATCGGAGGCGGCGGTTTAGGCCTCGTGCTCATCATCGTCATTGTGGTTTTATTGATTCGCTGACGGTAGAGACGTTCTACCGACGACTTCACAAGACCAAGTGACGGGCACCGATGTTATTCATTTTTGCCGGCATGTTGACGGCGATTAGCTATAAACAATAAAGTAATAATTATGAAAATTAAGAAAATGCGAATACTACAGCCTCTGATGGTCATTAGCATGATCGTCGTTTTGAATACTACGGGACAGCCTTCCATACGCCCGTCACAACCATTGCCGATAGGACCGGAGCCTCAGCCGGGCCAACCAGTTCCGCCACCGCCGATTGTTGGGCCACCGCCGTTTGTCGTGCCGCCACCATCATTGCCGATGGGATCGGAGCCTCAACCGAGCCAACCAGTTCTGCCGCCTGCGGTTGTCGTGCCACCCCCGGTTGTCGTGCCGTCACAACCATTGCCGATAGGACCGGAGCCTCAGCCGAGCCAACCAATTCTGCCACCTCCGATTGTTGGGCCACCCCCGGTTGTCGTGCCGTCACAACCATTGATGTTAGACCCGAAGCCTGAGACAAACCCCTACACCGCCGGTGCTAATCCATCCTAGTGCTTGATTCCTAATTGGTCGTTCAGGACAACAAAGACATTGAAAGCACCGAGTTTGAGTCCGGCGCTTTTCAACGTTTTGAAGTTTTGAAACCGGACTGCCGTTAGAGGCCGGTCGGTTTTCGGCTTCTATTCCTTTGTCAAACCACGCCGCCGGGCATTCTTTTGCCGCCAGAACTGGCCGATGGTTTTGGTCGCCTCATTCAGCTACTCACGATCCGATAGCAATGTGAACAGTTCGACGGCGCTGAAAAACTTCGCCGTATTCGGATTTGGCCTGGCCAATCCGTCCCGTTCAGGGTGATTCCTCCCCGTCAGGGAATGTGCTTACGCTGGAGAATCGGGCGATTGTGGTTATGGCAGGGACTCGCGAATAAATAGAACAGGGTGTGCTCCCATTGCCAGGAGAAAACCGAAGTCGGACTGGAAAAGGAACTTGCAAATCTTTGGAGCAGGAAGAAAATCAGGAAAACATCCCACCGTTGGTCGTGGGCAAGAAACCAAATGGGAAATGTCAGATGAGTGCCAAAATAGATTCCGTGCGCCTTCGGGTGTTGATGCTCGGAGGATTGTTAGTTTTTGAGTTCCAAATCGCCAGTGCGATCCAGTTCCAGATTTCGGATGCGGTTGAATTTCAGAAAATAATCAACACCAACGCCGTCTTTACCACCAACGCCACGATCAACTCCCAGATCGAAGGAGCGGTATGGATTCCCAACGGCCAATTGCTCGTGTTCAGCGACATGGGCAACAACAAGCTCAAAAAACTGGATTCGACGAATAACACGCTCTCGGATTATTTTTTGGAGCCGACCGGGGCGAAATACAACGGCAATATCTTGGATTGGCAGGAACGTTTGATTTCCTGCGAATCCGGCAGCAGCGGATTTGAGGTGGTGATGACCACGAACGTGGCGGCAGGGACATCCACTGGCACAATCGTTCCGCTGGTGACAAATTGCAACGACCTGAAATTTATTTCGCCCAACGACGTCTGCGTCAAATCAGACGGCTCCATCTGGTTCACCGACACGGGATCCGACAGTGGTGCTTCTCCGGGTGGGCAGTATCAACCCGGTTATTATGTGTATCGCTTTTACGAAACCAACGGCAGCGCGACGGTGGTGCCGGTGATCACCAATGGTATTCAGAGGCCCAACGGCATCTGTTTGTCGCCGGATGAAACAAAATTATATGTGGCCGACGACGGCATCGGCTGGAACCTGTTAAATATCTGGGTGTATAACGTTACCAGCAGCAACACGTTGGCGGGTGGCAAGGTTTTTTGCAGTGTCGGCGGCGGTTTCGCCGACGGATTCCGCTGCGACGTGGATGGGCGGATTTGGTCCACTGCCGGAGATGGCGTGGATATTTTCGCACCGGACGGTCATCTGATTGGCAAGATTTTGATGGGTGCCAAACGTCCCAACAATCTCTGTTTTGGCGGCCCGCAATATAAAACGCTCTACACAGTCGGCCAGCCGAACGTCTGTTCGTTTCCGGTGCTTGCCGCTGGTGCAGCCTCGATCCGCAAATTGAACATTGGTGCCACGGGAAACAATTTCAGTGTTTCCTGGCCGGCGCCGTCCACGGGTTTCGAGTTGCAGGTATCGGATTCCTTGGGTGGCCAGGCAAGCTGGATCGATGTCACCAACGCGCCGCAAGTTACCAACGGACTGAATCAACTGGGCCTGTCCCCAACGAATACCGAAAAATATTATCGTCTGCGTTTGAATTGATGGTGGACAGTCTAAATAGGGAAAAACCAGCCAACCCATCTTTCACCTTCATACGAGATGTTGCTCTGTTGAAACCATCTGTGAGTGCATGGGTTCGCCTAACGGCGGAGGATGTAGCCCGCATCCGCGTATAACCTCGCCGGCAACATCGCCCGGCTGGCCTTGCTCATCAACTCCCTGGCCTGGCTCTTGTCGTTGCCCGGCCCCCAGTCCAACACCAGGCTCAAGGGCAGCAAGCTCCCGCACAGCACAATCGTGGACACTTTCACCCATTTGCGCCGCGTCCGCCAGCCCACGAACCTACGGCCAGCCCCAGCATGAAAACCGACAGCACCACCGACAGCACCGGCGTAATGATTCCGAACGACGCAAACGCCATCCGCGTCCAGACAACTTGATAAACCAGGCTGCTGAAGCCGGACAAAAAGAAGAGAAAAAACAAAACCCGGCGGGTAAATTGATTCATGCGCCCGATTGTTTATCCGGTGAACCCCGTTTGGACAAGTTTCAAAAATCGTTGAATACAAAAACAGTTCATCCAACTTCACCGTTAATTGGAAATAATCGAAATGTTGCCGCGACGGCGCGTCATGGCAATGGACTGACTGTGATGTAATCCACGTTGACCCCGCCGTGGCCGCCGGTAAGCTTGATGGTGTTGGCTTTGCCGGAGTTCAATGGCACTGTCAAATACGAATGGCCAGTGTAATTGCTCCATCCATCGTTGGAAAGTGTGTTGACGAACGAATAATCAGCGTCGTTCACAATCAATTTGAGTTTTGAGTTTTCGGCGGCGGCATAATAGATGTCAATCGTGGCCCGACCGCCATTTTCGCCACCGTCAACATTGCTAAACTGCAAATAGGAATCGGGGAGATTAAGATTCTGTATGCTCTTGCCGCCCGAGGCTGCGCTGTCGCTTTCGATTGTCGCGCCATTGGTGACGCTGGCATTCCCGGCCTCATATTTGACCGTGTTCGGATTTGACGCCGGTGCCGATCCCACGGAAGGCACGCCGGTCTTGGTTTGCACGATCATCTGGATGGTTCCGTCATCGTTGAAATTTACTTTGTCCACACAGATGGATCGCAAGTTGCCCTGGCCGGAAAGGTTGCAGTTGTGATAGAACTGATACCATTGGCCTTTATATTGCACGACTGAACCGTGTGAGGTGTCGCAATCAGTCCCTTCCAAATAAACGCCCTTGTAAGTCCACGGCCCGAGCGCGTTGGTGCTGGTGGCATAGCGCATCTGGTTGTGTTGCGGATGATTGTCCGCGTAAGTCAGGTAGTAAATGCCGTTGCGTTTGAAAACCCAGGTCGCTTCGTGAAAATCTTCCAAGCCGGTCATCGGCTGGGCCGTTCCGTCCAACTCAATCATGTTTGCCTTGAGCTTGCCGCCGCTGCATTTGCTGCCGCCGCCGAAATAAATGTAAGGCTGGTCATCATCGTCAATGAACACGCAAGGGTCAATCATCGCAAAACCGCCGGCACCATCAATGTATCCAGCCGACTTGAAATCGCTCGCCGGCTTTTTGCTCGTCGCCACGCCGATTTTCCAGGTGTCGTTCCATTTCGTGCCGCTGGGATGCGGAAAGTAATAGTAATAAGTGCCGTCTTTGTAAGCGCAATCCGGCGCCCACATGAAACCGCCTTCCGGCCTGCCCCACGGCACCTGGCTCGCACGGAGAATCTCGCCTTCATCCCGCCAGTTCACCATGTCTTCCGTCGAAAAAACGTGATACCGATCCATCAGGTCGCAACCGCGCGGCGGATCAATGTCGCGCGACGGGTAGACATAAAGCCGCCCATCCGCCCACACATGCGCCGACGGGTCTGCCGTGTAAATACTCGTGATGAAAGGATTCGCACCAAAACAGGCCGTGGAAAATGACACGGACGCCAACAATGTGATCAGCCCATGCCGGGTTAAGTGTTTGAACATGATTTTAGTTTTCATTGGCGATAAATGACAAATACCAGCACCGCCCCGACCATCGGATTCGGCGAAGTCAGGCCGTGCCGGGCGAGCCGGAGGGCGAGGCGCATGAATTGGATGTCAGACATCGTGCACATCGTAGCCGCTGAATAGAAAAGGCTCAAACGGAAAGGGCTGAAAGAAAACGGAGCTTGACTTTTTTGGACTAAAAAGTAGTTTCGCAAACGAAACTTTTATGAACGGATTCCTGACAACAGAAAATGCGGCATCACTGTTGAATTGCACAGAACAATATGTCCGCAAACTTATCCGAACCGGTCAAATTCCCGCCAGCCGCCATGGCCGCACCTGGCTTATTCCCGAAGAAACTTTGCATTCCCATCGCATGAAAACTGACTTGGACAATTCATCGGTTTCTGACCACGCACGAACACCGCGTCCAAAACGCAAACTGAATGCGCTTTCATTTTTTTCCGGAGCGCTTGGATTGGATTTGGGACTTGAGAAGGCTGGCATTGATGTTTTGTTGACTTCAGAAATTGACAAAGCCTGCCGTGAGACAATTACGTTGAACCGTCCTGAAACGGCTTTGATTGGAAATATCTTGGATTATTCCGCCAAACAAATTCGGAATCTTGCTGGCTTGAGCGCAAACGAAGAAATTCATCTGGTAATCGGCGGGCCACCTTGCCAAGCGTTTAGCACTGCTGGTAAGCGTCAGGGATTTCACGATGACCGAGGCAATGTTTTTTTGACATTCGTTGACAGGATTCTTGAACTCAATCCTCAATTTGCCGTGATTGAAAATGTTCGCGGTTTGTTGTCTGCACCTTTGGAGCATCGAGAGCATGAGCGGCGTGGCTTTGGTTTTCCACCGCTCACGCCTGACGAACAAAAGGGCGGCGCGTTGAATCACATTCTTCAACGTCTGCGAGAAGGCGGTTACGGCGTTTCATTCAATCTTTACAACTCGGCAAATTTTGGCGTTCCACAAATTCGCGAACGTGTGGTTTTGGTTTGTTCACGCAATGGAAAAAAGGCTCCGTATCTTACGCCGACACATTCTCAAGATGGCAGTCACGGATTGCAACGTTGGCTAACAGTCCGTGAAGCATTCACTGGTTTGGAAAAAACTGAACATCATCACGTCAACTTCCCCGAGAAACGGCTCAAGTTTTATCGTCTGCTCAAGGACGGTCAGTATTGGAAACATCTTCCTGAAAAACTCCAGAAAGAGGCTTTGGGCGCGAGTTATTTTGCGGGCGGAGGCAAAACTGGATTTTTCCGAAGACTCGCTTGGGACAAACCAAGCCCGACACTTGTGACGCATCCGGCAATGCCAGCAACAGACCTTTGTCATCCGACTGAAAACCGTCCATTGTCTATTGAAGAATACAAATGCCTGCAACAATTCCCTGCCGACTGGAAACTTGCTGGTTCGCTGGTTGATCAATACCGGCAAATTGGAAATGCCGTTCCGGTTGGCTTGGGTGCTGCCATCGGGCGACTGATAGTTTCATTGCTCCAAAAAAAGAAATCCGAACCCGTTGCTGGATTTAATTATTCCCGCTATTTGGCGACCGATGAAGTTGCATGGGAAAACGAATTTCACGCACGAAAAGGCGAACGCGCACAACTCAATCTTTTCCTTTCAGGCGAATAAAATTTTCTCCAAGTTGATAAAACAATCGCGGGCTGCGCCAACAACGTCCGAATATTTAATTCCGAGTTTCGACCAGAATTCATCCCCGGCTATCCGATCAATTCCGCAACTGGATTTTGGTGGAAAAGTCCAATTAGCAACGTCGAAAGCTGCCGCGAAAAGAGGACGCGGATGAAGTTCTAGTTCACTAATTGAACGACCTTTTTGACTTCCGGTGAGTGTGTTTTTCTGGGTTTTGATTTGCGTGTGACGAAGAAACTCACCTTCAAGAAATACTATGTCTACGCCTTTGATGCGAACGCCAAAGTCAACTTCCGGACTAACTGCCAAATGGCTTAACGCAGCCATTTCTTCCCACGCCGAACCAAGATGCGTCGAAACCAAACGCGAAACAGTATTTGCCCGCACCAGCTTCATTGCGCCAACCAACTGGAATAAATTTACGGCGTCTTCCGTTGAAGGTTCAGCCGCACCTTCAAGAATAGTTTTCTCATATCTCGCCAAAATCACATCAAATCTTTTTCGGATGTCAGGTAGCGGCCCAATTTTCTGTTTTTCTTTAATCCGCGCCAAAATTTTTGGATCTAGTTCACGCGCAATATTCCGAGCGTCATTCAATTCCTGAACTTCCGAAGATTTTGATTGGTTTTCTGCCATAGCTCGTTTGCATTGAGATTGCGTTACCGAGAGCGAATTGCCAAGCGTGTTTCATCTGTGGCTAAAGATTAAATTTATTCCTCAAACAACGCCTGCGCGAATTGTTTCGCGTCGAACGGCTGCAAATCGTCCGGCTGCTCGCCGAGGCCGATGAACTTGATGGGCAGGCCGAGTTCCTTCTGGATCGCCACGACCATCCCGCCCTTGCTCGTGCCGTCGAGCTTCGTCACGACGAGGCCGGTCAGCGGCACGATCTTGTTGAACTCGCGCGCCTGGTTCAGCGCGTTCATGCCGGTCGTCGCGTCGAGCACGAGCAACACTTCGTGCGGCGCGCCGGGCAGTTGCCTGCCGATGACGCGATGCAATTTCTGCAATTCCTGCATCAAATTGTGTTTCGTGTGCAAGCGTCCCGCCGTGTCAATGAAGAGGTAATCCACTTTGCGCGATTGCGCGGCGCTGACGGCGTCGTGCGCGACGGATGCGGCGTCCGCGCCATAGTTTCCGGCGATGACCTCGACCTTGAGGCGCGCGCCCCAGAGTTTGATCTGCTCAATGGCCGCCGCGCGAAACGTGTCGCACGCGGCGAGCAGCACGGATTTTTTCTGCAATTGAAAATAATGCGCGAGCTTGGCGCTGGTGGTGGTCTTGCCCGTGCCGTTGACGCCGACGATGGAGACGACGCAAGTGCCGCCGAGAATTTCGCGCAGGCCGGGCTTGTTGGCGGCTAAATTCTTTTCAATCTCCGCGCGGACGATGGCGAGATAATCCAGACCCGCCGCGCCTTGCGTTTCGTAAGCCAGCTTCACCGCCGCCACGATCTGCGTGGTCATCGCCATGCCGAGGTCGGCGGCGATGAGCGCGTGCTCGATTTCCTCCAGCGACTCGGCGGTCAGCTTGGGCGAGCGCGTAACGATGCGTTTGATTTCGTGCGTGAGCCTGGCGTGCGTCTTGACGAGGCCGGCCTTGAATTTGGAAAATAAACCCATGAGAAATTAACCGCAGTTGGACACAGATGAACACGGATAACAAATGGCGTTGGCACGGATTGCACGAATTTGCACGGATTGAATCCGTGTGAATCCGTGCAATCCGTGTCCGAAACATTCGTGTCTATTCATGTCCATCTGTGGTTGAAAATTATTTAGTGCCGCGCCTCCGATGTAACAATTCACGACTCAACAATTCACACGCCTGAAGATTTTTCCAACCGCCGCCTGGTCAACGGGCTTCACGACCAGTTCGTCAATGTTGACGTGCGCCGGACGGCTGGCGATCCAGACCAGGATTTCCGCGATGTCTTCCGCTGTGAGCGGATGGGTTCCCTCATAGACTTTTTTCGCCGCCGCCGCGTCGCCCTTGAAGCGCACGAGTGAAAATTCCGTCTCCGCCAGACCCGGATCAACCGTGCCGACGCGTATGCCGGTGCCGAACAATTCGAGCCGCAACGCGCGGGTGATCTGCAACTCGCCCGCCTTTGCCGCGCCATAAACCGCGCCGCCCTCGTAAGCCGTGCGCCCGGCGACCGAGCCGATGTTGATGATGCTTGCGCCGGCGTCGCGCGGCATGAGCGGCAGCGCCGCGCGCGTCACGCGCAGGACGCCGAGCACGTTCGATTGGATCATCGCCTCCCAGTCGGCGTCCTTGCCATTGGCGATCGTGTCGAGTCCGTGCGCGCCGCCGGCATTGTTGATGAGGACGTGAAGATTTGTGATTTGCGATTTTGGATTGGCGATTTTTTTCTTTGCCCACGCCATGAAAGTTTCGACGCTTACAGTTTTTGAGACGTCCAGTTCGTGAAAATGCGCCGCCACAGCGCCGGAGTTTTTCGCTTTGGCGGCCACCTTTTTCAAACGGTCAACGCGCCGCGCGCCGAGCAAAAGTTTCGCGCCTGCCGCGCCAAATGTAATGGCCGCCGCCGCGCCGAATCCGCTCGAAGCGCCTGTGATCAAGACCCATTTGTTTTTCAACGGCATTTTACTCGGATGTTTCATGGTTTTTCATTTCGTTCTTGTGCTGGATTTTTAACCGTCCGGCCAGTTTATCAATCACGAAGCCCACCGCGAGCGAGCAGGCGCAACCGGTCACGACCGCCAGCACGCGCTCCAGCGGCTCCGTCCACGCGGCCCTGCCTGCGCCGCTGGTGAAAGTCACGATGACGACCGCCGCGTAAGCCGGTCGCACCGCGTCGTCCAGCCGGGCAAGATAACACACCAGCCCGGTCAGCAAAACGCCGATGGCCAGGGCCGTCAGAGTCTGCCCGATGAGCGTGATGAGGACCGCGCCGATGAACGCGCCGATCAGGTTGGCGACCACACGCATCAGCGACGCGCGCAACGATGGATTCAGTCCCGGCTGAATCACCAGCACGGCGGAAATAGACGCCCAAATTGCGCCCGGCAAACCAAAAAGATTGTAGCAGGGCACTGCAACGATGGCGGAGACGGCGGCTTTGGATGAAAGCAAAATGGCGTCGAAATGGCGGGCTTGCATTGGGAAAAATCACATTTGACCTGCTGGCTTGCCGAGTCACAGATTTTGGCGCAGTTTGACTTTCGCCCGCCCGCGCTGAACTTCGGCGCGACAGCCAGTCGCTTTCACTGCGTTCAAGCGAAGGCTGGTGGAGCCTAGGGGATTCGAACCCCTGACCTTCTCATTGCGAACGAGACGCTCTACCAACTGAGCTAAGACCCCGGCCTTCCACCGGACGCCCATAGCTTTGCCAAAAAATCCGCCGCGCGCAACAGGTTTGTGCGCGCAGTCGCGGCGGCGGTCGGGCGTGCAAATTTACTGTTGCCGGACACGGTAGAAGCGATGGGTGAAGTTTGTCGCACCGGGATCAAGGAGGTTGAAGAGGTTTGTCACCGCCGAGTTGGTGCTGATGGGAGACCAGTCCAGCAGGTTGGTGGAGGCCTCCAGCACATAGGTGTTGCCGCTCGCGCCCAGGAATCCCATCTGGAAGACATTGTCGCCGGTGAATCCCGCCGAGGTGAACGAAAGCGGCTGCACAAAGAACAGCGCGCCCGTCGCGATGCTGTTGTCATAGCCGTCTTCAAAGGCACTGGCCATGAGCGTCGTCCCGCTGTTCGTCAGGTTCAACCCCCCTGAATACAGGAACGAATTGGTCGTGGGCAGCGAGCCGTCCAGCGTGTAGTAGATCGCCGCGTTCGTGTCGGGCGACTGCATTGAGACGTTGACGGACGCCCCGAACGTGCCGCCAGCGGGTGTGATGGTCGGAGGCGCGAGCGCGGGCGTGCCGGGCAAACTGTTGATCCAGTCGGTGAACACCTGCACGGCGTTGGTGTCAACCAGGCTGCGCGCCAAAGGCGGCATCTTGTAGAGGCCGTTGGTCGTGTTTATGCGCTCCCAGATCATCGAGCGCCAGACATCGTCCGCCTTGACAATGCGGGCGTTGTCCACGCCCAGCGAATGCGCCGCCGGGTAATTGGTGATGTTCTGGAACGCCAGCGGCGTGTCGTAGCGCGCGTCAAACGTGATGCCCGTGCCGCCGGGCTGGTGGCACTGGGCGCAGTTGGCGTCCAGATAGGAACGGGCGCGCTCCTCCAGCGGGGCGTTCGCGTTGGTGATCGCCGAGAGATGTTCGTAGTTGGTGATCTGCGCCTCATCCATGGCCGGATTGAACAGGCCCAGCCGGTTCAAGGTGCGCAGTTGGTTGTCGGTATTGCCGGTGGCGGGATAAGTCTCATTGCCGTTCAACTGGCGCGTGTTGACGCCCAGGACATAGTTCGCCACGGGCGTGTGGCACGTCAAACAATCCGCCGGGCTGGGATAATACCACGTCTGCGTCCGCACGCCCGTCGCGTTGGTGATGAGGATGTCCTCGTTCGAACTGGTCAACAGCAGGTCGGCGTCGCTGTTGTCCGGACGCCATTTGTAGGTCACCCCATACACCGTCCCGTTGATGTCGCGCACCAGCAGCCGCGTCTCCAATCGCCGCAAGGGGACATCCGCATTCGTCTCGTTGACCACCATGTCGAAGTTCTTCACAAACACCGTTCCCGCCGGAAACGTCCATGAATTGGTCGGCGCAAATTGAATCTGTTCGTCGGGCGTGATGACGCCGCCACTCTCGGGCAGGGCCATATACCGGCTCTTGACCGCATTGTCCGACCAGAGAATCGTGTTGGGAACGTAGGGAATCAATCCTTCGGCAGCAATCCGGTTGGTCGTGTCGTCGAATGCGCCCGTCTCCGAAAGCAGCGGCGGCAGCGCGCCGTCGTAGGTCGCGGGCATATTCAGAAATGCGCTGACCGACGCGTTGGTCGTCAGGCCGTAAGGCGTTCCGCTGCCCGCGTTGACGGTGATGTTGACGGGCGCGGAGGTGCTGGAGAGCCCGCTGCCGTCCGTGGCGACGGCGGTCAGCGTGTAACTGCCCGTGCCAAGACCCGTCATCGTCAGCGTGTAAAGCGGCGCGTCAGGGCTGTTGCTCAAACTCCCATAAAGGACGTTGTTCGTGTAGAAATCCACCTCGCTGACAGGATTGTAGGGCGCATCGGCATTCGCGCTGACGGTCACGCTGGCATCAGCGGTGTAGGTTGAACCGTCGGCGGGAGCGGCCATGACGACCGTCGGCGGCGGATTGGTGTAGGGATACAATTGCGTCTGGGGAATGAGCGCCTGCGGCGTCGAGGGGCTGCTCCACTGAAGCTGCGCAACAGCCCCGCCGCCGTTTTGATAATAATCCATCCGGATGTTGTAAAGCTGCTGGGCTTTGAGGGTGATCGTTCCCTGATAAGTCGTTGCCCCTTCATCAATCCATCCGTTGACCAGTTCCTGCCCGTTGACCCACAGGCGCACGCCGTCGTCGGCGGTGGCAGAGAACGTGTAGGTCTGGCTGAACTGCGGCTGCACCGAACCGGTCCAGCGCGCCGCATACACCGTCTGGCCGACCGAAGGATCCGGCCCGGTTGTGTTCCAATTAAAATTAACGACCGCATCCGTGCGCGTCAGCGTTGGCGAAGTGTTGAACGATGGGTTTGCGAACTGCGCCGACGTCGTGTTCGCCCAGTATTGGCCGGTCAGCCCGGTTCCTCCGCCGACTGCGGAACTGTTGATGAACGTGGCGCTGGCCACGCCGCTGTTGACCATTCCCGGCGCGGCGGCGACGGCTTGCAGCAGGACACTGTTCGTCAGATTAAAAGACCCGGTGTAAAGCAGCGAGTTGGTCGTCGGCGTCGTGCCGTCCAAGGTGTAGTAAATGGACGCGCCGTCAGCCGCTTCCGACAAAGTGACTGTCACTGAATTGGTGAAGACCCCGCCGTTGGGAGAAATGTTTGGCGTGGTCACAAAAAGGCCCGCGCCATAAACCGACAAGGCATATTCCGCGCCGACATAAACCTTGCCATTAATCACGGTGGGCATGGTGAATTTGACCGCGCCGCCGGGATTGTCGCGTGCCAGGTTAATGCTGCTGTTGTAAAGCTCCTGCGCGAGATTGGTGGCGTTATAGGCGTGCAGGACGGACGGCCCGCCGCTGGCATAGGCGTCGCCCTGAATGACCCAGGCGATGGCATTGTTCAGGCCGTTGGCGGAAATGACCGGAGTGGAGCCATGATAGCCAAACGAAGTGCTGGATTTGGACACGGGCGTGGGCGTGATCACGGCGTTGGAAATGAAAAATGCCTTCATCACATCGTTGTCGCCCTGATAGTAAATCTGGTGGTTGAAATAAGCGGGTGAATCAAATGCGGAGCCTATCGCCCCGGGAACTTCCTGCACAATTTGATTGTCGTTGGCGGTGTTGTAATGCCCCATGTTGTCACGGTCCACCAGATAGATTTTTCCTTCTTTGCCAGCGCCGACGATCAAATGTGGATGGGTGGCGCTGCCGGCTGAATCTGGCAGCAGCAATGGACCGCCCGAACCGAGATCCGCATCGGAGGTGGCCAGGCTGGCCTGATTGTAAGGTGTGAAATAGTCCGCCACCGCCAGCCGGTTCGAAACCATTGAAAGCTTCATGAAACTGTCGGCGTAATCGCCGCCGTTGGTGTTGGCGCTGAACGAGCCATTGCCCACTTCAAAATATAAATTGGTGTTGGAATCCACGGACAAGCCGTTGCCGCCCATCCACAGCCCGCCCTCGGCGGCATTCCCGCCAAAGACGGCGACGGTGGCGTTGGGCGTCGTGTTGAAAACAAGATTGGTCTGCAACACCAGATTGGTGGCGTTGAAACCCAGCACCCAGCCGTGATAAGGATCGGTGTCCGCGAAACCGCTGTAGCAGACATAAACGATTCCACCGGCCAGCGTCAGTGCGGGCCGCTGAAGTTCCTGCTCGGCGTTGAAGGTCACGACCCCGTTCACGCTGTCCACGCCCGTTCCCGGCACGGAGGCGGCGACGATGACGGGACTGTAAGGTTGTTCGGTGCCGTCCGTGATTTTCAACGCGTGAATGCGATGCACAAAATTGTTTCCGGTTCCTTCCTGCGTGAACGCGTCGAGATACATCGTGCCTGAAACCGGGTCAATCACGGGTGTGCTCGTGATGCCCATCGCCGGGACGATGTCATGGTAAGCGCCGTAACGGTTGCCGAAATAGCTGTTCGGCATCACCGCATACTGGCCAAGATTGGTGGACCACAGCAATCCTCCGTTGGAGCCGGCGTTGCTGTCGGCGTCGAAGGCATAGACGGTGTCGTGTTCGGTGACGACATACACCACGTTGTGGACGCCCTGTCCCGGAATGTTGACGCCGCTGACATAAAGCGGCTCGGCATAAACATGGCCGTCCACCGGGTAGGTGAAAAGTTTGCCGAAGGTGGTTGGGTTCACATTTGAAAGCGTGAGCAGAACTTCGTTGGTGTTCGCGCCCTGACGCGTGTTGTCATAGTGATAAGTATAGACGTTCAAGGCCGATGGATTTGGCGGCGGCAGCACGGTCAATGTGGCCGGCATACTGTTGGTTGATCCCAAATAATTGGAAGCGACCAGCGAATAAGTTCCCGCCGAACCGGCCTGCAATTGGGACAGCAACAAGCTGCTGGCCGTGGCATTTGGAAGATTGGTTCCATCGTGCTGCCATTGCAATGAAATGGGCGGCGTGCCTTGCACCGAGGCGCTTAACGTGACCAGCCCGCCGATGTAGTTGGTGGCCGCCGCCGGCGTTGGTTGTTGTGTGAAAATTGGCGGCGAAGGCAGCAAAATGGTCAGAACCGCCGGCGCGCTGGTGACGCTGCCATAGGCGTTGGTGATGACAATAGAATAATTGCCCGCTTCATTCGCATTGAGGTTGGAAAGTGTCAAGGTGTT